>NPIE01002766.1_pt1 | contig 56576 bp, 62 predicted proteins | sample 8637661 | NCBI WGS metagenome assembly NPIE01 (sample SAMN07420842, study PRJNA396082) | bioreactor metagenome | isolation source: sample BA12 brine-fed electro-methanogenic bioreactor BA | place: Japan: Kochi | collected 2016-12-09 | reverse complement strand
GAGCTCTTGCGAACCTGCCCCGATGAAGAGGGGATTGACCGCGTTCACACGTGTAAACGTGGCCTCATAGCCAGATCCATCGGCATCTGCCGATGGCCGATTTTGGATTGGGGATTTTTGGGAGTCCCGCCGGTCAGCATCCAGCAACGATCAGCCTTCAGCCGTCAGCCGTCAGCAACCAGCATCCAGCAACCAGCACGACTACCCGACTACCCGACCACCTGACTATCCGACCACCTGACTATCCCACACAAACAGCCCCCGGCATCATCGCCAGGGGCTGTCGTCTGTATGCTTATGCTGTCAGGGATGCAGATCCCCGCAGGTCCCGTCCAGGCGGCAGGGCTCCACGATGAGGGATTGCACCTCGATAACGGGGATGGGCACCGCGTTGCCGGGCCCGCCGGTGTAGATGTGGCCCGGACACCAGTCGCCCGCCACGCCCTCCACCCGGGTCTTGTAGGATTCGTAATACCAGTCGGGATTGCCGAACTCCCGCAGGTCGATGGGATACCAGCCCACGTAGCTAGGCACCCACTCGTAGGTGTCCTCCCCGATACGGCCATACCACTCGCCCGGCTGGTAGCAGATTCCCGCCGGCGGCGAGCAGTCTTCCGTGGGCACACCGGAGGGCCGTCCCGTGCCCACGCACACGCAGTTGCCCCATTCCGTGCCCGTCTTGGTCCAGGTCCACCACTCGTCGGCCCACTCGGCCACCCAGTAGGTGGGTACAGTGACCTGGTAGGCGGGCAGCGTCCAATCGTCGGGCACCCGGGCGCAGCCCGTGGCCTCGTGATCGAAGCGGGGGCCGTTGCGGGGCAGGCCCCAGGAGGAGGTCTCGTAGGCGTGCACCGCCGCATCGCCACAGGCGCCGGCGCGGGCATGCCCCCCGCTGACATTCCAGGGGCGCTCGTTGAAGTCCCAGCAGCTTTCGGGCACCGGCGGCCCCCCGAAGAGGCGCTGGCCCGGATTGAGCATGCGCCAGCGCACGCCGATGGCGTAATCCTTGATAGCGCCCGGCGTGGGGTTATTCACATCTAACGTGGTAGGCAGGTTGACGCGGGCCGACCAGAAGCCCCCCTCCCCTCCTGGCCCGTTGGGACCGCCCTCGACGGCCCAGACAGGGTTGCGGATGAGGCTGAGGGTGCCCGGCGCCGCGACCAGCCAACGGGGGAAAGGGTAGACGCGCACGCCGTGGGAGGGGACGCGGGCCTGGGCGAAGATGCTGTAGCCCCAGTCGAAGCCGTGATGCTCGTCCTCGTCACACTCGAACCAGACGCCATCCGGCCCGAAGCCCGGTGTGCAGGGGCGTCCGGGCGTGCCGCCGGTGGGCGGGGTGTATTCGCAGATTTCCGCACTCACACAGGTGTAGGAGACGACCAGACAGGCGCCATGCTCGCAGTAGACCAGCAGGTTGGCATACTCCGGGCAGTAGCCGTAAGTCTCGCGCTGGCAGTAGTAGGTGCGGTAGAATCCATCGCCCCACCCCGGCGGCGGGGGCGGATCGCCGGGATTGCCGGGGTCTCCAGGAGCCGGCTGGCCCGGATTGCCGGGATCACCCGGCCCCGGATCGTCAGGGCCAGGACCGGGACCCGGATCGCCGGGCGGCTGGCCTGGCTGACCTGGATTGCCGGGACTGGGATCGCCGATGGGCGGCCCGGGGAGCGGCGGCCCACCGCCGCCCCCGTCATCACCTCGACAGGTGTCATTAAAGGGTGGGGGGCATGTATTCTGAGCTCTTATGCTGGTCGGATTCACAACCAACGACAACACCACTAACAACACCAAACACATCAGCCCCGTTAAGGTGCGGGCCGAGGAATCCATTGCTCGAATTCTGAGGTCTTCCATCTTCCGTCCTCCGGATCATATTGGACGCGGGTTACCACCACCCCCAGATACTGGGTGCCGTCGAGTAGCCCGTCTTCGGGAATGTCAGTGCGGATCCAGGTATCGGTGTCTGCGTCATATTCCAGGAGATGGGCCGCCATGTAGGTCTCACCCACGCGGGCGCTCAGGCCGTCCTCACTGAAGCCATAGACCAGCACCATGCGGTCATCCACTACCCCAACCACCTTGTTGAACTCTCCTGTGGTCTCATATCGTTCCCGATAGGTGAACCAGGTTTCCAGAAAGGGTCCCGTCCGGTAATGGCGGGCCATCTCATCGGTGACCGTCTGCAAGACTTCCGTCTCCGGACGGTCGCCCATGACCGCCGCGCCCTCCAGGTAATGCTCCTGGATGGTGGCGATGAGCGTTTCGCGCACGTCGTCGTCCGCGGGCCACCAGACCCCGGTATCGTCCTCGAACATATCCTCCGCCCAGGTGGCGGGGAAGGTCTCCGTCGTGGTCACCACGGGCGTCGCCGTGGGGCGCGGGATGGCGGTGGCTACGGGCGTAGAGGTTGGCCCCTCCGGCGCGACCGCCACGGCGGGCGGTTCTTCAGGAAACCAGACGGGCCATTGAGCCAGCAGCCAGCGCCCGCCGGCGAAGAGCAGGAGTCCGCCCAGCACCAGTGCCAGCACGATCAGAAAAAGGCTCACCGGGGTGAGTCGCCTCAAGAGGGAACGGCGTTCGGTAACCGTAAAACGGGACATCGGTCATCTCCTTCGGTTTTAGTTTTGTCTCTGTTGAGGGGAGTGATGGACGCCCAACCCATACACATCCAGGATCCACACCGCGGCCCTGAAGGCTGCCGCGTCCGAGGGCAGGTCGTAAGCCTCGCGGATCTGAGCGATAGCCGCGTCGTCCGCAGCCTCCAGGAAGATCGTGTGGCGGGGTCCGCCCTCCTGGAGCCGTCGCAGGCCGGTAGGAATCTCGACCTCGGGCAGGGTAGCGGCCACAGCGCGCAGGGCCAGCCGGATGATGGCCGCGTGCCCCTCGCCGGGACCGGCGGCAGGGCGCAGGCCCCACCGTTCGGCCAGCGGCGTCAGGCGATCCCACAGGGGTCCGGGTTGAAAGGTCGTGCGTCTCATGTTCTTAAATATATCATAGTGATATACTTTCGTCAAGGCGCCGGTAGTAATCGTCATCCTATTGGCCCTCCTGTTCGGCGCCGAAGGCCGGGACGGCCGTGGCGCGCAAGTAACGTTCGATGTGGGGGATGCCCACCCAACTGAGGAAGCGGGTCGGGACTTCCAGCCGGGCTTCCAGGGTCAGGGTCCAGTGCCGGGCGTCAGGCCGGGTCAGGTAGAGGTTGAGCAGCTCGATCTCGCCCTCGCGCGCGCCGTAGTAGGTCCGGAGCCGCTGCTGGGCGAGGGGGACAGCGCCCGAGGTAAGGGAGATCTGCTGCCCGGCGTAGAAGGCGTTGAGGTCCAGGCCCTGTCGCACGGCATCCTGGACGGCCAGATCCGCCGCGTCCTGAGCCCGCACCTGGGCCACGGCCAGCGCGCCCAGGTCGTGGAGCAGCCCGATGGTCAACACCAGTACGAGCATAGCGATGAGCATGAAGGTGAGGATCGACTGCCCGGATTCGTTTCTGAGACGCTTGCGGAGGGGGCTGCGTTTAGACATCGGACTCCTTTCCTACGGTTCCCAACGGGATTTATGAGGATTGACACTCACGGTATACTGCTCGTGCAAAGTGACCTGGGAGCCGGGCGCAAAGGCCCGCAGATAGGGCACGGCCCGGAGATCGACGGTGTAGTCTACCTGGCAGGAGACCTGGCCGAACCGGCCCCAGGGTCCCAGGGGGGTGACGGTGACCACTGCCTGGCCCGGATCCAGATGGGCCGCCTGTAGCACCGCATGGGCCGCCGTCGTTCCCTGGTGCAGATTGCGCTGCTGGCTCAGGCTGACCCCGGACTGGCTGGCACAGGCCCGCGCGGCAGCTGCGACGCTCACCTGCGCCGGGCGGATCTTGGTCAAGAACATGGCCAGGCCCAGCACCAGTACCAGGACCAGCACTACGATGAGAAACTGCAACGTGGCTGATTGCCCCCGGCGGTCGGCCCAGAGGCGGGTCAGCGGGGGGAGAGGCTGCTGTTTGGCTCTCATTCCCACCCTCCGGGCGGCCCGGCGTAGAAACCTTCACGCCGGAGCGTGGCGCGCGCATTGACGTGAAACCCTCCGATAAACCGGTCCACCAGGGGCACGCCCTGGTAGTCGTAAGCCCAGGCAACGGTGGTCGCGCGCTGGTCAGGGTTGCCGGTGACCTGCACAGCGCCACCGGGGATTCCCCATGCCGCGGCGTTCTGCTGCGCCAGCGACTGCCCGCTGGCGAGGGTGGCGGTCCCCGCCAGCCGGGCAGTCAGATGCGCGTGCGACGCCGTGCCGGATTGTCTGATTCCCAAGAGCGCCACGGTGATCACGAAGGCTACCAGGAAGATCAGGGGTACTTGAACGATGAGCCAGTCCAGGGTGCCTGCATCTCCCCGGGTATCGTGCCAGAGCTTAGCTGTACCTCGGCTGCGACGTCGCATCTGTCACCTCGATCTTAGGGGGACCAGCCGGACACGCCGCGGATGTTCGCGGCGACATCATTCCCCAGTCCCATGAGTGCGGCCCACACGAGAGACGCGAGCGCCAGCCCGCCGATGGCCACAAACATGATCCGCATCAGGGTCGAGGTATTACCTTCGTCCCCTCGGGTATCGGCCCACAAGGCCCGGCCGCAGACGACTGCCGGCACCAACGCGGGGGCAACCCGCTCCGTCACCGCCTGGGCCGCGTCCCCAAGGGCCGCGTCCAGGTTTCGTACCGCTTGTACGATGTTCTTCTTCATCTCTACACCTCCAAAGATCTGCTTGATAGACGACTTACTCACAACACACTGGTGATGATCCACAGGATCGGACCGGCGATCAGGGCCAGCATGACCAGCATAGATCCCGCCACGACCGGCAGGCCCATGTCACGCTTGTTGGCCTGACCCTGCTCCACCAACTGCAAGCGCAGCGTCTCCTGCGCCTCTACAGCCAAGACGTTGAGAGCCGGAGCTATGGACCCGCCCCGCTGTTCCACCAGCAGCAGCTGCCGGAAGAACTCGGTGAGAGGCGGGTGCTGGTTGTGCGCGACGACGACGTTGACGGCGGTCCGGAAGGACTGCGTGAGATCGTAGGTGCGCAGCGCCCGGTTGAGCTCCGTGATAAAGGGGCCGCCGGGCCGCGAAGTGAGCGCCCGCATGGCGGCGATGATCGATTTCCCCGTGGCCACCGTCGCCGCCAGCTCCGGCAGCCGGAAGGCCATTTCCGCCGTCAACCGGTACCGGCGCCGGCTCACCGCTTCCTGGAGCTGGATGCCCGGCGTGGTCCACCCCATCCCGGCGCCGGCGACGGCCAGCAGCAGCCCGATGACGAGGGGGATCTCGGCCACGCTGACCAGCACCAGGCCCACCAACAACGCGAGTGCCCCGTAGACCACGGCTTGGTAGACGCAGGCGGCCAGGTAGCCCGCCACACTGTGGAAGGGCGCGTCGGCCAGGGGCGCGTGGGCCTCACCGGGACCCCAGTACCAGTTAGCGGCCTTGAGTTGCTGCTCTATGCCCTCCAGGCCCAGCCAGCGGGGAGGGGGGAAGAGAAGGGAGCGGGCCGCGCCATAGGCCAGACCCGCGCCGGGTCCGGCGCTGGAGAACTGGTCTTGCGCCTGGGGCCGCACCAGCTGGGCCTTGCGGGGCCAGAGCGCCAGCGCCCCGTAGGCCACAAAGACCCCCAAACCACCCACCAAGGCTATCAGCCATCCATAGGTCTGCATCTCAGCCTCCCTGCGTGGCCCCGTACTCGGTGGGGACCCGCTCTAGCAACAGCCCCCGGCCGGCCAGTTTCATGGCCCAGGCGTACATGCCAATGGTCACCATAGCGCAGACGAAGGCCACCCCCATCCCCAGCGGCATGAAGAAAAAGTCGCGCATGTTGGGCGCCAGGTTGCTCTCGGCGGCCAACTGGCCCAGGATAGTGCCGGCCGACAACACCTGAATGACCAGCAGGATTACCCAGGGGCCCACGGTGCCGTTACGGATCTCAGAGCGGGAGGTCCGTTGCGTGGACATGGCCTCCCGAAAGGTCCCCACCTGTCCCCGGGTGATCTGCGCCTGCCGCGCCAGCATCTCGCCCGCCTGCGCGCCCTGTTCCTCGGCCACCAGCAGCGCCGTGGTCAGCGCGTCGAAGATGGGACTCTGGCGCCGGTCGGCCAGGGTTTGCAGGGCCTCGCGCAGGGGGGTGCCCGTCTTCAAGGCCCGCAGGAGCTCGGTGAAGTCCTCGGCCACGCTGCCTGGCTCCGGCGGAGCGTTCTCATCGCTCCCGGCGCCCGGCCCGTAGGCGGCCACCGATTCCAGCGCGCCGGAGAGGGAGGGGGTGATGCGCCAGGCGTTGACGATGGTATCCATCGCGGTGGCCAGCTGCTGGTGATAGACGTTCACCTTGCGGTTGCGCCGGTCTTCCAACCCGGCCCGGAGCACAAGGAAACCGCCCAGCAGGAAGGGGGGCACTGCGCCCCAGCCGGCGACCATAAAGGCCAGGAACGCCATCCCCAGACTGTAGAGGGCGCCCACGAGCAGGAAGCGCTCCGGCGTGATGTTCAGGCGCGCCCGTTGCAGCCGTACCTGTAGCCCGGCCTGCAACGTCTCGGCCTGAGCCCGGCGGAGCTGCAATCCGGGTACCGCCAGGGCGTAGAAGATGCCCAGCACCCCCAGTCCGCCCAGGACGGAGATTCCAAAAAGGATCAGTCGGAGTAACATCGCTCACCTCTCAGGGTCGGGGCGGCGTTGGCCGCCGCTCAAAGAACCATTCCTCGAAGTCCGTCCAGGTCAGGCCGCCCGGATAGGTCTCGGGCCGCCCGTCGGCCGGATGGAGGCCCAGGAGGACCTCGCCGTGGGCTTGCAGGAAGGCCAGCGCCTCGGCCTGGGGGCGGGTGACAACCAGGTAAAGCCGGAGCGCGTCGCCCTCGATGACCGTGGGTTGAACGTCCTGACCGGGCAGGCCGCCGCCGGAGGTCACGATCTGCTCCCGCTCCACCCGGAGCACGGGGATGTTCTGCAGCACGAAGACCGAAACGGGCAGGTCCAGCGTCTGGGTCAGCTCCTCGACCGGTGGGGTGGCCCGAGGGGCCGGTTGGCCGAAGGGCGCCAGGGCGGGCGTGGGTTCCGGTGTGCTCTCTAACTGCCGGGCCTGGACGGTGCCCAATGAGAAGATCAGGTCTACCTGGTCGCCGTTGACGATGACATTGCCCCCCAGGTGGGGCTTCACCGGCAAGGTCACGATGACCTTATGAGTGCCGGAGACGTACTCGCTCAGGCGCACGGCATAATCGGCGTTCTCCGGCGCCGCGACGTGGGCACGGTAGAGGGGACTGCCCGCCGGGACATCCACCAGCGTCTGGGCACCCACCGGAAAGGTCTGGGCAGTGTAGAGCGCGGCCAGCGTTTCAGGCCGGACGCCCTGCCAGGCTTCGAGGCGGAACTGAGCCGGTTCCATCACGGTGCCGGCCGGCAGGTTACTCACCGCCACCGGGACCTGGATGGGCGCCGGATTGATCAGCGTCCCGATCAGGAAGATCGCGACCACGGCGACCACGGCCAGTCCAATGCCAATCAACAACAGGGGTGTATTGATACGTTTCATCGGTAACAGCTCCTTCTTAGGTTTGGGGAATAGGGTACGTCTTGGATGTCGGTCAAGCCCCGGTTTTGCATCTGAATCAAAACAACCTCCTCACTGAGTAGCTGCTCGGAATGGGCCACGGCAGCCGGGGCGTACCGAGCGGGGGAATCCAACGGCAAGCCGTTCAGCGGATGCGCGCCGATGAGCAGCGCCAGGCCCAGCCAGAGCAGGACGCCCAGCCCCAGAATACCGGCCGCGGGGAGAGAGCCCTGCAGCTCGATCCGCTTGAGGGCCAGGCCCAGCAGGATGACCAGGATGCCCAGACCCAACGGGGCGATGAGCGCCGGGCCAAAGGTCAGCCCCAGGTAGGCCAGCATCCAGACGTCTCCGCCGCCGAAGGAAGCACCTCCCTGCTGCGCCCGTTGCCAGCGCAGGTAGCCGACGGCGAAGAATCCGAGGCCCACCAACAGGTTGAAGAGCGGGAAGGGAGCGGACAGGGCCGTGACCAGGCCGACGGCGAGCGCGCAGAGCGTCCACGGCTGGTAAACGCGCCGGTATCTCAGATCGGTGTAGACGACCACACCGTTGAGCACCAGGTGCAGGCCCCAGAGCAGCCAGGCTAACGGATTCATCGCTCCCTCCGCACGGGGAACCAGGAGGTCACCCACTCCACCGAATTGCTGTCCAGGCCGGAGGTCCAGTCCTCGGCCCAGGCCAACCACGCCCCCCGGCAGGGCGTGCCGAAGTCCGCCTCGCCCGCGTCCAGGGCGGTGAAGACAAAGGCGCCGGCAGCGTCGGCCCGCAGCGGATAGACGGCTTCCTGCCCGCAGTGGCTGGCCGGGCCGTCGGCGTCAGCGGGACACCAGAGATGCAGCTGCACGAAGCCGGAGGGAGTGAAGCCGGTGCCTCGCAAGATCTGGGTGGGCTGGCCCACCTGCGGACCGAACCAGATGAGCCAGGGATAGTCCCGGGTGAGCGCCCCCGGCACGGGGATCGGCGTCGCCGTAGGCGTTGGGGTGAGCGTCGGCGTCGCCGTAGGCGTTGGGGTCGCGGTGGCAGTCGGGGTGGGCGTTGCTTCATCCACCAGTTGGACCTCCAGGAGATACTGGAGGCCGCAGGGGTTACAGCCCTGACAAGCGCCATCGTTGGTCACGGCTACAGCGAGGAGGTTGGTACCGGTGCGCAGCAGGGCGGGAGCGATGGTGAGCGTGTGATGCCCGCCGCCGGTGCCGTTGGCCACGCGCTGCCCGTTGACGTACCAGGAGGCCATATTGTCCGAGAAAGCGTGTAGGCGCGCCCCGACCACGACCTTTCCGGCGGGGACGTGGAAGGTGCGCCGGTGCATATCGACGATGTGATTCCAGTCGCGGTTCTCTTCCACGGCAACCCAGGCGAAATGCCCAAGGGCCGGGATCGGCGCATACAAGCCATCCCAGGCGGCATCCCAGTGCATAAAGGCCGTGGTGCTCCACCCGCTCGCGTTGTAGCCCTCGGTGAACCAGTTCTGGTAGGCGCCGCCGGCCGGCTCGTAGGCACAGTACCAGAGTCCGCAGGCGCCGTTGTAGGCATCGTAGTGATAGACGCGCGCGTTGCGCCCCAGGGTGACGCTGCCGTAGTGGCTGGGCGTCCGGATCAGCTCCGTCCAGGCCATCTGGGGCACCGGGGCCGGGACGTCTAGTCCCCAGAGCAGACTCAACGCCGGTAAGATGAAGAGCAGGAAGCGCCCCAGGCTTTTCACCCTCACTCCTCCCCCGACAAGGGCCGGACCCAGAGGTGCAGCCGGCTGACGGGTTGCTCGGGGTCCTGATAGGGCCGCATCACGAAGAAGCCGCCGTGGCTCTCATGCTGGCCGAGGGCCAGCGTCTCGTCGGTGCGCAATATCCAACGCAAAGTGGTGGGCACCGGCACCTGGCTGAGCGCCGGCAGGGGCAGGTACTGGACGGCTTCCCAGTCGGGCGTGGGGATCACCCCCAGCGGCGCGCCGTAGGCTGCCCAGTCCGCCGCCGTGGGATGGGGGCCGGCCCACAACCCTTCGTGCAGGGTCACCGGATGGTTGTGCAGGGAGCCGGGCACCAGCTCCAGCGTGGCGCTGACGATGACGCCCGCCGGAATGTGACGGAGGTCGTAGACCACGAACCCCCGCGTCAGCGTGTAGTCGGGCTGGTAGGGGGAAGCGGGGCCGGAGTTCCAGGCGAACATGGTGGGAAGATCGGCGCGGATCGTGATGGACTGTCCGGCCTGCGCCTCCTGGAGCGTCGCCCCGGCGGATTCCAGGCCCCAGCTTTGCGGCTCCAGCAGGATGAAGTGCTGGGACGCCGAGAGTGCCTCGGTGATCACCAGGGGGAGGTACAGCTGCTCGTCTCCCGGTGGCTCCAGCGTCGGGGTAACAGTGCCCCAGGTCTCGACCGCCTCGGCCAGGGCCTCCAGATCGATGCTGGCGATGGCGATGATGAGGACCACAATCAGTAACATCATCAGTAACTCGATCATTATGGTTCTTTCCCACCAGGACGGCCCATCAATTTCTCTGCACATCCTTCACCTCGTGTTGCTGATTAAGGAACAGCTCAGCCCTCGTATCTGGTATCTGATAACTGTCCGTTGAGGAGCTCATGCTTCCGTCTCACTCCACCGTAACCATGCTGGCTGCTGCAAAGACCCGCAACGGTATGGGGGCATTGCCGTTGATCCAACCGTAGAAGATCGGTTCGGCCCACAGCTCCACGTAAACGCCCACGGCCGGGGCCACCGGCGTCCAGTCGCCGGGGAGCATTCCCGCGTGGGGGACGGGAGGATAGTCCGGATAGGAGCCCGGCTCCAGCGTCGGATGCACGCGGATGTCGTAACTTGCACGCCCGGTCAGCCCCTTCTCGGCCAGCCCCTGGAGCAGCGCCTGCTCGGCGGCGGTCAGCGCCAGGCCCGCATCCAGACGGAGTTCGCCGGTGCCGACGTAGGCCGCGTAGTCGCGCGCCTCCGCCACCCCGATCAGGGCGCTGGCTTCCGCCACCCGGTAGGCCCACTGGCGCAGGCTCTGGAGGCGCGCCAGGTCTACCATTCCCCCCAGCAAGGCCACCAGCAGCAGGGTCAGAAACAGGGCCGCAATGGTGGTCTGGCCGCGTTCCCCTCTCATGGATACCGCTCCATGACCTCGTGATGCACGGCCCGCAGGACGCCCGGATCGGTGGGGACGAAGGGGATCCGCGCCTGAAAGGCCAGGGTGCAGCTGACGCTGAACCGGCTGCCGAAGGGTAGAAACTCCGGGTTGACGATGTGCCCCCCACCATCGTAGACGGCGCACGCCACCGGCTCCCCCGGCCCCCCGAAGAGGCTGTGCTCCACGGCGGTCTGGACGCCCCCGAGGGCCGTCTCCCACCCGTCAGGCGCAAGGGCGATCTGCCGGGCCGCCACCGCCGCGCCATTGTGGAGCGCGTGGCTGGCGGAGTAGATGCGTGCGAAGTCGAGCGCGCCGAAGAGGAGCGCCACCAGCACCGCCAGCACCAACAGCAGCTCCAGGGTCGCCTGCCCGGTCTCCTCTTTCACCCCAGCCCTCCCAGATGCAGCATCAGATAACTGCAAGCGCCCAGGCTGAGCCAGGGGAGGGTGGCCAGGTAGGTGAGTTGCTGCTCGGTGGCCGGCACCCTCTGGAGGAGGTCCCGCGCTGTGCTCGCCAGCACCCGGGGACTGTTCCAGCCATAGCGCTGCCAGAGAGTTACCCCGTTACCCAGCACCCAGGCCGATAGCAGCGTTCCCACCAGCAACGGCGCCGGCCAGAGGGTCACAAGCGTCAGGAAGACCTTGGCATCCGCGCCGCCCCACAGGCCCACCTTGAAGAACCCGGTAGCGATCACCCAGCAGCCGACCAGCAGAAGCGTCAGCGGGCCGCTGAACCAGGCCGCCACCAGGGCCACACTCCCAGAGCCGATGAAGAGGAACCACCGGTCTGAGAGCAGCAGCGTCAGCAGGGCCAGCCCCACGGTTAGCCCGCCGGGCACGATTTCCCCTTCCACCGGCACCAGGATCCGGTAGCCGGTCACCAGCAGCAGCGGGGGAATCGTCAGGCAGAGCGCGACCTCCTGGCGTTTCCAGTCCTGATAGGCCGCTGCGCCCAACCAGAGCAAAACCCCGGCCACCAGCCACGAGCTAAAGAGCATCGTTATACTCCACCAGCTTGCCGGCGATGCCCTCAAAGAGCGAGTACGTGACCGTCCCCAATACCACCGCGATGATCATGATCAGCAGGACCAGTTCCACCGTCGATTGCCCCTGTTTTTCACATAACAGCTTCATGTTTCTCCTCGTTCTTTCAGGCAAGGTCCGGACGGGGGACCGGCAGGCTGCCCCCCGTCATGGCCCCGTACCGTTTAGGGAAAGGCCGCCGGCGCGGGAATGTTCTGGATCCAGTTGGTGGTGACCCCGGCTTGATCCGCCGTGGTGCGGGCCATGGTAGCCACCGCCACCACCACGACGACCACGACCACGATGGTGATGCCCACCCACTCGACGACGTCGGCGCCTCTTTTGTCCAACAGCAAGTTCATGCTAAACCTCCAGTTCTTCATCTGATAGGGATACTTTTGCTCAAGGCCCCAGCAGCGGCAGGGGGCCGCCCATGCCTGCCAGGGCGTCCAGAAAAGCCTGCACCGGGGCGCTCAAAGCCAACATCAACAGAGGCGGCAGGAAGAGCGCGATGAGGGGCAGGATGAGGCGCGTCGGCGCCGCCTCGATGACCTCCTCGATCTCCCGCCGCAACTCAGCCGCCAAATCCGCCGCCGCGGCCTGCAGGGCCGGGGTGAAGGCGCCGCTCCCGGCCTGGGCCGCCCGCAAGCGCGCCAGCAGCCGGTGGAGATCGGGGGAGTCCACCTCCACGGCCACCCGGCTCAGCACCGCTTCGATGCCGGAGAGATAGAGGATATCGCGATGGCGCCGCAATCGCCGCCAGACGATCCCCGCCCGCTCCTCATTGAGCGCCAGCGTGAGGGCCGCTCCGGGCGAGGAGGCGACGGCCAGGTAGAGGCGCAGGCTCTCCACCAGTTCCGCCACCTCGCGCCGGACCTGCTGCTTCCCGGCCCGGATCCGCTCGCGCTTCCAGAGCAACGGTAACAGGCCCGCCAGCGGCCCCACCAGACGCGCCCCGCCGATCAAGAGGTGCCAGCTCAGCCACGTGCCCAGGAGCGTCAGACCCACCATGTAGGGGGCCAGGGGCGGGATGCCATACAACTCCTCCACGGGGAGGGCCGTAGGTTCGGTGGCGGCCGTATAAGCGGGGAGGGTCCAACGCCGGAGGCGTGCGGTGAGCACCTGGTGCAGCGCCCGCCCCCCCTGCCAGGTCAACACGCCCGTCCCGACCGCCGCCAACGCCGCCGGGAAGAGCAGCCAGAAGCCGGTATCAAGCTCCATCGTCCTCCCGCCTCTCCGGGGAAAGGGATCGGGTCCAGAAGCCCAGCCAGCTCAACACACCGAGGCTGAGGAAGATCCCGCTGCCGGTCAGTAGCGCCCCACTCAGCGGGGTGGGCCAGAGGGAGCGTCCCAGCACCAGCGAGACACAACCCAGGGTGATCCAAACAAAAGTTGGGAAGCTCATAGACTCTCCTCCAGGGCCTGGATTTTGAGCGCAAAGTAGGCATACCCGCTCAAAGCCAACAGCGTGGCCGCCACGTAGGCCGACGGCTGGCGGACGTAGTAGGCTCGCCAGAGCGGGAGGAGCGCCGCCAGGCTGGCCAGGGTCACGGCGACGACCGTCAGTACGTAGAGCGTGGTGCGCGTGGTGGCGAGCGTGACCTGCACCCGGTCCGCCAGCCGCCGGGCCTGGCGCGCCCTTGCTTCCAGCTCTGCCAGGAGCACCCGGAGCTCGGTTTCGCTCGCCAGTTCGGACCGCCCCAGAATGATGGCCAGCTGTTGCAGGACGGATACCGGCAGCCGACCCAACGACGCCACCGCCTCGCTCACCGGCGTCCCCGCGCGGAGCTGCTGCACCACGGCCTGGGCCGCCCGGGTCACCTGGGACTCGGGCAGGTCCAAATCCGCGATGGCTCCTTGGAGCGCCTGGAGCAGCGAGCGGTTTACCTCGTAGCGGCTGCGCAGCGCGTTGAGGAAGAGCTCGTGCGCGGCCCGCTCCGCAACGGGCTGCCGCCGGGCCGTCCGGCGCTGCACCCACAGCCCCCCGCCGCCCAGCGCCAGGCTCCAGAGGGAGAGGAGCGGATACCGCCAGAGCAGGGCCAGGCCCACCCCGCCCAGGAAGGGCAGCAGCTCCCGCCAACCGAACCGGACGCGCTGCTGCCCAAGGGCCACTTCCGCCCCCCGGGAGCGGCTGATGACCAGCCGCCCGCGCCCCCACCGGTGGCCCAGCGCCGCGGTGACCGCTGCCGCCCCCTGCAAGGCGCTCTCGGCCAACAGCCAGGAGGCGACGCCCGATAGCAGCGCGGGGATCAGGAGCAGCAACCCGGCGGGAACCGTCATCGGCTCCCTCGCTGGGCGACGTCGCGCGCGAAGTCGAAGCCCGGCACCCGCTCCTCGAGGAGCGCCCGGCACCGGGGATACATGCCGGTGAACTGAGCCGCCTCTTCTCCGGCCCCGCTGGTAAAGAGCTCCTCGATAACCAGGTTGGCGCCCTCGATACGCTGGAGCTCACCCACGCCCGCCACGTAGCGCCGCCCATCGCGCGCCCGCTTCAAATGGACGACCAGCTGGACGGCCATGAGGAGCTCTTTCCGCACCTCCTCGGGCGCCAGGTTCTGCCCCATGCGGTAGAGGGTGACCATGCGCTCCACCGCCTCGCGGGGCGAGTTGGCGTGCAGGGTGAAGAGCGACCCGTCGTGGCCGGTGTTGCAAGCCGTGAGGATGTCCACCATCTCGCCGCCGCGCGCCTCGCCCAGGATGATGCGGGTGGGGCGCATGCGCAGCGCGTCGCGCACCAGGGCCCCCATGCCGATCTCCGTCACCCCCTCGGCTGCGTGGCGCACCCGCAGGTCCATCCAGTCGTCGATGTGCTCCAACTGTAACTCGCGGGTGTCTTCGATGGTCACCACCCGATCCTGAGGGTCGAAGGCCGTGGTCAGCGCCTGCAGGAAGGTGGTCTTGCCCGTACCCGTTCCTCCGGCGATGCAGAGCGTCTGGTAGGCGCGCACCGCCGCCTCCAGGAAGTTGCGCAATGCCGGGTCGATGGTGCCCAGGCTCACCAACGCGTCCAGGTCGCGGGCGACCGGCCGGAAGCGCCGGATGGTGATCCCGATGCTGCGTTGAGTGAGGGGTGGGACGACCACAAACAGCCGGGACATATCTGCCAGCTGGGCGTCCTGGTGGGGGTTGGCCGGGTTGACGGGGTAGCCGTGGCCCGCCTCGATCTTGCGGTTGATGAAGGCGATGGCCTCCTCGGCGCTCGCCCACCCCCGCGCCAGGGGCGCCTTGCGCCCCCCGGCGTAGATGACGAAGCCGCTGTCGTGCCCGTTGCAGATGATCTCCTCTACCAGGTCGTCGCGCATGTAGTCGGCCAAGGGGCCCCAGCCGATCACGGCATCCACGATCTGGGTCACCAGCTCGTCGACGTCGGTGATGAGGGGCAGCCCGCGCCCGGGCGCGCTCTGGTTGTGTTGTTCGGCCAGCTCCCGTGCCTGTTGGGTCACCAGGATGATGGCCTCCGCGTCGGGATTGGCCAGTTGGCTTGGCGTCAGCAGGCGGCTGTCATTGAGCCGCCGCTTGGTCGCTTCGACCAGGGCCTCCAGGGCGGTGGTGCCCTCTGTGGCGGCTACCACCGGAGCCCAGGCGCCGCTTCCCTGGCCATAGCCCCGGCGCGGTTGGCCGGCATAGGGGGAATCTCCTCCGTAACTCATCTTCAGCTCCTTCTAGGCGTCCCGCACCAGTAGGCGCTTCAGCGTGCGCCCCAGACCCTTGCTGCCCTTGCCGGTGAGCTGCACCAGGTCGGGGTAGTAGACGGCGGCCAGCTCGCGAATCGAATCCCCCAGCGGCCCCTGATCGTCCAGCACAAAGGGCCGGGCGGTATTCACAGCCTGATGCGCCACCAACGCATCGAAGGGGATCCTGGCGATCTTCGTCAGGTCCACAGCGTCGGTGATCTCCGCCTCGGTGATACCGAAGGCAGGATCGTAGGCGGTGATGACCAGCTTGAACTTCTTCCGCACCGCCTCGGCGCCGAACTGGTTACGCAACGCGGGGAGGGCGTTGACGGTATCGACCAGGGCCGTGCGCGAGGGGGGGACGGTGACCAGCACCTCGTCGGCCTCGGCGATGGCCGCGCGGTGCAGCGGCAGATTGTAGTCCTGGCCGATATCCACCACGACGAAGGTATAGAGATTGCGCGCCACCTTCAAGATCTGCCGGGCGACCTGGTAGAGCCGCTCCCAGTCGGCGAACTCCTCGGCGGCGGCCTGGTGAGGATACATCAGGCCCGGCAGGAGGGTGAGCTGAGATTGCCCCTTTCCCCAGGGAGCCAGGAACTGCCGCAGCAGCACCGGGTTGACGGCGTTGGTCCCCTGCCGGGGCCAGAGGGCCACGGCATTGATGATCAGCTCGTAGAGGCCCCGGTCCAGGAGCGGCCAGCCGTAGCGGAGGGCCGTGGGCTCGTCGGCCGTCATGCCCAAGAGCGTGTGACAATCGCCCTTCGCCATGTCCAGATCGACCAGCAGGGTGGGGCAGTTGGCTAAGGTCGCGTGGGAGAGCGCCACGGCCAGGTTGACGGCGATGGTGGTGCGGGTGGAGCCGCCACCTTTCGGAACATAGACGGTGATGAGCTTCTGGGAGAAGGAGCGTTGCTGGTGGGTGGGCAGGGCCGCCAGGCCCAGCTGCACTCGCCCTTCGAGACGCTCCCGCAGCGCCTGCTCCACGGCATCGGCGCAGAGGCCCAGCGCCCGCGTCGCGCCCGTCTCGTCCAGGGGCAGGACCACGTAGCCTTTGGCCCCATTGGCGGTCATGGCGCGCCCGTCGTCAGACCGGGGCGCCACCAATCCCACGGTGGGGATGGGCCTCTCAGGATGCAGCAGGAGATCGCGGATCAGGGTGTGGCGGTAGCCGGTGATCTCCGGCGAGAGCAACACCACGTCGGCCTCTTCCTTGATGGCATCATCGAAGACGCGCTGGGCGTCCTGGTTGGCGGCCCGCAATCTGAAGGGTCGCCCCCCGAGAACGGGGTTCTGGGCTAGGCGTTGGTTGTGCTCTTCGAGCACCTGTTCTAACATCTGTACGTCGGCGTAGTTGTAATAGCCTACGACGAAACAAATCGGTTCGGGCATCAAGACACCTCTCTTTGTCCGTAGGTTTCCCAGGCAGACCAGAGCGCTACGGTGCACTCCTGCACCCGGCCTACCGGGAGATATTCCAGGTCATAGTCGCCCTGAGCGTTCAGGCCACGCACCAGCGCCACCTCGGCCACCCGGCGCACGGCACCCTCGCGGGCCAGGTGGATGACCAGGTTCACACTGTGGGCCACCTGCTCCCGTACCGCGCGATGCGGCAGGCCGGAGGCCAGGGCTTTGGTTTCCAGGCGATAGAGCGCGCCGCGGGCGCTGTTGGCGTGGATGGTGGACCAAGCCCGCTTGCCCAGATTGGCCGCGTCCAGGAAGCGGGGGGCTTCGTCGCGCACGATCTCGCCCACGAGCAGGAGATCCGGGCGCATGCGGGTGAGGACCACGTTGAGCACCTCGTCCATGGAGGGGAAGTCGGCGCCGCGATCAGTGGGTACCACGACCCGCAGGGGATGGGGGTGGTCCAGCTGCACTTCCTTGAAGGTCTCGACCACGGCCACCTGGACCTGGGGCGGGACAAGAGACGCCAGCGCGCCCAACAGGGTGGACTTGCCGGAGGAGAACTCCCCCGAGATGAGGAGGGTAGCCCCCACGGTGCGGGCGACGTGCGCCAGGAAGCCCGGGAGCGCGGTAGGGGCCAGGGGGGCCGGGGCCTGCGCGCTGGGCAGAGGAACAGGCAGGGGCTGCCAGGTATCTGCGTGCGGGTTGCTGCCGGGGGTGGTCGTGTACCAGGTTTGGGCTGCCGGGTCCGTGGTCTGGTAGGAAATCGGCTGGGGATCGCGATCGGTCAAGAAATGAGGGGTCGTTGTCAACAAATGGGGGGAAGTTGTCAACGCAGCCGGGCTTGTTGTCAACTGGAACATGCCCCGCGCCTCCAGATCGGCCAGGTTCAACCGGCGGCGGGGGAAGCGCCGCACATTGATAGCCACACCCGCCACACTCAGCGGGGGGACGATGGCGGTGAACCGGCTGCCGTCGGGCAGGTCCGCCAACACGTAGGGGCGCGAGCCGCTGGTCTGATGCCCGGCCCGGTCGGCGGTCCGGGCCACCAGGTGCGCAAATTCCGTGTCCGGAGCCAGGTGGCCCACATCCTCAATGGCGCCTGCGCGTTCCAGCTGGACGTGTCCCTGCCGCACGATGAGCTCCTGGATGGTGTCTTCGGGGTCATCGAGGTAGGGTTGCAGCACACCCAGGCCCACCAACCGCCGGGCCAGCGCGCTGCTGGTAGCCGGCACGTCGGGCAGCTCCTGAGCCCGGTTGAGGGCTACCAGGGCGGCGGTAACCGCACCCTGGAAAGCCTGGAGCTCCTGCCCATTGGCGCCCCAGGCCGGAAAGGGCGTCCCTTGGGCCAACAGCTGTTCGCGCACCCGGGTCACGAGTTCGGCAGGCAGCGTCATGGTTCTTGTACCTCCTCCAGGTAGCTCACCGCCACCCAGCCGGTGAGCTGCTGTGCGGTGTCCATGACACGGTACCAGGCCGTGCCACCCATGGTTTGGGGGCCTTCCAGCTGGTAGACCACGGCGCCTTCCGGCACCGTGCCCACGACAGGGCCCTGGGGCGCTTCGCGCACCCGCAGGGTGCCCCCGGTGCCCGTGACGCGGTAGCGGGGATTGGCGATAGCCGTCTCCGTCGGAGCCGGTGAGAGAGGGGGAGGAGGGGTAGGCGTGGGGGGCGTGGGCGTCGCTGCGAGCTGGGCCACAGTCGTCGGGCGCGCCGGGGAGCCGGCGGGCCGCACCACGGGGGCCAGCGCGATCCAGAGGGTGCCCAGACCGTTCTCCGTGGCGGCGAGGGTGTCCAACAGGCGGGTGGTATGGGTCACCGGCAGGGCGACGGTCAGAATCTGCAGGGGGCTGCCCTGGGCGGCAGAGGAGGGCTGAGCACCGGCATTCTGGGGCTGGATCTGGCCCGGCACGGCCTGGGGCTGGCGGGCGACAGCCTGGCCCTGGCTGGCCCGCACGTCCACGACGAGCACGTCGGTCAAGACCAGGGTGGCGGTCAGCACCACATCCTCCCGCTGGCGGGTGAGGGGCAGCGTCCAGACGTCCACCCGGTGGCCCGGCTGGATTTGCCCGCCGACGGCGCGATCGGGCGAGAGGGGCACCGAGACGACCACCAGCTGCGGATCGTCCACCAGCCGGTAGTCGCGCAGGGGGACGGCGTGTTGGTGGTAGATGACCTGGCCCGGCGCCAACGGGATCTGGGCGACCTTGCCCACCAGATCGGAAGCCTCGGTGTAGATGGGCTCTTGGCGCAGGGCGCGGGGCACCTCCCGTTCGGTGAGCAGCGCCGTGGTGATCAGCGCCCCGGCCGGGATAGGTTGGTTGGGCACCGGCAGCCGGGTGGTGGCCGCAAAGGTCCCCAGGAACCAGTAGACAGCGCCCCCGGAGAGCACCGCCAACAGGAGGGCCAGCAGACCGACCAGCGTTTGGGTTTTCCGGTTCAGCTGCATGGCCTACCCCTTCCACCCCGGATAGATGACTTTGAGGACCCGCTCCCCGGCCTGCCAGGGGGAGCGCAGGGACTTCAGTTGCAGCGCCGGGTTGACGGGCAGCGCCAAGCGACCCGCGACCCCGGCCCGGTTGAGAAGGATGGCGGCCGGTAACTCCCGCTGGCTGACTTTGGTGTGCAGGTAGACGGCCGCGCCCACCGCCTCAGGCCGACCATCGGAGATGACCAGGTACTGCTCGACTGGCACCTGGAGAAAGAGGGGATGCCAGGCCGGAGCATCAAAGGCCACGAAGACGTGGTCTTTGATGACCTGCTCCCAGAAGGCGGTGACCCGTTCCGGCGGCAGCAGGCGCGCCAGCTCCCAGTTCATGCCCACCAGGGTGACCCCTTCCCAGACCGGCAGGGGCTCGCCCTGCTCCAGGGCCTCGTAGAGGGTGGGGCCGGGAACGTTGGCTACCGCCAGCAGGGCCGGGGGACCGGCGGAGAGCTCCATCACTGCCGCCGGCAAGCGGGTAGCCTCCTGGAAAGCCCGCGCGGCGGCCAGGGCCAGCGTGGTCTTGCCCACTCCGCCGGCGAGGGCGGTGAAGGCCACGGCACGCGGCGGGAGCATCTCGCCCAGGCCCGAGGAGGCGACAGCCTGCTCCAGATAGCGTTGGGGCTGCTGGACAAAGGCCAGCCCGCCCACGACGACCAGATGCCGCGCGCCGGAGAGGGCCGCGTGCAGCTGCCCCTTTTCCTCCTCGCTGCCGGCCAGATGCTCCGGATCCACAATCGCCAGCTGGGCGCCGGTCAGATGGCTGTAAGCGCCGGTGGCGCTGAGGGCCTCGCGCTGCTCCAACCGCACCTCGGACAGATGCTCGGCAGCGCCGGTGAGGGCCGGAAGCACCCCTGACTGCTGGGTGGCAATCAGCACGGTCAGGGACTTGCGGCGGTTAAACATCTTTCAGCCCTTCCAGGTAAGCGCGCCGCGCGGGGAAGTATTCGCAGGCTTCACTTTCCAGTTCGTCCAGATCCCGGCGCAGCCCGGCGGTCAATGCCAGCAGTGCCGGCAGATCTCTGCAGATGGTTTCCCCTGCCAGGGTCGGAGATTGGGAAAAGTTCTCCCAGAGTCCTACCGCGACTTCAGGTTGTTCATCCTCTTCGGGAAGGTCATCGTCGATGAAAAAGCCCATTAGCCGGGGACGCTCGACCATGGCAACGGGGGCGTGCAAGGCCATGTCGTCCGAGGATTCCTCGGTGATCCTCCCCGCCAGGCGGTCCGCCTGGTAGCGTAGGCTCCGGATGCGAGATGGTTGCAGAGTCCCGCTTTCTGCTTCCGTGAGGGCCGCTTCGAGATGCAAGTCCAGGGTGATTTGGGCGTGCAGTTCCTGAAGACACGGGTCAAATCTGATCAGCAGGTCCGGATCCAGCTCGAGAAATGCCCGAAGGCTTTCGAGCAAACGTAACGCGCCTATGGGGGCTTCTAAGAAAAATAATCTGTGCTGCTGGCTGTTCATAACACTGACTCCTTTCGGTCTAGAATTACTCTTCGGTTATTTCCGGGTCGGTCATCGGTGCCAGTTGCGGGACCGGGACTTCGATACGGGGGGCAACGACGCTGCTCGCCGGTTGGTCCGGGTTCAGGAGCAAGACGCAGGGCTGGGTAAGGTCGGGGCCGCCATAGAAGAGCAAGCCCGCCGTGGCCCGCCCCTGGCTGATGAGGCCCAGGTAGGCCAGCCGCGCGGCCTCCAGGCTGGGGCCGTCCACCGGGTACGCCTGCCCGTCACAGATCAGCACGGGCAGGTCCAACAGGGGGTCAGCCGCGCCGGAACCCTGCACGGTGACGGTCACCGTTGCCGTGGAGGAGATGACCTCAATGGCCGTCGCCCGCACCTGCAAGGTGGAGCCCCAGCTCTCCGCCTGACCAATGTTGGCCGGCGGGGTGGGCAGGGCCGGGGGAGATCCGAAACCGCCGTCACCCCCTTCAGGTACCGGACGCGCGCCCGTGGCGATCTCCAGTTGCCAGCGCAGGGCGGCGATCTCGCCAAAGAGCAGGGGAAGAGCGATGACCTGGGTCAGAACCAGCAGGCCGACCAGCACCCAGACCGCAATGCGCTCACCCTTCGCCATCGGTCTGCTCCTCGTCAGGTACGCTCTTGTACACCGGTATGGTATAGGCTCCAATGGGGGCGCCATCCACCCAGATCTCCGCTGTGTAGAGGCCCGGTTCCGGCCAAGCGGTGCCGGGAAAGTCCATCAATTGCGTAAACATGCCGCCTAGCCCGGGCGCCGGGATGGGTGTGGTCACATAGGTCAGCTGCTCGCCTGCCGGGGTTATGATTTGGACCCCGGCCTGGTGCGAGACACCTGGTTGGCCGCCGCTCCACACGCTGACGATCTTCTGCGAAAGCCGGGTGGGGAAATTCGCGGCCCGGATGGCTGGGACCAGGCGCTGGAGGCTCACTATCCCGGAGTTGAGGCCGTCTAGCGCTACATATTCGACCAGGGTGGAGGTGACCAGGCGCAGGGCCAGGGGATCGACCGTGACCAGCTCTTGATGCAGGGCCCGCATGGCCAGCGCCGCCTGCAAAAAGATGACCTCGGGTTCCTGCTGGAGAAGCGCGGCGACCTCCTCCAACAGGCGCGGGCCGTCTTGATCCATGCCCGCCATGGCCGCGAGCACGGCCCGCTGGTCTTCGGAGAGATGGGTCAGTAGCCCCATAGGGGACACGGTGCCTCGATAATGCTGGAAGGATTCAGCCATGATATTTGGTTCCCTTTCCTCGTTGTTCTCTATTTCCGTGACCGGCTGTGCTGCGACTACCGGCTCCAGTCTGCGTTTCCGCCCCCGGCGCTTGGAGCGGCGGTCACCAGGGAGGGGCATGCCGGTCGTCTTGAACCTGTGCTCCTCTAGTAGCGTGCGAACTTCCAGCACTTCCTCCAGATCCCGGTCTTCCAGCAGCTCATCCAGTTCCTCTCTCCAGGTGGTAGGAGGTGTCCAGGGCGCCATGTCAGTCCACCCATTCAATCAGTTTCTTGCGCCGAGAGTGCTGGCCCTTAGCCTCATCACCGGAAGGTCGCTCACGCTTGCGCTTCGGGGTTTCTTCCTCCTCACTGGGCCAGGCCAAGGCCGGCCAGAGCTGACGGGCCAGCCAGCGAACAGCAGCGCCATATCTGGGGGCTTCCAGGCCATGCCCTTGTTCCTCGTTGAGCAGATACACCAGTGGATCGTCAGGGAGGGACCAGACGGGGACGGTGACACGGTGCTCGCGAGCCAGGCGGATGAACTCTCCCTCCCCCAGAGTGCCCCGCCCCACCAGGCAGATGCCGGCCACCGTGCCCCCCAACTGGGGGACCTCGTGAGCTGCCTGAAGGGCCGCTAACCGACCGTCGCCCGTCGGCCGGGTGACGATCAGGACCGGCCAGCGTTGGATCAGCGCTTCCGAGCCCCGCCACATATCCCAGACCACCAGCGCAAAGCCCGGCGGGACGTCCCAGGGCCCCTCCACGACCACGGCGGAGAGGTTCGCTCCCAACTGCCGGATGAGGTGGCGCTCCGCCGGGGGAAAGCCCGCGCGGGCTGCGAGGGGGATGACATCGGCTGTCACCGCCAGGCTGTTGAGTCCTACCTCGGCCCCAGCCGCGGCCAGCGTCAGAGCCAGCGTCGAAGCTCCCACGCCTCCCAGGGCCGGGTGCAGGATCAGGGGCGTATCCGAGGAGCCCGGGGAGCGAGCAGGACGAGGCGCCGGACGGGGCGAGGTAGGAGGAGGCACTGCTAGGGATGTCGTGGCGGGTGTGGGGGCTGCTGAAGCCACAGCGCGCTGCGGGGGGAGCGGCGGTAGGTTCTCGGCCAGGTTCGCCAAAGCGCCGGCAGCCACCGGCCAGCTCACGTTCCCCTCCAGGAAGAGCACGTGGGGCAGTCCGGCGAAGGTCCGGGCCTCCCAGTGGGGTGACAACAGGATGCCCGTCGGGATGGCTAACTCCGCCAGCAGCTCGGCGAGGGCTGTGGGGTCTTCTGTCAGCTCGCCCACAATCAGCAGCGCGTCGAGGTGCTCACGCTCTCTGGCAGCCTGGCTGCGCAACGTCTCCAACGACGTCGCGGTGGCGATGATCTTGTGGCCTGAGCGCAGCAGAGGCGTATACCCCTCGCGCAAGCGTTCGGCAGTCCCGGCCAGTAACAGTCTCATTAACAGTATCCTTTCGTTTCGATAGCGGTAATGCTTGATTAGGCAGCCTGGTGAGTCCGCAGATAACCTATCTCCAGCAAGCGGCGATAGGCGACCCACATCTCCTGATCGGTGGGTACTCTGGCCCGCACCAGCAGCGGCCGGGTCAGCATGGGCATGGTCCAGGCGGGGTTGCTGGTGTAGCCCAATTTGATGATCGCGTAGGTCTGCGGCATGCGTGAGATCCAGCGTTTGTAGTCCTCATCGGTGAAACCCTTCTCGGAAAGCGCCAGCTCCGCCATGACCAGATCGCGTCCCAGGGGGCTCTTCAGCTGCCCGATGCACAGGTTGTTACAGGATGAGAAAATGCCTCCGGCTACCTCTTCGGGTGATTGCACCATCAGGTGCATATAACACCCATACCGGCGACCATCCCGCCACATGTTCTGGAAGAGCGCCGAGATAGCCGCGATCCCGCTCTGACCCTCGTCCGTGCCGGTATTCACCCCGGAGAGAATCTTGTTGGCCTCCTCGAAGTAGATCTGGAGTATCTGGTCCGTCCCCTGGAGGTTGACGCGCTCATACCACCGGGCGACGGAATCGTTGTAGAGGTGATAGGCCACCAGTCCCAAAAGCGCTGCCTTGGGATATTCCGGCATGGAGGCGCCGCCCTCCAGGATGGCGACTCCCCACTGATCGCCGGTGGGTCCCAGGAGCCCCAGGTTCTCGATGGTCACGGTATCCGGTCCCGGTGCATACTGGCGGGCCAGCTCGCCCATGCCGAAGACCTGCAAACGCAGTAGGAGGCCGTCCAGGGAAGCGTACTCCGTGGATCCGGAGCGCATCGCCCCTTTCATTTCGGTGACCGTCTTCTTGACCTTCTTCCCCGCTTCTTTGTCGTAGACCTCCTTCGTGACCTTGACCGGCTTGCCGTGGAGCATCTCCTGCAGGATGGCCAGAAACTGGGGGAAGCCCACCGAACGCGAGCGGTGAACGGCCAGCGCCTGCCGCTCGGGTGGGCTGAGATCGGCCAGCGACAAAGACGTGCTCCGCTGCCGCTGGAGCTGATGGAGCTCCCAGACCTCTTCCAGAAGCTCCCACTCGTCGCCCTGGACGTAGCCCCAGCGGGGATGCTCCCGGACCGGATCGCTGTTCACCAGGACGCCGGCCTCGGTCCACATCCGTTCCGCGGCGCGCACCATGTAGCCATATTGCCGGTCACCCATGCGGCCCGCGTTCTTGAAGATCTCGCAGGTAGCATACAACTGTTGTTCGGGAGGGATGCGCTGCCCTACCTGCCAGGGATTCCAGCGGAAGGGGACGGTAGCCCCCGGTTGCAACTGGTAGACCACGACCCGATCCCTTAACGTGGGGGCGGTGAGCAACTTCCGCCAGCCCGCGCCGAAGTCCAGCACGACGGTGCGGCCGCGGAAGGCACGGGTGGATTCCAGGCAGAGCCGTTCGGCCGCCACAGACTTGCCATAGCCCGTATCGGCGGCGAAGGCCGTGTGGAAGAAGCGCTCGCGACTCACTTTCACCGGGATGTTGGTGATCCGGCCCGTCTCCGTGCTGATCTGGTGGGCCCAGACGAAGTCTCCCTCCATGCGGGGATAGATGGCGAAGGAGGGGATGCGCTCCTGTTTCGTGACCGCGATGCCCTCCTCGAAGAGCGCCGGGGCCATGTAGGCCGCCAGTTGCGCGGGCAGCAGGGTGGTCGCATCCCGGTAGGGTTCGTAGGTCGCAGCGTAGGGTTCGCGGCGCGTCGAGGGGGTGAAGGTCCGCGCGTGCAGCCGCAGGTAGGCCTGTTCTTCCGGCGACAGGCGCCGGGTCTGGACCGGGGTCACCACGAGGGGGCTGGAGCCTTGAAAAGCCTGCCGGACGGCGGCCTCGGCCGTCGCGGCGCCCGCTTCGGTGGCGGTGAGGATGTAGAAGTCGGTGAGGTAGGCGCCTTCCAGGGTGGCTCGGCGCAGGAGCTCCTGCTGTGCCCGCAGAACCTGGGTCATCTGGATGGCCTGGTCGTCGAACCACTGGTAGGCCCGGTTGATGCTGAAACTGGGCACCGCTCCCACCCCCAAGCCCAGCCCCTGGGCGATGGCCTGACTGCGGCCCAGGCTCAGGCCGTCGGAGCGGGTGTAGGAGGTGCCGGTGGCGTCGGATTCGCCTGTCGTGTTGGACGAGGAGCGCGTGGTGGAGGTGGAGAAGGATTCCGAGTGAGAGACGGTGTCGGATTGCGAATGGGTGTTGGATGAGAAGTTGCTGACTGCGTGGGAGAGAGTCACCCCCTGAGACGTGGTATCGCCCTGGGAGCGCGTGGTTGACTCGGAGGTGGTTTCGCTGACCGAATGCCCGGTGCTCTCCGAATGAGTGGTGCTCTGGGAGGTACCCGATGAGGCGCCGCTGCTGTAGGACCAGCCACTGGAGTAGCTTGTCCCGCTGCTGCTCCCCTGGGCCTCGCTCCAGTTATTGGACACAGTGACCCCACCCCCGACGCCGGTAGAGTGGGTGGTGGCCGACGACGTGCCTGCCGAGGCGCCGGTAGAGTGGGAGGTACCGCTGGTATCGGTGGTGCCGATGCCGGCGCTGACAATACCCACGGCACTGATGCCGCCGCTTCGGTTCTCGGCAAAGGAGTCGCTGACGATGGTGCCCGAGCTGTTGCCTACCGTCACCCCCTCACTGTTGGCCACCCCACTGCTCCAGTTGCGGCTGACGCCCTCGCCGCCGCCTGTGCTGCTGACACTGGAGAGGCCCTCGGAGACGGTGACGCCCCCGCTGTAGCCCGCTGAGGAGGAGGAGGAGCTGAAGCTGCCGGAGGTATGCGCGGTGCCGGTGGTCCGCGTGGTCCCCTCGGAACGCGCGGTGCCCTCGGAGTGGGCCGTGCCCGTGGAGTGGGCGGTGCCGGTGGAGACGCTCCGCCCGGTAGTGACCGACGAACCGCTCGAGGTGGCGAAGCCAACGCTGTGGGCGCGGCCCTCCGTCACGGTTCGGCCCTGGCTGTGCGCGATGCCCACCGTGTGGCTCCGGCTCTGGGTCAGCACCCGGCTCTGGCCATAGGCCACGCCCCGGCTTTGCCCAAAGGCCGTCGTCACAGCCTGGCCCAGATTGGCTGACATACTAATGGGCAAGGCCAGGGCAGCGCCCGCGCCATCGCTGCCTGTTTGCAGGCTCGCTACCACGGAGCTCTCATCCGCCTGCCCCATGAGATAGCCACTCAGATCGGTGGGATCGACGCGTGCGGCCATGATGGGGGCCACAAATTCCGTCCGCTCGACCACCATGGCTCGCAGGAACATCTCCATTTGCTGGCCGGTGGTATTGAGCTCGGGGGTCGTCTGCAGCTTCTCGCCCGGGCCCTCGCGGCCCATGCCCTTGGGCGCCATTCTCTCGCTGGCTTGCCCCACGACAACCGAGACGTGTTCCATGCGCTCGAAGGCCTGCTGCAAATAACTGGTGATGCTCACCGGCGGCGACTCCAACTGGATCTGCTCGAAGGTGGCCGACAGCGTACCCAGGAGGGCAGAGCGGGCCAGCTGCGCCTTGCGTTTCGCCTGGTCTAAGTCCGCATCCCAGGTGAGCGCGCCGTAGATCTGGACGATGCCGAGGGGTTCGGGTTCCCAGATCCCGGCGATGATCTGGACTACATCGAAACTGACCCGCCGTTGGTTGTAGAGGCCGGTGAGGGCGGTGCGCATCCGATCCAGGTAGGTCGCGTCTGTGCGCGCTTCCTGGGGCAGGTAGGTCAACATCAGGGGCGCCAGGACGCGGTACTGTCTGTATTCCTGACCCGCTTCCCATTCGTGCGTGTGGTACCAGAGCAATTCCACCTGGTCTTGCGGCTGACCATTGGCCCAGACGAGCTCCTGCCCCTGCCCCAGCAGGGCCAGATCGTCGACGCGTGCCTGGATTTGGGGACTGGTCTGGGCCAGGGTCATGCGCGGTTCCTCCGGAGCCAGGTCCGGCTTTCCGTCGGGCCTTCATGCTCTCCCCGCGCGCGGATGACGGCCATGCGCGTGGCGACGGATTGCCAGGGCGCCACCAGCAGACGCCGCTGATTGAAGAGTTGTTGTCCTACGTATCCAAAATAGGTGACCGGATAGACGACCCACAGGATGAGGGCCAGGTAGGGGATGAACTGGGCCCGGACGACCCACTCCAGGGCTTCGCCGCTTCCAGCGGCCTGGAGGCGCTGCGACCAGGCCGCGGCCTGGGCAAAGGTTAGCGGGTAACGCGCCAGCAGCAGAAAGCCCAGGCCCAGCGCCGCGTAGAGGGCGATGAACCAGCGGAGACGATGCACCAGGAAGCGCTTCTCGAAAGGCAGACTCAGCGGCACGACCAGGGCGGCCAGCCACATGAGGGCGCCGATGTAGGGGACGGGCGGGGGCAGCAACCAGGCAGTGAGGGTCCACAGCAGGGCCGGGATCCAAGCGCTCGGGACGGCCCAGGCCCGGGCCAACTGGACCGTGCCCCGGGCGTGTCGGAGGCGGCGTTGCCCGGCGCCACGGGCCAGGTGACCGTCTACCAGCAGGAGGCACACCCCCGCCAGTGCCAGGCTCACCAAGGCGGGCCAGTGGTCCAGCAGCCACCAAACGAAAGCCAGCAGGCCATTGAGCGTGTAGATAAGGGCTATCTTGAGCGCAATCCAGAACATGACACTTCCCTGAAATGCAAAACGCCCCACGGAGAGGTTCCGTGAGGCGCGGCTGCACCTTTTGGCTCCCGGTCGTGGGGCGGCAATGGTATCGGCGACGAAAACTGGGACGGGTTGGGTCACCTCGGTTAGAGAATGACCTGGAATTGGTTGGGAATCTGTTCTCTCTCAACCAGGCTCATGATACCACGAATAGCGTGGTTTTGTCAAGAGAATATGTCACTACTTCGATGGCGTCACACACTCCGATGACATACTTTGATGACATACCAGCCAACCGGAGACGGGAGCCAGAGCGCAGGCCGGTGGCGAAGGAGAAGATCTGACTTTGGGGCAAGGATGGCTCACTGTCGCTGGCGGCTTTGTTAAATGCGCCTTGATGGGCTATACGGATCAATTGGGCCCGAAGCGTCTCGCGAAGGTGCGCCAGCCGGGATCGTTGAAGGCCTCGACGGCAGCCTCTAGAGTGGGGGTATGAATGCTGCGGTTGTCGGCATCCAGCCAGCCGCTCGACCAGGACTTGCCGCCCGGCATGATGTTGTCCACCCGGAAGGTGGCGCGCTTGCGCACTCGAAGGTCGATGGGCTTCTGCACCCGCGGAATCTGTCCCCGGTCGAGCAGGCGGTTGAGCGCCGACGCGACCTTATCTCCCGAAGGCGCCTTCACCTCACAGGAGACGAAATCGAAGGTGCCGTCCTCGTACTCGTAGCGGTATTCGATGCAGCCGGGGGCGTCGTCCGCGATGTGGGTGAAGTGGGCATTGATCCACTGCTCGTAGAAGGAGCACTCCAGTTCGTCGACGCTGGGGAGACTCACATCCCCCATCCGCTGTATGCCTTCGAACAACACGTCGAAGAAGCGCTGCCGTCCTTCGCGGTCCCGGTCCAGGTACCGCTCTTCAAGCTCGAAGATCATCGCGTCCAGATCGACATTCTGCATACTGTCGTCGATCACCGCCCGTTGGTCTTTGATCCAATCCCCCATTGCGTGACTCTGCCGGGCCCTTCCGGCCCGTTCGAGCTCCGTGGTGACTGTATCGTAGATGGATTTCACCTGGGCGAGTCCGGGCACTCTCTTGGCCACCACGTTCACCGATTCGTCGATGGCCTGGCTCACGAGTGCGCCCAGCATGTCGGGCTTAGCCGCTGCTGCAGAGGCGTGGGTCATGGTCGTCTCGAACTGCGCCAGGGCGTTGAGCGTCGACATCAGCAGTTTGCGGCGTAACTCGCGCGCTCCTTCGGTATACTCGCGAATGTTCCGTTGCACGACAGGGGGGATGGTGACGTCCTCCTCGGTGAAGTCAATCACATCAATGTGGGACGCACCTCCGAGAGGCTGTAATGTCTCCGCATCCAATCCCAGAGCGTTGAGGGTGTTTTTCCCTGCGATGCCGTCGCTCTGCAGCCCACTGCGCCTCTGAAAAGCGCGCACCGCTTCCTCCGTCCCCGGGCCAAAGATGCCGTCCTCAACCAGATCAAAGCCATGCAGGTTGAGGATACGTTGTAACGTTTGAACATCTTCACCACGATCTCCACGACGAATATTCATGTTATCCTCCTGGGTCTTAATCGCATTTCTACAAATCCTCGTCTCGGGGTTCCTCCGCGCGTAGGATCAGCTCTCGGGACGACCGCCAGTCGGACCAGGGAGCGGGCTCGCCCTCATCTCTGAAGAGGCGCCAGCGGTAACGAGCTGCGAAGGGGGAGTCGGCGAAATAGCTCCAACTCCTTGTCGGCTGAGCGGGCGTGAAGTGCAGTACCTCGGGTTCCTTTCCTCCAGGCTCCTGCTGCATTTCGATGGCGTAGAGGGCCATCCCTTCCGCGAATTTACAGGTGACCTCGACGGTATGGGGGCCGTAGCCGGGAAAGGCGGGCAGGTCGAAGTAGGTATCCTCCGCGGGCAGGGGAGCGAGCGACGCTGTCTGTTCTCCGTTTGAAATGCTCACCGACAGCTCCGCGTCCCGCGCCTCACGGGGCAGAGCCAGCGCCGCAGCCGGAGTGCTCTCGTCGAGGCTCAGCTGTCGCCGCGCCTCCCCTCCCTCACCCTCCTCCTCTCGCCAGCGCGCCGTGAGCTCCACGGTCGCCAGCTTCAACAGACCGGGTGCGGCCTCCAATCGCACGAAGCGCACCGGGAAGTCGGCGGGGCGCAGGAAGAGGCGGGAGCCCCGTCCCTCCCGCTCCTCCCCCTCCAGCCGGGCAATGCCGCGCCCGCCCTGTACGATTACGTAGGGCGTGGTCCGGTAGGCAGGCTCCTCCGTCGGCGCGAGGCGCAACACCACCTCACCGCGATCCTCCGGCGGCACGAACTTCACGCTCTCGCGCACAGCATGCACCCGCTCTGGTGGGCGAGGTGGCGCGTGGAGCGTCACCCCCAGCTCCAGCACTCCCACACGCTCGCGAGGGAGGTTGGCGACCACGCTCACCGGCAGCACGCCGCTGCCCACCTCGGGCACCACGACCTCCTCCACAAGTCCGTCCTCGCCGAAGGCCTCTACCAGCCGCCGGGCAGCGCCCGCCAGATCGATCTCGTAGAAGAAGCTGCGGCGGACGTCCACCGCCTCTGCCAGGTCCCACCGGAAACGCCCGGGGGGCGTCTCCTCCGGCAGGCGCACGTGGCCCTCCCGCGCACCGCCCGGCGGGGGCACCGGGGTGCCGAACCGCTCGAAGAGGCGGTCGACCAGCGCAGCAGCGAAGAGGAATCCGCTTCCCTCTTCGCCCTCGATCGTTACCGGGAGCCCCGATGCGGGTTCCTTGAAGACGTCTAGGGCGCCGGCGCGGGAGATCACACCGTCGAAGGCACCGTCGTGGAGGATCGCCAACAATGCTCCCGGATCAAAACTCACACGGGCGTCGACGCGCGCCGCAATACCTCGCAAGTGCACCTCCGCCGCACCCGGTAGCAGGAGCCCCTCCCCCAACAGCGCCTGTTCAAGCAGGCGGGTGGCTTCGAGGGAGAGCTGCGCGACGAGTCGGGTAGGGCCGAAGCCGTTCCAGGTGAGGGGCCGCGCCCGCCGCACACTCTCGGGAAAGATGTCTTCGCCGCCGAGGGGTTGCAGGCGCAGCCAGCCGCCCTCGGGCGTTACGGGCACAACGGATGCCGCTCGCCCCTCTCGACGGAGATGCTCGGCGGCGGTGTCGAGGGCGTAGTCCGGCTCCAGCAGCAGGTCGAGAACGCCGTAGGGCTCAGGAGGGCCGGAGGGCGTGGCGGCCCGCACGACCTGCAACTTGAAGTGGGGCACTCCGGCAGCATCGTTCGCGATCCGCAGGTGACGCGGCAGCGCCAGGTAGGGCCCGCCCCGTTCGAAGGGGTGGAAGAGGCGCGCCCCCTCCGCCTCGAAGGGACGTTCGAAGTCGGGTAGCCCGCGCAAACTCACGTCAGCAGCTCCTCCAACCAAAGCTCAGGCAGCAGAGTATCTTCGTTGCCGCTGCGCCATTCCTCATCACGTACAAAGCGTTTCTCCCCATTCTCCATCAGGACGAAGGTCAGCTTGTACTGGTAGGTATCTACTCCATCGATTGCCTCCGGGTCGACGCCCGAGAGCACCACTGAGCGGATGGAGCGGGGCACCGGTACCTCCTGCAGGGGCTCGTCAGGTGTGAGGGTGATGTCCGGCGCACCTCTGAAGCTCGCACCAATCTGTTTTATTTCCAGGCCGGGCAAGTCGGCCAGCGGCGCGAACCAAGCCTGGACGGTCAGCGAGCGGGTCAGGGTAGTCACCGTAGTGTCGTCCAAAATGGCGTCGTAGACCTGGTCCGGCTCGAGCCCCTTGACGCGCAATTCCAAGGGGATCTCGTGGATATCGGTTTCCCCCGTCTTGACGTAGACTTCACCCCGCATAAAGGCGAGGGATCCACCGAAAAGGGCAGCATAGACGTTCTGGAAGTCTGCCATACTCATGCGAAGCACAGATTGAATGCCCGTCTTGAGGTCGACGAGGAGGTCCTTGATCTGGGAGGGGCCCTCCTCATCATCGTCGAAGGGCAACACCAGCTCGAAGGTGGGCTGTTTCGCGGGGTAGGGTTGAAAGCGTACTTCGGCAGCCCCCGTTGCCTGGCGAAGTTGGGCTCGGGCCCCCTCACGTCGCCCCTCAACGTAGACGGGTTCCGCGTGGTACTCGAGTTCCACGATGACGTCCTGGGCATCGCTGGCCCCGGCGGTGTCGAAGCGCAGACGCATCACGGGGAAGTGGGGCGGATCGGCGTCATGCGCCAGGACGAAGCGATCCGGTAGGTCAAAGACTACCTCCGGTTGCCCCGGATCCCAGTGGTAGGGGCGCCCTGCGATCCGGATCGACGCCAGCTCTCCCGGGGAGGGCTCCGGCGTGGCATGGGATAGAACGACGAAGGGATCGGGGCTCACGATCTGATCGCGGGCTATGGTCTGGGTGATGAAAGGCGGGCGTTTACTCAACTCCTGCTGCGCCTTCTGGGCGCGTCTCTGCTGAGCCTTGCCTTTCTCCAGCTGCTGCTGTATCCGAGTCGCCTTCGCCTTCGCGCTTTTCCGCTGCCCGGAGACGCGCCTCAGGCTCTCGTCTATGGAAGCCAGCCTCTTCTTAAGGCGGGTAGAGCGGTCCTCCCTCCGATGGTCCCGCACCTTCACGCGGCTCTCCCGCTTTTCTCCTTTCCGATGGTCGCGTACCACCACGTTTTGCCCGCGTTCGGCTCCCTTTCGTGAGTTCCGAGAGCGAACGGCCCGCTCGATCTTAGCCTGGGGGTGGCGTGCACGCTCTCTGACTTTGCGTACCTGCCTGTCGCTTCCCTCTCTCTTCCCGGTACGATGATCGCGCACCTTCGCCCCTTTTCGCAGCTCCTGGTGCAGACGGCTACGCTCCTCCCGCAGCTCGCGCTCGCGTTGGCGCAGATCTTCGATCTCGCTTTGGGCCTTGGCCAAGCGGCGCTCTAGTGACTGCTGCATCTTGGGTTTCTCGAACCTAGAGCGCTGCTCTTCGGCGGCACGCTCCTGGGCCCGTTCTTGGCGCAGGGCCACCATTGCCTTCCGCCGGACGATCAAGTGCGCGTCGCGGTCGGTTTCACGCAGGGCCGTCTTGAGTTCGTGCCACGCGCCCGTGTCGTTGAGATGCAGCGATGCCCGCAGTCCATCCTCCAGTTCTTCCACCTCGTCGAAAGCCAGGCGCTGGCGGCCCTCCGAACGGCGGTAGACGATACCGGGGGCCACATCGTGGGGCAGCGGAAACGCCCCCGAGTCGCGCACCTCCTCCTCGATTCCCGGGGCCGGGTAGGGCACCAGGCGCAGTGTCAGCGTTCCGCCGCCAGAAGAGTCGTCCTCGACCTGGACATCGAACTCCTGCCCTGCGCCGACCTGCCGCGTGGCGAGGCGATAGCGGGGCAGATAGAGTTGCTTGCCGGGTGTCTCGTGATCGGTGAAAAGGAGCAGATCGGTGACATCCCGGGCCGGGCTGATAGGCGCCGATGCTCCCTCGTGTGTGTCAGTGGCGCCCTCGAATTCACCGCGGGCGAGGGCTTCAACGATTTCCTTGGCTTCCTTGAGGCCCACGCCGGTGGCGGCCCGGTAGCGCTTGATGGCAGGAATCTTCCCGCTATCGCGCAGCAGTTCCATCACCTCCTGCTCCAGGGCATCGTGAGGGACGTCCTCACGACTGGCACCCTCGAATTCACCCCGGGCGATGGCTTCCACCGCGTCCTTGGACTCCTTCAATCCCATCTTCGTCACCTGACGGTGAAGTTTGATCGCATCGATCTTCTTGCCCGCATCGAGCAGACCCCGAATTCTCCTTAGCGTGGTCTGATTCAAGCTCATCTATGCCTCCTTTACCAGTCCTTCCTTGCATTCAAACAAGCCCCGTCGTCACATCGTCGGTCCTCCTACCCCAGCGGGGTGAAATACATCTCCGCCACTCGCAGGCCCACGGAATCCAGTTTCTTCACTGCCTCCTCGAGTTTCAGGTCCACCCACTGGGCGGAAGTGCCTTCCCATTCGACGATCCAGAGGTAGCAGTCCCTGCGTTCAGCGCCCGCCTCTTTCAGCAGCGAGGTGCTGGTCAGTTGGCCGCCCCGCGTGGGGTTCATGTTCACTGCCGGCAGCACCTGCTCAGTAACGAAGGACTCAAACGCTCCCTCATCGACGTCGGGCAGGGACGCCACCCGATATACCCTGATATGCTTCCGCATCTCTCTGCTCCTTTACCTTACGGAACGTAACTGTTGTAAAACCACTCGCGCCGCCTGCCGGGGGAGAGGAGGCCCACGTGCGTTGTTTGGTTTCCCAGGCCCAACGACAACTGCAACCACTCCTCATCCTCGTAGAGTTCGCGCAATCGCCGCTCGGCGGTGCGCCGGCTGTCGGCGCTGCGATAGTCGAGGTCCACGCCCGTCGCCGTGATGTGGTCGCTCTCCTCGGCGCCGCCGACGGTGGGGTGGGCGTTGTAAGGTCGGGGACGCCACCAGTTGCGCATCACCACGGGCTCGTCCACCAGGCCGCGCAGCTCGTCGGAGAGGAGAGCCAGGGCAGCCCCCCGGCGCCACCAGGCGTGAGGCGGCAGGAAGCGCATGTAGCCCAGCCCCTCCGCTACCCCTTCGTGGTGCGGCGTGAGCATCTCGGCGGCGGAGAAGTGGTCGACACCGGTGCCCTCCAGGTACTCCTGGAAGCCCGCCTCCGTCATAGGGTAATCCTCCGGCTCCACGACGGTGCCGTTGAACTCGCGGATGGCACGTTGCAGCAGGGTGTCCAGCTCCTCGCCATAGCCGAGGATGGGCAGGAGGGGAGCGATTTCGAAATGGGCGTGGTTGTCGTGGCCTGGCGAGCGCTCGCAGAGACCCTCGGTAATGAGGACCGGATCGTTGAAGAGGATGCGCGTCACCCTGGGCTGGGCGCGGATCGCTAACAGCATGGCGCGCATCGCGTCCTGATCGTACTCGGCATGTTGGTAGGTCGTCGCGCCGGGCGCCGTCCCATTTCGGCGCGGGAGACGGATATCGCAAGCGAGGCCCGTTTCGTGACCCGCGTGGTCGGGCGTGTTCCCACCTTGCGGTACGCTGACATCGTTGATGGTGAGCAGTGCGGCGTTTGGATGGTTCGCCAGGTACTGATCACGGTACCAGACACCAGCGCCGCGAATGGTCTCCGCCATCCAGCTCGCGCCAAATTCGTGATTGTCGGTGGGATCGGAGCGCTCGAAGTTGAAAAAGCCGGAAGCAGCATCCCCCCCTTCCGGCATAATCTGCCAGCGAGGAGCATTAGCGGCCCGCAGCCAGTCGTAGGTCCAGATCCGATCGGGCGGGGTAGGCGCATCCACTCGCCCGTCGCCGCGCACTATGTTGCGCCCCGCATTGATCGACTGTACCAGGCTGATGGTTCGCTTCAGGGCCTCATTCACCTCCTCGTCCACCGTCAGCCAGTCGAAGCCGAGGTCGACGAGGTGCCGTTTCAACGCGTGGACATCCTCGGAGCGGTTCTCACCCCCATTGCCTACACTCTCGGAAAGGGTAAAGGTTGTCATGGTATCTCCTCCCTGGAAAACTGTTCCAAGTTGTGAATTTCACGGATTGCAAGTCTAAGGGCCGAAAACTCAATAACTTCCCGATCTAGCCAGTTTGCAACGCCTGTTTTCGGCGTGCTGGCGGTAAGTTATAGATTTACAGACCCTAAGCAACCGGCGTCGGTTCTGTGACGAAGATTCGCGGCTCTTGGGTGGTCGTCAGTTCACCGCGGTGCGGTTGGTTGTCGGCACCGAGTAGGGTCACACGATATTGGAAGGTGCGCCGGGTTCGATCTTCCAGCGCCAAGAAAATATCCTGCGGCAGACCCTGCTGGAGATCATCCTGCATCAGGCGCACGCTTTGCTCATGGTGCACCCCGTTATCAGGATCCTCGTAAATCAGGTCGACGAAGGCCATGCGCACCTTTTCGGCGTCCACCGCCGGGATGATCTCGATGTGTAACTGCCAGTCGAAAGGATCATTCACCAGCAGGCTGCTCGCCTCCCGCTCCTGCCACTCCGTCTCCCTGGTATCACCCGAGGGCAGGTGATAGACGTAGCGGTAACTGTAGGTGCGGTGGTTGGGGTCACTCAGGCGCAGTTTCCACTCCTGTGCCGCGTCCCCGGGCTTGACGATGAAGGTCTTCTCCCGGGCCCACCCGGTGGGCGATTCGTAACGGAGGTGCACCTCCACCGACTCGACGAGCTCGGAGTCGATGTCGTTGGGCTCCACGCTGATGGGCAGAAAGCCTACGTCCTTCGATAGGTTGAGCTGCAACCGGCGGTCCTCGGTATGTTGGGCCGGAATCCGGTAGGCGTGTTTTTCGCCCTCCCAGCCCGTTCCGGTCTGGAAGACATACTCGACGCTGTAATCGTACCCGAGGTCGAAGTTGCTGTTGAGGAAGAACCGGCGCCTTTCCCTCCCCTGTTGGTCACCCTCGAAGAGCACGTCGGCGCTCTGACGGTTGGAGGGATCCTGGGGATCTGGATAGTCGAGTCCCACGTGGGCCGATGCGAGGCCGAAATCCGCAAAGGAGATGGGCGGGGGCAGCACCTCGATATCGAGCGTCTTGAAGAAGGGATCGTCCAGATTGGCGACGATGATGTGGCTGTCCAGGTCCTCGAGGTCCTCCGCCAGCAGGCCGATGAAGGCCTGGGGCGCGTACTCCCGCGTCACGGCGTCGGAGCGGTTGTACTCGTAGGTCGCAGTGCGGCGCTCCTCCTGGCGCAGCGCCTTGAGCTTGAAGGCGATGCCCATCTTGGCGCTCTCCTTCGCCTCCTTGGCAGCCCCGGCCAGATCGGAGGCGGTGCGCGCCAAGTCGTTGATGTTCGCCTCGTCCTGCATCTGACCCAGGGCCAGTTTCGGCTCGAAGAGCTTCTGCATCAGGGTGGTCTTGAAGAACTCCATCGCCTGATCCTCTTTCTGGGCAGCGTCCTCCTCGTTCGTGAAATCGACCACCTCCACCTCGATGGCCTTGCTTTCTCGCAGCTCCTCGAAACCGCCCTCAATGGCTCCCTGGACGAAGTAGATGTTGCCCTCCACCTCCCCGCTGAAGTGCCGGTAAATCTGCTCCCAATCGGCATGGATGCGCACGTGGAGATTGGGGCGTACCGCGGTGAAATTGAGGCGGTAGATGACGCCGACGGGTGAGGCTCCCTTATGCATCGCCGTCTCCAGGAGGGTAGCGCCCTCCTGGCTCAGGGTGAGGCTGAAGATGGCGCTGTTATCGCCGAAGAGGCTGGGGGTTGAGGTGCCGAGGATCTCCTCCACCATGCGGAAGCCGCCCTCCTGGGGCGGTTCGCCCTCCGTGCCGCCGCTGCCCTGCAGGTCGAGGGCCACGCACTCGACGTCCCCCCCCTCGAAGGGCACAGCCGCCAATCTGGGCTCGTCAGGCGCCAGATCAGTGAGCTCACTCAGGATCTTCCGCTCTGTCTCATCGGGCAGGCGCAAGTTGGTCTCGAAGGTCATGAATCCCCCGCCCAGATCGCCCCCTTCGGTGGGGGTGTTGCGATATTTGATCAGGCTCAGCACCCTCCGGTTATCTTCCCGGTTGCGCGCCAGCCCCACGGGTCCCGGCAGATACCAGAACTGATTCTCGTCGCGATGGTCGGCGAAGACCGTGATGCCGTCCACGGTGATCGCTGCTTTGCCTAAGGTTAACATGTTGCCTCCTTTACAACAGTAGACGGTAGATGGGGTACGGACCCCGTTCAAGAAGAACCGTCACTGAACCGTATGCTATTTGATTACACGCGCTCCACGGGAAGGACGAGGTTTTCGTCGCTCGCCTCGCGCCACTCGCCCATGCGCGACATACCGTTGGTCAAAACGTGCATGACCCGGTACTCGTAGATGATCTCGCTCACATCATCGTAGTGGTATTCGAACTGGCCGCTGTCGTCGGAAGAAGAGAAGATGAAGCGCCCTACCTCGGCCCCCGCCCCCTCGCTACCGGCAGGATGGCGCAGTTTGACCCGCATCTCGCGCAGGTCCGCCGCATCAAAGCCCGCCGCCGGGCGTACCTCCACGAAGCGCTGCCCGCGCATCTCCGGGCGCAGGAAGAGCCGCCGGTCCGCCGTCAGCGACTCCGGCACCTCCTCCAGACGACCGTCCTGGTACATCAGAGTCACGCGATAGGCGATGGTCTGGCGCTCCCGGTCGGCCAGGGGGACGACGAACTCCTGCGGCGCCGGCTGCTCTCTGCTGAAGCTGAGAGAACCTTCCTGGTGTACGTCGTTCTTCGGATCATCGTAGCGGAGATCGACGAAGGCCCGGTCCACGCTCTCGAAGAGCGCGGGTGTGGGGATCACCTCCAGCACGCGCTTGTCCGGGAAGGGGTCGCGCACGGCGATGGAGGTCCCGCTCGCCGTCTGCCAGGGCGTCGTCACGTCCCGGTGGTCGGCGGCGCGGTAGGTGATACGGTAGGCGACGTCCGTGTCGCCCCCGGCGTGGGTGAAGAAGCGCCACTCCGCGTCCGTCGTCTCCGCATCGAGGAAGAGCGTCTTCTCGCTCAGCAGGTCGTGGGCCGGGTCCTCGTAGCGGAGTTCCACCTCCACCCGGGGGTAGCGTTCCCAGGGGAAGTTCTGTGCGAGGAGCGTGCGTTTTTCAATGGAATAGAGTTCTTGGGGTGAGAGGGGATACTTGTGGGTGCTCACCGTCTCCGGGGGCGATTCGAGGCTCGCGGGGAGGCTGGTGGCGCCCTCTCCCTCCTTGAAAAAGACGGTATAGCGGGCCTCCACGTCCATCTTCATGCCCGTCTCGTCCGTTTCGCTGGCCCAGCCCACCTGCTGCCGGGCATCTGACTCCTCCAGAAGCACGTCCTGGGGCTGTCCCCCGTAGGTCAGGTGCGCGTGGATAGATCGGATCCCGTTGCGCTCGAAGTCGGTGGTGGAGCTCACCTCTAGCTCCCGCCGTCTGAAGAAGGGCGCATCCAGCTGTACGGGCACGATAAAACGCTCCATCTCCACCCCCTCGGTACGCAGCGTTCGAAAGAGACCGTTGAGGTGTCCCTGGGGGTAGATGGCGCGACGCACTGTGGTGCGCTCGCGCATCTCGGCGTTCAGCATCCGCCTATCGGTACGTTTCGCTTTCTGCCGGCTGTAGCGGTAGAGGCCTAGGCCGCGCGAGGGCGGCACGGCAGCGCTTTCCAGGAGATGTGACGCTCTGTCCCAACCATCTTCCTCATCGGGGGGAGGCCCAGCGACAGGCTCAAAAAAGCCGTTGAGGATCATGTCGCGCAGCTCCGTAACGGCGCGGTCCCGCCGCTGAATCACGTCCGCGCCCTCCTCGGCGGTGACGAAAGTATCCACTTCGAAGATGATCTCGCGCTCCTCGATCATCTCCTCCACGAGCTCCTCTACTTCGCTGGAGGCGATGAAAAAGCTTGTGCGGTGGCGCTCGTGAACTCGGGAACGGACGAGTTCCCAGTCGGCGGAGACCTTCACAGCGTAGGCGGGCCGCAGGCCCAGGTATTCGAGGGAGTAGAGCACGGCGATAGGCAACAGTTCGCCCTCCATGGCCTGCTCCATGATCTGCACGCCGGCGCTGTCAAGTTCCACGGAGAACGCGGCGCGGTTGTCGCCGTAGAGGGCGGGGCGGGTGGGATGATCGATCTTGAGCACGAACTCGGGGCTCCCATCGGCGGGGGCACTACGGCCCCCGCCTTCATCGTCGCTCGCCTTGCCCAGCATCATCAGGCGCACCGTTCCATCCACCAGCGGCACCGGCCCCAGACGCGGTGGTTCGCTCAGCCCTTCCAGCCGGCGTAGCTCCTGGCGCACCGCCGCCAGTTCCTCACCGCTCAGGCCCAGATGGACATCGAAGTTCAGGAAACCGCCGCTCCCCGCCTCGCCCATGTACTTGATAAGCTGGAGAGCAGGCACCTCCATGCCCAGGGCCGCATCGTGTTGCGTCACGAGCCGGGGGGCCAGCGGCTGGTAGTAGTATTGCAGGGGATCCTCGTGGTCGGGCAGCAGCGTGACCCCGTTGATCACGTGATAGGGTGGATGCAGGTAGAGCATGGCATTGCCTCAAGCGGTCGTGGGTTCGGGGAAGAGGGCCGTGTCGGTGGTGCGTTGCGGTCCGACCTCTACCCGGCTGCCGTCGTCCATGAAGAAGGTCGCCGTCCACTCATACTCGTCCTGGTTCTTATCCTTCTGGATGAACTCGTGGGTCTGGAGCTCCGTAGCCCCTTCACGGAAGACGAGATTGGCGCTCTCCAAGATACCGTTGTCGCCGTCCTCGTAGACGAGAGCCATGCGCAGCAGCTTGACCTGGTCCCAGTCGATGAGATCGGGAAAAACCTCGATCTCCAGCCGGCCAGCGATGACGGATCCGACCATCAAGACCTGTTCCTCCGCCTCCCGCTCGGGAATCGCTTCCACGCGCCCGTCCTGATAGGCGATCTGCCCGCTGTAGAAGATGCGCCCTTCCTTTTCGGAGATGACGGGTACGGGCCAATCGAAGAAAGATTGTTGAGCGTTGAGGGTGGTGGACGCGATGCGGATGTAGTCGTTCTGCTCGTCTTCGTAACGTAGATCCACGAAAATGTTCTGAATCTCGTTCTGCAGGTCGCCGGCGGCGCGCACGCGCACGTTCAAGGTAGCACTAAAGGGGTCATTGACCGGATACTGGTTGGCGTGGTGCTCCTGCCAATCGAGCAGGTATTCTTTGCCGTCGTCCATGAAGTACTTGAGCTGTACCTCGTAGGGTTTACGGCGGAGGGCAAAGATGGGCTCGCGGATCTCGTGCTCCGCGTGCTCTCTGGTCAGGGTGAACTGGCGCTCGATAGGGCCGATGTCGTTGGCTCGATCCTCGTAGCGCAGGCGAGCCTGCACCTGGCGCACCTGATCCCAGTTAAGATCACCGGGGTGCATGTTCACATACCAGATACCGGTTTCGTCCACGTTAATCGTCAGCAACTCGTCATCGGACGTCAGTTCCTCGCTCTCGAAGGTACGGCTCTCGCCCCTGTAGTTGACCACGTAGCGATAGTTGAATTCGTGGTCGTCATTCTCGACGAAGAACTCGAACTGCTCCGTCTCGTTGGGATTGGTGAATCGATAGGACTCACTGCGGTTATTGCCCGGGTAGTGGGCGTGGACATCCACGCTGAAAATATTGAGATCCTCGAAGGGCGCATTGACGCTCACCGGAACGATGCGCTTGCGGAAGAAGGGATGGTCGGCGTCAATCTCCTGGCTGAAATCCTCCCACTTGAGGGGCGCTCCGTCCGGATCCTTCAGGGTGTGGATGGGCTGGAGGGATCCAGAGGGCGCAATGGGGAAACTGGTAGCCTGATTCTGCGTAAAGGAGATGTCGAACCCCACCGCAATATCTTCGGTGATGGTCTTTTCGAAGTCGGTGACCCCTTCTGGTACCTCCTGCCCCTCCTCCTCACCCCCATCCTCTTGAGGCTGCGTCGCGAACTCTCCCAAGTTCAACTCGAGCAGGGACTTCATCTGCTCGCGCCACGTCTCCTGAGCCCAGGTCATGACCTGCGTCTTTACGTCATCGGGGATTTCGTCTGAGAGGAAGTTGAGCTCGACGCCGCCCACGCGCTCTTCCTCCAGCTCGGTGGTGATCTCTTCCGTAACTCTCACGGTGTCTTTTTTCCACCTACCAAAGAGAGACCGCCCCAGCTTGATGAAAAAGCCACGCTTACGCTCCTCCCGCTCCAGCTTATGGGTGAACTCCTTGAAGCGCTCGATGTCGAAATAGACGCGGGCGGTGACGGGCGGCAGAATGGCCTCCACTGTGAGGTTGTAAATGACAGTGACGAAGCCGCCACTGCCCTGCAAGGCTTTCTCAAACACGGCGGCGCCCTCGGGGGTCAACTCCACGGAAAAAGGTGCGACCATGTCGCCATACATCGAGGGCCTTGCTGCTGCGTTGACCTGTTCAACCAGCACCTCCGACTCTATCAGCTGTAAGTCGGTGCTTCCGTCGAGAAAGGTAGGTCGGCCAAAGGTCACCCCTCGTCCACGGTGTCGCTCCTGTAGTACCTCCCTGATCCTCTGTAGTTTCTCCTGGGGGATACTCATGTCAGTGGTGAAGTTGACGTACCCTCCGCCTGTCTTGCCATCGGGACGGTCGACAGCCAACCGGTACGTGAGGAAGTTGAAATTCGCGGGGCGACCGTCATCGCGCAGGCGCAGGTGGGGATGTCCGAGGAGATAGTACTTGCGAGAATCTTCGTGGTCCTGGTAGATGCTGACGTCGGGAACCTCAGGTAACGTTTCTTCCGATCCAAAGAGTAACATTTGTACATCTCCTTTCGCTATTCTAAAAGACCTGTAGGTGATCGTGGGTGTCGTGGCCCGCTAGCCAGCTACTGGCATCGGTGACCGGACGCAGATGTTCGACGGTCCGATCTTTCACGGTTTCCTCGACATCGATTGTCCACTGCTCCGTCGCTTCTCCCGCCACGGTAGACCTCGGAGCCCACGAATTCCTCTCATCCTGATATTCCTGGGCCAAGTGACGCAGGGCTTCTGCGGCAGAGGTCAGGGCAGCTTCGTTCGCAGTCTCTTGGAGGGCTTCGTCGGCGCCCGCACTGAGATCGTGTTCGAGGGTGAGATGTCCTGCTTCCACCGCGGTCTCGATGCGCTGCCGGAGGGTTTCCGGTTCCGCGTCGGGCTCCACATCCAGCATTTCTTCCGTCAATTCGCCCTGGATGCGGGCAGTGGCGTGGCGGGGGTGTTTGAGGTTCACATCGTAGACCACTTGCATAAGGTTCGGCTCGCCCTTCAGCGCCGCGATAGCACGCGCCTTCTGTTCGGCATCCAACCGCAGATTGAACACGGCGGCATTGTTACCGAAGCCGGAGGGGGTGGCGGTCGCCACGCTTTGCATCTCTCCGCGGGGATCTGCGATGAGCAGTGTGACCTTTTCAACGTCGTAGGGCGCGGGGGCAAAGCGGATTTTGGACACGGGGGGCGCATCCTCCTGCTCTGCGATGACGGTACGAAAGTGCTCCAGGGCAGCCTGATCTATGCTCCACTCGGTGGTGAGCTGAAGCATGGCGAAGTTATCGCCAGTGACCAGGTTGAGTTGTGGCACCTCCGCAGCGGATCGCTGCACGCCGGGTGCGCCCGGCACGTAATGATAGAGTGAGGGGTTGTCCGCACTTGGAAAAAAGCGGGGTGTGTCGAGTGCGTTATCCGTACCTACATTTCCATTGTGTTCACGTCCACCAAGATTATCGGCTTTCATCGGCCCCCCTCGCTGCAACTGCTACAGTGACAGCGCCTAGCGCAGTCGGATCGGAGCAACGGATTGCTCGGATGGCAGAAGCGTATCAGCGAGAAGGCGATAAAGTATTCTTACGATGGAACTTCATAGTAGGCGTACAGGAGTACCAACTGCTACTCGTCACCCTGCTTTCAAAAATAGCGCTCCTCCACATGCCAGCAAGAGGAGCAACCGTTCCAACTCTTTCCTCGAATGCTTAACAATATTTACAATATAATTATATAGTATATTATTATATTTGTCAAGGATACGCTGTAGCGCGACGGCCAAGGGCTGTTTTTCGCTGAATTGCCTTTCATCCTTCAATGACACACTTTGATGACATACCAGCCAACCGGAGACGGGAGCCAGAGCGCAGGCCGGTGGCGAAGGGGCAATTGCTACCGATGAGAGGAAGGGTGAGGTAAGTAGCCTAGGCGGTCGAGTGGGGAACAGGCGATCAAGTGACGAGGAGGGGGGTGAGGAGGGGGGCAAGACAGCCTTTGCGTTGTTTCTACGGGAGGGTATCCTTACCGGGCCTGGCCCGGTATATCGCCAGCTGTATACTTTCGCGCCGTGATATGGCCCCCATGACATATCGGGTATGGCGTGGACAGCATATCGGGCCGACATTTTTGGGCTGGCCCGGTGGTTTTTCTCGTTGGCCCGATAGTTCATCGCGGCACCGGGCCAGGACATCTCATGGCTACCCACTGCGGGTACCGATCTGCGTATAGTCCCAGATCTCCCAGCCCTGGAACTCACCGCGAATATCGGTGACGGGCAGCAGGCCGACGGTTGCCGCCTGCTGAAACTGGTGAGCCCAGTAGCGCAATTCCGAGAGCAGGGTCTGCTGGGCCGCCTGGTCCACCACAGTCAGATAGAGCGCGCCGCCGGTCACCTCCCAGTAACGGGCCCATTTCCGCTTCCGATCGGCGGCTTTCTTGTCGGTATCCATCTCGGCTTCGATGAAGAGCTGGCGCCCGTCCAGGATAGCCAAGAGATCCGGTTCATATCGTCCCTGACTCGTGCTGAAGGCTTCGGGAAAACGCTGTACCTGGTAGCCGGCAGATTCAAGGAGGCGTTGTGTCTCGAGGATCAGATAGGTATGAGGTAGGGACTTGTGCCGGGCCAGCAGGCGTGGCAGATGTGGAGGCTCAGGTTCTTCCCCGAAGAGCAGGCGATAGGCGTCCAGGCCGTGATCGGTCAGCCGCCATAAGTGCGGTTGAACCCGCTTCCAGGGCACCACATGCACCTCCAGAAAACCGTCCGCGATGAGGTGGTCCACCGCCCGCTTGAGACTGCCTGAGACTTCCTTCTGCCCCAGGTGCTCGGCGGCGGCCTGGAGTAACGCGACCCGGTTGGGTTCGCCAGTGCGCCCCAGCAGCTGGACCAGGGTGAAGGCTTTGTCGAAATTGCTAGTCGCCAGCCACGCAGTTAGCCAGGCCGGGGCCGCCGCGCCCGCTGCCGGCTCAAAGTCGGGTGTATAGGGCCGAAAGTCAGCCCGGAGATCATCTCGGGAGGGCGGTGCTTCCGGTGCTGGCAGTGCTGATTGGGGCGCGCCTGTAGATGCCGCCGCCGCCAACACGACAGGCCCTGAAGAAGTGGAGCGCAGGACCGGGGCCGGAGGCTCCGGGGCCACGGGCCGGGAAGCCAGCTGGCGGCGGGCCAGCCGGAGATCGGCCTCCAGCGCGTGGATACGCTCCTGGACCGCCCGGGAAATCCACTGGCCCAATGCAGGGGTGGTGATGGTCTCCAGGCCCCCGGTGTGGCGCTTGGACCAGGCATCCAACTGTTCCCCTGCCAAATCGACGGCCAGACCTTCCAACACTTTCCGCACCCGGCGCATCTCTTGCTCGGCCGCGTTTCGCAGCAGGCGCTCTGAGTCAATCGCATTCTGCAGCGCAGCGGCGTAAATCTTGTCCTCATTCTTGCCAACCATCCTCTGCCTCCTTGGGGACTGGGGATGGTATTCCTGGCCAGGAGTCGCCAACAGGGGGCCTGACTTGCAACCAGGGATTGGTGGCCACCACTGCCGCAGTGGCGCGGGCCAGCCGGAGGGCCTCCAAGGCGGTGAGATACTGGGCTTCTGTGGGTTCTCCTACCCACCGGCTCACGGCAAAAGCCGCTTCCAGGTAGAGATCGGCCGTTTCCTGAACCCCATCCCGCAAGCTCGCCAGGGCTGGCGGGGGGTAGCTCAAGCTGATCTCCTGGGCCAGCGCCAGGGCAGCCTCCAACTCCTCTTGAGCGGCCCGCGAGAGGGCATATACGTCAGCGCGCGGGTTGGTGAGCACGGTCACCAGACCCCGGTCAATCTCCTGGGCCTGGGTCATCCAGGTGCGGCTGCGCACGCGGTATTGCTCCGTCGCCCGCACGGAACGACTGTAAAGCATCGGAAACTCTCCCGCGCTCCCCGGCGTGACCGCGCGCCCCAGTTGGTACACCCCCCCCAGAATCAGACCTGTCACCAGCGCAGAGCCGATGATCCGCAGCCACCGCCGTAGTGCCTGGCGTGAGACTCTCATACGACGTCCTCTATTTCGTCCTCGCAGGCAGAAGATCCAGGGGCATTCAGGGCGCGGGGAAGATTGACGTGACGCGCGACGAACTCATAGGTAGCGTAGCCGTTCTCCCGGCTCCGGTGCCGGAAGCGTCCCTGCACCTCGGCATAGGCTCCAGCCTCCAGTATAGGATAGAGGTGCTGGGCTTGGTCGCCATAGACGACGATGCGCGCAGTTGAGTACCCCTCCTGGCGGGGACCTGGCACCCGCAGCAGGAAGCAGAGAAAGGGTTGTTGACCATTGATGACGTCAAAGTAGATATTGGATACGCGTCCGGAAAGTATGCAGCTGTTCATAGATCTTTCTCCTCATGAAGATTATTGGAGTCCGGGCTCGCCCAGACAAACCGTACGGTGAGCGTCTCAGGAAAAGTGTGTTCCGGCAAATACTCCGCCGCATGCGCTACAGCGGTTTCTACCCGCGCCTTGAGCCGACCTTGCAACCAACCCACGGCATATTCGTTCTTGACTTGCACTACCAACGTCTGCCCGTCGCCGTTGATGTCGATAGCCTTTGAGTCTCGCAGCCAGGTGTCAAACGTGGCACGGGTCAGCTGGAGGCTCAGTACGTCCAGAGTCTGACGCCATAGCAGGTCCACCGGACGTAACGACCAGGGCGGGTCAGCAGGCCAATCGTCGGCCGGAGGATTATACTGCCCCAGCTCCTCACGGTGGCGCTGCTCGACTTCGGCTACGACGGCCTCTAGTTTCGTGCCCCAGTCGCCATCCTTCAGCCGGGATACGGTGCGGGCCACCGCGGTTTCGGGCTTCTGCTGGCCATGTTTGTACTCCTGCCGGAAGACGTGGTAGAAGGTGTCGGCGGCCCATTCCGGAGTACAGTCGGGCTGGTCCTTGAGCATGCGCCGGGCGATCTCCTGCGCCGGAGTCTTGTACACCCCACACTCCTGAAGCTGGCTAACGATAAGGGTGAACTGTGATTCATTGAATCGGGATTCATTGAACTGTGATTCATTGAACTGCGATTCATTGAACGGGGGTTCACCCTTTCCCCCCCCAGACCCCCCCTCTAGACAGCTAGAAGCACTACGTAGACTAGATCCTGGTTGAGCTACAAGATCTAGAGGTTCAAGACTAGCTTCTTCTAGATTCAATGAATCCTGATTCATTGAATGGGGATTCATTGAACTGGGGTTCAACCTTTCGGGGGTCAGGAGCTGCAACCAGCGGGTATTGCTTAGCCCCAATTCAGCTACCTGCTCCTCGGAAAGTCTCCGCATCAACCCTACCTCCTCAAGTCGGTTCAATACTTTGACGGCCCCTCGGATGGTCATTCCCGTCCATTCCGCGATCTCTCGGTTCGTGAGATCGACGGGGGATGGACTGAAGGTGCCCCGATCGGTGTCCTTGACGTGGAGCCGGATGACCGTCCAGACTGCGAGAGCGGTGGAGTCAATCCGACCTTGTGCCAGGAGCCGAACCAGCGCCCGGGGGACGATGGCGTAGGCCAAGGGTTCATGTTGTTGGCGGCGGCGTGGCATGCAGTTATTACCTCCTCTCTCGGGATGGGCCTTTCTGCTGACCGCGGTCGCACGTCGCGACAGGCAAGACACCAGCCCCTGACATCCAGCCGAAGGTGACGCGGCCCCCATCGGCGCGCCCCACCCCGGTGCGCGGGCAACTCCCGCAGGGTGAGGGCCTCCGTGGGCCGGACGCCTTCTCAACTAGCTGACGGTCTGGGTGAAAAGCCATTTGCATTTCCCTTAACTTCCAATAGTGCCCTCAGCGAGAAAGCCAGGAGCACGAGGAGGTATCACCTGCTCGCAGATGGAGGGCACCATCGGAAGAGCCCCCGGCTCCCTCGCTCAAGACGCTATTGGATGTGACCCGAACCAAGGCCGCGGCCCGGATCCGTTCCTGATCGCGGCGCCGCATCCAGGCAGGCTTGGCGAACTCGAACCAGAATTGGCCCACCAGCTGCCGCCGGTGCAGGCTGAGATGGCAGCGCTGGCAGAGGGCCACCAGATTCCAGGTACAACTATTGCGCGGATTCCCGTCGATGTGATGGACGGTGAGACTGTATCCGACCTTCGGCGCGTGAGGGTGGCGACACTGCTCGCAGCGCCACCCGGCCGCCGCTTTGACCTGGAGGGCGAAGTCCCGCCAGTTGCTCGGATAACGGCTTAAATCAATCGGCATGTTATCTCTCCGCTTTTCGGGATTCCTCTGGGCCCAACGGAGCGACGACCACTGCTGCCCGGCCCCGCTGGCGCTTGGTCAGCACGAAGATCTCGATGCGTTCGCCTAACCAGAGCCTCCAGGAGCGGCGATTTTTCGCAGCCATATCAGAACACCTGTGCGCGAAAATGCGGCCCGCAGAAACGCTCCTGTTAGGTTGGCCGCTGACCATGCCGCTGACCATATGGCTGACGTGCTGCTGACATGCCGCTGACGTGCCGCTGACACCTCTGTCAGCGGCATGAAGAAGACGCAGAAAAAGTCTCGCTCCGTGGTTCTTCACTTCTGCTCTCCCGGGTAGAGGGTCATCTTCCCGATCCGCAGGTGGGGCTGTAGCGTTAGGTCTCCTTGCTCGTAGGCGTCCAGACCATGCTCCAAAAAAGCCCGAACGATATCACCTACTGGGACACTCAACTCTACCGCCAGCTCCTTCAGGCGTTCATGAAGGGTGGTGGGGATTCCGCGATATGTTACTCGCATCTGCTGCCTCTCCCACTCCCGGTTGCGCTTGGCCCGGCTCGGCTTGTGCTGCAAAGCCTGGGGGATGGCCTCGGTCGGTTCTTCAGGAACCAGGTCAGAACCCTGATCAACGGCAGGGCTCGGCACCAGATGGGCAAAGGGACTCGTTCGCTTACCCACGCTTCACCTCCGCCAACACTCGCCACACCAACGCTGCATATTCTTGAGTAGGTCGTCCCGTGGGTTCATACTCGAAGATGGTTTGGGCTTCGGCAGAAGCCTCTCGCAAGCGGGTGGCGCGGTGGATGGGATCCAGGACCGGCAACTCCGCTCCCTGCTGTGCCAACTGCTGCACGTTGGCCTGTAACTCCTCCAGATTGCGGCGACTCTCGCGGGTGGTCTCATCGTAGAAGGTGGGTTGGATGAGCACCTGCCCGCTCCACCCTCGGGTGCGGGTCAGGCTGATGAGGGTGTCGAGAATCCCCGTCACGCCGTAGAGGGCGAGGTGATCCAGCGCCGCCGGGACGATGATGAGATCGGCCAGGAAGAGCGCGGCTTCCTGCAGGCCGCCGACGGAGGGGGCCGTATCGAAGAGCACGAAGTCCGGCTTGCCGTTCCAGGGCTGGATGAAGGTCTCCTGCAAGGCTGTGAAGATGTCTCGCCCCTCGGCTTGGACGACGATTTGAGCGGTGGCGGTGCGCTTATCCCCCGGAACCAGCCACAGGTTCTGGCGGCCCGTGCCGCGAATGATCTGGTTCAGAGTGCTCCCACCGACAACGGCATTGAAGATGCCGCTCTCCTGATCCACGCCCAGCGAGACGGCCATCTGCCCCTGGGGGTCTAGGTCGATGACGACCACAGACTTGCCCCGCAGGGCCAGGCCATGGGCCAGGTTGGTTGCAGTGGTGGTTTTGCCCACTCCTCCTTTTTGACTGGCTACGGTAATGGTCTTAGGCATCGGTTTTCTCCTTCGGTCGTTTGACGGGCTTTACATGGAAATTCCCCTCTCTCCGCTCGCAATCCACTTCTAACAGCGTGAAGAGTGTGGGGAGGGACAGATTCAATGCCCAGTCCGGGTAAACATCTTCTGTAACAAGTTGCTCGCGCAGCCTGTCCGCCAGCACATCCACCAGCACATAGAGATCGGAGCCCTGGCGCCGCAGCCAGCGCCAGCCCTGAGGTGTCTGAAGCCCCCATCCGATTCGGGCTGCTATCTGCTGAGTTGTTTCTTCAAACACAATCGTCGTCTCGTCCATCTCTGATAGCGCATGGCCCTGCTGTTGGAGCCACTGACGGTAGGCGGTGATGTTCATCTCACCCCTTCTCCTTACGAAAAACCTCGGCCACTTCTGGATTGGTGCATGCTAGCGCTTCCAGGGCTGAGACGGCTGCCTCCAGCGCGGTCGAGCAAATCTGGGAACGGTTGATGAATCGATAGTAGGGTCTGAGCCGCCGGTGCAGGTCCTGGGGATAGCTGATCTTAGTGCGCACGTATGCCTGGGCTGACGTGCGGCGGCGGCGGGATTCGGGTGTTACCCTGGCCTCGAGCTGCTCGAGGGTTTCTTGTAGTGCGCCGGTGCAGATGGCACTGGGGTTCAACTCCCAGGCTTCAAGCCGTCGAACCAGATCTTCGGGCACAGTGATACTTATCTGATGCACACACATGTTAGAAGTCTCCTGAGAGATGGATGCCCATGGTCAGATACCCTCCCCGTCAGTTTGACCCTGCTTGACCGAGTTTGACCCTGTTTGACCAGTTTGACCGGTTGACCACAGGGCCTGCAATTTGGACGTGATATAGCGTGCATTCTTTCGATTGGGATCTTTCTGCACCCAGCCGCGCAATTCCCACTCCTCCAAGAGCTTGCGGGCCGGCTTCTCGGTGAGGCCCCAGCCGACCAGTAAGGGGATGGACATCCGGCCCTCAGCCGTGGTCAGCGCGCGCTGAATGAGGGCCGCTTCCTCCGGCGTGAAAGGGCTGGGTCCCTGCTGCTGCCCGACCTGGATGAGCAGCTCTTTGGGCAGATAGAAAGTCTGCACCGGCCCCCAGCGATCAGTGAGGGCCAGACCGGGGCGGGATTCGGGAATGCGCACCGCCTCCGGGCAGCCCACATTGCGGGCCACGGCTTGGCCGCGCACGCGGAAGCAAATAGCAGCGGTGATCTGGTCGCGGATGCGGCCCACGACCGCCTTACTGAAGTCCTGGGCGGCGAAGACCACGTGGATGCCGTACTTGCGCCCCCGCCAGCCCAGTTCGGCCACGGCAGTGGCCAGAGGACCGGAGGCGCCGCCCGAGGCCAGCACCGCCGCATTGAACTCATCGAGGATGACCAACAGGCGGGGCAGGGGGTCCAGCCCCTCCTGGGTGGCGGTGTGATTGTACTCTTCGAGTTTCTCCGGAAAGCCGGGTACCTGGCCGTAAAGGGCGCTGCGATGCTCACACTCGCCCAGGCCCTGTTCCACCCGTTCCAGAATGGTTCGTTCATCGTCAGCAATCGGCGCGAGCAAGGCCGGATGATCGGCCAGCATGGGGAAGGTTGCGTGATCCCGATCTGCCAATAGCAGCCGATACCCCTCCGCAAGAGCCTGGTAGACCAATAACCGGAGGAAGGTGGACTTGCCGGAGCCCGTCTTGCCGGCAACGAGCAGGTGTTCCAGGCGTTCCCAGGGTACAGCGAGATGTTCCCCACTGTATCGTTGGCCCAGCAACGCCATGCCACGCCGAAGGCCGGGGAAGTTCACCTGTCGGGGTAGGCGCGGGGGAGCGGAGAGCAGTATGGCATAGCGCAGTCCGTTGCTATTGGAGAGGTAGACCGGACGCCCGCCGAGCGCTGTAGAGAGGTGGTGGAGCAAATCGGACTTGCCATACAGCTCCAATCGCTCCACGCGGTGAATATCGACCACGCCGAAAAGCCAGGTCATGCCCCGGGCCTCCGTCAGTAACCAGCCGGTGAAGGCTGGCTGCAAACCACGCCGCTCCAAGACCTGGGGGATGCGGTGTGCCAGGGCCTCCGCCTCCCGTAAGCGTCCCTTTGAGATCTGTACCCTGTGCATCACCCCTCCAAGATTTCCCCTTCAACGAAGGTGCCCGTCAGTGCCTGCCGTTCCACATCCCGCAGCCAGGACTGGACCTGCCGGGGGTCGATAACCTGCACCGGACCGGCTGACCGCGGCGGAGATCCCTGAAACATGCGGGATCCCTGCGCTGGAATGCGCTGCCGGGCTCTGTTCGAGGGAGCACTTGGCAGGCCGCGGCTCTTTAGATCCACGAACTGATCCCGCATCTTCACCCGCTCTTGACGTTCAGGGTCAGCCAACTGCGGCTGATGCACACCTCCGTGTCTGTCTATCTCCACCACGCCGTAGAGAGACGTGTCCACGTCGATGACCTGCACTTGTTTTCCCTGGTGCATGACCAACACCGGCGCGTCCCCTCGCGCATCGCGGGAGAGCGCCCGCAGGCGCGTCTCGCCGGCCCGCACGAAGAGAATGCAGGCATAGGCTAACAAACAGGCCGCGAGGGAGAGGAGCACCCAGGGCCCATAGGCGCGGACGGGATAAATGAGACGCTCGCGCTCCGTGACCAGACGCTCGCGCTCCAATACCTCGGCATTGAGCGCGTTGATGGCCTCCTGTTCAGAGCGGGCTGCCTCCAGGGTAAGGGCGAGAATCCGCTCTTCTCGGGCCCTCGCTTCGGCGGTGGCGAGGGCCTCGCGGGTGGCCTGCGCCTGCATCTGCTCCCTCTCGAACGCAATTGCGGTTTGCTGCGCCACGGCAGTTGAGGTCGCTTGCGCCCGTTCCGCCTCCACCGTCATGATCCAGGCAGTGGCGGTGGCAGACACGTGCCGGATTTCGGCGGTCGCCGTGGCCGCTGCGTATTGCGCCTCAGCGGTAACGGTGATCTCCCAGACCCGCCGTTGGTGTGCCTCGGCCTCCGCGGTCTGCCGGGCTTCGATGGCGACGAGCGTCTGCCGCGCCTCGATGCCGGCGGCGTAATCATCCACTGCCAGGCTGTCCACTGTGGGTTGAAGCCCGTCGGTGGTAATCCCCGGCGTCGGCTGGGTTGAGTAGGCCAGGGGTGTGGTTGTCACTTGATTGCAAGCCAACAACCCTAGCATAGAGCCGACAATAGCGATCCATAGCCGCCAACTGTGCCGGAGCTCACCAGTAGAAGCCTTCATCGTCCTCTTCCTCTTCGGCTGCATAAGGGAGGTAGTAAGCGGGGGGCGGCTGGGGTTGTCCCCCGCGCATTTCGCGCACGGCCCGCAGTAGCTCAAGTTGGAGCAATCCCTGCATCATCTGTCCGGTCGGATCCCCACCCCCCGGCAGCGACTGCTGCCAATTGGCATTCGGCCCCGGCAGCCAGTTGCCCCCCCGAGAACGAGAGAGGGTCGGCGGGTATTCCCGCCAGCCGTCCGGCTCCTCGGCGTAGCGGCGCAGTTTTGCACGCTGAAACCATATCACCCCCCCGGTACCGAGCAGCACGAGCACCAGGAGCACGGCCAGGATGGTAACCCCTACGCTACTGGTCGTCTGGCCTGCGCTGGCCAAGGTGGCGGCGGTGGCCACCTGTTGCGTGGCAGCGGCCTGTTGACGGGTGGTCGCAGCGAGCAGCAGAATGGCGCCCACGCCCCCGATGACCAGCACGCCATAGACGAGGAGTTTGCCGAACCGGATCACCAGGATCAGCACAGCCAGGGCCGCGATACCGTAGACAATCCACATAGGGTCCAAGTTCATGATGTCACCTTTCACCACCGGGCGCGGGCCACGAAGCCCGCAACGACCAGTGCCAGAATAATGACCAGATAGGAGACGCACAATCCGTACATCTCACTGGCTCCGCCGGATGCGATACCGGGTGGTCGGGGTGACTACCCCGGAGCAGACACGCCACCACGCCCGCAACCGTCTGCGCAGGTCGCCTTCACGCAGCGCGGCATAGAGTACGCCAGGTAGTTCGCCCAGACTTCGCAGTTTCATCCTCTTCCCTCCATGGTCGTTATCCAGCTACGGAGTTGACTTCCGTTCTAAGGGTTGGGCCCGCGTCCGCAACCAATCATCGAGAGCTTCACGCGAGAATCTCCACTGCCTACCGATCCTGAATGCCGGCAGCGATCCCTCTTTTGCCAGGCGATAGATGGTCGCCGGGTTCAAGCGCAGATACGCCGCGACTTCCGGTACGGTCATTAAGGGCGACGAACTGCCCAACGCCACTGACTTACCGCCCATAGAGCTCCCGAAAGAGGGTCTCGGGCGCGTCAAGATAGCGCTGGAAGATCCCCTCGACTACCTCCGGTTCGCCGTAACACCCGTAGGTCAGCAAGCGTTGGGCAGTGGCGGTAGCGATTCTCCGGAAAAAGGGAGTCCAAGCGCTCAGCAGACAGTCGGCAATCCACTCCGCTGGCTGTTCCGTGACGGGCAGGCGGGTAACTGTGTCGAGGCGCACGCGTATGACTGTGCCCAGCTCTTCGATAAGAAGCGTGACAGAGCCATCGTCGTTGAGCGCCTGCACGATAGCCGGGCCGACATAGGAAGCGGTTTGCACCGCAACCAGGGCCTGTTGTAGGTCCATATCAGCTCTCCTCGCTTTCGGAAAGCCAGAGCCAGACTTCATTTGCCAGACATCCGCCGCTAGTGTTGAGCGGGACGGATACAGCCAACTGGCGTAAGGCCGCTTGAGCAGCCACTACCTGCTGCTTGCCCACCGTGATCCGGGGCGGCAGGTGACCCTGGGAGATGCGGTAGATGTCCAGAGCCTGAGCCAGAAGCGCGGGGAGCGGTTGTGAACTGCGGTAGCTGAAGGCGTTCACGGCGTTCTCTCCGCACGGTCGGGATCGTCAGTGAGGCCCAAGAGGTAGTCGGTGGTTGTATCGAGAGCGAGAGCCAGCCGGGCAATGGTTACGCCCCACACATTCGGACGCTCGTTGCCTTCCAGCCGATAGATGTGCCGGATGCTGAGTTCCGTTTTCCGCCCCAAGTCGTCCGCCGAAATGGCGCGCCTGTGGCGCAAGGCGCGGACGCGCTCCCCATGGAAGCGTGGCTGCTGGATGTGGGTGGTCATCAAAACCTCCTTGCTGTGAACAGGGTCGCCAACTCGTCTCCGTCGCTGCCCACCACGACGGGTAGTAGCTGATGTGATGGGCAGCAGCCGAGATGGAGTTTCGGCCAACACCACTACTCTGCTTTGTGTTTTTCCTGTTGTACGCGCGCCTCGATTCTGGCCCTCAGCTGTTGCAAGGTCCGCTCCAATATCTCGTCTTGAGCAATCTCGAGGAGATCCGGAGTCCGCTGTTCGGGCCGCTCTCCGCTGGCTGCGGCCACCAGGGCGGCATAGTACTGTTGGTCGGAAATCTCGATGCCGGCTTCGATCAAGTGATCGAAGCCCAGAGCCACCAGGCACATGGTTTCCAATGTTACGCTAGCTTGCAGCGCAAACAGCCCATCACTGAAGTGGTCAAAGCCGGACCCCACCTCAACGTCATAGGGGCCGATTCTGATGATCTCTGGCGAGACAACTTTCTTTTTCCGGCTCCTTCCCATTTTCTCCCTCCTATCACCAGGGTAGCTCGGGGTCATCATCGTTTGCTGGCGGGAGTTCGACCGCACCCGCAGACGTGGCGCCTCCCCCCAAGAAGACGACGCGATCCGCAATGACCTCATAACTGGCACCTGGCGTGCCGTCCCGGCGGGTCCAGATGCGGGGGGTGCCCGTCCTCCGGTCAGGATTGAGTCGCCCCTCCACCATCACCGATTGCCCCTTACTCAGATGCTGTGCGGCAACCTCTGCCTGTCGGCGCCAGACGGAGACGCGAAACCAGGTGGTTTCCTCGCTTTGGGTGCCGTCGGGGCTACGCCATCGGCGAGTCGTGGCCAGAGATAGCGTGGTTACAGGCGTGCCGTCCCCGCTGTACCGGAGCTCGGGATCGCGTCCCAGGTAGCCGACAAGGATCAGTTTTTGATAGCTCATGTTAATCTCCCCAATGTAGAATAATAGTGTAGCGAGTATTCGAGGATATTTTGAGGGTAAAAACTTGCCACCAGGCATGCAGACATCCGCAAGGATCGCCTGTTTGCAGGGATAGCCACAGCATACCGGGGAGCTCAAGAAACGTGTGGAAATGCAGTTTTCGCATGAGAAACCTCCCGACGACTTGCGGGAGGTACAATCCTTTGGTACAATGAAAGTACCAGCGGAGTGTACTCTCCCTGGTCACGCTCCCGGCTTGTGATAGCAGGCGCGGGAGCACTTGTTAGGGTGGGTGGGGACGGTGTCCGCCAAGACATGGCCGTCCCCACTCAGGTAGAAACGGATGGTTCCCCCAGGTCCCGTTCCGCTCCGTGACTAGTGTATTTGATAGATATTATAGGCGAAATACCTACAGATGTCAAGTGTGAAGGAAATATTCGTGAGACTTCACCAGTTTAGTGAGTGAAAAAGGAAAACGCCGGTAGTACCATCTACCGGCGTTAGTTCTTGATTTCGATAACTGGTAAATCGTACCTACTTATGTAGAAAGAATGGCATCACCGAATGCAGAGTAGTGTATTCAGTACGGTTTTGACGTTTAGTTTTGCGATGCCGAGGAGGAACAGGGTATGCTCAAGGCCCGTTTTAGTACCCAACCAGCACGAACATAGGATCCAGTCTCCTCATGCGCTCGGAGGAATAGCTCTGCTGCTCGCTGTACATCACCCTCATCTAAGACAAGAAGCTTAGGACCACGCCTTAGAACGCGAATGTACCCCGCATTTGCCCAACGGCTTAAATTCACATCCGTTATATTGTATTTTCTGACCGCTTCCGCTGCGCGAATTGGCTTACCTGCAAGCTCAGGATCCACCGGTGCAGGCTCCAGACGCTCCGCCAGCACCTGCACATCCTCCACGGCCACCAGGATCTCATCGTCGGCTGTCTGTATGGCTTTCAGGGTCCCATCCTCTACAGCAGCCGTCAGCGCCTCGGTTGGAATTCCGTATTGCTCGGTCGCCTGGTCTAGGCCAATATAAGTGGGTAAATTTGTAGCCATAAGCTCGCTCCTGAAACACAAAGGCCCGGCTTAAAGGCCGGGCCGCAGTGTGCCGCTGGGCGACCCGGAAAGGCCGCTTCAGACATCAGGCTCCTCGGGCTGGACTCGAACCA
>NPIE01002382.1_pt1 | contig 56664 bp, 32 predicted proteins | sample 8637661 | NCBI WGS metagenome assembly NPIE01 (sample SAMN07420842, study PRJNA396082) | bioreactor metagenome | isolation source: sample BA12 brine-fed electro-methanogenic bioreactor BA | place: Japan: Kochi | collected 2016-12-09 | reverse complement strand
CGGCGGCATGATGGGCGGCATGGGTGGCATGGGCGGCATGAGTGGGGGGTATGAGGGATTTGACCAGCAACGGGCTCGGATGCGATCCTACGAGATTATCTATATTATCCAGGAGACGATCGATCCGGATAGCTGGTACGATACGGGTATCGGCGAAGGCCGCATCAACTCGTTCGCCGGCACGCAATTGATCATCTGGCAGACACCGGAAATCCACGAGAAGATTCGCGCGTTTCTCGACCGCATGAAGGCCTTGCTCGGCCAGCAGGTCGCCATCGAGGCCCGCTTCCTTGTGGTGGATGAGAACTTCCTGCAGGATGTCGGCCTGGACGTCGAGATCACCCGCCTGTACGTGGGCGATCGCTGGACGTTCAGCGATATCGATATGGGCTCTTTCGAGGCGACCCGTCCCGTGGGCAGCGACATCTCCGGCTCGCTCGCCGCCACGGCCACCAGCAATCCGGCTTTGGGCTTCGGTTTGTCTTACGGCAATCCTCTGGATGACTTACAGGTGAACTTCATCATCCGGGCCACGCAGATGCACGCCAACGCCAAGACCCTGACGGCCCCCAAGGCCATGGTCATGAACGGCGAGACGACGATGCTCAATGTGAGCACCTACTCCAACTACAAATCCGACAGCGAATACACCACGGAATCCATCACGACAACCGGCGTGGATCGTACGTTCGGATACTGGGAGCACGAAATCGATACCATCCAAGAGGGTGTCCTCATGTCGGTCACGCCCGTGATCACGGATGATAAGAAGTACGTGCTTCTTAACATCTCCACGTCGTTGAACAACGTCAGCTTCACGACGGATACGGTTACGGCCGTGGATCCGACGGTGGGTCTGGTCAGCGACACGTACGACCTGCCGACCATGGATGTGTCGTCGATTTCCACCCGTGTTCTGGTGCCGGATAAGGGAACGGTTCTGCTGGGCGGGCTGACCTTGACGGCCGAGAAGGAGCGAGAGGCCGGCGTGCCCGGCCTGTCCAAGATACCGCTGTTCGGGAGGCTCTTCTCGAATCGCAGCGAGGTCAAGGACAAGCAGATTCTGCTGATCCTGGTCAAGCCCACGATCCTCCTCAAGGAGGAGGTCGAGGCCGAGGCCGTCAGCGCCCTGCAGGGCGAGTGACGACAAGTCGCCGACGGGCGTCTTCCGCAGAGAAAAAAAGGGGCGTCACCGCGCGGTGGCGCCCCTTTTGCTTGGCCGAGCTTTGGTCCCCGCCGATCAGCCGCCGGAGGCGGCGATCTTGTCCTTCAGCGTCTGATAGCCGAAGTGCATGAAGAGGTGATCCAGAAGGACCATCGCGGTGTAGTTCTCCGCGACCGGCCAGATCCGTCCGACGATGGTCGGATCACGTCGCGTGATCGCGGCCAAGTGCTTGTTTTCCCCGGTGTACTTGTCGATCGTATGCTGATCCTTGTCGATGGTGGGCGTGGGCTTGACGGCCAGCCGGACCACCAGGTCCTGGCCCGTGCTCAACCCGCCGGTGACGCCGCCGGCGTTGTTCGAGTCGAACACCACGCGGTCGCCCTCGGCGTGCATCTGATCGTTGGACTGGAAGCCGGTCATGTCCTTGACGTCGAAACCTGCTCCGACCTCGACGCCCTTGATCGCGCCGATGCCCAACATGCGGCCGAGTTCGCCATCCAGCTTGGCGAACACCGGCTCGCCGAGCCCGATGGGCAGGCCCGTGGCCACGACCTCGATCACGCCGCCGGAGGAATCGCCCGTCTGCGTGATCCGGTTACACGCGTCGAGCATGGCCTGTGCCGCGTCGATATCTGGGCAGTTCACCACCGGGTGGACACGGTATTTGGTTTGGATGTCCTCCCGGCTGAGCCGCGGGGCCTTGCCGCGAATCTCGTCGATCTGCTGCTCGATCTGGGCGAAGACGGCCATCTTCTCCAGAAACCGCATCTCGGTATGAATACGGCCCTTGACGTAGACCTCCTGGTAGAACGGGTCCAGATCATGTCGCATCGCCTTGTACCGTTCGGTGTACTCCAGGGCCGTGCGGCTCTCGACCGGCGGGCAACGGACGCCGGCGGCCTCGCGGATGAAACTGAAGACCTCGATCCCCAGGGCCTGGAGCACGCGCTTGGCCACGTATCCGGCGGCCACGACCGTACACGTATACCGCCCGCTGAAAAGCCCGGCGCCGATGGCGTCGTCGTTCGGGCCGTACTTCATAAACGAGGCATAGGAGGCATGGCCCGGCCGCGGCGTGCGGTTGGTGTCCTGGTACTGCTTGATATGGATGAAATGCCGATCCAGATTCGGGATCAGGATCGTCAGGGGCGTGCCGTTGGTGTGGCCCTTGTTGCCGGCCCCCTCGACGGTGTCGGCCGCGTTGATCCCGCTGTAGATCACCGGCAGGTCCGGCTCCTTTCGCGGACTGGACAGCTCGTCGGCGCCGGGCTTGCGCAGCAACAGGTCGCCGTAGATCTCCTGCTCGGTAATCACCATGCCCGGCGGGTGGCCCTGCACGATCGCCGTCAGGCCGTCCTGATAGCTGCCGCCGGCCACGGTCACCTGGAAACACCGTCCCACGTGGCATCCGATCATCGTTTCGTTCTCCTAAATCGCGTGTCTACCAGTCGTTTCTGGGGCTCGCCGGCGGGTTCGGCCCGCCAAAACTAGCGTGACGATCCCGTCGGCGTCAACCCTTCTATCACGTCGCGCCGGGCTGGCCGGCACGTGAAACCGCTACCCACCTACACAACGGCGGCTTAGAAGGCCACCGAGGTCAGCGACTCATCGGAATCGGCCACGGAGAAAAGCAAGGCCTCGTAGTCCTTCACCGTGCCGCCATCCAGACAACAGCCGATGATCCGTCGGCCCAAGGGATCGAGATCCGGGTGAAGGAATCCGGCCAGCTCGTTGCTGAAGAACCCCTGCAGCAACGCGGCTCCGTGGTCGTAGGCCTCGACGCCGACCTCCGGTTGCTTTTCGATGCACAGCAGCCAATCGGGAATAATCGCCCCTTCGACCTGCATCGTGCTCAGAACATAGCCGAGCAGGGGGCATCGGGCCGGCTTCACCTGGCCCGGCCGGAAGCTGGCCACGCCCCGTCGGGCCAGGTACTCGCGGGCGATCCATTCGGGCATGAAACCCACCGACCAGGCGCCCACGTGCTGGTTCGGCGTCAAGGTGTAGCGCATTTTCGGCGCCGCCCGGATTTGGCGCAGCAGGAGGTTCGCGTGATCGACGATGCGGCCCGTGGCGAATGGCCAATAGGACCCGACGCCCTCGCTGACCAGACCGGTCGAGTCGGTGATACTGGGATTGGCGTGTCCGCGCGGCGCGACCAGGCGCCAGAGCCATGCCAAGGCCGCCGGAAGCAGGTGCAGATACCCGGCGATGCCGTAACTGGGATGCTCCCGCGTGCACGGTGGTGTGCGCATCCCGAAGTTCCGCACGTTGACGATGACCGGACCATCCACGATGTCCGGCACCATCCGACGCGGCAGGATTACGCGGGGATTGGGGCAGGGCACCCCGGGGGCGTCCTCGACGTGCTCCCAGGGCAGGATCGTCGCCCCCGGCACGCCGTGCAGATTCATGAAGATGAGGGGCTCCTTGGGGTGAATGGTCAATTCCTCAAGGTGCGGTTCCGTGCCGTACCGCTGGATGTGGTCCAGCCGCACGAACCAGCCCTGCTCGGCATCTCGGACCAGCAGGGCGCCGCCCTGGGCCTGTGCGGTCGGCTGGCACATCGCCATGTCATCGGTGATGGGACGCAGGGCGCACCCCTGATTGAGGCTCAGCCGCCGCTGTTCGCCGGTGATCGTGTTTCGTCCCAGTACCAATCGGCCATCGTCGCCGCGATGGGCGTATTGCAGCATCTCGCTCTTGCCGCTGCCGCTGGCCCCTTCGTGCATAATCACCGTGGTGTTGTCGTAGGGCGTGACGACCTCCACCGTCGAGGCGTGCAGGGTGGGCCAATCCGCCTTCTCCGCCACCGACAGCAAGACCCCATACACGCCTTTTTTCGCGCTGGGGCCGGGGTAGAGGTTATACGCAAACACTTCATGGAGGTCGTCGAAGCGGTTGTGAACGACCACCTGTTTGCCCTCGAAGTGGCTATGGCGGAAGGGCGGCGCCAGGTACAGAACCGTGCCTACCTTGAAGGGGGGGACGATCTCGTCAGGCTTGAGCATTCCCTGCAAATCGGCCAGGCCACCCGCGAAAAAACCGGCGTTTGCCGGGGCGATCAGCATCGCGCCGCGCTCGGCGATATGCACCGAGCCCCCCGCCACGAACAGAAAGGCCATGAGCGGTTGTCCGCGCAGCCATGCAAAGGTCTGCTCACGCAAGTCGTCGAAGGCATACCCGAACCGGTCAGAGAACGTCGCTTTATCGGTCGGATTGCGGTCGGCCACAAGCGTGCAGCCTGGATCCCGTCGCCGCATGTACGGATCAGCGTAGTTCACCGCCAAGCCGTTGCGGCAGCGCGTGACCGTGGCTTCCACGACTCTCCCCTGTCCGGCAACGTCGTAGGCCACCTCGAAGACTGCCGCCTGTCCGCCCATCGCCAGCTCCAGCAATTCCTGGCGGGTGGTGGGGAAGACGCAGGATGGGCATTCTTCCAGGAGAGCCTGAACCTCCGGCCGCATTTCCACTCGGTCGGCCAGGATGCGACTTGTCTTGTTCTCCGCTACATCACACATGGATTCTTGGTTTTCTCCTTGCATCGGGTTGTCTGCTTGACACGCCGCCACATTCCACCCGGACGATGCCCCTCACGAGGATGGCCTGGGGAATGAGTCTTGCGTGAATGATCCGCAGGTGGAGCCCCATTCTGAACCGCCAGTCGGGGCTCCTCCGGCATTCCTCACCATGGCGGGGCACACGAAAGACACCAGCACAGAGATATCGCTCACTTCCCAACGCCGGCTTACCGACCAGCAGGTAGCCCGGCTACCCCCTGCGCGTCTGCCCTCTGAATCGGGCGCTATTCTAGACGAATTCCCAGTATTGTCAATGGGTTTGCCGTGGTTTTCTGCGGGCGTTTTCGGTTTGTGCGGGGGCCTATTCGATCCGGCCGTCCATGGTGAAGACGATCACCCGCTCGCCGGTGACGGTGCTGATGTCGGTGTGAAGACAGACGACCTTTCTGTCCGTGATGTCGCTGATCACCGCTTCGAGCAGCGGCCTGGCCTTCTCGATCAGTTGGCTTCGAACCTGCTTGACCAGGGTCCGTCCCTGGGCGTCGGCCCCACCCTGGGCGAGCTGCTGCTCGGCCGGGGTCAGCAGGCGTTTGAGGCGGACGACGATAATGTCTTCGAGGATATAGGTTTTCGTCTCCTCCGGGCCGCGCCCCATGTACTCTCGCTCGAACTTGATCAGTGCTTCGCTGATCTGGCTTTCGATCTGTCCTTTGGCCTTGGGCATAGGTCGCGACTCCGATGGATCGTCATTGCGTTTCAAGAAGCGGTCTTCAGCGATGCTCCGAGATCGCACATGAGTTCGAGAAACGTGGGAAATGTTACGTTCATCGCCTCGGCGCCACGGATCCGCGTACCGCCTTCGATGGCCATGCCCGCCAGGCTCAGGGCCATGACGATACGATGGTCGCCGTGGCCCTCCACGGGGGCAGCCCGCAAGCTCTTGGTCGGGTTGATGACAAGCCCGTCGGGAAACTCTTCAACGCCGACACCGAATTTTCGCAACTCCTTGGCCATGCAGGCGATACGATCCGTCTCCTTGGTGCGGGCCTGGGGGACATTGACCAGTTGCGTCGGGCCGTGGGCGAAGACGGCGGTCACCGCCATCGCCGGCAGGGCATCGGGCGTGCGGTTCATGTCGATCGTCGCCCCTTGGAGGGGCCGCGACCGTACACGGACGCCTTCCTCGCCCTGCTGGATGTCGGCCCCCATCCGTCGCAGGTAGTCCACGACGGCCTTGTCCGGCTGGCTGTCGGAGAAGTCGAGGCCCGCGATCACTACGTCCGAACCGGGTAACAAAGCCGCCCCACAAAGGAAAAAGGTCGCGCTGCTGAAATCGGCGGGGATGGCCGTATCAAAGGGCCGATAGGCCTGGCCGCCTTGGATGTGAAATCGGTGCATCCCCTGGTTTTCGTAGGTGATTTGCTGGCTATCCAACCAGTCCATCGTCATTTGGACATAGTCTGGTTCATTAAGGACGGTTACCTCGATGTCGCTGTCGCCTTGGGCCAGGGGACAGGCCATAAGAAGGCTGGACAGGTACTGGCTGGTCGGGCAGGCGATCCGCGTTCGGCCGCCGGTCAGTCTCCCGGACACGCGAACGGGGGGGCACCCGTTACCCTTTATGGATTCGGCACTTGCGCCAAGATCCCTGAGCGAGTCGATCAGCGGTCCCACGGGGCGTCGCCGCACCTGTTCGTCACCGGTCAGCTCGATCATCTCACCGGGCCGGCCCAAGGCCGCCAGACTCATGGCCAGATTCAGCGTCGTGCCGGAATTGCCGGCGTCAAGTAGGCCTTGGGGGGCGGCGACTTGTCCGCCGGTGCCCTGAACCTGCCAGGCATCGGCTTGGTTCGTGTCAATCATGGCGCCCAGGCCGCGGCAGCACCGCACCGCACTGAGGGTGTCTTCCGACGCCAAGGGCGATCGAATGGTGCTGGAGCCATTCGCCAGCGAGGCGATCATCGCCGCCCGGATCGTGTGCGACTTGGAACCGGGAATAATCACTTGGCCTTTCAGAACGGATTTTTCGACGATCAGGTCCATTACCTGCCTCCGCTCATGGTTTTGCGGCAAAGTCTTATACCACAAGCCCCGTCTGTTCGGAAGGGCCGGGCCGGCAGATCACGACGCTCTCCTTGGTTTGGCGACGGCGACACATGGGCAAAGCACCCCTCGTCGACGAAAAAGTCCATTTTCCCGCAAAAGTGCGTAACGGGGCTTTCCATCAATCCCTCTGTAGTTCGCAGGACTGGGTGCGAGCATACTATGGGACCCTGCCCGGGGGCAATGGGGATCTCCGTGCCAACGTCCGATAAGACCCGCATGTGTCCCATAATAACGCCCCGCATCCTTTTCGGCTTGACATTGGTCCGTTCCGTCTGCTAGACTTGGGCCTAAACTCGAACCCGCAAAACTCCGATGAGAGGGCGACGCTGTTACGTGCGAGGCCTGCAGTGTGGGGTCTTTGTGCTTTTTGGCGATGTCGCCATTATCGGAATGCCCAGGATACGGAAGTTCAGTGAGCCTGTTTGAGGATGGTGTTACCATGCATCGTAAAGTCTTTTTCGCGCTGGCGGTCTGTCTGCTCAGCTTCCCTCTCGTTGCCGACACGCTTGTCGTGCCTTTGGCCTATCCCACCATCCAGGAGGCGATCGATGCGGCCGCCGATGGGGACACGGTGTTGGTCACGCCGGGGACGTATTCCGGGCCGGGCTTCATCAACGTGGATTTCCGCGGCAAGGCGATCACCGTCAGGAGTACTCTGGGTGCGACGCTGAGCACGATTGACTGCCAGGGGCAGGGTCGGGCCTTCATCTTTCGCACGGGCGAGACCGCGGCGTCGGTCTTGGAGGGCTTCACGATCATCAACGGCCTGGCCGACACGGCGCTTGACCCCAAGATGGGGGACTTCGGCGGGGCGATCGAGTGCGACGGCGCCTCCCCCACCATCCGGGCCTGCATCTTCCGCGACAACCAGGCCGAGTACGGCGGCGCGATCGACAGCTACTACGCGGCGCCGACGATCGTCGATTGCGTGTTCATGGGCAACCTGGGTCTCAAGACGCGAAACGGTCAGCAGACCGGCCAGGGCGGCGCTATCGAGTGCGTGGGGACGGCCGCGGGCGGGATTTCGCCGGTGATCACCAACTGTCTGTTCGTGAACAACTTCAGCGCACAGTACGGCTCGGCGATCAACGTGCTGGAGGCCGGCGCGCCGAGCATCACGAATTGCACGTTCGTGCAGAACACCGTCGGCCACGACGAGACGGGGGCGGCGGTGTACGCGGACGTGACCAGTCCGTTGGCCAGCGTAGTCAACTGCGTCCTGTGGGACAACGGCACGCATGATGTTCTCGGGGGGATGGTTTCGTATTCCTGTGTGCAGGACGGCACGGCCGGTCCGGGCAACATCGCCCAGGACCCGTTGTTCAAGAGGGGACCTTTGGGGGACTACTACTTGAGCAACGAGGAGGCCGGCCAGGCATGGACGGGCACCAGCCCGTGCGTCGATTCCGGCAATCCGGATATGGAGTTGGGCGTCATCGGCCTGGATACCTACACCACCCGGACGGACAACGCTTATGACACCGAGCCGGTGGACATGGGCTATCACTATCGCGGCGGGGCCGCGCCGGTGATGGTCGATCTGACGGCCGAGGTTCTGCCCGACGTCAACGACGTGGTGCAGGGGACCATCACCCCGGAGGAGACCACTGTCGCCCGATTCACGGAGGTGATTCTGACGGTCAGCCCGGACTTTCCCCATCGGGTGGAGCAGTGGAACGGCACCGACGAGGATGCGTCGACCTCCAACACGAACTACGTCACGATGGACCAGGACCGGCACGTGACGGTTGATCTGCGTAAGTGGCCGACCGCCATGCTGACGACCGAAATCGTGGAGGGCACGGGGGTGATTACGCCGGCCACCGGACCGCAGATTCTGGGTGATCGGGTCCTGGTTGAGGTGCAGCCCGATGCGGGGTGGATGGTTGATCGGTGGGAAGGCACCGACGATGACGAGCTGTACTCGGAGGCGATGAGCACCGTCGCCTGGGTGACGATAGACGGTGACCGGACGGTCCGCGTCACGCTGGCTTCGTCGACCGAGGCGGAGCTGCGCTGCATCGTCATGGCGGGCGACGGTTCGGTCATGCCCTATCGGCGGACCGTGCCGGTCGGGACCGTGGTGGACCTGGAGGCCCGGCCGGATCCCGGTTGGCGCCTGCGTCGGTGGATCGGCACGGATCAGGATGAGTTGTTCCCCGGTGTTTACAACACGGAGTTGTTCAACACGGTCACGATGAACCGCAGCAAGACCGTGATGGTCGAATTCGAGCTGGCGCCCGTGTACTGGCTCGAGACCGTGGTCTATTCGCCGGACGGTATTCCCCATGGGACGCTTGAGCCCGAGAGCGGCTGGGTCGAGGAGGACACGATTGTCGACCTGGTGGCCACGCCGGACGAGGGCTACGAAGTCGAGCTGTGGTACGGCAGCGATGACGACACGCTGCTGACGCCGACAAACACCGCGACGATGTTGGACGACCGACGGGTCGTGGTGCGGTTCCGGGAGATCGTGGAGGATCCACCCCTGCAAGGCCAGATCTGGCTCAATGAGGACCGCGGCGCATTTTTCGGCACGATTCAGGAGGCGGTCGATGCGGCGGTCGATGGCGACGTGGTGAACGTCAGCTTCGGCATTTACGCGGGCGACGGCAACCGGGACATTGAGCTGTTGGGCAAGGCGATCACGGTGCAGGGCGTTTTCGGGCCGGAGGAGACGATCATCGATTGCGGCGGGGCGGCGCGGGGCTTCTGGATTCGCGCCAACGAGTCCGCCAACACGGTGATCCGCGGCTTTACGATCATGAATGGCTCGGCCGATCGCGGCGCCGGCGTCTACTTCATGGCCGATGCGCAGGCGGTGGTTGAGGACTGCATCATCATGGGCTGCCGGGCCGGCGAGGTCGGCGGTGGCGTGTGCTTTGCCGGGGCCGACGTGATCGAGGCGGTGGACCCAAGCGGCGATGATCCCAATGACCCGGACTACGATCCCGGCGATCCGGGCGTGGAGAATAACGAGGACCTGTTCCCGCGAGCCCGGTTGGCCAACGTGCGGATTCGGAACTGCTCATCGGGCGGCGCGGGCGGTGCGATCTATATCGAAGAGGCGGCGCCGGTCATCGTCAGTTGTGAGCTGAGCTTCAACAACGCCAACGGCACCGGTGGCGGCATCTACGTGCTCGGGGTTGAGGACCAATGGGCGTTTCCGGCCATCATCAACTGCCTGATCAACTCCAACCGGGCCAGCGGCGTGGGCGGCGCGATCTATATCGAGGAGGCCGCGCCCACGATTCGCCTGTGTACGATCGTCAACAATATGGGCGGGACCGATCCCGATGCGCCGATGTTGGGGCCGGCGGGAGGTATTGTCAACGTCAGCGAGGAGCTGGCGCCGACGATCAACCACTGTATTCTCGATGGCAACGGCGACGATCTGCGGAATTGCAGCGCGTCCTACAGTTGCGTGACCGATCTGGACACCGATTCGGCCGGGCCGGGCAACGTCTACGACGACCCGCAGTTCATCCCGGGTCCTCAGGGCATCTATTACTTGGGCCAGAGACTCGGCAACCAGCCTCGGCAGAGCCCCTGTGTGGACGCGGGGCAGTTCATTTTGGGGCAGTTGCAGGGGCAGTACGGCTTGGCGGCCGACATCACGACGGCCGTGACGCAGGTGCCGGACATCGACCGCACCGACATGGGCTATCATTATCCGATCGTCATCCCGGACTACGGTCCGGACATGTACAAGTTCAAGCTTTATCCGACCGATAACGGTACAACCCACTACCGGACGCAGAATAACGCCGATCCACTCAACCCCTATGAAGGGGACGTGGTATCCGACGGTCTGCCGGCTGTCTTGTATCTGCCGTTCTGGACGGTCGTGCGACTTCGTGCCGTGGCCGATCCCGGTTACCGGATCGATACGTGGCAGGGGACCGACAACGACCAGACGCGCGGGCCGGGCAACCAGGTGACGATGACGACGGACCGCGAAGTGCACGTGACGTTTGTTGAGTACATCCCGCGGGTCCTGCTGGTGCCGGATATCTACCCGACGATCGAGCAGGCCGTCGCCGCGGCGTATGGCGGCGATACGATCATCGTTCGGCCGGGCGTGCACTATGTGCAGAGCTCCGAGGGGATCGATTTTGGAGGAAAATCGCTCAAGCTTCTGTCGACGCGGCCGGATGATCCGGCCACGATTGCGGCGACCATCATTGATTGCCAAGGAGCCAGACTGGCACCCCGCCGGGCCTTCCACTTCCACAACGGGGAGGTCGAGGATGCCGTTATTGCGGGCTTTACCATCCGAAACGGCTGGATGAACGGTGGTGTCGGCACGTTCGCGCCGCGGTATATCTGGCCGCCCCTGCCGCCCGTTGGCCCGAACTTCGAACCGCCCGATACGGTCTTCAGCGCTGTGAGCGGTGGCGACGCCGTCGGCGACGGCTACGGCGGCGCGATCCTCTGTGAGAACGCCAGCTCGCCGACGATTCAGTATTGCGTTTTCACTCACAATACCGTCACCGGTGCTCAGGGTAACGACGGGGTGGACGGGAACATGGATATATTGGGTCCCGCCCTCTTCCGCCAGAATGCGTGGCACAGCATGCCCGGCGGCCATGGCGGGACGGGTACGGGCAACGGCTACGGCGGCGCGATTGCGTGCCTGGACGGCAGCAGTCCGTTGATCGGCTACTGCACGTTTGCGAAGAACACGGCCCACGGCGGCTGTGGCGGTAACGGCGGCGACGCCGGGAGTCTGCAGCCTCTGGCCGACGCCGGGTTGCCTATCGGCCACGCGAGCCGCGGCGGCGACGGCGGTGACGCCTATGGTGCCGGCAAGGGCGGCGCGATCTACGCCGACCTTGACAGTGGTCCGGTCGTTCTTGGTTGCGAGTTCATCGAGGATGCCGCCACTGACGGCATTGTGGGCCTTGGCGGCGAGCGATCGGACATAGGCAACGAATGGCCCGATTATCCCTCGCGTCCCGGCGCGCAGGGGATCGCCTCCACGATGGGCGAGCAGATCTGTGGCGGGGCGGCCTACTACGAAGGATATTCCCAGGCCATCTACGAGAATTGCCGTTTCATTGGGAATAAGGCGTTCCAGGTTGACCGCAGCTACAGTACGTTGTGGCCGTATTGGGATACGCCACCGACCGATGAGATATATGCCTTGGGTGGGGCGATGTACGTTGCGCCCAATAACACCGTGGACCTGCAGGATTGCACCTTTGAAGGTAACCTCGGCGGCGCAATCTACTTCGAGGGGGCGGACGAGATCTCGCTCCAGCGATGCGTCTTCCGTCGCAACGGGACGCGGTTTTTCCTCGGTATTCCCTACATGCGCTACTGGTCTGACTACATGGATTACAACCACTACGCTCAGACCTACTCGCAATTCTACGATGCTCCGCCGGGCGCGGTGTACATCGGCGACCGGTGCAGCAGCGTGGACTTTGTCGACTGCGACTTCGGCGAGAACTTCACGTTCGGCAACGGTGGTGCGGTGTCGGTGTTGAGCACGGCTACGTTTGAACGGTGCACGTTCGGCGGCAACAGGTCCGAGGTGTCCGGCGGCGCGGTCTTCTCCGATGCGCGCCAGTTATTCGCCGGGTCGGCTATTCCGCAACTGACGTTCGAACGATGCACCTTCCGGGAGAACGAGGCCAACGAGGGCGGGGCGGTCTACTTCCACACCACGCAGGGCGTCTTCGAGGACTGTCATGTTCTGGCGAACACCGCCCACAACGGCGGCGGGTTGTCGCTGGCCGACACGTGGGTGGACATCCGCGGCGGCTCGATCAGCGCCAACGTGGCGTCGTCCTATGATGCGCAGGGCGGCGGCATTGCGGCCTTCGGCACGACGCTGAGCCTGGCCGATTGCGCGTTGCAGGGCAACCGCGCGGAGGGCAAGGAGAGTTTTGGCGGGGCCCTGTGCGCCTTCGGTGGTGATGGGCAAATGGTCCATCAGCAGGTCACCAACTGCCTGTTCACGGGCAACACATCCGAGGCGTTCGGCGGCGCAGTCGCGGCCCGGATGCGGACCGAGATCGAGCTGACCAACTGCACCTTCGCCGCCAACACCGCCGGCCGGGCCGGTGGCGGCGTATTCGGCGACTGGGCCGCCTTCCCGGCCCTGACCGACTGCATCCTCGTCGGCAACGCGCCGTATGCGGTGTATGAAGAGCCGATCGGTTACGCGCCGCTACCGCGCGGTGATTCCACGCTGGCGTACAGCCTGTTCTTCGACAACGATGCGGACCTGTTCGACAGCGCCACGCGGCGGGCGTACACCGGCGCCGATGCGCTGAATGCCATCGGCGAGAATCACGACAACCTCGACGCAGATCCCTTATTGGTGGCCGGGCCGCTGGGCCGGTACTACCTGGATCTGGCCAGTCCCGCGGTGGATACGGGCAGCATGACGGCCCAGGAGGCCGGACTGCATACGCGGACGACCCAGGCGGACAACGGGCTCGATGCCGGGGTGGTGGACCGCGGGTATCACTATCGTAGCGTGGAGGGCGCCGAGCTGCTGACCCTGACGGCCTCGGTCGTCGGCGGACACGGCACGGTCACGCCCGTGACGGGGACGTATTATCCGGGCCAGGTGGTGCACCTGACCGCCACGCCCGATGCGGGCTATCGCGTGGCTCATTGGGGCGGCGGGACGGTCAATGACGCGGCCGACAGCCTGACCAACGTCGTGGTGATGGACAGTGACAAGCACGTCACCGTGCAGTTCAAGCAGCCTCGCGTCCTGGTCGTGGGCAGCACGCCGCGCTATACGACCATCCAACGGACGATCGACGCGGCCGAGGACGGCGACATCGTGATGATCAATCCCGGCCTCTATCAGCCGCCACATTCCTTGGATGCCGTGACGTTCATGGGCAAGGACATCACCCTGACCGGCGCCAATCCCGATGATCCGGCCGTGGTCGAAGCCACGGTGTTGACGGACTACGACCTGCTGGTCGTGGGCGTGGGCAAGAAGGGCGCGATCGAGGGAATCACCTTCGAGGCCAGCACGATCACCGTGTCCCACAGCGAATTGACCATCCGCAACTGCAACTTCCGAGATGGTCAGTGGTTCGGCGCCGACGGCGACGATGGGGATGGTGACGGTTACAACGGCACCAGCGTGTACGGCGGGGCGATCACCATGTACTTTAGTTCCCCGCAAGTCCTGAATTGCCATTTCGAGAACATTTCGCTGACCGGTGGTAACGGCGGTCGCGGCGCCGACGGCCCCGACGGATTTGATGGTGGCTGGGGCGGCCGGGCCTATGGCGGGGCCGTCTACATGGGCTTCCTGAGTAATCCCGTGTTTGACGGGTGCGAGTTCGTGGACTGCTTTGTCCAGGGCGGCCGCGGCGGGGACGGCGGCAACGCCACGGCTCCTGACGGTTACGGCGGCCGCGGTGGAAGCTGGCAGTGGGCCGATACCATCGAGTACGAGTGGTTTTACTGGTGGGATGGCTGGCAGCGCGGGACCCGATTCTACAACCCCTACGTCCTCGTCTATCCGGGTCTGACCGGGCCGTCCGTCTCGGTGAGCATGATCAACAGGTACCCGTGGGAGCGGTTCTCCAAGTGGTTCGGCCTGGAGGACTACCTCGGTTGGGATGACTGGATCGCCCGCGGCGGCTACGATCGTAACCTGAAGGCGTATGACGATTACTGGCGCTACACGGGGCTGGGCGGGGCGGTCTACTGCGAGCTGGACAGCAATCCCACGTTTATTGACTGCCATTTCGAGGATTGCCGAAGCTACAGCGGAATCTCCGGCATCGGCGGCGACGGGGTGCAATTGCCGACGCGGTGGCCCGAGCGCAATCTGCTGCTGGAGAACGCCGGCGGGGCCATCTTCGCCACGCGGGGCTGCAAGGTGACGATGGTGGATTCGACGTTGCAGGCCAATGTGGCTGATCCTACCACGGTCTTCGACCTGGACGAGCCGGACGGCGGCGAGGACCCGATCGACCTGTATGACGACTATTATGTCGGCTTCGGCGGGGCGATTGCCTACACCGATGACTGCCGTTTGCACGTGACCAACAGCACCTTCCGCGACAACCAGGCAGCGGTCGGCGGCGCCCTGTATTGGGACCGGTCGCACATGGACGTGGTTGACTGCAACGTCCTGGGCAACAGCGCCTATCACGGTGGCGGTCTGTACGCGGCCTATTCGACCGGCTCGGTCGAGCACAGCTTCGTCTGGAAGAACGTGGCCAACGCCCCGGTGGTTCTCGGCGACGATGATCCGGATGTCGGTCAGCCCATAACCGTGCCTCTGCCGCACGATGTTCGTTCGGGCAAGGGCGGCGGGTTCTACAGCCTGTCGTCACAGGTCGAGGTCCGTGACAGCACGTTCCAGGAGAACCGGGCGGTCGGCAGCGGCGGCGGCATCTACTACGCCGGCGCCGCCGACGACGTGTCGTATACGCAGCGTTTGACGAACAGCCTGTTGAATAACAACGCGGCCGTGCGGGACGGCGGCGGCGTGTCGGCCAACTGGTACGCGCGCCTGTGGGTTGAGAATTGTACCATCGCCGACAACCAGGTCAGCGGGTCCGGCAGCGAAGGGTCCGGCGTGGGCGGCGGTCTGTATGCCTCGTACTTCAGCCACGTGGACATCATCGACAGCATCCTGTGGGACAACGTGGCCCTGGACGGCGCCCAGATCGCGGTGGCCTCGGGTGATCCCTACGGACCCAAGCCGTCCATCGTGAACGTGACGTATACCGACGTGGGGCCGATCCCCGATCCGAACGCCGTGTACGGCCTTCCGGAAATCGTGCCGAACATCCCGATGCCGCCGGCGGGTACGGGCGTGGTCATTGACGCGGCCACAATTCAACAGCAGTACGCCGACGGGGCCGCGTTTGCGGACGTGATCGTGACCCTGCGTCAGCCGGTGGAATTGCGCAAGACGATGAAATGGGACGTGCCGGCTTCGGTGCAGGTCTATCGCACCGAGGTGGCCCGTCGCATCGACGGGGTCCTGAGCACACTGGCCCCGTCGCAGTACACCGTGAAGTACAAGTACGAGAATATCGCCGCGTTCAGTGCCTCGGTGACGCCGACGGCTTTGAATCAACTGGCGGCCAACAGCATGGTGATGTCCATCGAGCCGGTACGGTATGTACATTGGATGCTGCGACAATCCATCGCGCTGGCCAATGCCATCCAGGCCCGGCAAGTCTATGATGGCACGGGCGTGGCCATAGCGATCATAGACAGCGGTGTGGATTACCGGCACCCGATGCTCGGCGGCGGGACGTTCCCGAACGACAAGGTCATCGGCGGATATGACACCGCCATGGACGATCCGGATCCATTGCCTGTCGGCGAGGCCCACGGTACGTGCTGTGCGGGTATCGCGGCGGGCACATTGGGCGAGGTGGGCGACTATATCGGCGGCGTGGCCTACAACGCCAAGCTTTACGCCCTGAAGATCTCAGATGACGACGGAGCGATCTCCACCGCCGGCGCCCTGGCGGCCTGGGACTGGTGTATTACGCACCAGTACGACGATCCGGAGAACCCCATCCTGGTCATGAGCAACAGTTGGGGGGCGGTGGGATTGCCCTTTGATGACGCGACGGTAGCCGATACGTTTGCTCCGGCCTTCACTCAAACCGCCGCTCTGGCGCTCGAACGGGGCATTACGATCCTGGCGGCCTCCGGCAATGACGGCTTCGCCGGACAAGGCATTTCTTGGCCATCAGCCATGTCGGATGTCATCAGTGTCGGGGCGGTCTATGACACCACGGATCAGGTAACACCGTACTCTAACGCGCATGAACTGCTCGACATCCTGGCGCCGGCCGATCCCATGTACACCACGGACATCATCGGGGACGAGGGTTACGACCCCGGCGACTACTTCCCGTACTTCAACGGCACCAGTTCCGCCTGTCCGTTCGCCGCCGGTTCCGCGGCGGTCGTCCAGCGGGCGGCGCAAGTGCAGATCGGTCGATACCTGACGCCGATGGAGGTGCGCGATGTGTTGATCAAGACCGGCGTGCCGGTGACGGATACCAAGGTGCCGATCACCAAGCCGCGGGTGAACCTGGGCGCGGCCGTGGGAGGGATGGCGCCGACGCCGCCGATCTACATCGAGGATCAGTGTCTCGTGCCCGGCTGGGATCCGAACAACATGACCTGGGCGGAAGAGACGTACAACGTCGCGGCCGATCCATTGTTTGTCGGGCCGTATTTCCTCAGCGAGATCGTCTCCGGTCAGCTTGAGGACAGCCCCTGCCTGAACATCGGCAGCGATTTGGCCGAGGCGGTGGGCCTGGGTGAGTACACCACGCGGACCGACAGCGTCTTCGACGACGGCCGGGTCAATCTCGGCTTCCATTATCGTCCGTTCGAGCCGGAGTTCTACCGGCTGCGGACGAACGTCAACGCCTACGGCCTGGACCTGCTCTACGGCTACGAGCCGCAGATCATCCCGCACGATCCGAGCGGTCTGTGGGTGCGGCAGTACTCGCAGTTCGCGTTGCGGATCGAGCCGCCGCCGCCGTTCGGCTACGACGTGGTCTGGACGGGCACCGACGACGACACGGTGACCGCTCCCGAGAACGTCGTCACGGTGGACCGCGACCGGGCCGTGCTGGCCGAGTTCGCCAAGACGGCGTTCGAGCTGATCACCGCCGTGGACGTGGATCCGAATATTCTGCCGGACTTCGAACCGACGATCACGCCGCCCAGCGGGCTGTTCATGCCGCTGGAGGTGGTCGAGGTGCGGGTCACGCCGCCGCCGCCCGGCTTCCAGGTGCGGTGGCGCGGCACCGACAACGACGGCGTCGTCGAGCCGGTGAACACCGTGACAATGCTCCGCGATACGAAGGTCTGGGCGATCTATGAGCCGGTCGAGGTGAAGTACTTCGCCGTGATTGTCGGCATCAACGAGTACCCCGGCGTCGCCAACGACCTGCAGTACGCGGTGCGGGATGCCTCGCAGGTGCACCAGAAACTGGCGGCCACGTCGCTGTGGGATCCGTGGAACATGCGGTTGCTGCTGGATGCGCGGGCCACCAAGGCCAACGTCCAGTACGCGATCGAGAGCCTGATCCCCCTCATGGACCATGACGACGTATTCCTCTTCTACTTCGCCGGTCATGGCTATGCCGACGAGGACGTGGCGCCGATCGACGAGTTCGACGGGTTCGATGAGTATCTGGCGATGGCCGATGGCGTGGATGACATCCGCGACGACGAGCTGGCCCGATGGATTCTGTCGTTGCCGACGCGCAACTACGTGGTCTTCCTGGACGCCGGCTTCTATGGAGCCTCGCAGCCGACCTACTTCCGGCCCAGAGGCTTGGGGGTAAACGTGCCCAAGCCGGGTGATGGCTTCGCGGCGGACTTGGTGGCCCATACGGCGATTCTGCCGGACGGCACGACGTTTGTGTCGGACCCCAACGGTCTGGGTGTGGCCGTCAGCGGGGCTGATGCCTCCGAGGTGGCCTGGGAGACGGGCTATCTGGAGCATGGTGTATTCACGTATCATCTGCTCAAGGCGATTGAAGGCGCGGCGGATTGGGAAGGCAACGCCGACCTGTGGATCAGCGCCGAAGAGTGCTTTGCCTACACGGCCGCGGCGCAGAGGTCTTTGTTGCAGACCTGGGAAGACTTGGGCGAGCTGCCGATGGAGGTCGAGCAGCAGGTACGGCTTTACGACGGCCGTCCGCAGGTGGATCAGAACTTCGCGACGGCGCCGCCGGTGGATGGACCGGGGCAGATATTTTACGTGCCCGCGGACGTCGATAACCTCCAGGAGGCGATCGAGCTGGCTCGGCCGGGCGATACCATCATCCTGGCCGCCGACACCTATGAGGGCGGCCGGATCATCATCGACAAGCCGATCACTATCACCAGCACCAATCCGGATGATCCGGCGGTGGTGGCCTCGACGATCATCAACTGCCAGGGCTACCATGAGGGCTGTATCTTCTTCACGAACAACGCCGGCCGGGACACCGTCTTGAACGGCGTGACGCTGCAGAACGGCGACTGGACGCCGACGCCGCCCGATCCGGGCGTCTTCGACGGACGTCACATCGCCGGGGGCGGTATCGTCGTGGGCTACAAGGCCGCGCCGACCATCAAGAACTGCCTGATTCGCGGCTTCACGCTGACCGGGGGCAACGCCGTGGGCGGTAGCCTGCCCGATGGGGCCGACGGCGGGTTTGCCCTGGGCGCCGGCGTGTTCATCTCGTCGGAGTCCAGTCCGCGTCTGGTCAACTGCGTGATCACCGACTGCCACGTGATCGGCGGGAATGCGACCGACGGCGTGGATGCCACGGCGGGCGATCCGGGCGCCAACCCGCCCGTGCCCATGCAGGATACGGCCGGGCGGGGCGGATGGGGCGGCGGCGCCCGCGGCGGCGGGGTGTACATCGGACCGGGCGCCACGCCCGTGTTTGAGCACTGCATCATCAGCAACTGCAGCGCCACCGGCGGTAACGGCGGTGACGGCGGCGACTACGCCAACATCAACGGCATTGACGTACCGGGCGGCTACGGCGGCCTGTGGAGCAGCGATGACGTCGCGCCGTGGCAGGCCTGGGGTTACTTCGCCGACTATCCGTATTACAGCGGCATGGGGGGCGGCGTGTATTGTGAGCAGGAGTCGGCGCCGACCTTCATCGAGTGCGAGATCTACGGCAACAGCACCCGGGGCGGCGTAAGCGGCCAGGGCGGGCTGATGCCGACGGGCTATAACCGCAAGCAGCCGCTGATCGCCTACGAGCTGCCCAGCTTTGGGGGCGGCGTGTACTGTGGCGCCGACGCCGAGGCGCGTTTCGTGAAGTGCAAGATTTACGACAACGTCGCGCCCAAGCCGACGACCAACTACACGCTCAGCTTCGAACTGGGTCACGGCGGTGGTGTGGCCTTTGAGGACACCGCCGCAATCACCTTTGAGAACTGTCTGCTGGCACGGAACGAGGCGTCCGTCGGCGGTGGTCTCTACTGGCGGCAGGATGACCCCGTGATCGTGGACTGCAACCTTCTCGATAACCGGGCGTACAAGGGGGGCGGCCTGTGTGCCAAGGGCGGCGCCGGCACGATCATCGGCGGCCTGATCCGCGGCAACCTGGCGCATCCGTTGAATATCCTGCCCGGCGGCGGCACGGTCGACCCGAACGCGCCGGGCGGCGGTGGCACGGGGACCACGGCCGGAGAGGTGCCTACCGACTTTGTCTGGCAGGGCGGTGGCGCGTGTCTGATCGGTTCGTCGCTCGAGATGCGGCATACCCAGATCCTGCGCAACCATTCCGGCGCCAGTGGGGGTGGCGTATTCATGACCGGTCAGAACCAGAGTACGCCGCGGCTGCTCAATGTGCTCATCGCCGAGAACCGGGCCAGTCGCGACGGCGGCGGCGTGAGCGTCAACTGGCTGGCCGAACCGCACCTGTTCAACTGCACGATCGCCGAGAATGAGGTGCTCGGCAACTATGGCAGTTACGAGGGCGGTGGTGGCGGGTTGTATGCCGGCTATCACTCGTACGTGCACGTGCTCGATTCCATTTTCTGGAACAACACCGCCGCGCTCGGCCGACAGATTCTGATCGGTACCGGCTTCGAATATGATCCGAGGCCCTCGACCCTGAGTATCGCCTCCACCATTGTTCAGGGCGGCGAGTCACCCGAAGCCCTGCTGCGCGAACCGGGTTGCACGGTCGACTCGGAGGGCGTCATGGCCGACAACCCGTTGTTTGTCGTCGGTCCCCAAGGGGCGTACTACCTGAGCCAGAGTGCGGCCAATGATCCGACGGATCCCTGGGCCGACAATCAGGTCGACAGCCCCGCGGTCGATGCCGGCAGTGTTCCGGCCAGTGAGCGGGGCCTGGATCGGCGCACGACCCGGACCGACCGCGGCCTGAATCCGGATCGCGGCATGGTGGACTTGGGTTATCACTATCCGTTGTCCACCGAGGTCGATGAGTGCCAGTACTGCGATCTCGTTTTCGACGGCCTCGTGGGACTGGAGGATCTGCTGGTCATCGCCGATGCTTGGTTGAGCATGGACTGCGCGGCGGGGACCGGCTGGTGCGGCGGCGCCGACATCAATACGGACACCGCCGTCGACCTGCTGGATTACCTGGCCTTTGCGGCGTGCTGGCTGGTCGAGGACGTCATGGCGCCGCTGCCGAATCCGGCCGAGTGGGGCACCCGAGCGGCCAACGAGGACGGCCGGCCGCAGCCCGTGCCGGGCAGCACGAGCCGCATCGTCATGACCGCCCGCAAGGGCTGGGATGCGTGGGGCTGGCCGGTGGCGTACCAGTTCGAATGTGTGGAGATCAACGGCGTCGAGGGCCATTACCAGAAGAGCCCGTGGATTTACTTCCCCGTTCGCGAGGACGTGTATCCGACGTGGATCGACACCGGTTTGACCGATCTGACGCGATATACCTACGTGGTCCGGGTCGGCGAGGTCAAGAGCCTGGGCAAGATCGGCGACGGCAACAGCGAGGTCAACCTGACCGATGCGGACATCCGACTGCGGACGTTCGATTCCGAGCCGATCGAGGCGATCGCGGGCTGGGAGAACGATCCGCCGGTGCCGGTGGTCAACGATCCAGCCACGCCCGATCCCGATCCGGTCCGCTGGGCCACCGTGGCGCTGGACGGCGTGGATGGTCTGCCCACGCCGACGGCGGTTCCGACGGAGTTGCGGATGATCGCCGCGCTGTGCACCGATGTCCACGGGCCGGTCGAGTACCGGTTCATCCGCTATGCCGACATGAACACGGACATCACGCTGTTCGAGAGTCCGTGGCAGTTGAGCAACACCTTTGTGGACACCGGCCTGGTCACGGGCACGACGTATTACTATGTGTTCCGCGCGCGTGACCAACTGGGTAACGTGACCGAGAGCCCACGGGTGGCCGGTACGCCGGCAACGGTGGACCTGAACCCGCCGCTGCCGAATCCGGCCGAGTGGGATCCAGCCAACGCGCCGCTGCGGACGCAGGACCGGATGGGCAACTATGTGGACTACATGGTGGCCGCGCAGGCCCAGGATCCGGAAGGCGCGCTCGTCGAGTACCGGTTCGTCTGCGAGGATTCGGCGAGCCTGAGCAGCCCGTGGCGGTCGCAACAGTGGATCGACCACAACGGCGATGTCCGTGAGCCCTGGGAGTACATCGTGCAGGTGTCGCGTTTCGGCGATCACTTCTGGCACGTGGTCTATCGCGATACGTCGCCGAACCTGAACCAGACGCAGCCCAGCACGACGATCCGGACGCAGGGCCAGAACTAACGTCGGCGGCCGGGCGCCTTGTAGAATGAACAAGGGCCGGAAGAGCATGCTCTTCCGGCCCTTTTCCTATCTGTCTGCGGTGCGTCGGCTGGGGTCGCTCACGGCTGGCCGTAATAGGCCCCCTCCCCGTGCTTGCGGAAGTAATGCTTGTTCAGCAGACTCTCGTCAATGCCCTTAGTGTTCGGTCCGATCTGGATGGTGCCCAACGCCACGCGGGCGACCTCCTCGAGCACGACCATCGCCTCGACGGCCTTGGCCGCGGTCGGTCCCCACGTGAAGGGGCCGTGGCCGGCGACCAGCACGGCGGGCATCTGCGCCGGGTCGAGCCGGTCCTTGACGAACCGTCGCACAATCACCCGCCCGGTATTAAGCTCGTAGTCCGTCTCGATCTCCTCCGGCCGCATCGACTCGGTCACCGGGACCGGGCCGTAGAAGAAGTCCGCGTGGGTCGTGCCGAAGCAGGGGATCGGACGGTTGGCCTGGGCCCACATGACCGTGTGCCGTGCGTGCGTATGGCACACGGCCCCAATGCCCCCGAACGCGCGATACAACTCCAGGTGCGTTGGGGTATCCGAGCTGGGGCGCAGATCACCGTCCACCACCTGTCCGTCGGGGTCAAGGACGACGATCTTATCCGGGCTCAACGTTTCGTAGGGCACGCCGCTGGGCTTGATGGCGATCACCTGTGCGGCACGATCAATCGCGCTGACGTTGCCCCAACTGTACATCACCAGGCCACGACGGGGCAGCTCCATGTTCGCCTCGTAGACGGCCTGTCGCAATGCCTTGTACTTCATGGTCGCCATAGTCACCCGTTTGCACTTATGGGCGGACGCGTTCCTTGATCGCCAGCAGGTCCTTCATCACGTTGGCCAGCACCACTTGGTGCCCGGCCACGCCAAACGCATCGTGCAGTTGTTTGTAGAGGCCGTATAATTCCTGGTAGACGGCGTGGTTGTCGGCCTTGGGCTTGAAGGTGGTGGGTTTGACGCCGCACATGGCCTTCTGGGCGTCGGCGAACGTGTCGTAGCCGCCGCCGGCCCGGCCGGCCACGACGGCGCCGGCGATCGCCGCCCCCAGGGCGCACGTCTGGGCCGAGCGCGACACCTTCATCTCGCGGCCGGTCACATCGGCGTAGATCTGCATGAGCATCGTGTTTTTCTCGCTGATGCCGCCGCACGCGACAATCTCATCGGTCGCCACACCGTATTCCTGGAACCGGTTGATGATGGTCAGCGCGCCGAAGGCGGTCGCCTCGACCAGGGCCCGGTAGACCTCCTCCGGCCGCGTGTGCAGCGTCTGGCCGACCAGCAGCCCCGTGAGCCGCTGGTCCACGAGGATCGTGCGGTTCCCGTTGTTCCAGTCCAGGGCCAGCAGCCCGCTCTGGCCGGGACGGAGGGCCTCGGCCTTGACGGTCAGGGCCTCGTGCGAGCCGGCCTGCGGTCCGCCCGGCTGGATGACGTTTACGAACCAGTTGAAGATATCGCCCACCGCCGATTGACCCGCCTCCAGACCGTAGTAGCCCGGCAGGATCGAACCATCCACGATACCGCAAATGCCCGGGATATCGGGCAGCGGCTCATCGGTCGGGGCCACGGCCATGTCGCAGGTGCTGGTGCCGATGATCTTGACCAGCACGCCGCGGCGGATGCCGGAGCCCACCGCGCCCAGGTGGGCGTCGAAGGCCCCCATTGCCACGGGGATACCCGCCGGCAGGCCCAGCCGCTTGGCCCATTGAGGGGTGAGTTTGCCGGCGGCCTCGTCCACGGCGTAGGTCCGGTCGCCCAGCGTCCGGCGCAGGTCGGCCAGCTTGGGATCGAGCCTGCCGAGGAACTCGGCATCGGGGTATCCGCCCCAGGCGTCGCTGAACATCGCCTTGTGGCCGGCGGCGCAGCGGCACCGCCTGATCTGGTCCGGTGCATCGGTGCCGGTGAGCACCGCGGGGACCCAGTCGGCGTGCTCCACCCACGTGTGGGCTGCTTCGTAGACCTTCGGAGCGACCCGCAGGCCGTGCAGGATCTTGCTGAAGAACCACTCGGAGGAATACGTTCCGCCGCACTTGGCCAGGTACTGGGGCCGCTCTTTTTTCGCCAGGGCGGTGATCTCGGCCGCCTCTTCGTAGCCGGTGTGGTCCTTCCACAACCAGGCCATGGCGTTCGGGTCGTCCTTGAAGCCGGGCAGCAGGGCCAGCGGGGTGCCGTTCTTGTTGACGGGCAGGGGGGTCGATCCGGTTGTGTCCACGCCGATGCCGATGATCTTGTTGGGGTCGAAGTCCTTTTCGCCGCGGGCCTGCTTGATGGCCTGCTGTACGGTGACCTCGATGCCCTCAAGGTAGTCGGCCGGATGCTGCCGCGCCAGGTTGTGATCGGCCTCATCGAGGACGATGCCCGCCTGGCCGATCTGGTAGTCATAGACCGCGGTGCCGACCTCGCGGCCGTCGGCGGTGTCCACGATCACGCACCGCACCGAGTTTGTTCCGTAGTCCAGTCCGATTGTGTACGCCATCTGCCGTCCTCTCCGCAACCGAAGACCGAAGTGCCGGGCGTCCGCCACCGGTGCGCACGCCCCGACTATTGCCCCCTGATTATAGCGTCAGCAGCCGACATGCAAACGCCATTTCGCGCCGAATGCCCACCCGAATACGAACGCACTCAGTCATCGATCGGGCCTAGGGATGTAGGTTTGCATAGCCGTGACACGGAAAGGCTATTCTTGCTCGAGAAATTTCCTAAGTCGAAGCCGCAGCTTGGCTATTCCGCTGGGCGCAGTCTGACATTCCCAGACTATCAAGGGTCTCCAGCCCAACCTTCTTAGCTGGTGATTGGCCTCCCGGTCTCTCTCGACGTTGCGATGAAGCTTGAGGCTCCAATACGCTTTATGGCTTGATGGGGTTCGATTCCCGCGAGCACAGCGATGCTGATGCCAGAAGCAGCCATGCACAAAGATGACCTTACGAAGGCGCGGAAAAACCAAATCTGGTTTGCCCGGAAGGTCCCTCCGATGTAGGCGAAACCGATAACCCATCGAATGAATAAGCCTGCGGACAGTCATCTCTGGGCGGGTGTCTTCAGATCGAACTCGCGCCATGATTTCACTGCGTTTCTTTTTGGAGACGGTGTCCAAGGCTCTATTCGTCTTCGAGGCGCAACGCAGAAGGCACTTCGATCATGAGGGACCCATCTGTTTCGGCCTTACGAACTCGCTTATTATACTCGCGCAGCAACTCACCAAGCTTATGTGGAAGCAAATGCGCGGCAAACTGCGCCAATTCAGATATGTTCTGTCCGACGAATGATTCTAGCGATTCAACAGCTACCTTTTCCTGAAGCTGTTTTGTATCTAAAAGTGCCCTTGCGTTGACGACCTTTTTCTCGGGGGTGATTAAGAAGACATTCAAGCCTTCTCCAATGTTCTTAGCGCATCGGTCCACATGTCCCAATCCAGGCGCTACCGTGACATGAAAGGCCGTGCTGCCCACACAGAAATCGCCAGTGCGTCCCGCTTGTCCGTCGGCCGCGCTATAAGCGAAGTTGCTTATTTCCTGTTCGGGAAACCGTAGAGCTAGCTTGGCACCTATGAGGTGCTGTGCCACCGGCCCTCCTCGATTCCTTTTGTGGGCGGCTTCGAGGATGTCAGAGATGATCGTCCGAATCGGTTTGGAGGGGTCGAACTCGAAACGAATCCGCTCGAGTCGGTAATACGCATCGAGCGAATGCACAAGGAATTCCTGCATGTAGTCAATAAGTGAATCTCGTTCAGGTTTAGACAGGTTCCGGAAGCCACGCTTCGCCAACATGGTGAGCAGCGTTCGAATCACCTTGTTGTTTCCTCTGTTAGTCCGGCCACCCTCACTAGGGAAAGACCTCTGCTCGCCAAATCGGGTCAAAATCTTCCGTAGTGAGGGCAAATTGAGCCCCGCGATCTGTGCACCACCGTCGGCCAGATGAGCTGAGATCTCCAGGTGGCAATCTTCCCTGAGTCTTTCGAGCACGATGAGTGCAGCAGCTACTGTGCCTTTCGCTGGACGGCCCCCGTACTGTTTCATGCGCGGGAGGGCTTGATACCAACAATTAAAACCCTTTTGGATGTGTAGTCTTGATGCCATATGCTATCTGACGAAATCCCTCCTGATGCTGTGTGGTTCCAATTCCCTAGCCAACGGATTGAGGTAGTTTTCTGCCACCCATCTCACCGCAGGAACGCACACGGCATCGCCAAAACCAAACAGTGCTTGATTGAGAGACACGGTGATCTTGAAATCGTCGGCTCCCATAAGACGCGCGCATTCCCGGGGCGTCAGTAGACGCGCGGCATACCTGCCGTAGCCAGCTTTGAAGAGTATCTGTCGACCGCTCCCGCCCTTCGGAGTCCGAAGGCAACCTGCCAAGCCGTCCCATCGCAGTTCTGCCATAGATCGCTTCTCGCCGTTGAGTTGTCGTCGGACCCTACGAAAGACCGTTCCGTAAGACCACTTCTGTGCTGCCATCCATTCCTTAGCTATAGCTCGGTGTTTCTCACTCATTTGATTGTACAAGTACTCGGCCCTCTCCTTGCTCCACCACTCAGGGGCATCGTCCGGCAAGACCTCTAGAATATCGCTCACTGTGTGGGGGCAGACTCGAGGCGGCTCTGGAAGTGCGCGCAATGACCAATTGATTCCCGGGTGGTCGTGGATGTACTGTAGTAGAATGTGAGGTCGGATGCGGCTTGGTTTCGCAAAACGGTGCGAGTCGCCATTTCTGTCGTTTGGAACTTGAGAGGCAACTACGAACAGACGTGGTCTACTTTGAGGCACAAACCACTTTGCATCAAGAAAAAAAGCATCTACATAATAGCCGATGCCATTGAGTCCTTTCATTGCGTGTTCAAAATCGGCACCGTTGTGCGACGTCAGAAATCCAAGGACGTTTTCAAGCAATACTACGGGTGGTCTGCGCTCGCCCATTGCTTTCATGATTTGCAGAAACCCGAAGAATGCCGACGATTGACTGCCTCGTAAACCTCTTCTTTCGCCAGCGAGCGACAGGTCCGTGCAAGGGAAGGACGCTGTAGCCAGCACTACATCCGGCACATCGTCCGGAGCAACTGCATGGATGTCCCGCAAATCAAAGTGCTGATCCGCGTCCCCAAAATGTGCCTGATACATTTCAAGTTTATCAGGATCGATGTCATTTGCATAGGCAAGTGTCCAACCCTGGCTTTCAAGCCCTAGACGCACTAGGCCTATGCCCGCAAAAAACTCGGCGAACCTTAGGCCATGCCCATGCTGCTTCGCAGACAGTCGGTAGTGTCGTTTCCCTGTTCGTTCTATTGACAGCACATCCCCTGCGGCAATGCGGTGATGCGAGAAAAACTCGCGAACCCATCCTCGTGCTCTGAAATGTCGCCGAGGCCGCCCAGTACGGCCGTCCATCGGTATATCGGTGCGAATGTTTTTCGCCAACCCAGCGAGCTCTATCGTGATAGGCTTGCCGGGCTGTCCCCGTAAGCCTTCGAAGACGTCCGGAGGGAAGAAGCCCTGTAAACCTGTAAGATAGATGTGGTTGTTGCGCAGATTCCCCCCCGTGACTCGGATCAACCTAGTTCCATTCTGCGCTACTCCGGCCAAATTCGACTCTCCTCAGACAATCGTCGTTCCTGTGACCGTCTATCCCCTGCGGTGTACGACATCTCCTACTAGACTAGCCCAAAAATCGCGGATACCCTCAGGACCACAACTGCGAGGAGCTCCGCCGACTGTTTTGAGAACTAACATAGGATTACGCAGCAAGTAGTCACTTGTCAATAGGGGGGTTCAGCAAACGCCATTTCGCGCCGAATGCCCACCCGAATACGAACGCCCGCGGGCCGGCGGCCTTGGAGCGAAAGCGGCTCTCTCGATTGACCGCTAAAGCCACTTCTTTGTCCGGAAGTACCACAGCATCGACGATAGCACGACGACGATGAACGCCCAGAAACCCAGGGGGTACGCCCACGTCCATTCCAGTTCGGGCATGTGCTCGAAGTTCATGCCGTACACGCCCGCGAAGAAGCTCAGTGGGATGAAAATCGTCGCGATGATCGTCAGCACCTTCATCACGGCGTTCATGCGGTTGCTGACCGCGGCCAGGTGCAGATCGAGCAGTCCGGCGGCCATTTCGCGGAAGGTCTCGACCGTGTCGATGACCTGAATGGTGTGGTCGTACACGTCCCGCAGGTAGACCCGCACCGACTCCGACACCAGCGGGCTGTCACTGCGCTGCAGGGTGCTGAGCAGGTCTCGCATGGGCCACACGCTGCGGCGCATCAGGGACAGCTCCCGCCGCAGCCCGTGGATGCGACCGACCACCGTCGGGTCCGACTCCGAAAGGGCCTGCTCCTCCAGGCTCTCGATCTGTGCTCCCAGGCCCTCCAGTGCGGTGAAATAGTGGTCCACGATCGCGTCGATGAGCGAGTAGGCCAAATAGTCGGCGCCCATGGTCCGGACGCGGCCTTTGCCGGTGCGGAGGCGGGCCCGCACCGGCTCGAAGACATCGCCGGGCCGCTCCTGGAAGCTGAGCACGAACCGCGGCCCCAGGATCAGGCTGACCTGCTCGAAGGTCAGCCCCTGCCCGGCCTCGTCGAACCGCACCATGTCCGTCACGAGGAAAAGGTAGTCGGGGTACTCCTCGCACTTGGGACGCTGGCCGATGGTCTGGATATCCTCCTGGACGAGCGGGTGGAGCCCGAACGTCTTGCCGATGGCCTCGATCGTGTCGGCGTCCAGACCGTCGATGTTGATCCAGGTCACCGTTGGCCGATCCTTGAAGGGCAGGGCCTGGGCGATGGTGTCGAGGGTTCTTTCGGTCGCTTGGGAGGCGTCGTAGTCGATCAGGGCCAGCGGCACCTTGGCCGGTGGACCGGCCGTCTCGCGAATCAGCGAACCGGGAGGCAGGGCCGTCTTGTCGACCTTGCGCCGGATCAGTTTTGAACCTCGCTTCTTGGCCCGATTGCGTTTGCTCATGGCGTCCTCCCGGCCATCCATCCGCTTATCCGATGGAGATCATCGGAGTTCGCGTGTGACCTGTCAAGCCCGGCCCGTCCGTTCTTCTTTGAGGGCGATCCGTCACCCGGTGGCCTATCGCCGCAGGATTCCCGTCAGCAGGGTACCATCATCCACCCGCCAATCGTCCAGATCCTCGGTGGTTACGGCGAAGTACCGCTCGGTGCGACCGCCCGGTGGGCGGCGGTTTTCCAGCACGACGGCGACCCGCTCGCCGATGAATTGTCGCCGAAAGGCCGCCTGAAGCTGCTCGTCCAATTCTCGAAGCACACGGGATCGCTCGCGGATGACCGTCGGCGGCACACGGGGCCGGAACTCCGCCGCGGGAGTGCCTTTTCGGGGGCTGAACGCGAAGACGTGAATCTTCGCGAACCCGACCTGTTGAGCTACGCTCAGCGTCTGCTCAAAGTCGGTATCGGTTTCCTGGGGAAATCCGACGATGATATCGGTGGTGATCGCGGGTCGGTCCAGGGTCGCCCGCACCCGTTCGACGGTTTGCAGGTACCCGGCGAGGCGGTACTGCCGGGCCATCCGTCGAAGAACGGCGTCCGAGCCCGCCTGCAACGGCAAGTGCAGATGGGGCATGATATTGGCGTGTTTGCCGAGCACATCCAGGAGTGGGTCCGTGACGTCGCCGGGTCCGAGGCTGCTCAGCCGCAGCCGTTGCAGACCGGGGATCCGGGCGACCTGCTCGACCAGATCGGCGAAGGCCCCGGCCCGGTCGCGGGCCCATCGCTTGTGCCGGACGGTGTCCTGCCCATAGGCCCCCAGGCAGATGCCGGTCAGGACGATCTCCGGATGCCCGGCGGCGACCAATTGAGCGGCCTCGGCCAGGATGGTCTTTACCGGTTTGTTACAAACCTTTGTGCGGATTCGGGGTATAATACAATAGGTGCAGGCGCCGTCACAACCGTCCTGGACCTTGAGAAAGGCGCGGCTCTGGCCTGAGAAGCGCCGAATCGGCTCCGCCCAGGCGTTCCAGGCCGAGACACCCTCGGTTTTCTCCTTGATTTCGCCGCCTTTTTCTGGTTTATTCGAGCCTGTGACGATAGGGACATCCGGATGTTCGTAACAAGAAGGTCCGTGTGAGGCTCTGGCCAGCGAGTGCAGAACGCCGGGCAGATCGCACCGGTCGCGAACGAGGTACAGGTGGTCCGACGATTCCTGGGGTGTTTCGCTACGTGTGGCCGGCAGGCATCCCGTGACTACGACGGCCGCGTGGGGATAGGCATGTCGGCTCTTTCGAGCGTGTTGGCGGCTCTTGGCCGAGGCCACGTGGGTGACGCAACAGGTGTTGACCACCACCAGATCGGGCGGACAACCCGGCGCCGCGGCGTTCAGACCCAGGCGTTCGAGCAGTTCGCGAATCTGCTGTGATTCGTACTGGTTGACCTTGCAGCCCAGCGTTTCGATGACGAACGTTTGCATGTCCGGCATGATAGAGGACCGATTGATGATCGGCAAGGGCGTCCATTCGGGTCGCCCGGTGCGGTAAGACGGGAGAGCGAATATGGCGGCAACCAATGGCGTGTGGGCGATCGACATCGGCTCCAATGCCCTTAAGGCGTTGCACTTGCAGCCCGGTGAAAACGGGTTGGAGGTGATCGGCTTTGACTACGTGGAGCACCGCACGATTCTCAGTGCCGAAGGGGTGGATGAGGTCGAGGCCGAGGAGGTGATCGAGCAGAGTCTTCGCACCTTCGTCGAACGCAACGAGATCGGCCGGGAGCCCGTGGGCATCTCCGTGGCGGGAGGCAACAGCTTCGCCCGTTTCATCAAGCTGCCGCCCGTCGAGAAGAAGCGGATTCCGGAGATCGTGCAATTCGAGGCCGTGCAGCAGATTCCCTTCGATATCAACGAGGTCGAATGGGACTGGCAGATCATGACCCGCCCGGACAGTCCCGACACCGAGGTCGGCCTGTTTGCGATTAAGAACGAGGTCATCGGGGCGTTGCTGAGCCACTTCACGCGGGAGAAGATGCAGGTCACCCACGTCCAGATCGGGCCGATGGCGCTGTACAACTACGCCCATTACGACCGGCAGGACGTGCGTGAAGACAGCGGCAAGGCCGTCGTCGTGCTCGACATGGGCACGGACAGTACGACGCTGGTGGTGTGCACCCCGGACACGGTCTGGCAACGCAGCATCCGCATCGGCGGCAACGCGTTCACCGAGGCTATCCAGGAGGCGTTCAAGCTGCCCTTCCGCAAGGCCGAGAAGCTCAAACGCACCGCTCCGATGAGCAAGTATATGCGTCAGATCTTCACGGCGATGAAGCCGGTTTACACCGATCTGGCGGGCGAGGTGCAGCGCAGCCTGGGCTTTTACACCAGCAGCGGCCCCGGCCGTGAGCAGGGTTTTTCCAAGATTATCGCGCTGGGCGGGGGCATGAAGCTCCAGGGCCTGGCCAAGTACCTACAGCAGACGCTGAACGTGCCGGTGGTCCGGCCCGATTCTTTTGAGCGTCTGAGCCTGGCGCCGGGCGTGTCGCCGGCCAAGTTCCACGAGAACATCGGCGACTTCGGCATCGTCTACGGGGTGGGCGTGCAGATGCTGGCCGAGCCGAAGATTGAAGCGAATCTGCTGCCCCGCCGGCTCGCGCGGAGCATGACGTGGGCCCGCAAGGCCAAGTATTTCACCGTCGCCGCCTGCCTGTTGCTGGGGGTATCACTGATAAGCCTGGCCAACGTCCTGTACGCCAGAGCCAAGTACGCCAGCGACGCCAATACGCAACTGCGACAGCGCAACGCCGCCATCGCGCGCCAGGCTCAGGAGGCCATCAGCAAGCTCAATGAACAGAAACAGCGCGACACGCAACTGGAGGAACGTATCACCAAGCAGACGGCCATCCTCGATTACCGGCAAACCGTCCCCGAACTGAACCGCGAAATCCTGGGGTGTCTGCCCAACGCCGAGAACACCCCTGAACAGGCGGCGCTGTATGAGGCCTTTCTACGAGGCGACGTCAAGGGTATTCTGGCGATTCCGCGGCCGGAGCGGAAGATGCTGTTCGTCACGCGACTGAGCGTGGCCTATGTGCCCAGCGTCAAGGACGCCTCTCTTCAGAAGATCGGGACCGGAGAACAGCGCCGCGCCATTACGCGGCCCGAGGACATGATGATGGGTCGCGAGGGTTATGAGATGGGTCGGGGGGCGCCCGGCATGCGGGACATGCCGGGTCAGTATCCCATGGACGATCGTTACAGGATGACCATGCCGGGGATGATGCCGGGCATGACCACACCCACCGAGCAGGAGAAGGATGGGCCGGGATTTGTCGTAATTATCGAGGGATACAGTCCGTATCAAGGCGGGCCGAATAATGATATTGCGCCGTTGATGGACCCGCCGGAGGTGGCCAAGCAGGACGATCAGTCCAAATGGGGCCTGGTGACGCGTCTGGCCAATCTGGCGCAGGTCTTTCCGGACACCTCATTCGAGCTTTATGGGAAGGATGACATCAAGCACTTCGAGTTGAAGACGGGCAAGGTGGACTTGGCCGATCGTGAAACCCCGCTCGGGATCGGCCTCCAAAAGGAGGTGAGGCGGATTCCGGAAGAATTGTTGCGATCCGCCACGACCGGCGACCGGAGAGGCGATGAGATGTACTTCCGGGACACCCTTGGCAGCGGCGGCGCCAAGGCGCTGCGACTGGACAAAGAGACCGTGCTCGTTGACCCCATGACCAACGAGGAGATCAGCATGACATTTGATCTGTATACCCTCGAAGAGGTCAACGCCAATCCGGATTTGTCGGACAAGGACGTGGGTCGGCGGGAGCTGGATCAATTCGGGCGACCGAAGTTCATTGTGCGGGATCACTGGTTTCGCATCAAGGCCAAGTTCTTGTGGAAGAACGCCCCCGAACCGCCCAAGACCGGGCCGGCGGGCGGCATGATGGGTGGCCGATACTACTAGGCGAACCGCCGTCGCGTGCTCCGAGGGACGAACCGAATTGGCGTTTCGGTCGACTGAGGCCGGGATTTGAGTAAGGATGAACGAATGGCGTTGAAGGTAAAAATTTCGTTCAATTTGAGCTTCCTGAAGCGGTACACGTCCATCGTCATCCCCGTGGCGATCGTGGTGGTGGCGCTGCTGTTTCTGGGGGTGACCGTCTTGCAGGGGCGCTCGCTGGTGGCGCGCATGGATAAGGAAAGCCTGGCCGTCGGCAAGCAGATCGACCAGGTCATGAGCAAGGCGCCGTCGGTGCGCCAGTGGGAAGAAGAAAAGAAGTATCAGGATGCGCACGCCGAGGACGCGGAAAGGATCGCCCAGCTCGGCGTCCACAGCTCCCTGCGGGACCTGATCAGCTACCGGATCTTCCCCGAACCGAAGGACACGTCGCGGCAGGTGTTCGCGAATTTCGGTCAGGCGTTGCGCAGCCGCATCGAGGGTCTGCTTACGCAGATCCGCGGCCGCGGCGCTCCCACGCAGCAGGAGATGCAGTCGCAGATGGGCCTGGACACGTCCCTGTCGGCCGGAGGCAACTGGAGCCGGGCCAACCGTAATGACATGACGCAGGCCATGATCGACACCATCTGTCAGAAACGCGCCGAGGAAATCGGCGTTTACGCCACGCCGGAGGCCTTCGCCTGGTACGACTTCTGGGAGGGATATCAGTTTCCGGGCACGGACAAGGCGGTTGAGCATTGCTGGTACTCGCAGTTGGCCTATTGGGTTTATGACGACGTGGTGCAGGCCATTCAGGCCCTCAACGGCAGTTCAACCAGCGTGATCAACTCGCCGGTCAAGCGACTGATCGCCGTGTCGTTTCAGAAAGAAGCCGATTTTCCCGCCAGTACCGGTGCCTTTTACGAATCCAGCCGCATGGGGGGCGGGCGGATGAGCGGGGAGGATCGGCCGATGTACCTGCTCCAGGCGGGCTATCCTTCCGTGCTTGGCGTCGAGCCCTGGACGGGTCGCGTGTGTAATGAAGAGAACGATGTCGTCCATTTCAGCCTCGGCGTGATCGTGGCGGCCAATGCGGTCGGCGATTTCATGAAGGCGCTCTGTGCCGAGAAGATCACCCTGTTCCGGGCGGGCTTCGATGAGAACGCACCGCTCGAGGAAGGGATTCACAACAGCATCACGATTCTTGACAGTGCGGTGGCCCCCGTGGAGCGGCAGGACAAGGAGCACGAGTTGTATCGGTACGGGGAGCAGGCGGTGGTGCGACTGACGCTGACGTGCGAATACCTGTTCAACCGAGCCGGCTATAGCCCGATTATGCCCAAGGCGATTCGAGATGTCCTGTCGGTCTCGTCCCAGGGCACGGGCCAGACGTCGCCGGGGGGGACGTCGGGAGCCAGGACGGCCCCGCCTGCCAGTCGGCCGGCGCCGAGTGCCCCCCCGCCTCGTCGTTCCGGCGGCCGTTCGGTCGGCGGCGACGATTTCTGATGGGCGGCAAGGCCGATACCGGCAGGAAAAGACAGAAACACGATCTGTTGACAAATGGACGGATGATAGAAGATGGCCAAGAAACGAGCCAACGTGTTTGAGCAGTACGTGGACAAACTGGTCCTGGGCTTGGCTGGCGTGGTCTCCGTGGGGTTGTTGTGGATGTTTATTGTGGCCGGCCCGTACCGTGTTGAATACGCGGGGCAGAAGCTCGGGCCCGGACGTCTGGACAGCACTATCCAGACGAAGGCCCAGCGTTTACAGGCCCGGCTGGATGAGCCGCCGGTTCCGGCGCCGCCTTACGAGCCGCAATTGCCGCGCGTTCTGGCCAAGATACAGGATCCCCTGGGACCGGTCGTGGCGGACTTGATCATCCCGTTGCCCGGCATTGGGGAGAAGGCGGTGATCGAGCAGCGGCAGTATCGGCTTCCGGAGATGCCGGCGTTGGCCGCCGTCGACGTGCAAGCCATCCGCACCGTCGCCTACGTGCCGATCGAGCCCCTCGATCAGAGCACGCCCTATGACAAAGCACCGGTTGATCTTGGCGATGTGGACTATGTGACGGTTCAGGCGTCCCTGGACGTGGCCTCGCTCTACCGAGGTTTCCGTCAGAGCTTCAACTCGCCCATGCTCCGGCACCCCGATCCTGAGTTGGCCCAGCCGGTCTTCGCCACCGTGGATCTCGAGCGTCGACGCCTTCAGGACGATGGGTCGTGGGGGGCGTGGACGCTGGTGCCGCCGCCGCGCAACAATCACTTGGCACGGTTTCTGACGGTTCCGACCGATCCGGAGAATCCGTTGGAGATCGAGCTGAAGATGCGGCAGTTCCGTCAGTTCGAAAGCACGCGACAGATTCTCCAACCCACGCCTTATGATTTCGCCTCGCCCCACGAGGCCTGGCTGGTGCCGACCCTCTATGAGAAATACACGACGCTGCTTCGACGCGAGCGGGAAATGAAGCTGCGCGAGGAACGCGAACGCGAACTCGATCAGCTCCGGCGCGACCGGGATACGCGGACATCCACGCGGCCGACGACAACGCGGCCGACCGGACGCACCACGCGTGGCGTGGACGACAGACAGGCGATGAGAGACACGGCGCGGGGTCGGACGGGCCCCGGCGGTCTCACCGGGCGCCGCGAGGACCTCGCGATGAGGGAGCAATACGGCTATGAGGGCCCCGGAGGGGTGGGGCGTCCGGGTGTTCCGGGGGCTCGACAAGAGGAGAAGCCCGACGACGTTCTGGCGGATATGGCCAAGCTGATGCTCCAGCCGAACGAAAATCTCGCCGAGCGCAAGGATCCGCTGGTGATCTGGGCCCACGATGATTCCATCGACGAGCCGGGCACCTACCAGTATCGGATGCGTCTGGGGGTGTTCAACCCGATCGTGGGCAAGAATTGGGTCGCGCCTTCACAGTCGGAGCTCGACAAGCAGGTGGTGCTCTACACGCCGTATACCGACCCGACCGAGCCGATCGGGATCTCGGCACGGACCTATTTCTTCCCGACGAATGTCGTCGCCGACGCCATGGACGCAGTCCAGGTGGACGTCGCCCGGTACCATTTGGGGCGCTGGCGCACAAACGAATTCACCGTGCATTGCGGCGAGCCGATCGGCCGGGAGGTGGAGGTCCAACCGGAGCGGCCCACCGCCGCCGGGGGGTTCGACGGCCGGGAGAGGTTGATGACGCCCGAATACCCGGGTCTCGATCGGTATGGCGGGACCGGCGGCGCTCCCACAGGGCCCCAGAAGATTGATTTCAGCACCGATGCGGTGTTGGTGGACGTGGTGACCTCGACCACGTGGTTGACCGCCGGCACGGCGCTGAGTCGACGGGATCTGCGTGAGATACTCTATGCCAGGAACGAAGGCGACATGGATCGTTTCCCCGTTACCAATCGCAACTGGCCCGCCCCTGTGCGGAGTCTCTACGAGGAGATCAAACAGTCCGAGCAGCAAGGGCCCATCCAGTATGTCGCGAGGACCCACTACCGCAACAAGCTGGACAGTGCACTGCGGCAGCAACGGATGCCCTTGGAGATGGACCCTCGCGGCCGTGAGATGATACGCGGTGGCGGTTTCCCCGGCCAGTTCTGACCTCCGGCCTGCGCCCGTGGCGGACCGGCGGTCCGGCGCCTGTTGGCCGAGGACCCTGTGGGGTCAGGGCTCCAACAGGCGTCCGAGGGCTTGGTTCAGACGCCAGAAGGCCCACGGATCGAGGCGGTCGTAGTGCGCCGTTCCCGCATCGGCCTCGTTTTGTCGCCGCACGGTGCCGCCTCCGTCGAAGAACCGATCGATGATCCTGCCGATCTGACCGTCGCTGAGGCCCTGTTTTTCCCGCAGGTGTTCGAGCCGTTCGATCAGTTGTTCGGCCTGTCGATACGCCTTGAGCCGCAGGGAATGCCGGATCGTCGGGCGGCCGTCCGCATCCCGGTCAAAGATGAACAGGCCTAATGCGTCCGCTTGACGGAGGGCTGTTGCGTTGCGGTTGACCGTCTGCCACGGGACCACGCCCTGTGCTCCGTGCCGATACGCCCACACGGTCCACGCCAGGGTCTGTCGATTCGATTGCTCCACGTCGTTGGTTGTGCCATAGACCCAGACCCGCTCGCCGGTGCGTTCGGTCCGGTCGGTGATCAGCCGGGGATAGGCCCGCATCGCGTCCGTGCTGACCACCCAGAGATCGGCCTTGCCGGCCAATTCGCCGCGGTCGAACTGTGGCCGTGAAATGTCGATCCGGTAGTCAATCGTGACGGGGCATTCCCGGCCCTTCGCCTGCTGAGTCAGGTCGGCATAGAACGCCAGAGCCCGGTAGTCCCAGTAGCTCGCCGGCTCATCCAGAATCCACGGGCTTCGCGAGGGGTCGTCCAGTGAGCCCTTGTTGTTCAGATACAGTTGAAAACCCGTCCGGGTCCAGCCTTGTTGTCGGGCCGCTGCGATGAAGTCCTTCAAGATCGCCACAAACGTCGCCGCGTACTCAGGGTACTCGCGGAAGGCCTTGTACGCATCGGGATCGCCGTTGAAATACGTCCGCACGTTCAACGGCCAGCTTTCGTGAAACGTCAGGTAGAAACCCGGTGCCGGCACCGCTCCGCGATGCCCCTCGCTGAAACACGCGCCGCTCAGGTATGGCCCGAACGCCTGGACGAAGTCGTCCCAGTATCCTTCCGTAGCTCCGGGCTGGATGGCGTTGTAGCGTCGCTCGTCCATTCGGCGTCCATCGGCCATCCGCATGTCCAGGTTGCACTTGCGAGCGCCTGGCGCGGCGGTGCGATGCGAATAGTGCAGGATATTCACGTGGCAACGGTGGTCGTAGGCCACCCGTTGCAGGGCGTAAAACGTCTCGACCGCGTCGGGCATGCCGTAGGTGTTCATCTCGCACGCGAAGCACGCCTCGCGGCCGATCACCGTATCCAGCACGTGCAGCACGATCGGAACGCGGCGGCCGTCGGACACCGCCAACTCGCCCGCGAGCGTCCCGGCCCGGGCATCGAAGGGCACGTACACGTCCGCCACGATCACGGTATCATGGTCCGTGGCCAGCGAGACCTCCTCCAGCGGCACCAGCGGATCGACAATCCGTCGCGGGCCTGCCTCCACGTACAGTCCCTTGAACAGGTCCACGCGGAAGGGGTCGACCCGGCATTGCACCTCTGCGCGACCACGGCCCCGCAGCAACGCCTGGAAGGAGACCACCTCGCCCCGGGCCGCCTCCAGGCGGATGGTCCGCCCGTCAAACACCGGGTTGTTCACGCGGTAATCCGCCGGCAGGTCGCCGATGGGCCGGCCCTGGATGTCGTATTTGTCCATCACCGGGATCACGGCAAGCCCTTCCAGATCCGGCGGCCGGGCGGGGGGCGGGTCCACCCGTGGCGGCTGCACGTCCTCACGACCGCCCGGCCACGTCGCCGTGCAGACCGCCCAGGGGCTCACGCGGCCCAGGCGATCCAGCGTGCGGACCTGGAGGCTCACCGGATGCCCCGGTACGATGTTCAGATCCCGCACGAAAACCGTCTGCCGGTAACCCGGCTGAACGAAGGGGATGTTCCAGCGACCCAGCGGCAGGTCATTCACGCGAACCTCGTAGGCAAACCCGTACTCCGGCGCGGTCAGGTGCAGGCGAAGGCTGCCCGCATCGCCCGTGTCGCTCGTGTGCAGGCCCGCCGGTGGCTCAGGCGGCGCCAGGGGTGCTGCTGCGGGGTCCATTTCCACGATCAGCACGGGGCCGTGCTGGGGATCTTCACGCGAGAAGACTCGCGGGTTCCGTGAGTAGTCGCACGTCCATTCGTGCAGCGTCAGGCCGTACGCGGTCCCGACGGCGTTGGCGTGAACCAGATCGGGGTCGATGTCCCACGTGTAGACCCCATCGGCCAGTCGGCTTGGGGCCTGGCACACCCGTGAGAACGAATTGCCCCCCGTCACTGCCGGAAACCGCGCCCCGGTCCAGCCCCACCCCTGTTCCGGACCGATACCGCCGCTCAGTGCATTGGATCGGTACTCGTCCCACGGCGCCTGGATCGTGGAGATCGTCAGTCCGTCGATGGCGTGGTCCACCTGATGGCAGACCAGCTTCGCGGAGCGGACCCGCCGCCCACGCAACCGGGCGAAGTCGAAATCCAAGGCCAGCAGGTGCTGGTTGCCCTTGATTCGCAGTCGCTCCTGGCGGCCGGCGTTTTGTTCGGTTTCGCCCTCGACCAGGACGATCGAGTTGTCCTTCGTCGCCGGCAGGCGGATCACCGGCGTCTGGCCGCCGGCCGCCGAAACCGGCAGCGTGATGCCTACGAGCAACGCCGCCAGTACACTCAGTTGACGCATCGTAACCTCCGGGTGCCAGGATTCGAGCAGATCCATTGTAGCCCGTACCGCCCGGGCCGACCAGAAAGATTCACCCGGTCGGGCCCATTCCACTGAGCCGGGCCTGCGTGCGGCGGCCTTGCATCACGCTGCCGGGCCCCTATAATCGCACCCAGAAGCTGCGCCCCGTCGGCGGGGCGCCCGGGGCCGAGGTCATGGACAGCCACGAACGCATCACGCAGCGATACCAGGGCCGACAGGGCCGCGCCTACCATGAGGTCAAGCGGGGCATCCCCGACGTCGCCCTCCCATGGGTCGCCGCAAGCCGAACGGCACAATTGGCTCACTTTGTGACCCCGCGGGATACCGTGCTCGAATACGGTGTGGGCTCCGGCTGGAACCTGGCGGCGCTACCGTGCGGACGAAAGCTCGGCTATGACGTGCACCAAGGTCTGCGACCCGTCCTGGAGCGGCAGGGTATCGAATTTGTCGAAGACCTGAACACGGTGGCCGACGGCAGTATCGACGTGGTCCTCTGTCGCCACGTGCTCGAACACACGCCCGATCCGCTGGCGGTTCTGTCGCGGATACTTCGGCTCTTGCGCGAGGGTGGACGGCTCGTGCTGATCGTGCCCTACGAGTTCGGCCGTCGCGGCCGACGTTTCGACCCTGGTGAGCCGAACCACCATGTTTACGCCTGGAACGTGCAGACCCTCGGCAATCTGGTCACGGATGCCGGTTTCCTGGTGCAGCGGGCCGGTCTTGGCCGTTACGGGTACGATCGCTTTGCCGCGGCCTGGGCCGTGCGTCTGAGGGCAGGTCGTATCGGGTTCGGCGTTATTCGGCGCCTGGGCCAGTGCTTGGTGCCGCTGCGCGAGGTCCGCCTCCTGGCCGTCAAACCTGGGCGAGGGTCGTGAACATGGCCAAGGCGGCGCGCCGAGCAACAACGAATCACAGACCCTTGACGCAGGGTGCGACGGGCGGCGCCGGGCGCCACACGCCTGCGGCCGCGCCCGGGCCGGTCAATCCGCGGCGATACATCGAGTGGGTCTTGCTGGCGGTCGTTCTCATCGTCCTGGCCATCCGTGCGACCTATGGGGATAGCCCGCACACCGACACGATCGATCCGCTGCAGCCGTTGACCAACACCGGATTCAGTGTGCTCTTGTCCGGAGTCCTCCTCGTGGCGGTGATGGCGGGTTTCGTGATGCGTGTGGTGGACCGGAGGCACGGCTTTCAGCTCACAGGCCTTGAAATCGGCTTGGGGCTCTTCCTCTTTGCCGCGATTGTCAGTTGCCTCGTGGCCTCCGACAAGCGGGCCGCCGTGACGGATGCCCTGACCCTGGCGACGCCCATGCTGGCGGCGACGTTGTTGGTGCGTCTGCTCGACCGTCCGGCTCGTATACGATGGGTGCTGGCCATCGTCGTCGCGGCGGGGCTGGTGAACGTCATGCAGTCCGCTCAGCAGGCGATGGCCAGCAACCAAATGCTTATCGAGCAGTATGAGAAGGACCCCCAGGCCTTCCTGGAGCCGTTGGGCATCGAGCCGGGCACGTTCAAGGCCCTGCTCTACGAGCACCGCCTCTACGGCAAGGATGTGCGCGGGTTCTTCACCACGGGCAACTCGGCCGGGTCGTTTCTGATCCTGTCGGTGGCGGCGCTGACGGCGTTGTGGCTTGGCCGGCCTCGTGGGGCCCCGGTGGCGCGGGCCTGGATGCATGCCGTCTTTGTTTTCTGCCTGATGCGACTGGTCGGCGGTATGGTCCTGGTCCACAGCAAGGGAGCGACGGTGGCCGCGGTGGCCGGTGCGATATTGTTTGTCGTCGGGGGGCGTCTGGGTCCGTGGTTACGACGCCATCGGGCCGCCGTGGCGGCGGGGGGGCTCCTCATGGTCCTGGGGCTGGCCGGGGCCCTGACGGTTTACGGGCGGCGACACGGCACGCTGCCCGGCGGGCGGAGCATGCTCATCCGGTGGGAATACTGGACGGCGACGGCGCGCATGGTTCAGGATCATCCCCTGGCCGGCGTGGGGGGTGGGAACTTTCGGCATTACTATCCCCGCTACAAGGCCGACGCCGCGCTCGAGACGGTCCAGGACCCGCACAACTTCGTGCTGAGCCTGTTGAGCCAATACGGGCCGCTGGGCCTGCTGGGGTTCGTGCTGGCGATTGGCATTCCTGCCTGGCGGGCGGCCGGGCGGTACGATGCGCCTCCGGTTGCAGGTGAGCAGGACGGCGGGGGCGTCGCTCTCCGGTCCGCCGCCGTGGCGCTGGTGGTTGCGGGAGTGGTTTTCGCGACTCGTCCGTTCTTCCTGATGGGCCAGGCCACGCAACGGGCCGAGGTGCAATCCATCACGGTGTTGTATCTTTACATCCTACCCGCCGCCGTGTTGGCGGCGGGCGCGGTGCTGCTGCTTGTGCCCTTTGGTCGACTGGCTGTGGTTGCGGCGGGGGTCCTCGTCTTCTGCGAATTAATCGAATCGGTCTTGTTCGACTTCGACCAGACACGTCCCGCGACTGTAATGGTCGGCGCGGCTTTGCTTTACGTCGTTCCGCTGTTCTTGCTGGGGGTCTGCTGGTGGCGGGGGCGGCTCCAAGAGGGTGGGGCGGCCGGTCATGACGAGACTGTCCAACCCGCGTTTTACATGTGGAGTCGTTGGGTGTTGTGGTGTGGTTTGGCGGCCGTGCTGCTGGCCGGTCTGGTGGATTTTGCATTGTTCGAGCCGGGGGTGTACACGGCGTTCTGGGTGATTCTGGCATGTGCCGTGGCATCGAGGGCACCGCAGTCCGGGGATACGCCTTCTGCGTTCGCCTGGACGCCGGGTCCTCCTGTCCGCAAGGTCCTGGCGGGTCTGCTGATCGTGGCCACCATCGGGGTCGTGTACGTTGCGGTGGTTCTACCCGTCCAAGCCGGGTACCTGCGGCAGCAGGTCTCACGGGGACGGGAGGCACCTGCCCTGTTGAACCGGGCCGCGTGCGTGGATCCACTCGATCCATCGGGGCTTCGGGATGCCGCGAAGCTTTACCTGTGGCGGTATGAGCAGACCGGCGAGCCCTCGTGGCTGGCGCCCGCGGTCAAGACCCTTGAGGAGGCCCTGCGGCGCAACCCCGCGAGTTTCAAGGATGATGTGCTTCTGGCCCGGACCTACCGTTTTCTGGCACAGTCAGACGAGCATCCTGATCAGTATTACGAGCTGGCGCTGCGATATGCCGAACAGGCCGTCCGCAAGTATCCCGGCTCGGCGGAATTGCACATGGACCTGGCCGAGATCGCCGAGGCCCTTGGGCGCACCTCGCTGGCGCTGGAGCATTACGAGCGGGCGGTCGAAATCGAGCAGGCCTTCCAGGAGCACTTCCGCCGCATGTACCCCGGCCGGTCGGTCGTCAGCCGGCTGGGAGCCGAGCGATATGAGATGGCCCAGCGTAGAGTCGAACAGCTTCGAAACCAGTCCTCCTCCGGTTCGACCCCGCCCGGTTCCTAATCGCCTCCCTCCTCGTCCTCGACCACGACCGCCGTGCCGTACGCCAGGATCTCCGAGGCGCAGCTCATCACCTCGCTCGTGGAAAACCGCGCTTGGATGACGGCGTTGGCGCCGAGTTGCCGGGCATGCTCGATCATGCGGTCGATGGCCTGCTCGCGGCTCTCGGCCATCAGCTTGGTGTAATCGCTGATCTCGCCGCCCACCAGGTTCTTCAGCCGCGCCATGATGTCGTTGCCCAAGTGCCGGCAGCGGATCGTATTGCCGCGGACCAGCCCCAGCGTCTTGACGATGCGCTTGCCCTGGATCCAGTCGGTGGTCGTGATCAACATGCCCCTATCTCCTTACGTCCTTGTACCGGTCGCGGCTCCAGAAGAACAGCCGCTCACGCAGTACGGATACGAACAGGATCACCAAACCCATCAGCATAGCCACGACGCCGACCTTGAGCAAGAGGCTCACCGTTGGGTCCTGGATAAATTCCCGGATGGCGGCGAACCCCCCGGCCAGCAACAGCGCGATGGCCGCCACGCCGAACAGGATCCACCCGATGCCCCGCTCCATGCGGTTGTACAGGCCCGACCAATACTGCTGCCAGATCTTGTCCTCGGGCTCCTGCGGAACGACCTCGTCGGCGATGGCCACCAGCTTGCGAAAGCCCTCGAGATCCTTACGGCAGGCCTCGCAGGACTGCAAATGAGCTTCGAGCCTGCGGACCTGTTCATCATCCAGCTCCCCGTCCAGATATCCCATCAACAGGTCTTTCCAACCCTCACAGGTCATAATTCAAGACCCCCTTTCTCAAGCAGTTCCTTGAGCTGTCGTCGTGCGTGGTACAGCCGGCTCATTACGGTGCCCTTGTTGCAGAACATCGCCTGGGCGATCTGTTCGTAGGTCAGATTCTGAAAATGCCGCAGAATGATGACCTCCCGGTGCTTGGGCTTGAGTTTTCCGATGGCCCGCCAGACGGCCTGTTTTTGCTCATCCCGTTCGGTCAGGGCGTCCGGGTCGAACCAGTCGCCGTCGGCCCCGGTCACCTCTTGCCCCTCATACGTCGGCAGGGGCACCGTGTGCCGCAATCGCCGCCGCCGCAGGAAGCTGAAGCACAGATTGCGAAGGATCTGATAGAACCAGGGGAAAAAGCGTCGGCCGGGCTCGAGCAGCCGAAGATGCCGCCACGCCCGATAAAACGCCTCCTGGGAAAGCTCCAGGGCGTCGTCGTGGTTGCCCACCAGCCCCAGCGCGATGCGATAGGCGTCCTTCATGTAGCGATGCACCACGGCCTCGAAGGCCTCGCGTGAGCCCTGCCGACAGCGCTGCAGGATCGCCGCCTCTTCATCGGCAAATCGCGCGGTGTCCAAGGGCTCACACTCCCACGGTCCAAAACAGCGGCCGGATCCGCGACCCGGCTCCAAGAGGATAGACACCCCATCTTCGCCGGATATTCAAACATACCCGCCCGATTCGGGGTGTGGACGGCGCCGTCGCCCGCACGCCTCAGAGCTCGCGAAGGTTCTCCAGGCCGCGGACTTGGTTCTGCTTTTCCTGAACGATCCGGTTGAGAACCGCCCGGGCGGTGGGGTCTTTGACGAAGTTGCGCAGCCCGAAGAGGTAGTGCAGAATCTCCTGCTCGCGGTGCATGATTGTTTGCAGGATATCCTCCTTGCGATACAGCCCCTCGAACTCCGTTTCCGGATCGGCCAGCCCGGCGAACACGTTCAGCGCCGCGATTCCGCGAAACGTGCTGTCATCCAGGATGCGGGGAGGCTTTCGGGTCTGGACAAAGTCTTGCTTCATTTCGGTGAACATGGCGCGACAGACCTGCTCCCGGCGGGCCACTTCGAGAAACAGGTTCGACAGGTGCGGAAATGACGCCGCCGCCGATTCGTAGAACTCCACGGCATCGGCCTGCACCTGCTCGGCGATCTCGAAGATCTCCAGAGCGCTGAGGCGGTCCTCGTTGGTGTCGTCCGCTCGGGGTATGTCCATGTACGTCTCCTGCGCCGTCGTTGGTCGGCCTTCAAGGCCCGCATCACGACGGCCGGTGCGGGCCGGACGATCAGAAGGCCACCCTGGCGTCCGTGTGCATCGGGCGCATCCCTGTCGCCCGCTGTCCGCGGGCCCGTCGTTCCAACCCCAGCACGCCTATTGTACCGGCGATGGGCCTTGCGTATCAAGCCCACAACGCACAACTTGCGCAGGTTTTGGGTCTTTTCGCCGGCGCCGGGGACCTTGGACCGGGGTGTGCCGCCTCGCTTCTAGACCGTGTACGTCGAGGCGGCCGTCGTGCCTCCACGGCCCGTCCAATTGGTGTGGAAGGCCTCGCCCCGCGGCCGATCCACCCGTTCGTAGGTATGTGCGCCGAAGTAGTCCCGCTGGGCCTGGAGCAGATTCGCCGGCAGCCGCTCGCTGCGGTACCCGTCGTAAAACGCCAGCGCCGCGCTTATCGCCGGGATGGGTACGCCCATCTGGACCGCAGTGACCACCACGCGGCGCCACGCGTCCTGGGCCTTTTCCACGGCGTCCTTGAAGAAGGGGTCCAGCAACAGGTTACTCAGGTCCGGGTTCTCGTCGAAGGCCTCCTTGATCTTGCCGAGGAACGCCGAGCGGATGATGCATCCGCCGCGCCACATCAAGGCGATGCCGCCATAGTTCAGGTCCCAGCCATACTCGGCGGCGGCGGCCTGCATGAGCTGGTAGCCCTGGGCGTAGCTGACGATCTTCGAGGCGTACAGCGCCCGCCGCAGATCGCCGACGAAGGCCTTTTTGTCGCCCTTGAACGCGGGGGTGGGCCCGCTGAGCACTTTGCTGGCCGCGACCCGCTCGTCTTTCAGCGCCGACAGGCACCGGGCAAACACGGCCTCGCCGATCAGCGTCAACGGCTGGCCCACGTCCAGGGCCGCGATCACCGTCCACTTGCCCGTTCCCTTCTGCCCGGCCGTGTCGAGGATCAGGTCCACGACGTATTGGCCCTGCTCATCCTTGTAGCCGAGAATGTCCCGCGTGATCTCGATGAGATAGCTGTCCAGCTCGCCCCGGTTCCACTCGGCGAAGACCTCGTGCATCTGGTCATTACTCATCCCCAGACCGACCTTCATGAGCTGGTAGGTCTCGCAGATCATCTGCATGTCGCCGTACTCGATACCGTTGTGGACCATCTTCACGAAGTGGCCCGCGCCGCCCTGGCCGACCCAGTCGCAGCAGGGCTCGCCCGCCTCGGTCTGGGCGGCGATCTTCTGGAAGATGGGTTTGACGTGCGGCCAGGCCGCCGGCGAACCGCCCGGCATGATGGAGGGGCCCCGCAGGGCGCCTTCCTCGCCGCCGGAAACGCCCGTGCCGATGTACAGCTTGCCCTGGCTCTCGACGGTCTGCGTGCGGCGGATCGTGTCCGGGAAATGGCTGTTGCCGCCGTCGATCAGGATGTCGCCGTCATCCAGGTGGGGCAGGATCTGCTCGATGAAATCATCGACGGGCTTGCCCGCCTTGACCATGAGCATGATTTTGCGCGGCTTTTTGAGCGCGGCGACCAGCTCTTCGATGGAGTGGCACCCGATGATGTTCTTGCCCTTGGCGCGGCCCTGGATGAAGCGATCCACCTTTTCCACGGTGCGGTTGTAACACGCGACCGTGAAGCCCTTGCTCTCCATGTTCAGGATGAGATTCTCACCCATGACGGCCAAACCGACCAGTCCGACATCCGCTTGTGCCATGTCCGTGACTCCTCTTCTGTGGCGACCCGCGTCGGGCCGTCCGTTCATGCCTTTTCGAAACGTTCTCGGGTGGACCACAGGCCCAGGCCGGGATTGGAGACGAAGTAGACGCGTTGCCCGTCGACCTCGTTCCAGCCGTCGGACAGCCGCGCGGGATCATACCGCTGCATCATCTCCTGCAGCGGGGCGTACTGGAAGCCCACCGCCTTGATCGCCTCGCGATCCAGGTGGCCGGGGCAATAGGTCACGCTGAACCGGTCCTCGCTCGAACCGTGGATCAGATGCGCCGCGGCGCTGAGGTTGTCACGCAGGTCCGCGTTGCGTTCAACGGCCTCCAGGACCCGCGGCGTGCCGCAGTATCCGTATTTGCGGATCAGCCGGTCGATCTGGGCGTCCTCGCCGAATTGTCGTAACCCCGGGGCCAGCACAATCAATTCGCCCCCATCGGCCATCGCCATCCGCATCCGGTAGATGCTCTTGTTGCCCAGCCAGGTGCTTTTGTATTCCTCCGGGTCCAGCCAGACGACGGCCTTGTCGATGGGGGCATCGAGCATCTGGAAATTGACGCGCAGGCTCAAGCGGGCGGCGTGTTCGAAGCACGCCGCATCGGCGCCGATGAACAGGCCCCGCGTCGCCGTCCCGCTCGGCAGGGCCTGCACCACCGTCAGTACATAGACGATCGGCAGGTGGCCCGCGAAGTGGTCGGAGGCATAGTTGAGCACGCGTCGCACGGGCGTATCCGCCCGGCCCATGATCTTTTCCATATCACAGACCGCGCCGAGGAAGTGGCTTTTGTTAATACTCTCGGCGCCGCCGGTGCCCACGAAGATGTTCTTGTTATAGTTGGCCATGCCCGCGACCTCATGCGGCACGACCTGCCCGATGGACAGGATGAGGTCGAACCCCCCTTCGACCAGAAGCCGGTCCACTTGGGCCGGCCACGGGTAGTCCACCTTGCCGCCGCTGGCCTCGGCCACGAACGCGCCGGGCACCTGCCCCAGGGTCGCGATTCCCCGTCGCCAATCGTGCACGCGGAACAGCCCCGTGTCCAGGTCGCCGTACATCCGCCGGATTTCCGCCTCGGTCATGGGGGTGTGGGTGCCGATGGCCGGGAGGATGTCGGTGACCGCCGGGCCGTAGTGTTCGCAGGCCATCCGCGTCAGCCGTCCGGCCTGCGAGTGAAGCCGTGTGATATCCGGCGGCACGATCAAGACCTTCCGTCGCCGTCCCAGGGCCGCCAGGGCCGCATACAGCCCCTCCTGAAGGGCCTGTCGGTCCAACGCGGTGCTCTCGCTACCTGTCGCATAAAACGTCTGATTCACGTTCATTTCGCCTGTGTGCGGTCAACCCCTCTGCGAATCCCGAATCGTATGCGCGCCGTTACCACCTCGCGGCCAAGATTTTGGATTTTGATCTGTCATTCTGCATTTTGCTTTTTGATCTTTGATCATCGGTGGGTCTTGTACGGTATCCGCTTCTCAACCAAAACGGCCGTATCGGTCATTGACGCCCCCGGTTCCTCAGCCGAGCCAGGGCGGGGTCTCCGGCAGGTACGCGTCGAACTCGGCGATCAACGAGGCTTCGTAATCGCCCGCATATTCGCCCGCGAGGAACCGGTCAAACGCCTCATCGTGCAGACGCTTCCACGAGGCGTCCTCGTGCCCGGGGTTGATCGGATAGAACAACGCGCCCGCCGCCCGTGCCGCCTTGAGGTCGCCCGGCGCATCGCCAATCATCAGGACATGGTTGTCGGGGTACTTGCCCCCGGCGGCATACTTCAGGTGTTCGGCCTTGCTACCCATTTCCTGGCCGGCGATCACCTGCGGATACGTCTCGATGCCGTGCTCCTGCCACTCCCGCACCAACGCCTCGTTCGGCGTGGCCGAGCAACAGATCAGATCGGCCCTGGCGGCCATCTTCTCCAGACACGGCTGGACGTGCGGGAAGGGGGGGATGCCCTTGACGATCTCGGTGACCATCTCATTGACCCGGAGCGACCAGGTGAGCACCAGCTCGAGCTGGCGCTTGGCCTCGGGGTTCTGCGCGGCGTCGATCGCGCGTCGCAGACCATCGTTGCTCAGCAGGCTCTTGGGGTCGTCGACCCACCGACAGTAATGCTCGAACGCCGGCGCCGTGAAACCTCGTTCGCGGACCATCGGGTGCGTCGGCAGCAACTCCCGCAGAATCCGCACGGCCGTCTTGTGCCGGTTGGCCCCGCGGGTCTTGCTGAACAGATCGGCGAACTCCTTGCACTCGCGGGCGGCCAGGGCCACGGGCTGCAGGCCAAAGTAGCCGATCAGCATCGGGCAAAAGCACTCCCGCTGCTTGATCCCCATCGTGTCGAACACGCAACCGTCCGAGTCGATCCCCACGAAGAAGTCCTTCGTGGGTTCGAGCGATTTCAAGGCTTGGGCTGGATCCATGATTTCCTTTCCATTGTCCGTGGTGCAGAAGACTACACGCCGCTGAAGGCCGCGAACCCGCCATCCACGGGCACGACCACGCCGGTGACGAACCGCGAGGCGTCGCTGACCAGCCACAAGAGGGTTCCGAGCAGGTCATCGGGCTCTCCGAAGCGGCCCATCGGCGTATGGTCGACGATCGTCCGACCCCGCGGCGTCAGCTCACCCGATTCATCCGTCAGCAGGAACCGATTCTGCTCGGTCAGGAAGAACCCCGGCGCAATCGCATTGACGCGGATGTTCGGGCTGTGCCGCTGGGCCATATACGTCGCCAGCCACTGCGTGAAGTTGCTCACCGCCGCCTTGGCCGCCGAATACGCCGCGATGTTGGTCAGCGGCCGAAAGGCGTTCATCGACGAGATGTTCACGATGACCCCCTCGCCCCGGTCGGCCATATAGCGCCCGAACACCTGCGTGGGGATGATGGTGCCCAGGCAGTTCAAATCGAACACCGCGCGGATCGCCTCATCGGGCAGATCAAAGAACGTGTCAGGCGGCGCGCACGTCGCGTCCTTCTTATTGCCGCCGGCGCCGTTGATGAGAACGTCGACATGCCCGATACTCTCCAGCGCGCAGGAAAACGCCCCTTTCACGGTGCCGCGGTCCAGCACGTCGATCCGCACCGGCAACGCGAATCCGCCGTCGGCCTCGATCTGCCGGCACACCTCATGGGCCCGCATCTCGTCGTAGTCGGCCACGCAGACCTTGGCGCCGCGCGCGGCCAGCTCCCGCGCCATCGTCCCACACAGGACCCCCGCGCCCCCGGTGATCACGACCGCCTTATCACGCACGTCGAACAAATGCTTCATCTTCGGCCTTTCCGCCCCTACAGGTACTTGGGCAGCTTCTTCGCAACGGTTTTGCGCTCGAACCGCATGTACACGGGCAACCCGTCGCCCCCGATCGTGATGGGGGCCTCTCCTCGCACCAGCGGCCGCACGTAATCAAGCATCGCCGGTGTCACGCCGTTACCCGCCTCGTTGATGTACTCGCGCGGCAGCAGGTGCTCGCCGTTGGCCACCTCGCTGAGCGGCGCCAGGCCCGTGGTGCATCGGTACGGGTTGTCCGACTCACGGACGAGCGTCACCATTTTGCCGTTCTGCCCACTCAGGGCCGTCTGCACCGCCGCCTGGCCGCACAGGTACGCCTCATCCACGTCCGTCAGCGAGGCGAAGTGCATCGCGCTGCGCTGGTTTGTGCCCAGCTTGTTGAACCGGGCCTTGATGTGGACTCGCTCCTCCACGATGGCCTTGAGAATCTCTGCGACGCCGCCGAGCTGGGCATGGCCGAAGCTGTCCTTGCCGAACTTGCCCGTGTCGGCCGTGATATACTGGCCGTCGGCCCCGCGAAGCCCCTCGCCGGCCACGATGAACACTCGTTTGAATCGTCCCAATACGTCCTTCACATCCTCCACAAACCGGTCGACATCGAAGGCGACCTCCGGCAGGTAGATCAGATGCGGCGCATCCTCGTCCACCCGTCGCGCCAGGCCCGTCGCCGCGGCGATCCAGCCGGCGTTGCGGCCCATCACCTCCAGGATGGTGCACGTGTCGGTGGTATAGAGCGCTTCGGTGTCCCGCCCGGCGTTCATGGCGCTGGTGGCAACGTACTTGGCGACGCTGCCGTAGCCGGGGCAGTGGTCCGTGCACGCCAAGTCGTTGTCGATGGTCTTGGGCACGCCGATGCACACCAAATCATAGCCGGTCTCGGCCGCCAGCTTGTTAACCTTGTCGGCGGTGTCCATCGAGTCGTTGCCGCCGATGTAGAAGAAGTAGTGAATATCGTGCGCCTCGAACACGGCCAGGATCCGCTCATAGTCGGCCCGCGAGGCCTCCAGACTTTTGAGCTTGTACCGGCACGACCCGATCGCCGCCGCCGGGGTCCGCTTCAGGGCCTCGATCGTCTCGGGCTTCTCGGCGCTGATGTCGAACAGGTCCTCCTGCAGGACGCCCAGAATCCCGTTGGTTGCCCCGAAGACGCGGTCGATCTGGCCGGAGGCCATCGCCTCCTGAATCACCCCGCACGCACTGGCGTTAATCACCGCCGTGGGCCCACCCGACTGGGCGACAATTGCATTCCTCTTTCCCGCCATACGGCCTCCTGTCACATTGGAACCACTTGGGCGTGTACCCCGCCACGTCGAGCCCTTACCTTACAGGGACGGACCCCGCCGATCAATAGCCCTGTGCGGCAAAAAGCGGGCAAAACCACGAAAGGCGGGCGCAAAACCGATAAGATGCTCTGCGGGTTCGTTGCGATTCCGGCAAGCAGGCCCTCAGAAGCCGCTTGCCCCGGCCATTTGCTGATACTGGGTGATCTGATCCATAATCTGGTAGACCAGTTGCGTGTTGCCCGTGGATTGTGCGATCCGCAGGGCCCGTCGAGCGGCTGCTGAGGCCTCCTGGTAGCGTCCTTGGCGGGCATAATTGGCCGCAATCAGGTTGTGGAACGCCGCCGAACGATCCACCGTTGGGTCCACGGCCACGGCCCGACGGTATTCGGCCATCGGTTCGTCGATCTGCCCCATCGCCGCCAGGGCCGTCGCCAGCCCATAGCGCGCCCGGGCGTGATCGGGCGAGTGCTCCAGCGTTCGCCGCCAGGCGGCCACGGCCTTGCCGTACTGCTCGGCCTGCATGAGGGCCAGGCCCAGTGTGTAGTTCATGTCCGTGGGGTTATACTGCTTGTCCCAGCCCCGCGGCAGCAGGCGGACGGCCTCCTCCAGGTGCACCACGGCCTCGGTGACGCGGCCCTGATGGAGCAGGGCGTAGCCGAGGTCGTACTGTGCCGCGCCGTCCCGTGGCCCCAGGGCCACCGCCCGACGAAGATGCTCGAACCCCTCGGCGGGTTGTTCCTGCACGTTGTAGAGCAGAAAGCCCAATCGGTGGTGCGCCTTGGCGTTGTTCGGGTTGAGCTCGAGGGCCTTGTAGTAGTTGCGAATCGCGGCCTCGGCCTCGCCGGACCGGTAAAACTCGTTGCCCGCCCGGACAAACGAATAGTCGTTGAGGAAATCCTCCTGGATCCGCCGGATCGCCGTGGGCTTGAGGTTCACGAACTCGGGGATGTTCGCCGCGCGGTCCGGGGCCGTGAAATGCTCCAGCAGCACGGGCGGCCCACTGTGCCCGTCCGCGTCGATGTGCGCCAGGAACAACTGGGTGTACGGCGTGAACGCCTTGGAGGAGAAGACCAGCCAGCGTCCATCGGGCGAGAAGCTGTGCCACGAGTTCATCAGGTCCGTGTTGCATTCGAGTCGGCGGGCCGTGCCGCCCTCGGCCGGGATGATGTACAACTGGCTGTCGGGCTGCAAGAGCATGTAGCTCTCGGCCCGGCAGAACACGATCCATCGCCCATCCGGGCTGAACCGGGCGAAGTAATTGCTCAATCCATTGTTGGAGGCCCCCTCGATTGGTTCGGGCGTGCCGCCGCGGCCCTCATTGAAGGGCACGCGGTACAGGTCGAAGCGGAACGGCTGGCGATCCCGCGTGAACTCCAGACACTCCTCCCGCGTCAGGAGCAGCTTGCCCTGGCCGCGGGTGTCGCGCAGGTCATACGCCTTGGACCGGGCGAAGACCACGGTCTGGCCGTCGGGGCTCCACGTGGGGTTGCTCTGGACGTACTGCGGGTCGTCCGCGCCCGGCAGGGGGTAAAACTCCTCCATCGCCCGGTCATACACGACCAGGATGCCCTTGAGCGGGAAAAACAACTGCGAGAACGCCAGGTCCTCCTGCGGCACGAAGACGCTCTTGTCCTTGACCGTGCTGATGACGTACCGCCCATCCGGCGAGACCTGGCTGAGCAGGCCGAACGTCTGCTCGCCGTCCTCCTTGCGATAGTCGTTCCACGTGATGATGTCGCTCGTGGCCAGCACCATGTCCTCGGTCGTTCGCGTGATGACGTAGGAGCCCTTGCTGTTGGCGTAGTCCACGTCCATGCCCAGCACGCTGCCATCGGCGCTGAACGAGTGGCAGTTTCCGCAGACGGGCAGATTCTCCAGGATCACCGGCGGCTGCGGTGAGGACACCGCCCCGAACCGCCAGCGGATACGCGAGGGGTCCTTGACCGCCTCGATGAAGGGCAGGTTCACCTCGCGGTAGAAGATCGGCGCCGCGACCGGCTCGGGGCTGATCTCGAACGAGATGTGGCCGTGGGAGATAATCCGCCGGCTTCGGGCGTCCGCCCCGGCCACGCCAAGCTCGATCGGGCCACGGCCGGCCGTCGCACGGGCCCGCCGCCAGGCGTCTTCGGGGATGGCCCAGCGGTTCTCTTCGGCCAAAAAGTGCATCGGCTCCTCGCCATCCGGCGTCTCCAGCGTCACCAGCCAGCGCCGGGCGTCCTCGGCGGCGTCCGTCCACCGCACCGTCGGCGGCACGATATCGACGGGGAACAGGGCGTCCTGGAAGGGGTACTCGATGGTCAGGGCGGCGTACTCGCCCGCCGGGTCATAGGCGTCGATGAGGGTGCGAAGACGGCCCCACCGGCTATGCGACAGCGCCCACCAGGCGCCGACCGCGCACAACCCCAGCGCAACACCCCCCAGGGCCAGTCCAATCCTGCTCCTCGACGACCGCATGGTCGCTTCCTCCGACCGGACACCCTGACACATCCGGTCCTCCCCGACTAACGTTACGCGCCCACTGTATCAAAACGGGCCGCCGGGGGCAACCGGACGGGGCGTTTTTGTTGCCGGGCCGGTTGCCAGGGGGCCGGCGGGCGGCTACACTCGGCGGCGACATGGACGATGCGACGGACATTCGAAAGGCGATACGGCAGCACGCCGAGATGGAGCGGTTCTTCACCGGCGATTTTACCGTGCGGGGGGCGGCTCCGGCACAGGCCGCGACGCCTGCCCAAGGGTCAACCGGTCCCGCGGCGGCGGATGACGGCGCCGATCCGGCGGCGGTTTTGGCGGCGGTGGCCGAGGAGGTGACGCGGTGCACCCTGTGCGAGGAGCTGGCCGCGACCCGTAACCACGTCGTGCCCGGCGAGGGCAGTCCGCGGGCCCGGCTGGTGTTCGTCGGCGAGGCCCCCGGGGCCGATGAGGACGCCCAGGGGCGGCCCTTCGTCGGCCGTGCGGGTCAACTGCTCACCAAGATCATCACGGCGATGGGGCTGCAACGGTCGGATGTGTTCATCTGCAACACGCTCAAATGCCGGCCGCCGGGCAACCGCGACCCGCGCCCGGAGGAAAAGGCCAACTGCCGGCCGTTCCTGCGGCGGCAGCTCGAGGCGATCCGGCCGGAGATTATCGTGGCCCTGGGGGCCCACGCGGCCAACGGCCTGTTGGAGGTGAACCTGCCCATCGGCCGGCTCCGCGGGCGGTTCCACGAGTACTACTTCTCGCCCGAACGGCCCCCGGTCAAGCTCATGGCCACCTACCACCCCGCGTATCTCCTGCGCAGCTACTCGCCGGAAAACCGCCGCCGCGTCTGGGAGGATATGCAAATGGTCATGACCGAACTCGGCCTGCCCATCCCGGAACAGAAAAAGTAGGCCTTCACTGGCGGTTTGATGGACCTAGCGAAGGCTATGCCGCCGATCATTCCGGGTTGCCGTTCTACCAGGACTGACAGACCGAGCGTGTTTTCGCTGGGCAAGACCACGCCTGCCTGGGAGTGGAAAGTCCCTCGCATTGGATTGCACTTGTCAAGGCCGCCGTTGCAGTGCCTTTAGTCTGCCTTTCGCTTCCGCTTTCCTGCCTTGGCCCGTGCTGCGTTTCGACTGGGCTCGTGTTTCTTCTGTTGTGCCGCCTCGTCTTTTATTTCCCCAGTTAGAAACCGAGGGAGCAATTCGGCACAATTACCTTGGAGCCCCGTGATGCGCTTTTCATCAAAGTTCGGAATGCTGGCCTTGAACTTCCGCTGAACTCGCTGTGCCACCGAGGGGTCTGGGTCCACGATCATCATGTCTTGCTTTCGCGTTTGCATGGACTTGCTGATCATACGGGAGATATAGACGTCTGCCTCCGCAAATGAGAAGCCGAGAACAACGATGAGGTCCGCTTTCTCGAATTCCTTCTTAGCGAGTTCAATCAGGGGTGTAAGCGGCGGCGCGACATCGAATTTCATGGCGAGTGGTGGCACTAGGAGCGCGCGGCGCTGGCCGCCACAGGACTTGCAGATACCAATCACTGTGTACGGAGCATGGTCTTGTGTGTACTTGCAGACCATATCATCGATATCGACAAGTTGGACTTGCTGGCATGTCTCACAGTAGTACCAGTTCAGGCTGCCGTGCAGTTTTATCAGTGGCACCCCCCCTTGGGGGTCCCCATTTTCGCCACCGTTGCAGAAAGGAATGCAATAGTCAAATGCCAGATTAGCACCACCAAAAGCGAGATCGATGCAGCAATCATAGTTTGTTGTGATAATTGATGCCCGGCCTGGGTTTGCTTCTGCAAAGCTGGCGATTGCTTGGTGGGCAAGGTTCGGTTTCGCTGGCAACATAGTACTAGCCAGTAGGCCGAAAAGGACTTGCAGGGTGTCTTGGAGAAACGCCACTGATGCCACATCCGCCGCAGCACGTCCGGCTACACCCGCCGTCCGGAGCCTGCTCGGGAGGTACCGTCCACGGAACGGCACTTCTTCCTCCACCTCACTCGCTGGACGATACAGCAAATAGTTCATGAGACGGAGCACCGTAGGGCTGCGGCTGCAAAACGTAGCCACTTGTGCTGCTGTCAAAAGATCCTCAATATTATCTATTTTTTGAGCTTCACAATAATCGGAAAGCTGTGTGACATCTTCACGATCCAGTCTTCTTGCCCGTTCGAGCAACTGTGGCAGCAGTTCTTTGACAGTGGGAATGCCTGACGGATCTGGTTTTGATGCTCCGGCCCCCAGAAAACGCCATGCTAAGCTTCGATGGGTCTAATTCTGACAGGCCTTCACTATAACGTGTAACCTCTGCGAAAAACTCCTCTATCGACTTAAAGAGGTTGGGCGGCAGATACTCGCGCAATGTCTCTTCGTGCAACGCAAAAAGCTCCACCCAGTTTGGATGTATCATCTCCTGACCAGACAGTATATCATTATTCCCGATCAGTTGCAGAAATAAAGTCCCCAATAAGCCGGTTGGTAATGGCCTTTTGAAGGTGCTTAACATCTCTCTTTGGCTGGAAGACACTGTGTCGAGCCCAATTCTCATCGCTAGCCCCCTTGTGTGTAAACTCTGTTCCTTAGAAGCAACCCGGTAGGGTAGGACCCGGAACGCGGGTATAATCCTACAAACGGTGCGTCGTCTGCGAAGTCTACTCAATATGATCATGCATCGGAGGAGCAGCGAATTCAAGTGTTTTTGCTGTTTTTTCTTCAGATGGCTCTTGTTTCTCTGGCATCTCTGTGACGGGTGCGGTTTGGCGGAGCGCGGGTGGGCGAGGTGGCCGGCCATGGGGTTTGCCACAGAGGGCACCGAGGGCACAGAGGGAATCCATGTGACCCAAGTCGGCTCTGTGGTCTCTGTGGCTTGTTCTGCCCTTGCGTGTGGTTCAGCCCGTTCGTGGTCGTGCGGCTTGCGGGGATGCCGACCATACACTTCGGCCCTGCGGGCCTCCAGTGGCTGCCACCCCTCGGTACGGGCAGTGCTCTCTCCAAGCGTGGGTGGCATGGCCACACTTGTGCGGCCATGGGGTGATGCACGGTCCCATCTTCAGGACATGCCCACGCTGTATGCATGCCATGCAGGCCCTTCCACGTGTGGGTGGCCCCATCATCGCCATTCCGAGCGACGCGGTGCGAAGCGCAGCGAATCACCGCGG
>NPIE01000379.1_pt1 | contig 56690 bp, 47 predicted proteins | sample 8637661 | NCBI WGS metagenome assembly NPIE01 (sample SAMN07420842, study PRJNA396082) | bioreactor metagenome | isolation source: sample BA12 brine-fed electro-methanogenic bioreactor BA | place: Japan: Kochi | collected 2016-12-09 | reverse complement strand
AAATAAGTATACTGTCCCCGAATCCGTTAATCTGCGGTCACATCCAACAAAGCATCAAACATCGAGGTTGGCCACCGCCAGGGCGTTCTGCTCGATGAAGTCGCGGCGCGGCTCCACGTGGTCGCCCATCAGGGTGGTGAAGATCTCGTCGGCCGCCACCGCGTCCTCGACCCGCACCTGCAGCAGGCGCCGGGTGTCGGGATTCATGGTGGTCTCCGCCAGCTGCTCGGGATTCATCTCGCCCAGACCCTTGTAGCGCTGGATGTGCAGCCCTCGCCGCGCTTCGCTCTGCAGCCAGGCCAGCGCCTCGCGGAAGCTGGTGACGGGCTGGGTCTTCTCCCCGCGCTGGACATAGGAGCCGGCCTCCAGCAGGTCGACGATGTTCTCGCCCAGGGCCGCCAGGCTCCGGTATTCGGCCGAGGCGAAGAACTCCGGGGTGATGCTCAGGCGGTGCTCCAGGCCGTGGGTCATGATATTCACCCACAGCACCGGAACATTCTTCTCCGGATCGCTCTCAACCGACAGCTGGTAGCGGGGCTGGCCATTGTTGGCGTCGCTGGAAATGAGGCGGCCCTGCAGCTCCTGCACCCACTCCGCGGACCGGGCCGAATCCATCCACTGCTCGGTGGTCATGGTGGGCATGTAGATCAGCCGATCCAGGATCACCTCCGGATAGCGCCGCGACAGCCGGCGGATCATCGCCATCACGGTGCGATACTGGGTGGCCAGACTCTCCAGCCCGCTGCCCTGGATCGGCGGCGCCTCCGGATTCACGTACAGCGCCGAGTTGTCCAGCGCCAGGCTGGTAAGGTAGGCCTCGAGCGCCTCGTCATCCTTTACGTAGGTCTCCTGCTTGCCCTTCTTCACCTTGTAGAGCGGCGGCTGGGCGATATAGACGTAGCCACGCTCGATCAGCTCCGGCATCTGCCGGTAGAAGAAGGTCAGCAGCAGGGTGCGGATGTGGGAGCCGTCCACGTCCGCGTCGGTCATGATGATGATGTGGTGGTAGCGGGCCTTGTCCGGATTGTAGTCCTCGCGCCCGATTCCGCAGCCGAGGGCGGTGATGAGGGTTCCCACCTCGGCCGAGGAGAGCATCTTGTCGAACCGGGCCTTCTCCACGTTGAGGATCTTTCCCTTCAGCGGGAGAATCGCCTGGGACCGGCGATCACGCCCCTGCTTGGCGGACCCGCCGGCGGAATCACCCTCGACGATGAACAGTTCGGACTTGGCGGGATCCTTCTCCTGGCAGTCAGCCAGCTTGCCCGGCAGGCCGGCCACGTCCAGCGCCCCCTTGCGGCGCGTCATCTCACGGGCCTTGCGCGCGGCCTCGCGGGCCCGTGCCGCCTCCACGATCTTGTTGACGATGCTGCGGGCATCGGCTGGGTTCTCCAGCAGGAAATCGTCCAGCTTTTCACTCATGGTCGATTCCACGGCCGGCTTCACCTCCGAGGAGACCAGCTTGTCCTTCGTCTGGGAGGAGAACTTCGGGTCGTGCACCTTCACCGAGAGGACCGCGGTCAGGCCCTCGCGGGCATCGTCACCGGTGGTCGAGACCTTCAGTTTCTTGGCCAGCCCTTCCTTGTCGATGTAGCTGTTCAGCGTACGGGTCAGCGCACTGCGGAATCCCGCCAGGTGAGTGCCGCCATCACGCTGGGGAATGTTGTTGGTGTAACAGAAGATGTTTTCCTGGAAACCGTCATTCCACTGCATCGCCACCTCGACGGTCATGCCATCTTCCCGCTCATGGCGGAAATGGAAAACCGTTGGATGAATCAAGGTCTTGTTGCGGTTCAGGTGCTCGACGAAGGAGCGGATTCCACCCTGGTACTCGAACACATCGGACTTGCCGGTCCGTTCGTCGGCCAGGGATATCCGCACCCCGGGATTCAGGAAGGAGAGCTCCCGCAGCCGCTTGGCCAGGATGTCATAGTGGAACTCGATATTGGTGAAGATGGTCGGGCTCGGATGGAAGCGAATCTCCGTCCCGGTCCGGTCGCTCTCCCCCGTCACAGCCAGCGGCTCCGCCGGGTTGCCCATGGAATATTCCTGCTCGTAGACCTTTCCGCCACGCCGGATAAGCAGGCTGAGCTTGTCGGAGAGGGCGTTCACCACAGAAACACCCACGCCATGCAGGCCGCCGGAGACCTTGTAGGAGTTGGCGTCGAACTTCCCGCCGGCGTGCAGGATGGTCATGATCACTTCCGCCGCGGATCGGCCTTCCTCGGGATGGATATCCACCGGTATCCCGCGGCCGTCGTCGCGCACCGTCACCGACTCATCGGCATGGATCACCACATCGATATTCGTGCTGTAGCCCGCCAGCGCCTCGTCGATGGAGTTGTCCACCACCTCGAACACCATGTGGTGCAGGCCGGTGCCGTCATCCGTGTCGCCGATATACATGCCGGGACGCTTGCGAACGGCATCGAGACCCCTGAGCACCTTGATGCTGGATGAATCGTACGTGGCGTTCTGCTGATCTGTCATAGGGATGCTCCGTGGACGAGTGCGTCCATTATATCACTGCTTCAAACCGGCCATGTTCCACGTGGAACAATCGCCTATCCACATCACGGGGGACGTGATCCATGATGGATTCGTCCAGGGAGGTGACGAACAGCTGGGTCTGGAGTTGGAGGAGGTCCTGGAGCAGGGAAGCGGTATGCGCCTGATCGAGCTCCGCGGTAATGTCATCAAGAAGCACTATACAGTGTTTGCCCGTGGTGACGCGCAGATGATGCACCTGTGCCAGCTTGAGGGCGCTATTGAGATGCTTTTGCTGTCCCCGTGAAAGTATCTCCACGGCGGGCTTCGAGTCGGATTTTATGACCAGGTCCGAACGGTGCGGACCATGGTGTGTGTAGCCATGCTCCCGGTCCCAGTTGAGCGATTGTGTTAGCGCTTCCTCGAGTTCCTGACCACGGGGGTGTCCAGGCCGAAATTCTATCTCTATCGGACCGAAATCGTGTGCCTCCGTGGCCAGGTACGGCTCGGCAAAGGGAAGCAGCGACTGGATGTAGTCGCTTTTCATCTGGATGAGTTGCTTGCCATAGCGAAGCAACTCGTCGTCCCAGGCGGTGATCAACTGTTCGGCAAGCCCCTCCCTGAGGGCGCGATTGCGTTGTTGGAGTGCCTTTCTGTAGTGTCTCCAGGTCTCCATGAAGCGATGTTCCACGTGGAACACGCCCCAATCATTGAAGCGGCGGCGTTCGTTGGGCCCCCCCTCGAGCAGGGCTGGGACACCTGCCGCGATGATCTGTATGGGCAACCACTCGATGATTTCCGCCCGGCTCCTGGCATCCTGCCCACCGACCCTGAGAGTCAGGTCACCGGAACGCTGTCGTTCGATGCCGATATGAGTGGTCGTGTCGGTGGTTTCGCGATGGACCGTTGCTACCACCTGCAGACTCGGTGCGCCGTATCTGATGATGCTGGAAGGCTTGTTGGTGCGAAAGGAACGGGCCATGGCCAGGTAGTGGATTGCTTCCAGCAGGCTGGTTTTTCCGCTGGCGTTTGCACCCGTGACGAGATTGAGGTGCAGCGCGGGTTCCAGCCGGACATGCTCCAGGTTACGGAAATTGTCGATGACGAGTTTCTGCAGGCTCATTCCACGTCGTGTTCCTGCTGAGGCTCCATGGTGGTGTTGAGCCGCTGGAATGGGGGATGGTGGCGTGTCGGGGATTGCGTCCCTCGCTGCCGCGAACGCGTAACGGAAGGCCGCGTAGCCTGAATCCCGGCGCCCGGTGAGAAGGAGCGGTCTGAGTCACCGCGGAAGCACTGACTGCGAATATACCGGCCTGGTGGTCGCGTCGGGACGATTGACAGGGGCATTCAGCATGCCTCTGCACGCGGCTTCCGTTGCTGGTAGATCTCTCGGGCGGGATGCATCCCCCTTCACTAAATAGTAAGGGGCGCGTTCATCCCGCTTCGCCTATCCCCCATCAGGAGACTGTCTCATATATATAGCCGTCGGCCCCAACGGCAGGCGGCATCTTGCCGCTGGTTGCTTGAAAGACCGGACCAGAGGCGAACCCGGATGAAGAGCCGGGCGATTGACACCCGGCCACGGGTCCGGGGCACCCACCGCCACGACAGGCGGTCACCATCAGAGGCGCATGGGCATGACGACGTAACGGCAGCTGTCGTCACCGTCGGCCCGGAGATCGGCGCTGCTGTCCGCATCCTTCAGGGTGATCTTGATCGCGTCCGTTCCCAGGGCATTGAGCACATCCAGCAGGTAGCCCACGTTGAAGCCGATCTCGAGCTCATCCCCGCCGTAGTTGACCTCGATCTCCTCCTCGGCCTCTTCCTGCTCAGGGTTGTTGGCCATGACCTTGAGGGTCCCGGCGGAGAGCTGGAGCCGGATACCGCGGTACTTCTCGTTGGAGAGGATAGCCGCGCGCTGAAGCGCCTGGCGCATATCTTCCCGGCCGGCGACCAGGATCTTGTCTCCATTCTTCGGCAACACGGCGCCATAGTCGGGGAAGCGGCCGTCCACGAGTTTCGAGGTGAAGCTGAAGAGGGGACCGATGACCCGGATATGGTTGCTGCCGAGAATCACCTCCACCGGCTCGTCACTGGTTTCCAGAAGCCGGTGAAGTTCCAATACCCCCTTGCGCGGCACGATGACCTGGGTGGCGGCGACATTGGAAAGCTCCATCTCCTTGTCGCAGACGGCCAACCGGTGGCCGTCGGTCGCCACGGTGCGCAGGAGGTCAGGCTGCGTCTCGAACAGCATTCCGTTCAGGTAGTAGCGCACATCCTGCTGCGCCATGGCGAACTGGGTGTGTTCGATCAGGAACTTGAGATCACGCTGGGGAGCCTGGAACCGGCTCGTGGCCTGGACCTCCTCCACGTTCGGGAACTCGCTGGCCGGCAACGTGGCCAGGGTGAACCGGCTTCTTCCCGTCTTGATTACGGCCCGCTGGTCCTGGACACGAACCTCGACCATGGAGTCCTCGGGCAGGTTGCGCATGATGTCCACGAGCTTGCGCGCCGGCAGGGTGATTTCCCCGTTTTCATCGGCACTATCAACGGTCGTGCGTGCAACCAGCTCCACCTCGAGATCCGTCCCGGTGAGGGAAAGCTGTCCATTTTCCAATGTAATCAATACGTTGGAGAGTATAGGCAAGGTCTGCCTCTTCTCCACAACACCAGCGACCAGTTGCAGAGGCTTGAGTAGGGCTTCCCGTTGGATCGCGAATTTCATGCGGCCTGTCCTGTGTTGTGTGATCTCACTGATTAATTGTTGATTAAAGATACTTATAAACCTGTTGTTGTTACTAGTCAGCCGTCCATCTGTGGATAAATTGTTTTATGTATTATTTATCATATAGTTGCAAGTTTTTTTCAGCTGCACTGACCCGGGTGTGGAACCTGCGTTTGCTGCTCACATCCTGTGGATAAATCGGAGCCTTGCGGCGGGTTCCGTCTTATCCACAGGATGGGAACATCATGTGCTGAGGGTTCTCAACAGGTTTGCATAGTCTTCCTGCACCGAGTGGTCCGTCTCCCTCAGCTCCTTGATCTTGCGGCAGGCGTGGATCACCGTGGTATGGTCGCGCCCCCCGAAGGCGTCGCCGATCTCGGGCAGGCTGTGGTTGGTCAGCTCCTTCGCCAGGGCCATGGCCAGTTGGCGCGGGCGGGCCACCGATCGGCTGCGGCGCTTGGAGAGCAGGTCGGCCACCCGGATCTTGTAGTACTCCGCCACCGTGCGCTGGATGTTGTCCACCGTGATGAGGCGATCATGGAGGGCGATGAGATCCTTCAGCGCCTCCTTGGCGAACTCCAGGGTGATGGGTCTCCCGGTGAAGTGGGAGCTGGCGATGACCCGCCGCAGGGTGCCCTCGAGCTCACGCACGTTGGAGCGGATGCGCTTGGCGACGAAGAACGCCACCTCGTCGGGGAGCTTCACCTTGGCCTGCTCGGCCTTGCTCATCAGGATTGCCACCCGGGTCTCCAGCTCCGGGGGTTCGATGGCCACCGTCAGTCCCCACCCGAAGCGCGACTTGAGCCGCTCTTCCAGGCCGTCGATCTCCTTGGGATAGCGGTCACAGGTGAGAATGACCTGGTGCTGGCCCTCGAGCAGGGCGTTGAAGGTGTGGAAAAACTCCTCCTGGGAACGCTCCTTGCGGGCGAAGAACTGGATGTCGTCGATGAGCAGCGCGTCCACCGAGCGGTAGAAGCGCTTGAACTCGTTGATGGCGTTGCGCTGCAGCGCCTTGACCATGTCGGCCACGAACCCCTCGGAGTGGAGGTAGACGACCCGGCCGCGGGGCTTGGACTTGAGAATCAGGTTCCCGGTGGCGTGCATCAGGTGGGTCTTGCCGAGACCGACGCCGCCGTAGATGAACAGCGGGTTGTAGGCCAGGCCGGGGTTCTCCGCCACCTGGGTGGCCGCGGCGCGGGCCAGCTGGTTGGACTTGCCCTCCACGAAGTTGTCGAAGGTGAAGGCGGGGTTCAGGGTGTTGCGCCAGCGGGCGGGCATGCGCTCCTCACCGCCTGTGGCGGGCGCTGAGGGCTGTATTTCCGTGGCCGTGGCCGGGGCGCGACTGTTCCCCGGCGGACCGGCAGGACGGGCCTGGGGCTGTCTGCGGCTACCCACCTCCAGCAGCAGGGGAGGCGGCTCCCCGCCATGGATCTCGGCCAGCAGGTGGCTGATGCGTTCCAGGTAGTGATCGCTCACCCAGTCGAGGACGAAACGGTTGGGGGCGAGGAGGTAGAGGGTGGCGCCGTTTTCCTCCACCTGCAGGGGACGGATCCAGGTGTTGAACTGCTGGCTGGGCAACTCTTCCTGCAGGCGCTGCAGACACTGGTTCCAAAGTGCGATGGCCACTGGAAGAATCACCCCCCCTTTTGAAGTCGACTGACCCGCCAGTGTAGCCGCCGGGAATGGAGTTATCCACATCCTGTGAACAGGCCGCCGACGGCCCCCGGACCGGTTCCCGATTTGACAGGCCGCGTGGACGCGAAGTATCCTTCGGCGCTTCTATTCCGTGGAGCGGCGGCTGTGCCGTGCGCGGTGAGCGTCAGGTGTTCCGACACCCCGGCTTGATATAGATAAACGAAGTCCAATATCCACGTACCCGCAGGGCGGCAGTCATGAAAAGAACTTTCCAACCCAGTGTCCTGAAGCGCAAGCGCAACCACGGTTTCCGTGCCCGCATGGCCACCAAGAACGGCCGCCAGATCATCGCCCGCCGGCGTGCCAAGGGCCGCAAGCGCCTGAGCGCCTGAGGCGAGAGGCTCCTTGTCCGGGAGGGGAGGCCGGTTCCCGCGCTCGCTGAGGCTGACGCATCCCAGGGAGTTCTCCCGGGTCTTTGCCCAGGGCCGGCGCCTGGCGCGGAACGCTCTCCTCCTGGTGATCTGCCCCAACGGGCTGGGTCATCCCCGACTGGGCCTGACGGTGGCGAAGCGGCACGTGAAGAGCGCCGTGGCCCGCAACCGCATCAAGCGGCTGGTGCGCGAGAGCTTCCGCCTGCACCAGGAAGAGCTGCCGGCAATGGACATGATAGTGATGGTCCGCGGCAGGCTCGACGAGCTGGACAACCGGGCCATCCGGGCGGCGCTGCACAGGCACTGGAGCGAAGTGGTGAAACGATGCGCTGGCTCCTGATTCTGCCCATCCGCGCCTACCGCTACCTCATCAGTCCCCTGCTGGGCAATAATTGCCGTTTCCATCCCTCCTGCTCCTGCTATGCCGAAACCGCGGTGCAACGGTTCGGAGTGCTGCGCGGCGGCTGGATGGCCCTGAGGCGGATTCTGCGTTGCCATCCCTGGCACGAGGGCGGTTTCGACCCCGTGCCGGATGAACCCCACAAACACTGACGGCCGACTATGGACTTCCAGAGACTGTTTCTCTACCTGGCCCTGTTCCTGATTTCCTTCCTGCTCTGGGAGGCCTGGCAGCGCGAGAACGCCCCGCCGCCCGAGCCGCAGGCGGTGGCGACCCCGTCGGCGGGCGCGCCCTCGGCCGAAGTCCCCGCCGATGTGCCCGACACCGCGGCCGCGGCCCCGTCCGTCCCGACCCCCGGCGCACCCGCGCCCGCCGCATCCGGCGCCGGCCAGGTGGAGGTGCGCACCGACGTGCTCGACGTGGTCATCGACCTCGCCGGGGGCAACGTGCGCGAGTCCCACCTGCTGCAGTTCCCGGTGAGCCTGGAGCGCAAGGATACGCCCTTCACCCTGCTGGAAACCTCCGAGCGCGGGGTCTACCTGGCCCAGAGCGGGCTGCTCGGCAACGGCCTGCCCGACCACCATGCCCGCTTCACCGCGGCGGCGGACGAGTTCCGCCTGGAGCCGGGGCAGGACACCCTGGTGGTGCCCCTGACCTGGGTCGACAACGACGGCGTCAAGGTCACCAAGAGCTACACCTTCAGCCGCGGCAACTACCTGGTGAAGGTGGACTACCGGATCGAGAACGGCGACGCCGACCCGGTGGCGGCGCGCATCTACGGCCAGCTGCAGCGCAGCGCCGGCATCGATCTCGGCGGTTCCAGGTTCGCCGGCTACACCTACACCGGTGCCGCCGTCTCGAGCCCGGACAAGCGCTACGAGAAGATCAAGTTCGAGGACATGGCCAAGCAGGCGCTCTCCCGCGATGTCCCCGGCGGCTGGGCGGCCATGATCCAGCACTACTTCATCAGCGCCTGGATTCCGCCCCAGGACGCCACCAACCACTTCTACACCAAGGCGCTGCCGGGCGAGCGCTACCTGGTCGGCCTGGCCGGCCCCACCCGTGAGGTGGCGCCGGGGAGCGATGCGGATCTCTCTCTCGAGCTCTACATGGGGCCGAAGAACCAGGACCGGCTGGCCCAGATCGCCGACGGCCTGGACCTGACCGTGGACTACGGCTGGCTGTGGTTCATCGCCCAGCCGCTGTTCTGGCTGCTGAAGTGGCTGCACAAGCTGGTGGGCAACTGGGGCTGGTCCATCGTCCTGGTGACCGTGATCATCAAGCTGGCCTTCTACCACCTCTCCGCCACCAGCTATCGCTCCATGGCCAACATGCGCCGCATGGCGCCCCGCCTGCAGTCGCTCAAGGAGCGCTACGGGGACGACAAGCAGCGCCTCAACCAGGCCATGATGGAGCTGTACAAGAAGGAGAAGATCAATCCGCTGGGCGGCTGCCTGCCGATCCTGGTGCAGATCCCGGTCTTCATCTCCCTCTACTGGGTGCTGCTCGAGAGCGTGGAGTTGCGCCAGGCGCCCTTCATCCTCTGGATCCACGATCTCTCCATCAAGGATCCCTACTACGTGCTGCCGGTGCTGATGGGCATCTCCATGTTCATCCAGCAGAGGCTCAACCCGACGCCGCCGGACCCGATCCAGGCCAAGGTGATGATGGCGCTGCCGTTCGTGTTCACCGTCTTCTTCGCCTTCTTCCCGGCCGGCCTGGTGGTCTACTGGGTGGTGAACAACACGCTCTCCATCGCCCAGCAGTGGTACATCACCCGCGGCATCGAGAAGGCGGCGGGCGCCCACCACGCCTAGGAGCGTGGCGGGCCTGGGGCGGATTGACCACGCGGGCGGCGCGCCCATGAGTGAACCGGCCGACACCATCGCGGCGCAGGCCACCCCCCCCGGCCGGGGCGGGGTGGGCATCATCCGCGTCTCCGGCCCCCGGGCCGGCGCCGTGGCCCGCGCGGTCCTGGGGCGGCTCCCGCCGCCCCGCCTGGCCGAGTACCTGCCGTTCCGCGACCGCGACGGCGGCGTCCTGGACATGGGCCTGGCCCTCTACTTCCCCGCTCCCCACTCCTTCACCGGCGAGGATGTCCTCGAGCTCCAGGGCCACGGCGGGCCCGTGGTGATGGACCTGCTGCTGCGGCGGGTGCTGGCCGAAGGGGTGCGCCCGGCCCGCCCCGGCGAGTTCAGCGAGCGGGCCTTCCTCAACGACAAGATCGACCTGGCCCAGGCCGAGGCCATCGCCGACCTCATCGACAGCGCCTCGGAGCAGGCCGCCCGCTCTGCCCTGCGCTCCCTGCAGGGGGAGTTCTCCCAGCGCGTGCACGCCCTGGTGGAGTCCCTGGTGCAGCTGCGCATGTACGTGGAGGCAGCCATCGACTTTCCCGAGGAGGAGATCGACTTCCTCGCCGACGGCCACGTGCTGGGGGAGCTGGACGGCCTCGCCGCCCGGCTGGACGGGGTGCTGGACGCCGCCCGCCAGGGCAGCCTGCTGCGCGAGGGGATGACGGTGGTGATCGCCGGCCAGCCCAACGCCGGCAAGTCGAGCCTGCTCAACGCCCTGGCGGGGCGCGAATCGGCCATCGTGACCGAGATTCCGGGCACCACCCGGGACATCCTGCGCGAGCACATCCTGCTCGACGGCATGCCCCTGCACGTCATCGACACCGCCGGCCTGCGCGAGAGCGAGGACCGGGTGGAGCGGGAGGGCATCCGCCGGGCCTGGGAGGCCATCGGCCAGGCGGACCGGGTGCTGCTGGTGGTGGACGACCGCACCGGGGTGACGGCGGCCGACGAGGCGATCCTCGCCCGCCTGCCCCGGGGCCCCGCGCTGACCGTGGTGCGCAACAAGATCGATCTCAGCGGCGGCGCGGCCGGGGCGGGGGAGGAGCGGGGCGCGCCGGTGGTGCGCCTGAGCGCCAGCAGCGGCGAGGGCATCGAGGCGCTGCGCCGGCACCTGGAGCAGGCGATGGGCTTCAGCGCCAGCGCCGGGGAGGGCGGGTTCATGGCCCGGCGCCGGCACCTGGAGGCGCTGGCGGCGGCGCGCGCGGCGCTCGCCCGGGGCCGGGTCCAGCTGGCCGAGGCGCGCGCCGGCGAGCTGCTGGCCGAGGAACTGCGCCTGGCCCAGGATACCCTGGCGGAGATTACCGGCGCCTTCGGCTCCGAGGATCTGCTGGGCCGGATCTTCGCCAGCTTCTGCATTGGCAAGTAGGCCCTGCCGGGACGACGCACAGGTCGCCGTTGCCCTAAACACGGGCGTTAAAGTGTAAGTAAGCGCTTACATCTCACCGGCCATCCGGGCCAGCTGGCGGCAGTCGCAGCTCAGCCCGCTGCGGCCCCGGCGGCGCAGGCCGCCGCCGCGCTGGAACTCCGCCATCACCCGGCTCACCGTCTCCGCGGTCAGCCCCAGCATCGCCCCCATCTCCTCGCGGGTGAAGTCGATCTCCAGCCGGCCGTGGCCGCGCTCGGCGAACCACAGCAGCATCCGCGCCACCCGCTGGCGAGCGGTGCCGGTGGCGAAGCGGGTCAGCCAGGTGTCCGCCGCCTCCAGCGCCCGCTGCCAGTGGCCCAGCAGGTTCCACTTCAGCGCCGGATCGGCATCGGCGGCGCGGCGCACCGCCGCCGCCGGCAGCCGGCAGAGCAGGGCGCCGCGGACCACCCAGGCGTGGTGCCGATAGCCGGTGTCCAGCAGGACCTCCAGCCCGAACAGGTCCCCGGGTCCGAGCAGGCGCACGATGCGCTGCTGCCCGTCGGGGAGGTAGCAGACCAGCTTCAGCTGGCCCCGGACCAGGTGGTAGAAGTGCTCGCCCGGCTCCCCGGCCCGGTAGAGGCGCAAGCCCTCGGGCACGTAGCGGCTCTCCACCTCCAGGCCGCCGGCATGGAGGGGACCGAGGGGACACGCCCCGCAGGGGAGCCCGCCGCAGGCGCGGCGGACGGGAAAGGTGGGCAGGCAATCCATGGCAGCGCTTCCCTGTGCAGTGTGCGGACGGGAAACCGGTCTGCAATGTCGATGCCAGGCAACGGCGGACGGCAAATCAGGGACTTGCGGCCGGCCCCGGCGCCGGCACTGGGTCAAATCCCCCGCCGCCTGCGTCAGGGCACGGGTTGAAAAGCGAAAGAGAGGATATCCGCAGATTACGCAGATTGCGCAGATTAAAAGAGATAGGGTCTTCCACGTTGTTGCGCCTGGCACCGGGTGGTCTGGTGTGCTGCGCCACTCTTGGAGGCCCATGCAGCGAGTCGCCGCCCGGTCAGATGCAAGGCGCGCCGGTGCAGGAAGGGCAGGCACCCTTTCAAGCGAGCGCAACGCCGCAGCAGTCCGCGACACCCGACTGATCGAACCGGAAAACCATCTGTGTAATCTGCGTAATCTGTGGATAACACGTCTTTACGGTCTTTCTCCGTGTCCCCGTGGTGAATAGAAGAAACTGCGGCGGGGTTGGCCGCCACCCCGGTTACAATCCGGGCCCGAGACTCTATAATGGCCGATCCCGATTTTTAACTTGCTGATTCGGCATGGACTTCACTGAGCGTTTCGATGTGATCGTGGTGGGCGGCGGGCACGCCGGCACGGAGGCCGCGCTGGCCGCCGCGCGGCTTGGCGCGCGCACGCTGCTGCTCACCCACAACATCGAGACCCTCGGCCAGATGTCCTGCAACCCGGCCATCGGCGGCATCGGCAAGGGTCACCTGGTGCGGGAGATCGACGCCCTCGGCGGGCTGATGGCCCGGGCCATCGACCGGGCCGGGATCCAGTTCCGGGTGCTCAACGCCCGCAAGGGACCGGCAGTGCGCGCCACCCGCGCCCAGGCCGACCGCGCGCTCTACAAGCGGGCGGTGCGCGCGGCGCTGGAGAACCAGCCCAACCTCACCCTGTTCCAGCAGGCCGTGGACGACCTGATCCTCGACGGCGGGCGGGTGGCGGGGGTGGTCACCCAGATGGGGCTGCGCTTCCACGCCCCGGCCGTGGTGCTCACCGTGGGCACCTTCCTCGGCGGGCGGATCCACGTGGGGCTGGCCAACCACCCCGGCGGGCGCGCCGGCGACCCGCCCTCGGTGACCCTGGCCGCGCGCCTGCGCGAGCTGCCGTTCCGGGTGGAGCGGCTGAAGACCGGCACGCCGCCGCGGCTGGACGGGCGCAGCATCGACTGGGACGCCCTCGAGGTGCAGCCCGGCGACACCCCGGTGCCGGTATTCTCGTTCCTGGGCGACGCCGCCGAGCATCCGCGCCAGGTGCCCTGCCACATCACCCGCACCAACGCCGCCACCCACGACATCATCCGCGGCGGCATGGACCGCTCGCCCCTCTACACCGGGGTCATCGAGGGGGTGGGGCCGCGCTACTGCCCCTCCATCGAGGACAAGATCGTGCGCTTCGCCGATCGCGACTCGCACCAGATCTTCCTCGAGCCCGAGGGGCTCGACACCCACGAGATCTACCCCAACGGCATCTCCACCTCGCTGCCCTTCGACATCCAGCTGGCGCTGGTGCGCTCCATCCGCGGCCTGGAGCGGGCCCACATCACCCGCCCGGGCTACGCCATCGAGTACGACTTCTTCGATCCCCGCGATCTCGAGCCCACCCTGCAGACAAAGTTCGTCCCCGGGCTCTGGTTCGCCGGCCAGATCAACGGCACCACCGGCTACGAGGAGGCCGCCGCCCAGGGGCTGCTGGCGGGGCTCAACGCGGCGCTGGCGGTGCAGGGGCGGGAGCCCTGGTGGCCGCGCCGCGACCAGGCCTACCTGGGCGTGCTGGTGGACGACCTCATCACCCGCGGCACCTCCGAGCCCTACCGCATGTTCACCAGCCGCGCCGAGTACCGCCTGCTGCTGCGGGAGGACAACGCCGATCTCCGCCTGACCGGGATCGGCCACGACCTGGGGCTGGTGGACGCGGCGCGCTGGGACGCCTTCCGCGCCAAGCGCGAGGCCATCGGGCGCGAGCAGCGGCGCCTGCGCGAGACCTGGGTGCGGCCCGGCAGCGACGCGGCCCGGGCCCTGGAGCCGCTGCTGGGCCAGCCGCTCACGCGGGAGTACCGGCTCGAGGAGCTGCTGCGCCGGCCCGGCATCGAGCTGGCCCGGCTGCACGAGCTGCCGGGGCTGATCCCGGAGCCGCTCCACCCGGCGGTGGCGGAGCAGGTGGAGGTGCAGGTGAAGTACGCCGGCTACATCGAGCGCCAGGGCGCGGAGATCGCCCGCCAGCTGCGCTACGAGTCCCAGCCGCTGCCGGCCGACCTGGACTATGATAGCGTCCACGGCCTCTCCAACGAGGTGCGCCAGAAGCTGGCCGCCGCGCGCCCGGCCACCCTGGGCCAGGCGGCGCGGGTGCCCGGGGTGACCCCGGCGGCGGTCTCCCTGCTGCTGGTCCATCTGAAGAAACGGCGCAGCCTCGATGAGCGCAAGAGCGCCTGAGGCGGGGGCGGCCGAGTGGGCCGCGGCGGAGGCGACGCTGGTGCGCGGCCTGGAGCGGCTGGCGCTGGCGCCGGGGCTGGCCGCGCCGCTGCTGGACTACCTGCGCCTGCTTTCGCGCTGGAACCGCGCCTACAACCTCACCGCCGTCACCGCGCCGGGGGAGATGGTGGTGCGCCACCTGCTCGACAGCCTGGCGGTGCTGCCCCACCTGCGGGGGCCGCGGGTGCTGGACGTGGGCACCGGCGCGGGGCTGCCGGGCATCCCCCTGGCGCTGGCCCGCCCGGACTGGACCTTCGAGCTGCTGGACAGCAACGGCAAGAAGACCCGCTTCGTCGCCCAGGCGGCGACCGAGCTCGGCCTGGGCAACGTGCACGTGGTATGGTCCCGGGTTGAGGCGTACCGGCCCGCGGCGTGTTTCAATACGGTGGTTTCACGGGCTTATGCGGCGCTTGGCGACTGGCTGCGCCAGACCCGCGCGCTGGCCTGTCCGGACGGCGTGTGGCTGGCCATGAAGGGCACCCTGCCGGAAGCGGAGCTGGGCGGGCTGCCGCCGGGCTTCACGGTGGCCGCGGTGGAGCGGCTGCAGGTGCCGGGGCTGGCGGCGGAGCGCCACCTGGTGGTTTTGAATTACGGCCCGGAGACGGGGGGGGAGACTGGCTGATGGGCAGGATCATCGCGGTAACCAACCAGAAGGGCGGGGTGGGCAAGACCACCACCTGCGTCAACCTGGCCGCCTCGCTGGCCGAGGCCGGGCGGACGGTCCTGCTGGTGGACATGGATCCCCAGGGCAACGCCACCCAGGGCTGCGGCGTGCCGCGGGAGTCGCTGGAGCTGACCAGCTACGACGTGCTGCTGGGCGAGGCGGCCATGGACCAGGCCCTGCTCAAGCTCGACTCGGCCCCCTTCCACCTGCTGCCCGCCAACGGCGATCTCACCGGCGCCGAGGTGCAGCTGCTGGATCTCGAGGGCCGCGAACGGCGCCTGCGCCATGCCCTGGGCACGGTGCGCGCGCGCTACGACTACATCATCATCGACTGCCCGCCGGCGCTGAACATGCTGACCGTCAACGCGCTGGTGGCGGCCGACGCGGTGCTGATCCCGATGCAGTGCGAGTACTACGCGCTGGAAGGGCTGACGGCGCTCATGAACACCATCGAGAAGATCCGCGCCGCGGTCAATCCCGGGCTCGAGATCGAGGGGCTGCTGCGCACCATGTACGATCCGCGCAACCGGCTGGCCATCGACGTCTCGCGCCAGCTCATCGGCCACTTCGGCGATCGCGTCTACCGCACCGTCGTGCCGCGCAACGTGCGCCTGGCCGAGGCGCCGAGCCACGGCCTGCCGGCGCTGGTCTATGATCGCCTCTCCCGCGGGTCGGTGGCCTACATGGCCCTGGCCGGGGAGATGCTGCGCCGCCACGAGGCGGCGGCCGAGCCGGCCGGGACCGGCACCGGTTGAGGTTTCCTGAATTGATCAGCACGGCGGGGTACGCGAGCCGGCGCCAGGAGAGGACAAGACAGCCATGAGTGTGAAGAAACGGGGACTGGGCCGGGGGCTGGACGCCCTGCTGGGCAGCGCCGCGCCGGCGCCGCGCGGCGACAGCGCCGCGGCCGCGCCCGAGAACGAGCTGCGCCACCTGGGGCTGGACCTGGTCCAGCGCGGCAAGTACCAGCCCCGCAAGGACATGCATCCCGAGGCGCTGGAGGAGCTGGCCGCCTCCATCCGCGCCCAGGGCGTGGTGCAGCCCATCGTGGTGCGCCCCATCGGCGGCGGGCGGTTCGAGATCATCGCCGGCGAGCGGCGCTGGCGCGCCTCCCAGCTGGCCGGCAAGGACACCATCCCCGCGGTGGTGCGCGACGTGTCCGACGAGATCGCCGTGGCGATGGCGCTGATCGAGAACATCCAGCGCGAGAACCTCAACCCCATGGAGGAGGCCACCGCCCTGCAGCGGCTCATCGACGAGTTCGGCATGACCCACCAGCAGGTGGCCGAGGCGGTGGGGCGCTCCCGCGCCGCGGTCACCAACCTGCTGCGCCTGCTCACCCTCAACCCCGACGTGGCGCTGCTGCTGGAGCACGGCGATCTCGAAATGGGCCATGCCCGCGCCCTGCTCGGCCTCGCCGGCGAGAAGCAGAGCGAGGCGGCGCGCACGGTGGCGGCGCGGGGGCTGTCGGTGCGCGAGACCGAGCATCTGGTGCGGCGGCTGCAGAGCGAGAAGCCGAAGGCCGCCCCGCGGGCGCCCGATCCGGACATCCGCCGCCTGCAGGAGCGCCTCTCCGAGCGGCTCGGCGCCGCGGTGCGCATCGATCACGGCAACAAGGGCAAGGGCAAGCTGGTCATCGCCTACAACAGCCTGGACGAACTGGACGGCATTCTCGGGCACATCAAGTAGCCCGGGAAAGCTGTCATATGGCAATGGTATGTTTGATTTAACTAATACGCTTATATAAAAGATTTTTAGTGGCACATTGACCCCATAAGTGCATGGGGCTATACTTCGGCGCCGCTGACAGACCCGGGTTTGGGACTCTTGTCACGCTGGAAAAGACAGGCAGACAAGCGCCGCGAGGCTCGCGCAGGCAATCACGCATGAGTTACTACGTGACCCGCCTGCAGGCACAGCTTCGCAGGCGATTTTTTGTGCAGATGATTCTGCTGGTTGCGGTCGCCGCGGTGGCCGGGATCGGCTGGGGGCCGAGGGCGGCGCTGGGCGCGGCCTTCGGCGGCGGCATCGCCGTGGTCAACCTGCTCCTGCTGCGCTGGCATGCCGGGCGCGCGGACCGGGTGGCCGGAACCGACGTCGGGCGCAACATGCGCGTGCTCTACCGCGCGGCGCTGGAGCGGTTCCTGGCGACCGTGATCTTATTTGCCCTGGGGCTCGGTGCGTGGACGCTCCCGCCGCTGCCCCTGCTGATCGGCTTCTTCGTCAACCAGGCCGTGCAGCTGGGCGCCGGATATCAAAATCGGAATCGAGGCTTGAGAAATGTCGACTAGCGGAGAGCTGACCTCCTCGGGGTACATCAAGCACCACCTGACCAACCTGACCTTCGGTCAGCACCCGGACGGCACCTGGGGCATCGCCCACTCGGTGCAGGAAGCCGGCGAGATGGGCTTCTGGGCGATCAACCTCGACACCATGTTCTTCTCCATCGGCCTCGGCGTGCTGTTCCTGTGGCTGTTCCGCAAGGCGGCCCTGCAGGCCTCCGCCGGCGTGCCGGGCGGCTGGCTGAACTTCGTCGAGTGGATCGTCGAGTTCATCGACGACAGCGTCCGCGGTAGCTTCTCCGGCAAGAACGACGTGGTGGCCCCGCTGGCGCTCACCATCTTCGTCTGGATCTTCCTGCAGAACCTGATGGACCTCGTGGCCGTCGACTTCATTCCCGGCCTGGCCACGCTCATCGGCATCCCCTACCTCAAGATCGTGCCGAGCACCGATCCCAACATCACCTTCGGCATGTCCCTGTCGGTGTTCTGGCTGATTCTCTACTACAGCATCAAGATCAAGGGCGTCGGCGGCTTCCTCGGCGAGCTGACCCTGCAGCCCTTCGGCAAGTGGGCGCTGCCGGTCAACCTGTTCCTGGAAGGCGTGACCCTGATCTCCAAGCCGATCTCACTGGCCCTGCGACTGTTCGGCAACATGTACGCCGGCGAGATGATCTTCATCCTCATCGCGCTGATGTACGGCGCCGGCTGGGCCATGGGCGCCTTCGGCGGACTGCTTCAGCTGGGCTGGGCCATCTTCCACATCCTGATCATCACGCTGCAGGCGTTCATCTTCATGACCCTGACCATCGTGTACCTGGACATGGCTCACCAGGAGCACCACTGATTTCTCTTTCGTATCCAACCTGTCTCTAGGAGAGAACAATGGAAAGTGCACTGCTTTACATCGCTGGCGCAATCATGATGGGTCTCGGCGCACTCGGTGCCGCCGTGGGCATCGGCGTGCTGGGCGGCCGCTTCCTCGAAGGTGCCGCGCGCCAGCCGGAGCTGATCCCCATGCTCCGTACCCAGTTCTTCATCGTGATGGGTCTGGTCGACGCCGTGCCGATGATCGCCGTCGGTCTGGCCATGTACGTGCTGTTCGCTGTTGCGGGATAAGAGCGGTCTCCGAGCCGACGCTGTAGCGACACACACGACCGTCCATCTTCGATATAGGGAACGGACATGAACTTCAACGCAACCCTGATTGGCCAGTCGATTGCGTTCTTTGTGTTTGTCTGGTTCTGCATGAAGTTTGTTTGGCCTCCCATCATGCAGGCCCTGAACGACCGCAAGACCAAGATTGCCGACGGGCTGGCTGCCGCCGAGCGTGGGCTGAAGGAGCGCGAACTGGCGGAGAACCACGCCAAGGAAGTGCTCGTGGATGCCAAGCGCCAGGCCGCCGAGATCATCTCCCAGGCCCAGAAGCGCGGCAACGAGATCGTGGAAGAGGCCAAGGGCCAGGCCCGCGACGAGGGGCAGCGGCTCCTGGAAGCGGCGCGTTCCGAGATCGGCCAGGAGATGAGCCGGGCGCGCGACGAACTGCGCGGCCAGGTCGTCCAGCTGGCGGTCGTGGGTGCCCGCAAGGTGCTCGAGAAGGAAGTCAACGCCGCTGACCACGAACGCCTCCTCAAGGACGTGGCGGCCCAGCTCTAGGGCATGAACGATGGCTGAAAAAAATACCGTAGCCAGACCCTACGCGGTTGCCGCCTTCCGCTTCGCGCAGAAGGCCGGCCGCCTCGCCGAGTGGTCGGAAATGCTGGCCTTCGCCGCCGTGGTGGTGCAGGACCCCGGCATGCTGGCGCTGGAACGCAACCCCAAGGGGGGTCCCGAGCGTGCCAGCGCACTGCTGCTCGAGCTCTGCGGAGAGCGGCTGGACGCCAACGGCATGAATTTCCTCCGCACCCTGGTGGAGAACAAGCGCCAGGGCCTGCTGCCGGAGATCGCCGCGCAGTTCGAGGAGCTGAAGAAGGAGGCCGAGTCCCGCGTGGACGTGGAGGTGATTTCCGCCTTCCCGCTCCAGGAGGCGGAACAGGCGCAGCTCGCCGAGGCGCTCGCGAAGCGGTTCGGCAAGGCGGTGAACCTCTCCAGCCGGGTGGACGAAGACCTCATCGGTGGTGTCTTGGTGCGCGTCGGCGACAAGGTCATCGACGGCTCCCTGCGGGGACGCATCGAGCAGCTGGCGAGCCAACTGGGTATCTAGGCAAAAGACTACATGGGTGAGGGCAGCGGGCCGCGCACCAGCGCCCCGGCTCCCGGGAAGCTCCGCCCCACACGCCCGTCACGCACAAAGGAAGACCGCTATGCAACTGAATCCTTCGGAAATCAGTGAGCTGATTCAGAAGAAGATCGAGGGCTTCGAGGCCACCAGCGAGGCCCGCACCGAGGGCACCATCGTCGGCCTCACGGATGGCATCGTCCGCATCCACGGCCTGGCCGACGTCATGTCCTACGAGATGCTGGAGTTCCCCGGCAACACCTTCGGCCTCGCCCTGAACCTGGAGCGGGATTCCGTGGGCGCCGTGGTCCTCGGCGACTACAAGCACCTCACCGAGGGCGACTGGGTGCGCACCACCGGCCGCGTGCTCGAGGTGCCCACCGGCGACGCGCTGCTCGGCCGCGTGGTGAACTCCCTGGGCGAGCCGGTGGACGGCAAGGGCCCGCTGGTGGGCGAGGTGACCTCCTCCCCCATCGAGAAGGTGGCCCCGGGCGTCATCACCCGCAAGTCGGTGGACCAGCCGATGCAGACCGGCTACAAGGCGCTCGACGCCATGGTGCCCGTCGGCCGCGGCCAGCGCGAGCTGATCATCGGCGACCGCCAGACCGGCAAGACCGCCATCGCCATCGACGCCATCATCAACCAGAAGGGCTCGGGCGTTAAGTGCATCTACGTGGCGGTGGGCCAGAAGGCCAGCTCCATCGCCAACGTGGTGCGCAAGCTCGAGGAGCACGGCGCCATGGAGTACACCACCGTGGTAGCCGCCAGCGCCGCGGAGTCCGCCGCGCTGCAGTTCATCGCCCCCTACTCCGGCTGCACCATGGGCGAGTACTACCGCGACCGCGGCCAGGACGCGCTCATCGTCTACGACGACCTGACCAAGCAGGCCTGGGCCTACCGCCAGGTCTCCCTGCTGCTGCGCCGTCCCCCGGGCCGCGAGGCGTACCCCGGCGACGTGTTCTACCTCCACTCCCGCCTGCTGGAGCGCGCCGCGCGCGTCAACGCCGAGTACGTGGAGGAGTTCACCAAGGGCGAGGTGAAGGGCCAGACCGGTTCGCTGACCGCGCTGCCCATCATCGAGACCCAGGCGGGCGACGTGTCGGCCTTCGTGCCCACCAACGTCATCTCCATCACCGACGGCCAGATCTTCCTCGAGACCGATCTCTTCAACGCCAACATCCGCCCGGCCATCAACGCCGGCCTGTCGGTGTCGCGCGTGGGCGGTTCGGCCCAGACCAAGATCATCAAGAAGCTCGGCGGCGGCGTGCGCCTGGCGCTGGCCCAGTACCGCGAGCTGGCGGCCTTCGCCCAGTTCGCCTCCGACCTCGACGAGGCCACCCGCAAGCAGCTCGAGCGCGGCCAGCGGGTCACCGAGCTGATGAAGCAGAAGCAGTACAGCCCGCTGAGCGTGGCCGAGCAGGCGGTGTCCCTGTTCGCCGTCAACGAGGGCTACATCGACGACGTCGAGATCAAGAAGGTGGTGGACTTCGAGGCCGCGCTGCTGAGCTTCATGCGCTCCAGCAACGCCGATCTCCTCAAGCAGATCAACGACAACCCGGTCTACGACGACGCGGTGGAGTCGGGCCTGCGCAAGGCGGTCGAGGACTTCAAGGCTACCCACACCTGGTAACGGCCGCCGGGGCCGTCCCGCGCGGGACGGCCCCGACCCGCCCAGGTCCAGAAGCGAGAGCGGAAGCATGGCAAGCGGCAAAGAGATTCGCACCAAAATCCGGAGCATTCAGAGCACGCAGAAGATCACGCGTGCGATGGAGATGGTGGCCGCCAGCAAGATGCGCAAGGCGCAGGATCGCATGGCCGCGAGCCGTCCCTACGCTGAGAAGATGCGCAAGGTGATCGGCCACCTGGCCATGGCCCACCCCGAGTACAAGCACCCGTTCATGATCGAGCGGGAGGCCAGGCGCGTGGGCTTCATCGTGGTGTCCACCGATCGCGGACTGTGCGGCGGACTGAACGCCAACATGTTCAAGACCATGGTGGCGGCCATGAAGGAGTGGCAGGCCAAGGGTGTCGAGATCGACCTCTGCACCATCGGCTCCAAGGCGGGCGGCTTCTTCCGCCGCCTCGGCGGCAACGTGGTGGCCCAGGCCAGCCATCTCGGCGACGCCCCCGGCATCATCGAGCTCATCGGCACGGTCAAGGTGATGCTCGACGCCTACCACAAGGGCAGCATCGATCGCCTCTACCTGGTCTCCAACGAGTTCGTGAACACCATGACCCAGGCGCCCGGTCTGGAGCAGCTGCTGCCCATCGTCCCCGACGAGGACGACCGGCTGAAGCACCACTGGGACTACATCTACGAGCCGGAGTCCCAGGATGTCCTGGACGACCTGCTCATGCGCTACATCGAGTCGCAGGTCTACCAGGGCGTGGTGGAGAACATCGCCTGCGAGCAGGCCGCCCGCATGGTGGCCATGAAGAGCGCATCGGATAACGCCGGCAACCTGATCGACGAGCTGCAGCTCGCCTACAACAAGGCGCGCCAGGCAGCCATCACCCAGGAGCTGTCGGAGATCGTGGCCGGCGCGGCCGCGGTCTGATCGCGCTTCCCGGGTGGTTCGGGACGGCAAGAATTCAACAGCAAACCTTGAGGGGAACGAACAGATGAGTTCGGGCAAGATTGTTCAGATCATTGGCGCAGTGGTGGACGTGGAGTTCCCCCGCGACGCTCTGCCGAAGGTGTACGATGCGCTCGTGGTTGATGACGCGGGCCTGACCCTGGAGGTGCAGCAGCAGCTGGGTGACGGCGTTGTGCGCACCATCGCCATGGGTTCCACCGACGGCCTGCGCCGCAGCATGGGCGTCTCCGGCACCGGCGCCCCCATCAACGTGCCCGTGGGTCAGAAGACCCTGGGCCGCATCATGGACGTGCTCGGCAACCCGGTGGACGGCAAGGGCGAGATCGGCAACGAGGCCACCGCCTCCATCCATCGCGAGGCCCCCGGCTTCGACGAGCAGTCCTCGGCGGTCGAGATTCTCGAGACCGGCATCAAGGTCATCGACCTCATCTGCCCGTTCGCCAAGGGCGGCAAGGTGGGCCTGTTCGGCGGCGCCGGCGTGGGCAAGACCGTGACCCTGATGGAGCTCATCCGCAACATCGCCGTGGAGCACTCGGGCTACTCCGTGTTCGCCGGCGTGGGCGAGCGCACCCGCGAGGGCAACGACTTCTACCACGAGATGACCGAGGGCGGCGTCATCGACAAGGTGGCGCTGGTCTACGGCCAGATGAACGAGCCCCCGGGCAACCGCCTGCGCGTCGCGCTGACCGGCCTGACCATGGCCGAGAACTTCCGCGACGAAGGCCGCGACGTGCTGTTCTTCGTGGACAACATCTACCGCTACACGCTGGCGGGCACCGAGGTCTCGGCGCTGCTGGGCCGCATGCCCTCCGCGGTGGGCTACCAGCCGACCCTGGCCGCGGAGATGGGCGCCCTGCAGGAGCGCATCACCTCCACCAAGACCGGCTCCATCACCTCCATCCAGGCGGTGTACGTGCCCGCGGACGATCTCACCGACCCGTCACCGGCCACCACCTTCGCCCACCTGGACGCGACCCTGGTGCTGTCCCGCCAGATCGCCGAGCTGGGCATCTACCCGGCGGTGGACCCGCTCGACTCCACCTCCCGCCAGCTCGACCCGCTGGTGGTGGGCCAGGATCACTACGAGACCGCCCGCTCCGTGCAGGGGACCCTGCAGCGCTACAAGGAGCTGAAGGACATCATCGCCATTCTCGGCATGGACGAGCTGTCCGAGGAGGACAAGCTGGTGGTGGGCCGCGCGCGCAAGATCCAGCGCTTCCTGTCCCAGCCCTTCTTCGTGGCCGAGCAGTTCACCGGCTCGCCGGGCAAGTACGTGTCCCTGAAGGACTCCATTGCCGGGTTCAAGGCCATCGTCGCGGGCGAGTACGACCACCTGCCCGAGCAGGCGTTCTACATGGTGGGCGGCATCGAGGAAGCGGCCGAGAAGGCCAAGAACCTCTGAGGCTGAGCCACTGAACGGAGGCTATACATGGCCATGACCATTCACGTCGACATCGTGAGCGCAGAACGGGGGATCTTCTCCGGCACCGCCACCATGGTGTTCGCCCCCGCCGAGATGGGCGAGGTGGGCATCGCGCCCCGCCACGCGCCCCTGCTCAGCCGCCTCAAGCCGGGGCAGGTGCGGGTGCGGGACGAGCACGGCGAGGAGGAGATGTTCTACATCTCCGGGGGGATGCTGGAAGTGCAGCCCCACGCCGTGACGGTGCTGGCGGATACCGCCGAGCGGGCCCACGACCTGGACGAGGCCCAGGCGCTGGAGGCCAAGAAGCGGGCCGAGCAGATGCTGGCGGACAAGAGGTCCGACTTCGACTTCGCCAAGGCCCAGGCCGAGCTGGCCGAGGCGGTGGCGCAGCTGCAGACCATCCAGAAGCTCCGCAAGAAGCTGGGCCGGTAGACGGTTCCGCTCCGGGCGGATTTGCAGGACAATGGGACGGGCGACCTTTGGTCGCCCGTTTCGTCTATCAGGGGTTTTGAATCATGAAGGTTGCGAAGAACAAGGCGGTGTACGTCACCTACTCCATCCTGAGCGAGGAGGGGGAGATACTCGAGCGCTCGGACCTGCCCATCGGCTACGTCCACGGCGTCGGCTCCCAGCTCATCGAGCAGGTGGAGAAGCGCCTCGACGGCTGCGAGGTGGGTGACACCGTGGAGGTCATCCTCAGCCCCGAGCAGGGCTTCGGTCCCCACGACCCGGACCTCACCTTCACCGACGACATCGACAACGTCCCGCCCGAGGTGCGCTACGTGGGCGCCCAGGTGGAGATGCAGAACGACCGCGGCGAAACCCGCAGCTTCATCGTCTCCCGGATCGAGGACGGCCGGCTCACCGTGGACGGCAACCATCCCTTCGCCGGCAAGACGGTGCGCTTCGTGGTGGAGGTGAACGACGTGCGCGACGCCACCCCCGAGGAGATCGCCGCCGGCGTGCCGGACCAGCCCGAAGGGGTCTGCACGACCCACTGAGGTGGGGATGGATAAGGGGCAAGGGATAAGGGTCAAGGGATAACGGGCGTAGGTGCGGATTCATCCGCACAATCCCGGCGCCCGTTAGATATAGGGTGCGCCGCGCGCACCGAACACACCATGGAACCGGCCGCTGAGCCGGCGACGCAGAGAACCCATTACCACTCAGCACGGAGAACGCCGCGAATGAACCGGGACACGGACCGCCCCCTGAGCGTGGTGATCCTCGCCGCCGGCGAGGGCAGCCGCATGCGTTCGCGCCTGCCCAAGGTGCTCCATCCCCTGGCGGGCCGGCCCCTGCTGGGCCACGTCATCGACGCCGCCCGGGCGCTGGCGGCCCGGCGCATCGTGGTGGTGCACGGTCACGGCGGCGACCGGGTCCAGGCCGCTTTCCCCGACGCCGACCTTGGCTGGGCCGAGCAGGCCGAGCAGCTCGGCACCGGCCACGCCGTGGCCCAGGCCCTACCCCTGCTCGGGGTCGACGAGACGGTGCTGATTCTCTACGGCGACGTGCCCCTCATCGCCCCGGAGACCCTGGAGCGGCTGCTCGCCGCCTGCGCCGGCAACCACCTGGCGCTGCTCACCGTCGAGCTGGACGACCCCGCCGGCTACGGCCGCATCCTGCGCGACACCGGCGGCAACGTCACCGGCATCGTGGAGGAGAAGGACGCCACTCCCGAACAGCGCGCCATCCGCGAGGTGAACACCGGCATCATGGCCCTGCCCGCGGGGCTGCTCGGCCTCTGGCTGCCGCGGCTCGGCAACGACAACGCCCAGGGCGAGTACTACCTCACCGACCTCGTCGCCCTGGCGGTGGAGGAGGGTGTCGCGGTGCAGGTGGGCGGCCCGGCGGCGGTGGAGGAGGTGCTCGGGGTCAACACCCGGGCCCAGCTCGCCCGGCTCGAGCGCGCCTTCCAGCGCCGCCAGGCCGAGGCGCTCATGGCGGCGGGCGTGACCCTGCTCGACCCGGCCCGCTTCGATGTCCGCGGCCGGCTCACCGCCGGGCGCGACGTGGTCATCGACGTGAACGTGGTCATCGAGGGCGAGGTGGAGCTGGGCGAGGGCGTGAGTGTCGGCCCGGGCTGCGTGCTGCGGGACTGCGTCATCGGCGAGGGCGCCGAGATCCGCGCCCACTCGGTGATCGAGTCGGCGGCGGTGGGCGCCGGGAGCCTCATCGGCCCCTTCGCCCGGCTGCGGCCCGGGGCGGAGCTCGCCGCCGGGGTGCACGTGGGCAACTTCGTGGAGATCAAGCAGTCCCTGGTGGGGGAGGGCAGCAAGATCAACCACCTCGCCTACGTGGGCGACAGCGACATCGGCCGCGGGGTGAACATCGGCGCCGGCACCATCACCTGCAACTACGACGGCGCCCACAAGCACAAGACCGTTATCGGCGACCGCGTGTTCGTGGGCTCCGACACCCAGCTGGTGGCCCCCGTGAGCGTGGGCAGTGATGCCACCATCGGCGCCGGCTCCACCATCACCCGGGACGTCCCCCCGGGCGGCCTCACCCTCAGCCGCGCCCCCCAGCGCACCGTCAGCGGCTGGAAGCGGCCGGTCAAGAAGAAGACTTGAAATAGACAGGATTGACAGGATTTACAGGATGGGGATTTGGGGCTGACAGATAACCGGTGGCGCCGATGCCGGGACTCGGTGAATAGCGGGAGAGTCCATCAACCCGGTACTTTCCGTCTGGCCAGGCTTTGTCTGCAGGCGGCTGATTGTTCACAGTCTTGCGGGTCGCCCCGGGACCCCATCCTGTTCCGGGCTCAAAACATAATCCTGTGAATCCTGTCTATTAATATTCTTTCCAGGCGTAATCCGGGACAAGGCGAAGAGGGAACGATCATGTGTGGAATCGTGGGTGCGGTGGCGCAGCGGGACGTGGCGCCGATCCTGCTCGAGGGGCTGCGGCGGCTGGAGTACCGCGGCTACGACTCGGCGGGGATGGCGGTGCTGGGCCCCGACGGCACGCTGCAGCGCCTGCGCGCGGTGGGCAAGGTGCGGAGCCTGGCCGACCGGCTCGCCCGGGAGCCCATCGCCGGCACCACCGGCGTGGCCCACACCCGCTGGGCCACCCACGGCGCGCCCACGGAGAACAACGCCCACCCCCACGTCTCCGGCGAGCGGGTGGTGGTGGTCCACAACGGCATCATCGAGAACCACGCCGAGCTGCGCGCCGAGCTGGAGGCGGCGGGCTACGCCTTCACCTCCGACACCGACACCGAGGTGATCGCCCACCTCGTCCACCGCGAGCTCTCCGGCGGCAGCGGCCTGCTGGCCGCCGTGACCGCCGCGGTGGCGGTGCTGCGCGGCGCCTACGCCCTGGGCGTGGTGAGCGTGGAGGAGCCGGGCCGGCTGGTGGCCGCCCGCAGCGGCAGCCCGCTGGTGGTGGGCGCGGGCATCGGCGAGCACTTCATCGCCTCCGACGTGGGGGCGCTGCTGCCGGTGACCCAGCGCTTCGCCTTCCTGGAGGAGGGCGACGTGGTGGATCTGGGCCGCGACGGCTTCCGGGTCTACAACGACGGTGCGGCGGTGGAGCGGCCCGTGCGCACCACCGAGCTCACCGCCGACGCGGTGGAGCGGGGCGAGTACCGCCACTACATGCTCAAGGAGATCTTCGAGCAGCCCGCCGCCGTGGCCGAAACCCTGGAGGGGCGGCTGGTGGACGACCGGCTGCTGGAGGAGAGCTTCGGCACCGCAGCCCCGGATATCTTCGACGGCGTGCGCTCGGTGCACATCATCGCCTGCGGCACCAGCTTCCACGCCGGCCAGGTGGCCCGCTACTGGCTGGAGGGGCTGGCCGGCGTCCCCTGCCACGTGGAGGTGGCGAGCGAGTTCCGCTACCGCCGCCCGGTGGTGCCCGCCGACGCCCTGTTCGTGGCCATCTCCCAGTCCGGCGAGACCGCCGACACCCTGGCCGCCCTGCGCGAGGCGCGCACGCTGGGCTACCGCGCCACCCTCGCCATCTGCAACGTCCCCGAGAGCTCGCTCGTGCGCGAGGCCGACCTGGTGCTCATGACCCGCGCCGGCCCCGAGATCGGCGTGGCCTCCACCAAGGCCTTCACCACCCAGCTGGTGGCGCTGATGCTGCTCACCCTGGCGCTGGGCCGCCGCCACGCCCTGGACGCCACCAGCGCCGCCCACCTGGTGCGGGAGCTCCGGGAGCTGCCCGGGCGCATCGAGGAGGTGCTGGGCCTCAACGACGAGATCCGCGCCATCGCCGAGCGCTTCACCGACAAGCACCACGCGCTGTTCCTCGGCCGCGGCGCCCACTACCCGGTGGCCATGGAAGGCGCGCTCAAGCTCAAGGAGATCTCCTACATCCACGCCGAGGCCTACCCCGCCGGCGAGCTCAAGCACGGCCCCCTGGCCCTGGTGGACGCCGACATGCCCGTGGTGGCCGTGGCCCCCAACAACGAGCTGCTGGAGAAGCTGCGCTCCAACCTCCAGGAAGTCCGCGCCCGCGGCGGCGAGCTCATCGTCTTCGCCGACGAGCACACCGGCATCCAGTCCGGCCCCGGCGTCGAGGTCCTCCCCGTCGCCCCCGTCCACGACGCCATCTCCCCCATTGTCTTCACCGTCCCCCTCCAGCTCCTGGCCTACCACGCCGCCGTGTTCAAGGGCACCGACGTGGATCAGCCGCGGAACCTGGCCAAGGCGGTGACGGTGGAGTAGGGCTGGAGTTGCCGGGTACCATGGATGCAAGAGTATCCGAGGGACCCAGTGCATGTCGGTACCCGATTTTCAAAGTCGCATGCGGCCGCTTCCGGCGCAGCTGGAAGGCGGCCGCATCCATTCCCTGGGTGAGCTACACGACGCCCTCTGCCTCCATTTCCAGCTCAGCCCCAGGGAGATGCGGGAGGGAATCAGCGGCCGAACCCTGCCGGGACAAACAGGACAATCCGTGGCCAGGGAGGCCTGAATGAGTGAACTCATCCTCTACCGCACCGAGGACGGCAAGGCCGAGGTATATCTGCGTGCCGAGGCGGGAAGCGTCTGGCTGACCCAGGCGGAGATCGCTGAACTGTTTGCGACCACCAAGCAGAATGTCAGCCTGCACGCTGGTAACATATTGAAAGAGGGTGAGTTATCAAGGGCGGCAGTTGTCAAGGAATCCTTGACAACTGCCGCTGACGGTAAGCGTTACCGGACTCAGCTCTACCGCTTGGAGATGATCCTGGCCATCGGTTACCGCTACGGCTTCTTCAGTCGAGCCTTTTTCGCCTCCAGCGCCTTCAGTCGCCGGGCCTCGGAGATGTCCATGCCGTCCCACTTCGAGCGCCAGTTGTAAAACGTGGCATGGCGGAAGCCGTACTTTCGGCACAGCTCCTTGACCGGCACCCCGGCCTTGGCTTCCAGCAAGACCCCGCAATGACTCAGAACTGAGTTACACCACTTGACGGCATACTACCTTCTCGGTCGAGAGCTTGTGGGAAAGCGAGGATCCAATCACTGACCGTGAGGGCATGCTCTGGATTAACATGCTTGCGAGGAAATAGGATCACAGGCCACGTATCCCTCGAGTGTAGGCGTACGTCTCAACTGTCAAATCTTCGTCGTGCATCCATTCGGCCCAGTCAAAGAGAATGCTGACCAGTCCTTTGACCTCCTTGCGGTACGGTTTAGGATCGTCGGCCAGTGCATCGTGTACTCGTGCAGTCACCTCGCCAAACCGCATAACCTGATTGGGCGATGCAGCGACGAGTTGTTTCAGCCACCGCCAGACATTCGTTCGCGGCACGCGTTCTCTCACAAGTGCCTCTAAGTCGCCTTCGTTGTCGAGCGGCAGTTCGATTCCCAATAGCTCAAGGTCGTGAACTACATCGGCATCATTTGTCGACCGCTCAATCAGTCTGCTCGGCGGGGAGAAGAAGAACTCATTCACATAGAGAAACGTTGGGATGTGATGGAGTAGCTGGTCGATCTGAGGTACCCAGCGGAAATCAGTGGGCATGGGCGCCGGAGGCGGAGGAAGCGATGCTACAGCCACCTTGAACTCTTCGTAGAGCGAACCGGTAACCCAAAGACAGTCCTTAAGGTAGTTTTCGATCCGCGCTAGGTCTATCGGCGTGGGATGTGCTTCCACCCCGGCTTCGTCGTTGCCTAACACGCAAAGATGCAGTCCCTTTTGAGTCATGTTGGCACTGCCAAGCAGCAGATGACTATCATCAAATAGGAAGAGCTTGCTGTGGAGTCTCGGCGAAACAGCAAACATCCAGCCGTTTCGTAATGCCACTTCGTATGCATCAACATCGGAAGCGCCACTCGCAAGATCCTGCGGTTGCCACCGTGTTACTACTATAACTTTGATATCCCTTCCGGACAGCTCCCGTTCCAACCACTCCAAGGCGGCTGTCTTCACATAAGCGCTCAGGATGACAAGAGACTCCTGTACCGCCGCAAGCCGGTTCCTGAGCGCTATGCGAAAAGAGGGACCGAAGAGAATGGTCATCGTCGTTCTCAGCCGTCTTCGAAAGCGGCATGTAGGAAATCGCGAGCGAGGCGGCCCCAATCGTTCCGCATATCCGCCAAACGACTGCGGATAATATCGCTTTGGGACTCATCTTCCATTCGCGCCCATGCGCAGAGCATGACCTTCAATGCATCAAGCGCGCGGCTGTTGTCATCCCCTCCGCTTTCCAGTAGACCATACAAGTAGTTTGCGGCCGGGTGACTCGCGTTAAGCGTAACGATGATCGCGCCCCCCTTGGAAGCGACGGAAAAGAAGGACGGCCCGTCATAAGTTCCTTCCTGGAAGACGTACTTCAGGCCCGAATCTACATGGCTCACGGCAATTTCACGAGCGTCTTCCGGATCGGCACCCATGCCTTCGAGTTGCCGCGCAAGATCCTCTTTGCGCTCTTCAGGAGAGAGTTCTTCCTCGCGGTCGCTGGCACCAACGTGACCATCATCCTTGCGAGCCCGTGTGGCGTTCGTGGCGGCGACTTCCGCTGAGTCGGCCAACGGTTCTTCTTTCTTCTTCGCTCCTTCGCGCAGGCGTATGATTTGTGCCCGCATCGGCTTTAGGTTCGCGTTGATACGCGCACAGATGTCGTAAATCGCGAGCCGCGGGTCATTTTCGGCCTTAAGTTGTTCTTTGTATTCGGCCGCAGTCATGCCTTCGGCTTCCGCGTCGGTGTCAATGTTCATCAAACAGAATGCGGTGGCAGCCTGCTTGTTGTTGGTCACCCCAAAGACGTCATCAAGGGCTGGCGGAAAGGACACTTCGACGCCCCACCACCGCTCACGAGGGTCATATCCGATCGCGAACGTTTGATTCATTTCGAGTTCACGACCAGCGCGGACGACGCTGACGCCGATGTTGGCAGCCGCATGTTTCCCCGGTTCAGTCGACCCCGGCAAGCCGCCACCGATCTCGGCAAGTTTCTTTCGCACATTGTGCTTGACGATACTGCATCGGATCATGACGTCATGTTTCGTTCCGTCAGGCAGAACTACGCACACGGTTTCCTCCGCCCAGAGTTCGAACATGGCCTCCTTGTCATACGGAGCCGGCAGTGCTGGGCATGATGTACCGGACATCAAGTAGATGGGATCGTTTGGCAACACTGGTTCGTCATACTCGTTCTTCCACCCCTCATTTGCAGGAGAGAACGCTGCAAGCCTGATCACAGCCTTGCCCTGGTGAACAAAATAGCGGTACATCCGCCCGATTATGAGGCTCGAATTCCCGAGTAACGCACGACTCGTCTTCCAGCGAATGCGGTCCGGGCGTGACCAAACCACAAGCGTGCCGTGCTTGCACAGCTTTTCCGATATGAGCCCAGTCCACTTGTCGGGAAGGGTACTCGGTACCGGTTCCGGCACGACTTTCATTCGTCCGGACTGGATGTCTTCGACATCGAGATAGCTGTATAGACATACGCCGTCCTGCCATGTCCATACATCAACACGCTCGCACTGCGATATGGACGAGTTCGGCAATCCCATGCCGAACTTCCCTATACCATCTTGTTCTTCGGGACGCAGATGGGTACCGTTGCCGAACTGAAGTGCCTTGCGCAAGGTATCCGCATCCATCCCGCAACCGTTGTCGTAAACGGCGATCTTGTCGATGCGACGGCGGACGCGCGTCTGAACCTTCTCTACTTTGTCGGTACAGATTACTTCGACACGCTGTGCACCTGCCTGGATGCTGTTATCAACTAGTTCTGCGATAGCGTGGGCACTGTCGCGATAGCCGCTATCGCGCATCGCCTTAACAGCGAGTGAAGATGGAATGATCTCGTGCTCCAACATCGTTTGGTTTCCCTCTTTTCGGAATTATCTGTTCCAGATATCTTCCCAGTGCGAAAATCCTTCCGAAACGTTTCTGAAGCCTGGAAGACGATCCACGACGGTGTAGATCCGGCATTTTTCGTTACCGCCGGCCCGAGGGCCTCTCATCGCGCGGCCGACCATCTGGCTGTACAAGACTACCGAGCGCGTCGGTCGTGCGATGATCGCCACATTCGTTTTGGGTGCATCAAAGCCCGTGGTGAGGATCCCGTAGTTGACAATCACTTGTAGCGAGCCAGCACGGAATGCCTCAACGGTCTGCCGCCGCACGCTTGCCGGAGTGTCCGACGACACGGCCGCCGCCGACACGCCCTTAAGGCTGAGGGTATCCGCAAGAAGATGCGCATGATCGACCGAGCAGGCGAAGATGACGATATGCGAATCATTCTCGATTTCCTGAAGCACCTGACGGACGATCATAAGGTTGCGCATATCGTCTTCGCCGAGACGGCGAAGTATTTCCACACTCACGTCGAAACCTGCCATAAGGCCTTTTAGTTCCGACTCACTGAGTTGCGTGGACGGGTTGTAAGGTAGCGACACATAGTCGGGTTTCGCAAGATAGCCCTGATCCTGAAGGTAGGTGATTGGATCGGGATATCCGCGGACCCGGAGTTCGACTTTAGAGTGCGCAAAGAAAGCCGCGAGCTTCTTGTCTTCACCGACGTCCAGCCACGAGCGGCCTGGTGTGGCCGAAAGCCCGACAAGCGCAGCATTCCCACCGGCAGGCGCTAGCATGTCCAACAGATGCTCATATGTGGGAGCGACTGCTTGGTGCGCCTCATCCATGACGACCAGCCCCGCTCTTCTCTTAAGCTTTAAGAAGTTCGACTGTTGCGAACCGCTCCGTGAATATAACTTGGGAAGACCAGCAACGATCAACCCATCCGTAAAGCCGCCGAGATCGACTTCGTGCACGCCGTAAAACCGGCCCACCGCGATCGGCCGGTTGCCGTGGGACGACCAGCACTTCTGGAACTCTTCCGCCGCCTGGTCACAAAGTTCTTCTGAATGGGCAAGCCAGATAGCCGGACCGGGGTTTTCCCGTTCACTGAGAAAGCGGGAAATGAGCACCATCGCGGACCTTGTCTTGCCGGCACCGGTCGGCATGTGGATCAAGACACGTCGTTCCAGCTGTTCGAGAGCTCGCAAAGCCCGCGAGATGACGTCGTTCTGATACGCATAGAGTGGATAGTTCGGAGCAATCGTCGCAAGCGATGGCGGAATTACTTCGGCGGGTTCCTCCTCGGGAGGCTCTATGCCGAACCACCTATACAGCTCTTGAAGCGAGACGCTGCCCCACTCGTACCTGAGGGAGAGCAGTGTCCGCCACGGATCATCGGTCTGGCGCCCGGCCATTACCTCTGCGAGTGACCGTGCATCTTGGCGTGATAGTGCCAAGAGAAGCGCATTGCGAATGTTGTGGTCGAAGAGGATAGCGCTGCCGTAACGGCTTTCAATCAGTTCGGCCAGTCGTTGGCTGCTGATCGCCCTTTCGTCAATCAGTGAAAGCAAATGAACGGTTGATGCACCGACGATCTTTTGTAGCTCAGAATCACCAACTGCGAGCAACGTCCTACGGAGCCGGCTGGACATCCTGTTTCCCCCAAGTCCTCTTTCACTACCGCTAAAGCGTGCAGATCAGGCAAGGTGTCTCGGCGTCATCGTCGCCCTCAAGGATCGCTTCTTGCCACCGCACCTTGTGTCCGGCGTTCTTGGCAACGTACCCATTTCGTGCGCTTTCCACGACTTCAGACAATGACATTCCCTGCACCCAGGTGTACTGCTCTCCGTTTATGTTGTCGAGCTTTTCGAACGCCTTCGCGCGCTCGAAGAGAGCTGGATGATTCTCGGCCAGTCCCCGCCATTCTTTCTTGGTCTGGAAGAAACAGAAATAGCAGCCTGACCGCTTGCGCCATTTGTAGTACTCGGGGATGCCGACCGTCTCTTCGAGAATGCGGAACACGTCTTCTCGCACGATACCGTCATCCCTAAACGGAAAACGCGGTTCGATAGTCGGCTTGGTGCTGATATAGCCATCGCGGTTCTCGTCCGCACGAATCCCGATATAGCTGACAACTGGGTCCTCGCCAATCCATTTTTCGAATGGTTCAAGTTTCAATACGCGGGTGCACCACCGCTGCCTCACGGACGGGAGAAAATACCCAAAGCGCTTCAGGTGGTGTTCGAAGTCACGGCCGCTGTTCAACCGCTCGATTTCTTTGCCGAGGTACGATTCAAGCTTCTCAAGGAATTCGTAGACTTCAGGTAGTTCTGCGCCCGTATCGCAAAAAAAATATTCTATGTCAGGGGCGATGCCCTTGTTCTTAAGGTAAATGGCGAGTGCGGCGCTATCTTTTCCGCCCGACAGGCCAAGAACATGTCTCGTCCTCTTAGTCGATTCTTCAGTCATCGCGGGTTCCGTCCTTTCTTCGTGGTCTATGTCGCGGCGCCTTAGCTTCGGCATTCGTACTGCTGCGGTATTCTGTAAGAAACTCATCAACGATCTCCGCGAGCAAGGCGAGTTGCAACTCTTTGTCGCCCAAGTCGCTGAGGTTGGCGCGAAATGTCTCTTTGTGGGAAGCAAGTGCGAGACGGACACGGTCATCAATACTCACTAGTTCGTCTACTTCGGATGTGCCTTGGCGCACGGCGCGCAACAACACCACCTCAAAGTTAGCGCTGCGTCGCGCCTTCTCGCCCTCATAATGGACCCGAAGCTTCTCTAGATCATTCAAACGACGAGCATACTCCGACAGACGAAATTCGACCGCGTCTGCGTCAGAGTCGCTCCACTTTTTTGGCGCCTTGCCCTTTGCGATAAACATGAGCAAGTTCGAGAACCACGAATCGTTGTCGATGCTCGAGTTCGTTGCGCGGACAATAAAACCGCGGAGTCCTTCGAGATCGACCGTGTAACGGTCCAAACCGGTCAGTCGGCCGGACAGTATCCGCCGAACTTCTTCCAGGCTTGTCGTGACACTTAGCCCAAATGCTTGGCAAAAGAGCCGCCGCTGGCGATCCAGCAGGTTCTCAAACGCGCCTCTTAGCTCGCGGAGTACGTTCGTGAGGGTCTCCGTGAAACCCTCAAGTTTCCCGTCAGCGTCAGCGTCATCGTCATGGTGGATATGTTCGATTCCACATGCCTCCGGTAGGGCTTCGAACAGAAGCTTCTCCGGAGTCTTTGCCAGATTGAATGCTTCCCGAACCTGCTGAGCAGTCTTGGAAACACGCCGGGTTTTTCGTGTGTATTCCGGAAGTCCGCCCAAGAATTGCGCGAGCGGTCTTGCGATCGATAGGAGCGTCTGTTTGCCCGCAGCATCGCCATAGATGACTCGTGAGTACTGCTCAAATATAGAGGCACGCATACCAGCGATTCGGAAGCGCTGTACTTGGAATGAGTTAGGGCTGCGGGTAAACCGCTCTATGCACTCTTCGGTCAGGGACGGCGTATAGACGCCATCTTCATAGAGCGCCAGTTCGTGCTGGTTCACCAAGAAAGCAGCGATGTAGAGGATCGGTAGTACGCCGGCTTTCACGCCATACGGGGGTGCAGTAAGTTCCCGGTCCAATACAGTGAACGCAAGGGGGCTCTTTTCTGACTGTTCAAAGAATGCGTCGATGCGATTCCATACTGGCGAGAAATTGTAGGGGTCGCGAGGCGGCGGCGCTGCGAGCTGCCAGCTTCCGCCGATCCTCCGATGCAGGCCAGGGGCGTCAAGAATAGCCCGATAAAGTCCCTTTTCAGCGGGGAAGCGCTCGATGCTAAGGTCTTTTTCGGCGCTATGCTTGAACATGGCGATAAGGAGCTTGTTGCGCGCGGCGTTCGCTTGTGCGGAGGGCTTATCGCGGTTGATAAGCTCGTTCTTTATAACAGGACTCGCGTAGTACACGGTACTCAGAACGCGCGAAAGCTCTTCTTGCAGATTCCGTTTCGACTTAACAGACAATGGTTCGCCGCGCCAATACCACTTGTTTGTCGCTGGATTTTCGAATAGTGCATCGAGGATCGCCTGCTCAGACTTAAGTGCCTCCGCATAGCGGTCCTTGAATTCCTTTTGGGCGACGGCGTCTGAATTCAACTCCTGCGAGTCCCGTCTTACCGCCTCTAGCGCGAGGACCTCTCCGAGTACTTCGAACAATTGAGGGGCGCTAGGGCACTCGGCAACGACGTCCAGTTCAGAGAAAGTCGTATGAGACTGGGCAATCTGCTTGAACGCCGACCGAGTGCCGTCTGTAAGGAAGAGAATTATTCGCGCTGTTTCGGGGCACCGTTCAAGGTTTTGGTATGTCGACTCATCAACGAACGTCGGCACGAAATATCTGAGTGCACCGTTCTCGATACTGTACTTCCGTGCGACAACCGGCAAAAGCGCGTGGCGGCGATTAAGATTCTCGGCAAGCTCGATGGCACCAAGCTTCAATTGCTGCTGCTCGACGGCCGCGTCCAGATCAAAGTCACTTCCTTGCCAAACACGATATTCACTGTTGAACTTTCGGAAGTGTATGATCGACTTGCGAATCAGCTCGTCTGCCGTATGCTGAACCTGTTTTCGGCTTGGGAAAGAGAGTCCGACGATTTCTCGCGACGCCTTCAAGCCACCCTGCGCGCCAATGATGTTGAGGAGCCCGACTGTTTGCAGGAGGTGAATCTCCTCGGCGGGTGCGTCACCAAGGCGCTCTACAGCAGTGACCACTTCCGCCCAGCGGCGGTGCGTGAAGTGATCCGTCACGGTGGCTGGCTGATTGACGATGAAGTAGTTGTAGATTTCCCACGGCAGAATCCAGTCGTCAGCGGAACGCAGAGCCCCCAGACTGTGGCGAAAACCGTGCGGCTCTTGGCTGCCTAGATAACTAAAAAGCGTTCGCTCGTTTTGTGCTACTTTCTGGCACAAGATCGGCAAGAGCAGCGCGCTGACGGGATGCAGCGGATAGCACGCGGCAAATAGCGTCGCGGCTGTCGTTTCCTCCAACGTACCCGGCAATGCGTGCGCGCGACTAAGCTGTCTGGCGATGTTGGCGGCGTTCGAATTGACGGACCGACGTTCGTTCGTGTTAAGCGAAGAAGAGATGGCGGCGGATACGATGCGCAGTACCTGTTCGGACGATTCGAGAAACGGGACATTCTCGAAGCGCCCTTGGACTTTCGCCCACTCATTGCGTAGCTTTTCTCCGAGGCCCTTTGCGTACTGTTCGAACGCCTGGTGGAGCAACACCACAAGGGTAAGGGGGGCACTGTGCCCGACGTAAGCATGCTCAGCGAGCATCTGAAGCAAGTGGATGTCGTTCGCTCCGTGATGGCGCGCTTCGTATTCGAGGAACTTACCAAGCTCGTCTATGACGACGAGGATGCCGTTACCGCCGGAACGCGACACGGCGGCCTGCAAAGCTGACACGGCGGTAATAAGGTCAGATGGAGCGATGTTACGTTGAGACGATAGCCTTCTGAGTTCATCAATGACTCCGGGGTTCCGACCCGGTCGTGATGCCCAGTAGTCTGCTGCCGCATCTGCAAGCGCGCATGCAAGCCTGACCCCGAGAGGTTCGGCGCTTCCCGTAAGCAGTACGAAGCAGTGTCCGTTCGTCTGACCGGTAATGTTCTTTAACCGTCGTGCGAGCGAGCCATCCGCCTTCCTAAGGATGGAAAGTGCGGTTTTCGATGACTCATGCTCCGGATGCCCGAGGATATGGGCAAGAAAAACGGCGAAAGACGATTTTCCCGTACCATACGGACCTACTAGCGACCAGGCACGGGGAGTCTCCGAGGATTTAAAGGTGTCCGCAATTCGGGAAAGCGTTTGCAGTGTCCGCGTGGTCGGAATGTAGCCCCCGACAATCGACAGCGAATTGGCGTCACGCTCTACGTTTACCGATCGCGTGTATTGGGTATTCACGCAAATCTTCTCGGCAAAGCTCATGCTCGTACCCCTTGAGGCTGGACGTAGTGGTACCTGAGGTACTTCAAGGGCTGAAGGTCGCCGACCACGTACATCTGATGAATACCGGCTGTTTCGCGAATCTCAAAGACGTTCGGGATGATGCGTGTTAGGCGTTCAAGCTTGGCGAGGAACGCGTACTCCGTTAGCCGAAACAAAGCTCCGACGGCCGGATAGCCATGTGCGCCGTACATTAGGTCTGCGATCGGGAGCTGCTGGACGCCCATCTCGCTAAAAAGGCTTGCCACGGAAAATCCGAAGATTCCTATGGGCAGACTCTCTTGCGCACCGGGCCGTGACTGAAATGTCTTGGTGCCAGCTACTGCGCTTACAAGTCCGAGCATCGCCAGAGGAGAGTCAAGAGCCTCCTCTATCGGGGTTCGCGTCTGACCTTTCGAACGGACGTACATGCGTAAGATGATGGCCGCATCCGACTTAAGCGTGGTAGGCGCCGTCGAAACCTTCAGGTCGTTGGTCGCAAAGGACCCTAGTGCGTTAGCAACTTCTTGAGCCGCAAATTCGGGCTTATGAAACCGGTTGAAAAACCAATACCATGCAGTTGCAAGTTCACAATTCGTCGTAAGGAGCCAATGGATGAGCCAGATTGTTGCTTCATCTTCCAGGAAAGGGTCGTAGCCATCGTCATCAAATACCTCGAGGCCAACGGGTGTGGCTCGTAGTCCCTCGGAAGTCTTCTCGACAAGCTGGGCTGCCTGAAGCCAGTATTTGATTGAGTTGACCATGTTCTTGCCGACTCCGAGTTCGACGGTAGCGTACTCCGACTCGAAGACTTTCGGATCTCTTCTTAACGCCTGAAACCCCTTGGTGAGCCAGCTATAACGGAGCGGGAAGGTCTCATGCCGCCCGAACGATGCCTTATCGCCGATAAACCTCATCGAGAATATCCTTGCGACACCTTGGCCTCGGGAGGACTTAGGTCGAGGCTAAATTGCGATCTTCCGCGCAGATAGCCTTCAACGTTTTTTAGGAACCAGTGCTTGAGATGACTACCGTCCTTATCAAGCGCTGCATAAAGTTCCTGCTTAAGCACTGGGTCGATCTCAATTACGATGCGCCCGCTGGATCCGACACTCATTGGGGCCTCCTGCAAGACGTGAAATGATAATGTTACATGACATCGTCAATGCTACATTGCGTAGGACGAAATCGCCAAATAGTCAAGGGGCATATGACCTGCCCCGACGATTAGGACCACTACCTGATTAGTCCAGTCGGGTCAGCAGAAGCGAAATGGGGTCGGTGACAACTAAGAATCATTCTCACTCCCAAGCATGAGGCCGTTGACTGCTGGGGCCGGTCGCCACAGCATCGGGGAGCCACGCCAGCGTTGTTCTCAAGCGCGCTGCATTCGTAGCGGATATGAACATTCCTTGAGTGACCCTGGATCAGGCCTGATCCGGTGGCTTCTCGCCGGTATGATCTCGGCGCAGTAGTTGGCATGAACGATGTGGTAATTGCATCAATAGCGGTTTATTCTGTGACATATGCAACGCCATCATGTGGGGTGGCCGCCATGCTCAACGAGAATGCCAAAAAGCCTGACCCCGGCGCGGTGCTCACCCAGGCCCTGCTGAAGGCGGGTGAGTCGCTCGGTCTCACGCGGGACGACCTCGGCTCGGCTATCGGCAGGGATCGCGCCATCTTTTCCCGCGGCGGGATCGCCCCGGCCACCAAGTCCGGCGAGCTCGCCCTCATGGTGATCCGGTGCTACCGCAGCCTCTACGCCCTGGTGGGCGGTGACCGCGTCCACATGCGTCACTGGATGCACACGTCAAACGCCCACACCGGCGGTGTCCCTGCCGAGCAGATCCGGAGCGTGCAGGGGCTGGTGCGGGTGATGGAGTATCTCGACGCCATCCGGGGCAAGGTCTGAGTGACCGGGCTGTGGGAAGGCTGCCGCCTCGCTGCCGCTGTCCGGTCCATCGACGGTGAACTCCACCGCCTGGTGGAGAGCCAGGAGCAGATCGCCACCCTGGCGCTGGTGGACAGCCTGGAGGCGCAGGGGCTGCTGGAGGAGATGCTCGAGGCGGTCAAGCCGCCGGTACCACCCGGCAGCGGGCAGCTGCACTACCTCCTCCATACCCCGTTCCGCTACCCGCCCCTGGCCCATGGCTCCCGCTTCGGCCGCCGGCATGAGCCCTCCCTCTTCTACGGAGCCCTGACACCCGCCACCGTCCTGGCCGAATCGGCCTACTATCGCTTTGTTTTCTGGAACGGGATGCAGACGCCGCCGTCAGCGTCGATCCGCAGCGAGCACACCCTGTTCAGCGCACGCTACGCCACCGGGCACGGTCTGCGGCTCCAGGACGGCGCCTGCGCCGGGCATCGGCCCATCCTGGCCCATCCCGCCGACTACACTGCCACCCAGACTCTCGGCAGCGCCATGCGCGCCGCGGGAATCGAGGCCTTCGAATATCCCTCCGCCCGCTGCCCAGGGGGCGGCGTCAACGTCGCCCTCTTCACGCCCGCCGCCTTTGCCGCGCCGCGGCCCGTGCAGATGCAGGCCTGGTTCTGTGACACCACGGCCGACACGGTCATCTTCGCCCAACCCCGGGGCCAGGCGCTGCACCGCTTTTCCCTCGGGATGTTCACCGTGGACGGGAGGCTGCCCTTGCCGGCAGTGTGACTCGGCGAAGGGGCGGGTTGGCAACTTCCACCCCGCGCCGGGCCGGAATCCCTGACCTTTCCCTCCGGCCCGGTTACACTGGCCGCCCCACAGGCAACCCGGTTCCTTTCCCATGGCCCTCACCGCCACCATCTTCAAGGCCGACCTGCAGATCGCGGACATGGACCGCAACCACTACGCCGACCACGCCCTGACCCTGGCGCGCCACCCCTCGGAGACCGACGAGCGGATGATGGTGCGGCTGCTGGCCTTCGCGCTCCACGCCGGGGAGGCGCTGCAGTTCACCAAGGGGCTGTGCGCCGACGACGAGCCGGCGCTCTGGGAGCGCAGCCTGGACGAGGAGATCCGGCTCTGGATCGACGTGGGCCTGCCCGACGCGCGACGCCTGCGCCGGGCCTGCGGCCGGGCGCGGCAGGTGGTGCTCTACACCTACGGCGGCCGCACCGCCGGGCAGTGGTGGGAGCGCAACGCCCGGGAGCTGGAGCGGCTCGACAACCTGCGGGTGTTCGACCTGCCCCAGGAGGCGACCCGCGCCCTGGCCGGGCTGGTGAGCCGCACCATGCGCCTGCAATGCACGGTGCAGGAGGGGCAGGTGTGGCTGGGCAACGCCGAGGCGACGGTGCTGATCGAGCCGCGTTGCCTGTCGGGGGAGCGGTAGGGCGGGCCGGTACGTCAATGGACGGGTTGATGGGCACGGGCTGACGCCGGGCGCTAGCGAATCCGCTCCTCCAGGTCGTCCGGTGCGATGAACTCCATGGTTTTCTTGCCGATTCGTCGTTGAATCATCAGGCCGGCTTCCGCCAGCTGGATCAGGTCGGCCCGGGCGGTGGCGTAGGCGACGCCGTGGCTGTTCTGGTGGGACTTCACCGTGTACGCGTGCCCGGGGTGGCGGATGGCATGGGAGAGCAGGGCGATCTGGCGGTGGTTCAGATCGGAGCGCCGCAGCCGCTGCTCCAGTCGATTCAGTTGCGATGCCTTGCGGGCGAGATAGGTTTCCAGGTCGTCGAGCGCCTGTTCGATGACCCCCAGCTGGTGGATGATGAAGTAGGTCAGGTCGTTGTCGTCGCTCTCCGTCTCCAGGAACGCGCGGGCATACCTGGCGGGGGCCCGCTTCAGGATGCGCGAGATGGAGATGAACTCGAACAGCCAGTAGCCGTGCTGCAGCATGGTCCGATAGAAGAGGGCGCGTGCGGTGCGGCCGTTGCCGTCCACGAACGGGTGCTCGTAGGCCAGCCAGAAGTGGAGAGTGATGGCGCGTATCACGGGGTGCATGAATCCCGCCTCATCGCCTTCGCTGTTGGCGAAGGCGATGAGGGTTCCCATGCGCTTCTGTAGTGTCTCGGCCGGCGGGGGGGTGTGAAGCACGTGCCGGGAGCGGTGTTCCACCACCTCGACCCGTTTGTCGCCCGGCTGCTGGATACGGCCGGCGGCGGAAGGATCCTCGAGCGTCTCGGCGGTCAGCGTCCGATGCAGTGACATCAGTCCGGCGAAGTCCAGTGGCCGGTTCTTCACTTCGCGCACCGACTGCATGGCGAGATAGTTGTTGAGGATCATCCGCTCGCTCTTGTCGCGCGGGCGGCGTTCGTAGCGGATCATGTCGGCCGCCACCTGGCGCGTGGTGCTGGCCCCCTCGAGCTGGCTGGAGGTGATGGCCTCCTCCACCAGGGAGTTGAAGATGAAGCGGTCCCGGTTTTCCTCCATGGCCACCTGCCCGCTCAAGGCGAGACGGCCGCTCGCCAGGCTGTCGATGTGATGCAGCTTCTTCAGGACACAGTCGGGCAGCGTATAGCGAAACGGCTCTCCCTTGAGATCGCGCAGGGGAATGGTACGGAATTGCTGGTGACGGGCCAGCTTGATCCCCAGCCACCACTCCTCGGCTGACAATTCCTCCGGCGGGGTCAGATGACGGAGCTTGTCCCAGTGGAGGTAGCGCCCCTGGTGAGTTGTGCCCACCTCCCGGAACAGGCGCAGCAAGATATCGTGGGGGCACGATGCCAGCAGCTTCTCCGGTGGGGGGGGTGGGACGAGCGGCTTCATGGTGATGGATTTGGCTCAGTTTCTATCAATTCTTCCCATATCGATAAATATGCTAGTCCCCCGGTGTTTATTTATCAATCTCTCATGAATTGATGAATCCTGATAGGCATTTATCAACGGGTGGAATGGGCCAAGCGCAGCGGGTGTGGCTATGGAATCATTGCATGGCGGTCGAGTTTGCGCGGCGGCGGTGAGCTGAACTGTCAGACCGATCCACCCCGCGGTCAAGGGAATGCAACAATCCCGCGCTAGCCTGTCCTCTCCGGCGTTCGGGGCCCGGGTCGGAACCCGTGGCCGATTTATGTTAAGATTCCGCTACTTCGCCGCGGAGCCGCAGGAACTCTGCGCGGGCGCATCGCCCGCCGCCTCGCCCCGGCAATCGTCAGGCCCGCCGCCGGCAGCACGGACCGGCCCGGGCGTTACCCGATAGTCGTGCACCCCTTCCCCTGGCGCCCCGCGGGGCGCTGCTGACGAACTATTTAGCGGTCGTGAGCCAGGCAGCCGCCGGCAGGTCCACCGGATCCGCCGGGCGCGGCTCCCGTCACGCCGCCACGCAACGCATTGCAAGACAGGAGGATCGCCTATGACCATGGTCGCCGGACTCGACCGACGCGCGCCCGCCGTTCCCGGCGCGGTGGACGCCGCCCGCTACCGGGTGTTCACCGAGCGCCACTGGGACCAGATCCCGCAGCTCAGGGCGCTGCCGGAGGAGCAGCGCGAGGCCATGCGGGCGGTGGCCAAGGTGCTGCCGTTCCGGGTCAACCAGTTCGTGCTCGACGAGCTCATCGACTGGGACAACGTGCCCGACGATCCCCTGTTCCGGCTGGTCTTCCCGCAGCCCGAGATGCTGCTGCCCCACCAGATGGAGGCGATGCTGAAGCTGTTGCGCGCCGGGGCCGACAACGCCGCGCTGGTGGCGCAGGCCCGCATGCTGCGCGAGGAGCTCAATCCCCACCCGGCGGGCCAGCAGGCGCTGAACGTCCCCAGGGTGGGCGAGCAGATGCTGGAGGGGATGCAGCACAAGTACAACGAGACGGTGCTGTTCTTCCCCAGTCAGGGCCAGACCTGCCACGCCTACTGCAGCTTCTGCTTCCGCTGGGCCCAGTTCGTGGGCGACAAGGAGCTGCGCTTCGCCGCCAACGAGGCGGGCCACCTGCACGAGTACCTGGCCGGGAACCCGCGGGTGAGCGACCTGCTGCTCACCGGCGGCGACCCGATGGTGATGAAGACCCGCAACCTGGCCCAGTACCTGGAGCCGCTGCTGGCGCCGGGCTTCGAGCACGTGCAGAACATCCGCATCGGCACCAAGGCGCTGACCTTCTGGCCCCAGCGCTTCGTCAGCGATGCCGACGCCGATGACCTGCTGCGCCTGCTGGAGCGCATGGTCGACGCCGGCAAGCACGTGGCGGTGATGGCCCACTACAACCACTGGCGCGAGCTGGAGCCGGCGGTGTCGCGGGAGGCGATCCGCCGCATCCGCGATACCGGCGCGGTGATCCGCGCCCAGGGCCCGCTGCTCTCCCACATCAACGACGACGCCGGGGTGTGGGCGCGCATGTGGCGCACCCAGGTGCATCTCGGCATCGTGCCCTACTACCTGTTCGTGGAGCGCGACACCGGCGCGCGCCACTACTTCGAGGTGCCGCTGGCGCGCACCTGGGAGATCTACCGCGACGCCATGCAGCAGGTCTCCGGCCTGGCCCGCACCGCCCGCGGCCCCTCCATGAGCGCCGGCCCGGGCAAGGTGGAGGTGCAGGGGGTCACCGAGGTGGCGGGCGAGAAGGTGTTCGTGTTGCGCTTCATCCAGGCCCGCAACGCCGACTGGGTGCAGCGTCCCTTCTTCGCCCACTACGACGAGAAGGCGGCCTGGCTGGACCAGCTGCGACCCGCCTTCGGCGAGGAGAAGTTCTTCTTCCAGGACGAGTACCAGGCCATGTGCCGCGCCGCCGGCGTGGAGCGGGCCTGAGGGGCGCGGACCCGGCGGCAATGACCCTGCGGCCGGACGGTACAACCGCCGGCGGACGGCTGTTATGCTGAGTCCGGACACGGCAGAGAGAATCCGGAAGACGAAAGGGCCGGTGAAGGGTCACCGGCCGCGCGGGATGGAGGCACACCAGCGATGACGACGGCCAGCGCACCCGGCGGTGCTCCGTCGGGCCGCCCCCTCATCTTCGGCGAGGTCCTGTTCGATCGCTTCGAGGATGGCAGCGCCGTGCTCGGCGGCGCACCCTTCAACGTGGCCTGGCACCTGCAGGGGTTCGGCCTCGCGCCCCTGTTCCTGAGCCGCATCGGCACCGACGCCCTGGGCGAGCGGGTGCTGGCGGCCATGGAGGCGTGGGGCATGGACCGCGGCGGCCTGCAGCGCGACGCCGCCCACCCCACCGGCACGGTGGAGGTGCGCATCGAGGGCGGCCAGCCCAGCTTCGACATCTGCCCCGACCAGGCCTACGATCATATCGACCCCGCCGCGCTCGGCGCGGCGCTGGAAGGCGCCGACGGGGGGCTGCTCTACCACGGCACCCTGGCCGCCCGGGCCGGCTCCGCCCGCGCCCTGGATGCGCTGCGCGCCCCCGGCCGCGGGCTGCCCGCGTTCGTGGACGTGAACCTGCGCGCGCCCTGGTGGGACCGCGAGGGGGCGCGGGCGCGGCTGCGCGGCGCGCGCTGGGTGAAGCTCAACGACGACGAGCTGGCGCTGCTGGCCGGCGTGCCGCGCGGGACGCTCGACAATGCCGGGGCGGTGGCCGCGGCGGGCCGGCCCGAGCGGGAGGCGCTGGGGGTGGAGGTGCTGGTGATCACCCGCGGCGACGCCGGCGCCGTGGTGCTGGCCCCGGGGGTGGAGCACAGCGCCCCGGCCGCGCCGGTCACCGGCCTGGTGGACACGGTGGGGGCGGGCGACGCCTTCAGCGCCGTGACCCTGCTCGGCCTCGTCCGCGGCTGGCCCCTGCCCGCCATTCTCGAGCGGGCCCTGCAGTTCGCCTCGGCCATCTGCGCCCAGCGCGGCGCCACCGCGCCCGATCGCGAACTCTACCGCCGCCACCTGGAGAACTGGAACGGATGAGCGAACCCGAGCGCGGCCTCTATATCGTCCTGGTCAGCCTGCACGGCCTCATCCGCGGCCACGACATGGAGCTCGGCCGCGACGCCGACACCGGCGGCCAGGTGCTCTACGTGGTGGAGCTGGCCCGGGCGCTGGCCCGCCATCCCCAGGTGGAGCGGGTGGACCTCCTCACCCGGCGGGTCATCGACCAGAAGGTCTCCCCCGACTACGCCGAGCCGGTGGAGGATCTGGGCGAGGGCGCGCGCATCGTGCGCATCCCCTTCGGGCCGCGCCGCTACCTGCGCAAGGAGGTGCTCTGGCCCCACCTCGACAGCTTCGTGGACAACGCCCTGCAGCACCTGCGCGGCGTGGGCCGCACCCCCGACCTGGTGCACAGCCACTACGCCGACGCGGGCCTGGCGGGAGCGCGCCTGGCCCAGCTGCTGGGGGTGCCGCTGGTGCACACCGGCCACTCGCTCGGGCGCGAGAAGCGCCGGCGGCTGCTGGAGAAGGGGCTCAGCGAGGAGAGCGTCGAGTCCCAGTACAACATGAGCCGGCGCATCGAGGCCGAGGAGATCGCGCTGGGCAACGCCAGCCTGGTGGTGGTGAGCACCCAGCAGGAGGTGGAGACCCAGTACAGCGCCTACGAGAACTACCATCCCAAGCGCAAGCGGGTGATTCCGCCCGGGGTGGACCTCTCCCGCTTCCACCCGCCGCGCCGGGGCGAGCCCGACCCGCCCATCGCCGCGGAGCTGGCGCGCTTCCTGCGCCACCCGGCCCGGCCGATGATCCTGGCCCTCTCGAGGCCCGACGAGCGCAAGAACATCGCCACCCTGGTGCGCGCCTACGGCGAGAACGCCGAGCTGCGGCAGGCGGCCAACCTGGTGGTGGTGGCGGGCAACCGCGACGACATCACCCAGATGGACACAGGCGCGCGGCGGGTGCTGCGCCAGCTTCTGCTGGACATCGACCGCTACGATCTCTACGGGCGGGTGGCCTACCCCAAGCACCACAAGGCCGCCGACGTGCCCGATCTCTACCGGCTGGCGGCGCGGCGCAAGGGGGTGTTCGTCAACCCGGCCCTCACCGAGCCCTTCGGCCTCACCCTCATCGAGGCGGCGGGCTGCGGGCTGCCGCTGGTGGCCACCGAGGACGGCGGCCCGCGGGACATCATCGCCAACTGCCGCAACGGAACGCTGGTGAATCCGCTCGACGCCGACGCCATCGCCACGGCGCTGCTCAAGGGGCTCACCGATCCCCGGCGCTGGCGCCAGTGGTCGGACAACGGCATCCGCGGCGCCCACCGCCACTACACCTGGGAGAGCCACGTCGCCAGCTACCTCAAGTCGGTGCGGCGCGTCCTGCGCGAGGGCAAGCCGCGGCGGCGGGAGCCGGGCCGGGTCAAGAGCCGGCTGCCCAGCATCGACCGGCTGCTGGTGTGCGGCCTGGACAACACCCTGGTGGGCGGGGACGAGGGGGCGCTGCGCACCCTGGTGGAGCGGCTGCGCGCGAGCGGCGGCCGGGTGGGCTTCGGGGTGGCCACCGGGCGCAGCACCGATGCGGCGCTGAAGCTGCTGCGCCAGCACGACATCCCCGTCCCGGACGTGCTCATCAGCGGCGTCGGCAGCGAAATCCACTACAGCGGCCGCCAGTCCCAGGACCCGGGCTGGTACCGCCACATCGACTACCGCTGGGACCCGGAAGCCCTGCGCGCGGCGATGAAGAAGATCCCGGGGCTGCGCCCGCAGCCCGCCCGTGAGCAGTCCATCCACAAGATCAGCTACCTGGTGGATCCCGCCGCCTGGCCGGGGCTGACGAAGGTGCGGGCCCACCTGCGCCGGCTCGACCTGCACGCCAAGCTGATCTACTCCTTCGACGCCTTTCTCGACATCCTCCCGGTGCGGGCCTCCAAGGGCCTGGCGCTGCGCTACCTGGCCAACAAGTGGGGCCTGCCGCTGGAGCGGATGCTGGTGGCCGGCGATTCCGGCAACGACGAGGAGATGCTGGGCGGCTCGGTGCTGGGCGTGGTGGTGGCGAACTACAGCGGGGAGCTGGAGCATCTCCGGGACGATCCGCGGGTCTACTTCGCCGCGGGCGACCATGCCGCGGGTATCCTGGAGGCCATCGACCACTACGATTTCCTGGGAGACGTCCGCCTGCCGGACGAGGAGGCTGAAGCGTCGTGATCTGGACCCTCGAACAACTGCTGGAGGACTACCAGGATCCCCTCTACCAGCTCCTGCGCAGCTACCAGGGGATCGGCCGCACCTTCCTGTTGCGCTCCGATCTCTGGGACGGCTTCGAACACTTCTGCGCCGGGCAGGGCGAGTCGGGCGAGGAGATGCGCCGCTCCGAGCTCGGGCGCATCGTGGGGGCGGCCCAGGAGGCGGTGCTCGACCCGCCCTGGCTCTACACCGCCATCCGCCCGCGGGTGGCGCGCTGGTACTTCCACCGCTTCAACGTGGAGCAGAAGCTGCACGAGGAGATCAGCGCCGCGGAGTTCCTGGCCTTCAAGGAACGGCTGGTGCAGGGCAAGCCCGACGGCGACGCGCCCTGGGTGGTGGAGGTGGATCTCGCCCCCTTCAACCGCGAGTTCTTCAAGCTGCAGGAGTCCCGATCCATCGGCCGCGGGGTGGAGTTCCTCAACCGCCGCCTCTCCAGCCAGCTGTTCCAGGGGCTGGGCATGGGGGACCAGCGGCTGCTCGACTTCCTGCGCGTCCACCAGGTCCAGGGCCGGCAGCTCATGCTCAACGACCGGGTGAAGGACGTCGGCGGGCTGCGCCGGGTGCTGCGCCGGGCCGAGGACTACCTCGCCGCGCAGCCGCAGGAGGCGGGCTGGGAGCGGGTGGGCCATACCCTGCAGGAGCTCGGCTTCGAGCCCGGCTGGGGCGATACCGTGGAGCGCATGCGCGACACCCTGGGGCTGCTCACCGACATCCTCGAGGCCCCGGCCCCGGAGGTGCTGGAGCGCTTCCTCGGCCGCATCCCCATGATCTTCAAGCTGGCGATCCTCTCCCCCCACGGCTACTTCGGCCAGGCCAACGTGCTGGGGCTGCCCGACACCGGCGGCCAGGTGGTCTACATCCTCGACCAGGTCCGGGCCCTGGAGCAGGAGATGCGCAAGCGCATCGCCCAGCAGGGGCTGGATATCGAGCCCCAGATCCTGGTGATCACCCGGCTCATTCCCGAGGCCGGCGACACCACCTGCGACCAGCGCCTGGAGCCCATCGTGGGCACCCGCAGCGCCCGCATCCTGCGGGTGCCGTTCCGCACCGACAGCGGCGAGGTGCTGCCCCAGTGGGTCTCCCGCTTCGACATCTGGCCCTACCTGGAGCGCTTCGCCCATGACGTGGAGAAGGAGATCTGCGCCGAGCTGCACGGGCGGCCCGATCTCATCATCGGCAACTACTCCGACGGCAACCTGGTGGCCACCCTGCTCTCCCAGCGGCTCAAGGTGACCCAGTGCAACATCGCCCACGCCCTGGAGAAGTCGAAGTACCTCTACTCCGATCTCTACTGGCACGACAACGAGGCACAGTATCACTTCGCCTGCCAGTTCACCGCCGACCTCATTGCCATGAACGCGGCGGACTTCATCATCACCAGCAGCTACCAGGAGATCGCGGGCAAGTCCGACAGCATCGGCCAGTACGAGAGCTACTCCACCTTCACCATGCCGGGGCTCTACCGGGTGGTGAACGGCATCGACGTGTTCGATCCCAAGTTCAACATCGTCTCCCCGGGCGCCGACGCGGCGATCTACTTCCCCTACAACGAGCAGGAGCGGCGGCTGACCGACCTGCACCCGGAGATCGAGGCGCTGGTGGCGGGCGAGCGCGACGACGCCCGCGGCCGCTTCGAGGACCCGGACCGGCCGCTGATCTTCACCATGGCGCGCCTGGACCGGATCAAGAACATCACCGGGCTGGTGCAGTGGTACGCCGAGAGCGAGCGGCTGCGCGGCGCGGCCAACCTGCTGGTGGTGGCCGGCCACGTGGATCCCTCCCGCTCCGGCGATCGCGAGGAGCAGGAGCAGATCGGGCGCATGCACCAGCTGATGGACGAGCACGGCCTCGACGGCCAGGTGCGCTGGCTCGGCACCCACCTGGACAAGAGCCTCTCCGGCGAGCTCTACCGCTGGGTGGCCGATCGCCGCGGGGTGTTCGTGCAGCCGGCCCTGTTCGAGGCCTTCGGCCTGACCGTCATCGAGGCCATGACCTCGGGCCTGCCCACCTTCGCCACCCGCTACGGCGGTCCGCTGGAGATCATCGAGCACGGCGTCTCCGGCTTCCACATCGATCCCAACCACGGTGAGAACGCCGCCGAGCTGCTGGCCGATTTCATGGAGCACTGCGACCGCGACCCCGGCCGCTGGGAGGCGCTCTCCCGCGGCGCCGTGCAGCGGGTCATGAGCCGCTACACCTGGTCGCTCTACGCCGAGCGGATGATGACCCTGTCGCGCATCTACGGCTTCTGGAAGTACGTCACCAACCTCGACCGCGACGAGACCCGCCGCTACCTGGAGATGTTCTACGGCCTGCAGTTCCGGCCCCTGGCGGAGTCGGTGCCCCATTGAGGGACCCTGCGGGACGGAGGACGGATAACGAATGAACGGAGTACAGGAACGGATAAGGCAGGAAGGTGTTGAGGCGCCCCCGCCGCCCAGGGGATCCCCCGCCCATTGACCTGTCGCCCCGATAGGTTTGTGCTCCGACCGCCCAACTGTCCTATGATTGGGGCTGTCATCGTCGGGGGGCCACGGGGACATTGGTTCGCCGGCCCCCGTTATCTGCCACCCGTTGCCCGACGCCTTCATGCCCAGACCCGAGGACCGGTTCATTCCCGAGAGCGGCCGCCGCCGGCGCCGTGCACGTCCCGGGCCCCTGTGGCGCTTCTTCCGCTTCCTGCTCCTGCTGCTGGCCCTGGCCGCCATCGGCTACGCGCTCCTCCCGCTGGCGCTGCCCAAGGCGCTGCGCTACGGGCTGGAGCGCTTCACCGGCCAGCCCGTGGCGGTGGACGAGGTGGCGCTCGATCCCGTCAGCGGCACTTTCACCGTCAGCGGCCTGCGGGTGGGGCCGGCATCGGCGCCGCTGCTGCAGCTGGCCACCGGCAGCCTGCAGCTGGACTGGGATCGGCTGCTGGCCGGTGAGCCCGCCCTCAGCCGCCTGGCGCTCGGAACCGGGCAGGTGCGGCTGGAGCGGCGCGACGGGGAGTGGCTGGTGGGCGGTGAACCCCTGTCCCGCTGGCGCGCCCTGCCCTGGCCGGTGCTGACCAATCTCACCGCGACGGCCATCGATATCCACCTGCCCGGGGCCGGATCCGGGCAGGTCCTGCACCTGGAGAACGGCTACCTGGAGCACCTCGATCCGGCGGCGTTCGCACTGCCCCGCTACTCCCTCAACCTGCGCCTGGGCGAGGGGCGGCTGCAGTCGGAGGGCCGGGCCGATCCCCTGAACCGGCGCCCCGGGCTCAAGGGCGGCATCCGCGTGGTCGGGCTGCCGCTGGCCGCCATGCCGGGGCTGGAGGCGGCCGGGGCCGGCGGGTCGCCGCCCCGGGGCGCGCTGGCCCTGGACGGGAGCCTGGAGGCCCGCTTCGATCGCAACGCCGGCGAGTGGGAGCTGTCGCTGGACGGCGCCCTCGACCTGGACGGCGCGGAGGCGGAGACCGCGGCCTGGAGCGCGGCCGGCGGCGGCCGCTGGGAGGGGACCCTGCGGCTGCGGCTGGACGGTGAGGGCGCGTGGTGGGCGCTGGCCCGGGGGCAGGTCCGCCTGGCGCCGCTGCGCCTGCGCGACGCCGGGAGCGGCGTGGGCCTCGAGGCCGGGTCCCTCGCCTGGGAGGGCGAGCTGGACGCGGTCTCGGCGGAGGCGGACTGGTCGGTGCGCGGCGACGGCCGTCTCGAACACCCGGTGCTGAGCTGGGACGGCGGCCGGGTGGAAGCCGCAGCGCTCGGCTTCTGGGGCCTGTCCGGAACCGCCGGCGCCGGCCTGCGCATCGGCCGCATGCGCCTGCCGGAGGCCATCGCCACGGAGCCGGGACAGACCACGCCGGCACGGCTCGGGAACGTGGAGCTGGAGGGGCTGTTCCTGCCCAGCGACGCAGCGCCCGCCCTGGCGCGGGTCCGCCTGGCGGACGCCGATCTGACCCTGGGAACCGGCGCCGGGGGCTGGCGCCTGCAGGGCCTGGGCGCCGCCCTCCCGCCACCGGTCCGGGTGGAGGTGGTGGAGGTGGGGGACGGCAGCCGCCTGCGCCTGGCCGTCGGCGGTCTCGAGACCGGCTTGACCGACCTGGGGCTGCTGTTGACCGGGCTGGATCCCGCCGCCGGCACGGCCCGCCTGGAGCTGCGCGGCCGCGTGGATGACGCCGGCATGCTCTACCTCGGCGGCACCCTGGCACCCTTCGCGGAACCAGGTGAGTGGGCGCTCACACTCCGGCTCGACAGTGTCGGGGCGGCGCACCTCGATCCCCTCCTGGTGCCCGGTCTCGGCTACGGGGGCGGCGGCGGGCGGCTCGGCGGCGCCTTCTCGCTGGCGCCGGCGGAGGGGGGGTTGGCGATCCGGGGCGAGGCGTGGCTGGAGGGGCCGGGACCGGAGCGGGCGTCCGCTGGGGCGGCGCCCTTCACGGAAGCGGCCGGCCGCGACCTGCCCGCGGTTCTGGACCTGGTGCGGAATCGCGGCGGCCGGGCGGCGCTGCCGCTGGACCTGGTGCTCGGTCCGGGCGCTGCGGGACTGGCCGAGGGCGTGACCGGCGGCCTGCGGGCGGCGCTGGAGGCGACCTTCGGGCCGCTGCAGCCGACCGACGGTCCGCCGCTGGCGCGGCTGCGCCTGGCGCCGCTGGCCTTCGAGGCGGAAGCGGAGACGCCCGCCGATGAGGGCTTCCTGCGCCTGGCGGAGCTGGCCGGGCGGCTCGGCGAGCATCCCCGCGCCGGGTTGCTGCTGTGCGGCGAGGCCCGTGTGCCGGCGCCGCCGCCGGCCGTCCCGCCGGCGGGTGGTGACGGCGCCCCCCCGGCGGCGGATGCGGGTGATCCGGCGGCGGCGTTGCCCGCCGCGCCCGACCCCGCGGCGCTCGCGGCCCGCCGGGCCGCGCTCGTGCGCGATGCCCTGGTGGCGCGGGGGCTGGACGCCGGACGCATCGCGCTGTGCGGGGAGACGGGCGGGCACCCGGGGACGGCGGACCGGGTGGAGCTGGAGTTGCGCTGATGGGCTGGTGGGCCGACTGGCGCCTGCGGCGGCGCCTCACCCTGGAGCGGCGCGAGCCGCGCACCCTCTACGAGCGGGAGTGGCGCATTCCCGAACCGCCGGAGGAGGTGCTGCTGGGGCGCACCTACAAGCCGGCGCTGCGCCACGCCCTGCGCCACGTGCGCGAGTACCTGATCGGCGCGCCGCTGGCGTGCGACTACTGCCACGCGCCGGTGCCCGACCCCCGCGGGCGCGAAGACATCACCGTGCGCATCGGCGCGGTGACCCTGCTGCGCGACCCGCCGCCCGGCGGCCGCGACCTGCACATCGTGATCGCCCACGGCTGGGCCGCCGACATCGAGCACGCCCCCGCCGAGGCCACCTGCCCCCGCTGCGGCAAGCGCATCAAACTGCCCGGCGGCCGCTGGGGCGTGGCCAGTCCCGCCCACGGCCTCGCCCGCAACCGCCGCTGGATCTGAGTCCTTTCCCCGCCGCCGCCGGAAAGACGGTTCAACCGCAGATTTACGTTGATTTGCGTTGATTGTTATCGGCCTGGAGGGAGTCGCGGGTATACCGGCTTTTCAGGCTTGTTCAACGCCTGGTTTCTAGCCTGGCGCCCGGTTCGCAGTAGGAAAAATTCACGCAAATAATGCAAATCTGCGGTTAATGAAATGCATCTTCACAACGCCCGATTTGGGCACCCCGCTCTGATATGATCCGCGGATGGACGTGACCCATATCATCGATTCCCTCAACCCGGCCCAGCGCGAGGCGGTGTGCGCGCCGGAGGGGCACGTGCTGGTGCTGGCCGGCGCCGGCAGCGGCAAGACCCGGGTGCTCACCCAGCGCATCGCCTGGCTCATCGGCGTGGAACATGTCTCGCCCTGGGGCATCCTGGCGGTGACCTTCACCAACAAGGCCGCCGCGGAGATGCGCGGGCGGGTGGAGGCGCAGCTGGAGATGCCCGGCAGCGGCATGTGGATCGGCACCTTCCACGGGCTGGCCCACCGGCTGCTGCGGCTGCACTGGCAGGAGGCGGGACTGCCCCAGGGGTTCCAGATCCTCGACGCCGACGACCAGTACCGGCTCATCCGCCGCACCCTGCGCGAGCTGGCGCTCGACGAGGGCCGCTGGCCGCCGCGCCAGGTGCAGAGCTTCATCAACGCCCGCAAGGACGAGGGTCTGCGCCCGGATCACCTGCAGAGCCTGGGCGATCCCTGGCAGGAGCAGATGGGCCGGGTCTACGCCGCCTACGAGGCCGCCTGCGCCCGCGGCGGGCTGGTGGATTTCGCCGAGCTGCTGCTGCGCGCCCACGAGCTGTGGCTCAACAACCCCGCCCTGCTGCGCCACTACCAGGAGCGTTTCCGCCATATCCTGGTGGACGAGTTCCAGGACACCAACGCCATCCAGTACGCCTGGCTGCGGCTGCTGGCCGGGGACAGCGGCCGGATGTTCGCGGTGGGCGACGACGACCAGTCCATCTACAGCTGGCGCGGGGCGCGCATTGAGAACATGCAGCACTTCGAGCGCGACTTCCCCGGCACCCGGGTGGTGCGCCTGGAGCAGAACTACCGCTCCACCGGCACCATCCTCGACGCCGCCAACGCCCTCATCGCCCACAACTTCGGCCGCCTGGGCAAGAACCTCTGGACCGAGGGGCGCGAGGGCGAGCGCATCCGCCTCTACGCCGCCTTCAACGAGCTGGAGGAGGCGCGCTTCGTGGTGGAGACCATCGCCGGCTGGGTGGCCGAGGGCCGCGCCCGCTCCGAGGTGGCCATCCTCTACCGCTCCAACGCCCAGTCCCGCGTGCTGGAGGAGGCGCTGCTGCGCGAGCGCATACCCTACCGGGTCTACGGCGGGCTGCGCTTCTTCGAGCGCGCCGAGATCAAGGACGCCCTGGCCTACCTGCGCCTGGCGGCCAACCGGGACGACGACGCGGCCTTCGAGCGGGTGGTGAACCTGCCCACCCGCGGCATCGGCGAGCGCACCGTGCAGCAGCTGCGCCAGCTCGCCCGGGAGCGCGGCGTCTCCCTGTGGCAGGCCGCCCGCGCGGTCGGTGCCGAGCGGCTTCTGCCCGGTCGCGCCCTCAACGCCCTGGACGGCTTTCTCGACCTGGTGGAGGGCATGGCCGCCAACGGGCCCGGGCTGCCCCTGCACGAGCGGGTGGAGGCGGTGATCGAGTCCAGCGGCCTGCGCCCCCACTACGAGAAGGAGGGCAACAAGGCCGAGGCGCGGCTGGAGAACCTGGACGAGCTGGTGAGCGCGGCGCGGGAGTACTGGGACGCCGAGGGCGGCGAGAGCGCCGAGGGCGACATCCTCAGCCTGTTCCTCGCCCACGCCGCCCTGGAGGCGGGCGAGCGCCAGGCCGACGCCCACGAGGACAGCGTCCAGCTCATGACCCTGCACGCGGCCAAGGGGCTGGAGTTTCCGCTGGTGTTCCTGGCGGGGCTGGAGGAGGGGCTGTTTCCCCACCAGATGTCGGTCAACGAGCCGGGGCGGCTGGAGGAGGAGCGGCGCCTGTGCTACGTGGGCATGACCCGCGCCATGGAGCGGCTCTGCCTCACCTACGCCGAGAACCGGCGCCTGCACGGGCGCGACCTCTACGCCGTGCCCTCGCGCTTCATCGGCGAGATTCCGCGGGAGTACCTGGACGAGGTGCGCCTGGGCGGGAGCGTGTCGATGCCGCTCGGCCACTCCGGCTCCCGCGGCGGTCTGGCCGCGGTGGAGGCGGCCGGCAGCGGCTACCGCCTCGGCCAGCGGGTGCGCCACCCCAAGTTCGGCGAGGGCGTGGTGCTCGGCTGCGAGGGCCAGGGCACCCAGGCGCGGGTGCAGGTGAACTTCGAGGCGGCGGGCTCCAAGTGGCTGGTGGCCGCCTATGCGCGGCTGGAGGCGGTCTGATTCGCGTTATTCGCGATCATGGTACAAACTTTAAAAGTTTTGCGCTGGACGGGTATCATCCGGATGTGTTCCGATAACCCGAGTCTGTTGCTCAGACAACCCCACACCCTATAAGAAACAATTCCAGAAGCAAGGAGGACGCATGAAACGTCGGGATTTCGTCAAGACCCTTGGTGCCGGCTCCCTGGTCGCCGGGACAGCCGTGGTGGGTGCGCCCGCCGTACACGCCCAGACCAAGGTCCAGTGGAAGATGGTCACCACCTGGCCCAAGAACTTCCCGGGCCTGGGTACCGGTGCCAACTTCCTCGCCCAGCTCATCACCGAGATGAGCGGCGGGCGCATCGAGGTCAAGGTCTACGGCGCGGGCGAGCTGGTGCCGGCGTTCGAGATCTTCGATGCCGTTTCCAAGGGCACCGCCGAGATGGGCCACGGCGCCGCCTACTACTGGAAGGGCAAGAGCGAGGCGGCCCAGTTCTTCGCCGCCGTGCCCTTCGGCCTCACCGCCCAGGAGATGAACGGCTGGCTCTACCACGGCGGCGGCATGGAGCTGTGGAACGAGGTCTACGCCCCCTTCGGCCTGGTGCCCGGCGCGGCCGGCAACACCGGTGTGCAGATGGGCGGCNNGACCTGAAGGGTCTGAAGATGCGCATTCCCGGTCTCGGTGGCGAAGTGCTGGCCCGCGCCGGCGGCACCCCCGTGAGCCTGCCGGGCGGCGAGATCTTCCAGGCGCTCACCTCCGGCGCCATCGACGCCACCGAGTGGGTGGGCCCCTACAACGATCTGGCCTTCGGCCTCTACAAGGCGGCCAAGCACTACTACTATCCGGGCTGGCACGAGCCGGGCACCACCCTGGAGTGCTTCGTCAACAAGGCCGCCCTCGAGGCGCTGCCGAAGGACCTGCAGGCCGTGGTCACCAACGCCATCAAGGTGGCCAACCAGGACATGCTGGCCGACTTCACCGCCCGCAACAACCAGGCCCTGCAGACCCTGGTGAACGAGCACAAGGTGGACCTGCGTCCGTTCCCGGACGAGGTGCTGAAGAAGCTCAAGGATCTCTCCGACGAGGTGGTGGCCGAGGTGGCCGCGAAGGACCCCGTCTCGAAGAAGGTCTACGATTCGTTCGTGAAGTTCCGCGACGAGGCCGTGGCCTGGCACAACGTCTCCGAGCGCGCCTACCTCAACGCCCGCATGCTGTAAGGCGCCCGCGCGCCGAACAGGGCCCGGCGGGGGTGACCCCGCCGGGCTTTTTTGTGCATGTGAATCGACAGGATTGACAGGATATTCGGTGTTCCGTGTTCCGTGTTCCGTGTTCCGTGTTCCGTGTTCCGTGTTCCGTGTTCCGTGTT
>NPIE01000530.1_pt1 | contig 56709 bp, 53 predicted proteins | sample 8637661 | NCBI WGS metagenome assembly NPIE01 (sample SAMN07420842, study PRJNA396082) | bioreactor metagenome | isolation source: sample BA12 brine-fed electro-methanogenic bioreactor BA | place: Japan: Kochi | collected 2016-12-09 | reverse complement strand
CACCACCATCGGCTGGCGCTTCGTCAATCCGAAGATGAAGGCGAAATACGGCGTCGATTCGATGCCCGAGACCGCCGAAAACGTCGCCGAGGAGTTCGCCATCTCGCGGGAGGACCAGGACGCCTTTGCCCTGCGCACCCAGCAAAAGGCCGCCCGGGCCCTTGCGGCCGGCTATTTTTCGGAGGAGATCGTGCCGGTGGTCATCCCCCAGCGCAAAGGCGAGCCCCTTGTGGTGGACAAGGACGAGCATCCCAGGCCGAACAGCACCATGGAGGGGTTGGCCAAGCTGAAGCCGCCTTTCCGGGCCAACGGGACGGTGACCGCCGGCAACGCTTCGGGGGTCAATGACGGGGCGTGCGCCCTGCTGCTCGCCTCGAAAGAGGCGGCCAACGAGTATGGCCTCAGCCCCAGGGCACGGATCGTCGCCATGGCTACCGCCGGGGTGGCGCCGCGGATCATGGGGATGGGTCCGGTCCCGGCCACCCGCAAGGTGCTGCGGATCGCCGGGCTGAGCCTGGAGCAGATGGATGTCATCGAGCTGAACGAGGCCTTTGCCGCCCAGGGGCTCGCCGTGATGCGCGAGCTGGGGCTGGCCGACGATGCGCCCCACGTCAATCCCAACGGCGGAGCCATCGCTCTGGGGCATCCCCTGGGGATGAGCGGAGCCCGCCTGGTCACCACCGCCACCTACCAGCTGCAGCGCACCGGGGGCCGGTATGCCCTCTGTACCATGTGCATTGGCGTGGGGCAGGGGATCTCGCTGATCATCGAGCGGGTCTGAGACGATCTTTTGAAAATCTCAAGCCCGGGCTAACCTTCCGGCTTGAGCCGCAGGCCCCGCGGCACAATCGCCATCTCAAGCAGTTCGAAGGCCCCCTGGACCAGCAGCGCCAGGACCGCGGCCGGCACGGCGCCTTGCAGGATCAGGCCGAGGTCGTCGAGGCGGATGCCGGTCAGTATCGGCTGACCGTAACCGCCGGCGCCGATCAGCGCACCCAAGGTTGCCGTGCCGACGTTGATCACCGCCGAGATCTTGATGCCGGCGAGAATGGTACTCGCCGCCAGGGGCAGCTCCACCAGGCGCATGCGGGCGCCCGGAGGCAGGCCGAGGGCTTCCGCCGACTCGAGCACCTGGCGGGGGATGTCGTGTAGCCCCGTGTAGGTATTGCGGATGATTGGCAGCAGGCTGTACAGGAAAAGAGCGGCGATCGCCGGCGGGCCGCCGATACCCAGAAAGGGAATCATGAAGACCAGCAGCGCCAGGGAGGGGATCGTCTGGATCATCCCGGCGCCGGCGAGAATGAACTGACCGAATCGGAGGCGGGCCGCAGCGAGGACGCCCAAGGGGATCCCGACCACGATTGCCGCACCGAGGGAAATCGCCACCAGCAGCAGATGCTGGCGGGTGTAGCGCCAGAAGCGTTCCCAGGGGCCGCTCTGCAGGGCGGTGCTTGCCTGATCGAGCTCGCCCTCGAGAAACTCCGCCGCCACTGTCGCCTCGGGGATCTTCTGCAGTTTCGCGGCGGCGTTCATGGCGACCATCTGTTCCTCCGAAATCCGTCCTTCCAGCCGCTCGAGAGCGGCGACCGCCTCCGGGTTGCGCTCGACGAGGTCTTCGCGGTAGAGCCACAACGCCTCGTACTCCGGAAAATACTCCCGGTCGTCTTCGAGCACGCGCAGGCCGTAATAGGCGATCTCCGCGTCGGTCGAATAGAGGTCGGTGACGTCGATGGTGCCGCTTTCGACTCCGCGGTAGGCCAGATCGTGATCGAGTCCGCGCACGTTTTTTTGCGGCAGGCCGTACTGGGCGCGCAGGCCGGGCCAGCCGTCCTGGCGGTCGAGAAACTCGTTGCTGAAGCCGAGCACCAGTTCGGGGTTCTCGCGCAGATCCGATATGGTGCGGATGCCGAGCGCTTCAGCCTTTTCCTCCCTCATCCCCAGCGCGTAGGTGTTGTTGAACCCGAGCGGTTCGCTCATCGACACACCGAACCGGGCCAGTGCCCGGCGCATGGTCCTTCCGTCTGAAATCTCCTCCCCGGCGAGAATCTCCTGACTGATGGTGCCGGAGTACTCGGGATAGACATCAATATCGCCGTTGAGCAGAGCGCTCCACAGCACCCGCGTTCCCCCCATTTCGCGCCGGTGGTTGGTCGTCGTTCCAGTGCTGCGGATAAGCTGGGCCGCCAGCTCGCCGGTGATGACCCCTTCGGTGAACTTCTTCGAGCCGACCCGCACTTCCGCATCGGCCGCTGGGCTCCCCTGCGGAATCAGGACTACGAACGACAGCAGGACGGTGCAAAGGACATTTTTCATCGGGCCGCCTCCTGCTGCAGGCTCTCCAGCGGACTGCGCTGCGCCCGTATGAAGGTGCGGATAAACGGATCGGCGGGGCGCTCAACCAGATCCTCCAAAGAGCCCTTCTGCAAGATGGCCCCTTCGCGGAGCAGCACGATCGTGTCGCCGAAAAAGCCCGCCTCTCCCATGTCGTGCGTCACCATGACCACCGTCTTGTCCAGCCGGCGAAAGATCTCCCGCAGCTCCTCCTGCATCTCGTGGCGGATCACCGGATCGAGGGCCCCAAGGGGTTCGTCGAGAAGCAGCACATCCGGGTCGAGCATCAGCGCCCGCATGAGGCTGACACGCTGCTGCTGGCCGCCGGAGAGCTGCACCGGGTAGCGATCGAGTACCTCGGGCCAGAGCTGGGTCAGCTCCACCATTTCCTGCAGGCGCCTTAGCCGGCGGCTCTCCTCCCAGCCGAGATAGCGGGCCATCAGTTCGACGTTTTCACGGGCCGTCAGGTGGGGGAACAGCCCGCCGTCCTGGATCACGTACCCCATGTGGTGGCGAATGGCGCGCACGTTGTCTGGACGTAGTTGGGTGCCTTCGAACACGACGCTGCCGGTGTCGGGGCGAATCAGGCCGATCATGATGCGCAGCAGCGTCGACTTGCCGCAGCCGCTCGGTCCGATCAGTACGGTGGTGCGACCGGGCGCGATGGTCAGGTCGGTCGGCTGAAGCGCCGGGGTGGAGCCGTAGCTCTTGGAGACAGCGGTCAGGGTAAGCATGAAAAAAACCTTGCAATAAGAACGATCCCCGGGCCGGGCGACGAAATCCCAGCAAATCGATAAACGCCAGGGTTGAATTAAACCACTGATTCATGGGGTGTCAAACAAACGATTGTTCTACAACGGTTGTCCCGGCGGGTCATTCCCTTCCAGCTCGGCATCCAGGGTCGCACCGATGGGCGTGGGCGCACGAATGACGAATTCGCTGCGCTCTTCAACCGGGGCCGGGGCGCGTCGGGTAATTCGCCAGGCTGCAAATACGCCGGTGCCGCCGCAAGGCAGTGCCAGACTCCAGAAAAAGCCCTGGGGACCAAATTGTTTCATGAAAAAGGCGGTAAAAAGTGGTCCGACGACCGCTCCGATCCCTCCGACCAGCAGCAGGGTCGCGTTGGCGGCAACCATTTGGTCGGAAGCAAGATAGTCATTGGTATGGGCGGCGCACAGGGAATACAGAGGCAGGCAGAAACCGCCGAACAGGGCAGCGAGAAGAAATAGCGGCCAGCTTCCTTCCCCGCCGTTTAAGGCCGCGACCACCGCGCAGAGTGCGGCAAGAAGTGAGCAGCCAATGATGATCAGGCGGCGGTCCATCCGGTCGGAAATCTTCCCGACCGGCCATTGAAAAAGGACCCCGCTGAATATCAACGCCCCCATAAATAGGGAGACTTCGCGGACCGACAGTCCGATCTCGGTGGCATACACCGCCCCCATTCCAAAAATCATGGCATAGCAGCCGTTGATCAGTAAGCTGCCGACCGTACCTAAGGGGGCCAGAGCATACAGTTGTTTGATCTTCACCGTTTGCGGGGCATGAAAGGGAGGGGCCTTGGTCGCGGTTACCAGAATAGGTATAACGGCGAGGCTGACGAGTATGGAAATCAGGGTAAACAGTTCATAGCTTGTTGGATTACCCAGATTCAGTAAAAACTGCCCTCCGCCAATGCCCATAAAGACGACCAGCATGTAAAACGACAACAGCGATCCTCGGGTTTGGTTGGTGGATTCAGCATTTAACCAACTTTCCGCTACCAGCCAGATGCCGATAATCGAAAAACCCGTAACAAACCGCATAGCGGTCCATACCCAGGGATTGATGTACACCGCATGAACCAATATCGCTGTGGAGGCCAGCGAGGCCAGGGCGCCAAAGGTGCGGATGTGACCAACACGTTTAATGATTTCCGGAACGCGCAACGAACCGACGAAGAATCCGATATAGTAGCCGGACATAATCAGTCCGGTGACGGTGGTGTCGAATCTTTCCAGGGCGGCCCGCACGCCGAGCAACGATCCCTGCATCCCGACGCCCAACCCGATCAGGCCCAGCCCCAGGAATAATGGCCAACAACCGAGGACAGCTATGAACATTTCGGAAGTAACTCCCCTTTCTTGCCGGTGGAAACTGCTTCGCCTGACCAATAAATGGCCAGGCGAAATCGATGGGTTCTAGCGGGTCTGCAACCAGCGACTATTAAAATAGCAGGAACAAAACTCCGGTTACAACAACTCTCTCCGGTCTTTGCAACTCGTGCAACCTCTTGTTTCTGAACGGAGGAAAACGGCCCGGGCAGCCGTGGTATATTGGAAACTGAATCGAGCGAAACGATCTCTCTCTGCCCTGGGCTTGCAATTTCCCGATGATGTTTTATTTATTTAAACAATTTCTAAGCTAAATGAGAGGTTGTCTCATGTCCGGACAATTGGCTTGGCAGCCGTCGGGTCAGGATCCAGCGGTCCTGAAAATCCTCGACTTCTTCGACAGGGTCTTCGCCGGAGCACCCATCAAACCGTTTGCCATCCGGTTTTGGAACGACTCCGAATGGCAGCACGGCAGCGAACCGCCGCGCTTCACTCTCGAACTCAAGCATCCAGCCGCCCTGCGTCGGATGTTCTGGCGGCCCAGCGAACTTTCCCTGGGCGAAGCCTTCATCCTGGGTGATTTTGATGTCCACGGTGATCTGGAGGCCGGTTTCGAGCTGGCCGATTTCCTGATCGGTCGGCACTGGCGGCTGTCGGAAAAGCTGCGCCTCGGCCAAAAGCTGTTGCGCCTGCCGGGCAAACAGCCGCCAGGAGAAGGGCGTGGCACCGCCAACCTGCATGGCCGGACCCATTCCAAACAGCGGGATGCCCAGGCCGTCCAGTACCATTACAATGTCTCCAACGATTTCTATCGGCTCTGGCTTGATCAGCGCATGGTTTACTCCTGTGCCTTTTTTCACAGCCCGGACGAAAGCCTCGACGAGGCTCAGTACCAAAAGCTCGATTACATCTGCCGCAAACTGCGGCTCAAGCCGGGTGAAAAGCTGCTCGATATCGGCTGCGGCTGGGGCGGGCTGATCGTGCATGCTGCCGAGAAGTACGGAGTCGAGGCGCTGGGGATCACCCTCAGTCGCCCCCAGGCCGACCTGGCGAACGAACGCATCCTGGCGGCCGGTCTGGCTGACCGCTGCCGAGTCGAGGTTTGCGATTACCGAGATGTCCCGACCGATCTGCGGTTCGACAAATTGGTCAGCGTCGGCATGTTCGAACATGTCGGCGAAGCGAAACTGCCGGATTATTTCCACAAGGCTTACCGCTTGCTGAAGTCGGGTGGTGTCTTCCTCAATCACGGCATCACCGAATCGATGACCAATGCGCCCAATGAAGGCCCCTCCTTCATCGACAAATACGTTTTCCCCGACGGCGAACTGATGCCGATCAGCACCTCGCTCCGCGTCGCCGAAGAGACCGGCTTCGAGATCCGCGACGTCGAAAGCCTGCGCGAGCATTACGCAATGACGCTGCGTCTGTGGGGCAAGCGGCTGGAGACTAACCGGGAAAAGGCCATTGAATTGACCTGCCCGGTGACCTATCGCGTCTGGCGGATCTATATGGCCGGTTCGGCCTACGGTTTCGAGACCGGGCGGCTCGGACTCTACCAGACCCTGCTGGTCAAGTCAGAACGACAAGCCAGCGGGTTGCCGCTGACCCGTTGCGACTGGTACCGGCCGTGCCCGAGCGGCTACCATTAGTCGGCGGAGGCGTCTCCTTTTTCGCCTGTTGTTTCTCCAGGAGTATTGTTAAGGCCGATTAAATACTGTTGAAGGCCCTATTCCATCTTGGTTTTGGTAAGATCTTCAGCGTTGAATTCAATCCTGATCTCGTGGCCTGCCCCCTTCATGGCGCCCGCAGGCTTGACCTGCCCCTGCCCGGCGTCTTTTTCCGGGGGCGATCGAGGAGGAAGAGGGAGCTCTTCGGATCCCCCTGCCAACCCGCTGAAGCGCTGAAAATATGCCATCAAGGTTCGTTCGCGATCCCCAGTCGCTGATATGAGGCGATCAATGGCCTCATCCTGTGTCACTCCCCGGGAGTGTTTGATCTCAAATTTTAATCTACGCATGAGATCATTGCTATCGATCAGGTAATGCTGCAAGGAAACCCACAGATCGGAAGCCAGCTCTCCCATCTCCCTTGACGCTTTTCCGACTTCCACGGCCTGGATAATACCGGCATAGCTCGACTCGATGGATTTCAGAAGAGGTAGATTTTCAGAATCGGGAGAAATTTCCTGAGGCTTGTGATTCTTCGCTGCAAGCAGGGTCGTGGAGAAAGCAAACAGGAGGGCTCCTGTAAGGAGCAAAACGGAAACCATTGAAACACGGATCCCATTGGGCCCCCAACCTCTTTTCTTGACGTTCGACATAAACAACAGCTTCACAACCTTTCCCAAAGCGATACTCTGTGCCGAGTGGAACCCATGCAGAGGAAGACCACAGCAAGTCTTGCCGGCCCATGACTCCTCCCCTGCATGGCCTCTTCTCAGTTAGTAAGTTACGTAAAAACCGGTGACAAAGGTGTCGATACTGTCCTCATTGGTCGAGCCGATGTTTTCGTCAGCGTTGAAGCTTTCGTAGCCCACTTTGATATTGGCGTTGTGTCCCTTGATGAAGTAGGTAAGGCCAACGCGAGTTAAATCGTAGCCCCCATCGGTCCCGTCGCTGCTCCAGTCTTCGTATTCGATCCAGGGTTGCCAGTTGTTGATGAAGTAACCGGCCTGAGTATAAAAACCGTCACCCTGGGAATTCTTGGCCGTTTTCCCGGTGCTTATCACGCCCCCGTCATCCAGATCGAGGTCGATATAGGCCGCTTCGAACGTCAGATAGCCGGGGCCTACCGGATAGTCGGCGAAGGCGTCGAAGGTAAACATCCGGTAATCGATGTTTCCTGAGGCATCGGCGTCGACATCATCCTGGCTATCATAGGCGGCGCCAAAGCCGACGGTCTTCTTTTTCCCGAGATAGGTCGACAGGTTGTAGTAGCCCGGTTCGGGATCGAAGAAGTTGACCTGCACCCTGGCCGCGTAGCGCTCGCTGTCATCACCCGCGTTCTGAACGCCGTCATAGACACCGAGATAGTACTTGAAATGGACCATTTCGGTCAGGGAATCGCTGCCGAAAAGGGTCAGGCCGGTATCGCGGACATCGACGTCGCCGCGCAGGCCGGCGTCGGTATCACCGAAGGTGGTGTTGGCGAAGGTCGACAGGGCCCGGGTGCCCCAGGTGAGGTTCTTGTAGATGACCCCCGGGCGGTCGATGGCCATCATGCCACCGGAACTGGTCACGTTCTGCCTGAGTACAGGCGCCATGTTCTCACCCATGTAGAGATTGGCAAGTTTATGCGGTTTCAACTGCACAAAGGCGTCGATCACCCGCATGTCGGCCCCGGTGCCGGCTTCAGGCTCAGCGAACTCCGTCTGGAGAAACATGCTCACCCATTTGGTGATATCGGCTCCCAGCCGAATACGGCCCCGGCGGACCTTGAAATCGTCGAGCGACTCAAAGCCGCCATCAGAGTCAATGTCGCTGTCGGTGTTGAGATAGAGCGCCTGCAGCCTGAAGCCCAGGTCGATTTTCGAATCGTCGCTGATCTGAATGGTGGCTCCGGCGAGAGCGGAAGTGGCTTGAAAAGCCAACACGGCCAATACGACTAATAAGTAAACAAGCAGTCTTTTGCGCATGATTTCTCTCCTTTGAGTCGATGCCTCAACGGCTGAAGGCAAACAATACAATGCTCCCCCCTCCCTCGCTTTTTCGGACCAGCAATTTCTTCGGCATGCAAAATGAATCCAGCTCTTCACCTCCTTTCCTTTTTCATTCCCGAACTTATTCCTGACCGGCCTTCGCAACAGCGGCCAGGAACAAAACCCGAAGCAGCCATCCCCCTTTCGGGTCAATCTATGCCCGCCCCCTTTTCCCCTTAGTGAACCCTTCTTTCTGCGCCAGAAGATCCAGGTAAAGGGTGCTGATATCCTCAATATCCATGGGATGACCCTCACCCAATTCGCGGCCATCGACCGTTTTCAGGTAACAGGAGCATTTGCGGCAGATATCGACCCGATGGCCGACATCTCCTTCGGCAGTGAAATATTCGAGAGCTCCTCCATCCGTGGTGCCGCAATAGCAGCACTGCAGGCGCGGAAAGCCCCAGGCGGTGCCGCAGGTCGAGCAGTGCAGCATCCTTTGTCCCTCCTCGCCGACCAACTCCGCCATGCCCGGAAGCCCCCCACACAAAGGACAGTAGCCGTGCTGCCAGCCCTCGGTCTTTGCCGAAAGGCCCTTTTCCCTGGCGCGCAGCAGGCCATGGGAGAGCGCGGTGCCAAAGACATATTCGAGCAGAGCCGGCGAGACCCCGATCTGCTTCGCCTGCTCATCCAGGGGGCTGCGTTGCCTGTCGAGGCAGGCGCGGAATATATCCGTGACGTCAAGTTTGCCCGCCTCCAGGGCCCCCTTGAGGATGTCGAGCTCTTCCGTGCCTTGCTGTCCGCTCTCCTTCAGAACATCGACAAGACGGCGCAAAAAAGGCACCGCTTTGACCTGATCGATCCGGAGGTCTTCACCACTGAGCAGGGCCAAGCCCTCCCGGTGACTGATCTCGGACTCTTCCGGGCCCACGGCCAAGGTGAGAAAATCGTCCTTCTCTGCCTTTAGAAATCTGTAAAGCTGGCTGCAAAAATCAAAGACTTCGGCAAACTGGGGACGCTGCTTTCTGAGTTCATGAAGACGGTTCAGGCGATCTTGGATATAGGTCACGCATTCCTCCTTGGTTGGATGGGTTGGCCAGTCAATATCCCGGTGGCCGAGGGACCTTAACCGCCGGCAGGGTGCCGGAAAGGCTCCGGAGAAAGGCCAGCAGGTCGGCCTTTTCCTTCGCCGACAGGTTCAGTCTGCGGATCAGCCTGGATTTGTTCGGATCCTCGCCCCCTCCGCCATTATAGAAGTCGATGGTCTCCTCCAAAGTCCCCAGACTGCCGTTGTGCATGTAGGGAGCGGTCGCGGCGACCTGGCGCAGGGGAGGGGTGCGGAAAGCGCCCATATCGGCCGGATTCTTGGTGACCGCATAGCGGCCGACGTCCCGATCCATCCGCTCGAGCCCCATCTGCTCGAGGAAGAAGTTGCGGGTAGCCCGGCGCTGGGGGTCGTTCCGCAGGTCAGGCGTTTCGCCGACGCCGATGTTGTGAAACTTCTGGTCGGAAAGCAGCGGTCCGCTGTGGCAGAGGGAGCATCCGCCGCGCTCGCCGTAAAAGATCTCGGCACCGCGCAGGGCGCCGTCGCTCAGAGCCTCCTTGTCTCCGGCCAGGTACCGGTCGAAGGGGGAGTCGTTGATCACCAGGGTGCGCTCGAAGTCGGCCAGGGCGGCGGCAATGTTCTCCCGGGTCGGCTCCTCGCCGAAGGCCTGACGGAACAAGCTGGCGTATTCCGGGATCTCCCGCAGCTTGGCCACCAGATAGTCGAGGTTGAGGTTCATTTCAAACGAGGAATGTATGGGCCCCTTGGCCTGATCTTCCAGGCTGTAGCTGCGCCCGTCCCAGAAAAAGGTGTGCAGGTAGGCGACGTTGATCAGGCTCTGGGTGTGCCGCCAGTGCTTGTTGGTCGGGTACGCGCCCGACAGGGGCTGGCCGTCGGCAAATGACTCCGCAGGGATGTGGCAGGCGGCGCAGCTCATGGTTCCGTCGCCGGACAGGCGCCGATCGAAGAACAGGGCGCGCCCGAGCTCGGCCCGCTTGACGTCGGGAGGGAGCAGCGAGGGGAGTTTTTCGGGCAGCGGCAATTCACCGGCGGTTGCCAGTGCACCCAAAACACCACCCAACAGAAGGCTGAACCAGGAGAAGATGCGGATCATCATGGCTTCGGCTTTGCGTCCTTGAGGGCTTCGTTAATATATTCCCGGAATTTTTCAATTGGCCGCTCACCGACCAAGATCCGGCCGTTGATGACGAACGTCGGGGTCTGATAGAAGTCTAATTCCCGGGCCAGCTTGACATCCCGCTCCACCCGTTCCCGGTATTTTTCACCGTCCAGCTCTTCGATAAAGCGCCGCGCATCGAGGCCGATGGTTTCAGCATGCTGAATCAGGCTGTCCCGGTCGAGCTCTTTGGTCTCCAGCATGATGTCATGCATGGCCCAGAATTTCCCCTGGGTCTTGGCCGCTTCCGCGGCCTGGGCGGCCAGGTAGGAATAGTGACGATAGCGATACGGGTAATGCTTGATCACCAACCGGATCTTCCCTTGATATTCCCGCATGATCTGCTGAACGACCGGACCGGCCGCCTGACAGTGGGGTCACTGGAAATCGATGAATTCGATCAGGGTGATCGGGGCGTCGGGGGGGCCCAGAACCGGGGAATCTGCCAAGGGAACCTCGATACGATTCTCGGCGTGCCCCCCCGAAACCCAAAGGATGGCAAGGAGCAGGGCGCACAACAACCGCTTCATGTCCTCTCCCTTTTCCAGTTGGGGTTCCCGCCTTTTTACTTGGACACTTCCTTGTACCACTTGATGTGGTGCTTCTTGGCCCACACTTTTCTCACCTGTCCCCAGAGCATTCCCTCCAGGGTCCCCGGGTTGCCGATCGAGCCCAGATAGATGTGGATGATGACTCCCATCATGAACAGAACAAAGAACAGCCCGTGCAGCATGAAGGAAAACTGGGTCAGACCACGATCCAGGGCGGTCGGGTCCCAGATCATCAACCCGGTGGCTCCCATGACCAGGGTTGCCAGAAATGAAAAGATACCAAAGAGTTTCTGGCCTGCGTTGAATTTACCCTGGGGAATGTCCTTTTTCTTGCGGGACAGATAGCCACCGCAGGCGGCGATCCACTTTCGGTCGTCTTGGTCGAAACGGATGATTTGCCCGGAGTGGGAAAGGAAGAGCAGGACCGAGGAGATTAGAAAAACGATCCCGGCCCACTTGTGGAACAGGATGCCCCGCTCGGGGCCGCCGAAGAAGTCGAAGTAGTTGAAAAAGGCCGGTGAGAACAGCCCCAGCCCCGAAACCAGCAGGACAAAGAAAGAGACGGCCACGATCCAGTGCAGCACCCGCTCAAAGGCGTTGAAGCGATTCACATATTGTTGGGCCATGATCATTCACCTCCTTTTCCCTGCGTCTCATCCTCTTCCAAGCGCTTGGGGCCGACGGTGACGTAGTGCAGCAAGGCGGCGCCGACGGCACCCCAGAAACCAAAAATCCCCAAAGGCCTGATAACGTCCTTCCAGAGAAAAATCGAAGCTGGAATCGCCGGCTTGTCCGGAAGCTGGTAGGTACCCGGGGTCTCATCCAGCACATAGAGGACCCCGAGGCCGTTCAGTTCGTTTTCGCCGTAAAGCGACTTCCCTTCGGCCTTAGCCTTGGCGATGAGTTTGTCCCGGCCGCCGAACCGCAGGGTACCAGTAGGACAAGCCTTGACGCAGGCCGGCTGCAGGCCGCTGGCAATACGGTCAACGCAGGCGTGGCACTTGGTGACCTTTTCCTGTTCGTCGTAGCGGGGCACATCGAAGGGACAGCCATTGACGCAGTATTTACAGGAAATACACTTCTCCTTGTCGAAGGCGACCATCCCGTCCTCGGTGCGATAGAGGGCCCCCGCCGAGGGACAGACCTTCATGCAGCCGGCATCGCCGCAGTGCATGCAGCGTTTGTTGAGAAAGAGCCACTGCAGCGTTCCGTCCTTCTCCTTTTCGACGAAATGAATCTGGTTGTACAGATGCGGAGTGAGGCCCGGGGGGTTTTCGTAGCTTCCCCGCTGGACCGTTCCCTCTGCCGGGAGCTTGTTCCACTGTTTGCAGGCCACCTGACAGGCGCGGCATGCGGTACACCGGGTGGTATCGATCAAAAAGGTTTTGCGTGCCATGGCTCATCACCCCCCTTTCTTCTCGAGGTTGACCATGAATGCCTTGGTTTCGGGAATCATGGTGTTGGCGTCCCCGATGGTGGGAGTCAACAGGTTGGAGCTATCGCCGACGTTGGGGGTGATCCAGCCGTAGCACCAGGGAAGGCCGACCTGGTGGATGGTCGTGTTTTGGACCGTGAAGGGCCGGAAACGGCCGGTGACGATGGCCACCGCCTCGACGCTGCCGCGCCCCGAGGAGACGGTGCAGATGTCGCCGCTCTTGATCCCCTTCTCCTTGGCCAGTTCGGGATTCATCTCCACGAACTGGCGTGGCTGCATCTCCAGCAGCCAGGGCTGGTTGCGGGTCAGCACCCCGGTCTGCCAGTGCTCGGTGACCCGGTAAGTGGTGGCGACGTAAGGATAGCGGATGTCGCAGGAGTAGAAGACGTCCTCCTGAATGCCCGATTCCGGGTCGAAGAAGAGCTTGATGGCCGGATTGATTCTGGTGCCGCTCAGGGGGTTCTTCTCGAGCGGGCACTCGAGGGGCTCGTAGTGCTCGGGGAAGGGTCCGTCCCGCATGCCGGCGCCGAAGATCGAGGCGACCCCGTCGGGGAGCATGATGAAGGACTTCTTGGTCCCTTCGTAGGCCAGCGGTTTCCAGCCGCCGTCGGGAACGTCCCCTTTCCAGCCGCTGCCGGTCCACCAGATGACCGGATGCTCCTTGTCCCAGGGCTGGCCTTGGGCGTCGACCGAGGCGCGGTTGTAAATGATGCGGCGGTTGACCGGCCAGCACCAGGACCACTCGGGGTAGAGGCCGATGCCGCTCGGGTCTTCCAGGCTGCGCCGGGCCAGCATGTTGCCTTTTTCCGTGTAGCTGTTGCAGTACAGCCAGTTGCCCGAGGAGGTGGAGCCGTCGTCTTGCAGGAAGGCGAAGGAGGGAACCAGGTCGCCCTTCTGGTAGAGGGTCCCCTTGATTTCCGTGTCCTTGAGGAAATAGCCGTTGATCTCTTTGGCCACGGCGTGAATGTCGAGATGGTGGATCCTGCCGTCGGGCATCGTGAAGCCGTAGTCCCAGGAGAGCTTGAGGATCGGGTCGGGGAAGGCGCCCCCTTCCTTGGCGTAGAGTGCGCGAACCCGGAAGTAGAGCTCGTTCATGATCTCCGAGTCGTGCTTCGAGCTGCCCAGCGGCTTGACCGCCGCATAGCGCCACTGGGCCCAGCGGCCGGAGTTGGTGATGCTTCCCTCCTTTTCGATGGAGGCCGAGACAGGCAAGAAGAAAACCTCGGTGTTCACCTGCGCCGGGTCCAAGTCGGGCCCTTTCCAGAAGGAGGCGGTCTCGTTGTCGAACAGGTTGACCGCCACCATCCAGTCGAGTTTGGCCAGCGCCTTGCGCACCTTGCCGGCGTTGCTCCCCGAGCAGGCCGGGTTCTGCCCCCAGGCGAAAAAGCCCTTGATGCCGTCCTTGAACATACGGTCGAAGAGCATCAGCCAGGAGGCGTTCTGGCCATCGTCGAGCTTGGGCAGCAACTGGTAGCCGAACTCCTCGGCGGCAGTCAACTCCGTGCTAAAATGGGCCCGCAGCAGGGAGGTGATGTACTTGCCGCGGTTGCCCCACCAGTTGGCGCTCAACGGGTCGTTGGTTCGGGGGGTGGTTTTTTCGATGTAGCCGGCCAGATCGACCAGGCTCGCCTTGGGGGTCGGCAGGTAGCCGGGCAGGATGTGGAAGAGCAGGCAGTGGTCGGTGCTCCCTTGCACGTTCGATTCGCCACGCAGGGCGTTGACCCCGCCGCCGGCCAACCCGATGTTGCCCAGCAGCAACTGGATGATGGCCATGGTGCGGATGTTCTGGGTGCCGACGGTGTGCTGGGTCCAGCCCATGGCGTACATGATCGTCGCCACCTTGCCGGGCTGGCCGGTCGAGCCGTAGATCTTGTAGACTTCCAGCAGTTTCTCTTTGGGAGTACCGGTGATGTCGGAAACCACCTCCGGGGTATAACGGGAGAAATGTTTTTTCAGCAGTTGGAACACGCAGTTGGGGTTCTGCAGGGTGGGGTCCGAAACGGCCACCCCGCTCTCGTCGCGCTGGAAGCTCCAGGTCGTTTTGTCGTAGGCGCGTTTTTCCGGATCATAGCCGGAGAACAGCCCGTCCAAATCCCCCGGCATTTTGAACTCCGGGTTGACCAGGAACGGCGCGTTGGTGTGCAGGCGCAGATATTCGTCGTGCTGGAGTCCCTTTTCGAGGATGTAGTTGATCATCCCGCCCAAAAAGGCGATATCGGTTCCCGAGCGCAGCGGGGCATAGATGTCCGCCCTGGCGCTGGTACGGGTGAAGCGCGGGTCGACGCTGAGCAGCTTGGCGCCGCGGTCTTTAGCCTCAAGGACGTATTTGAAGGCGATCGGGTGGTTTTCGGCGGCGTTGGAGCCCATAATGAGGATCACGTCGGCGTTGCGGATGTCGATCCAGTGGTTGGTCATGGCGCCGCGGCCGAAAGAGGTCGCCAAACTGGCAACCGTGGCGGAGTGTCATATTCGCGCCTGGTGTTCGATATAGACCAGGCCCCAGCTGCGCAGCAGCTTCTGCAGCAGGTAGCATTCTTCGTTGTCAAGCGCCGCGCTTCCGACCGAAGCGAGCCCGTCGGTGCGGTTGACCGTCTGCCCCTGATCGTTGGTGGTCATGAAGGTGGCATCCCGGGTATCCTTGACCTTGCGGGCGATCCGGTCCAGCGCCCAGTCCCAGGAGACCTTTTTCCACTCCCGCTCACCCTTGCCGCGGTAGAGCGGCTCGGTGATGCGGTTTTCGTTGTGGCGCAGTTGGTAGAGGGCTGCGCCCTTGCTGCAGAGCGTTCCCCGGTTGATCGGGTGATCCGGGTCCCCCTCGGTGTTGATCACCTCGCCGCCGCGGGTGTGGACGATGATCCCGCAGCCCACGGCGCAGTAGGGGCAGATGGTGGTGGTTTCCTTGGCATACTGGATGGCCAGGGGCTGGGCATAGGTCTGCGCGGGCTTGAGCCCCACGCCCAACAGCGAGGCCCCGACTGCGCCACCAGAGAGCTTGAGGAATCCGCGTCTGGTGAGTTCCATCGTTCACTCCTCCTTTGGGTTGGCGGTTATGGACTTGAGCCTTGTGGAGCAGGCTGAAAGGCACATTCCCGCGGCGACGTCACGGCTTTTCGAAATGCGGACAAGCGCTGCCGGCGCGCGGTTCTCCATATTTAAAAAGGGCTTGTTGTCGTATATATTAGTGACGGTTCCAGGCCAGGTGGTGTCGGCAACCGTTCCCAAAGGAGCATTTAGGCAGGATAATAGAAGAGTACAGGCTGATCCCCCCTAGTCAAGCTCGAAAAGTTACAACCTTTAACATTTTAAGACCCTTGACAACCCAGGCGACAAAACGCTTCGCTGGGATCGGGATGCAGGCTGTCTCAAGGGGGCTGGTGGAACCGCCGGGAGTCCTTCCATGATACAATTCAGGCCCGGGCGACAAGGGGGAGGCTGTTGGCAGCCATGGGACACGACCTTTGATGACACGCAGAAAAAAAGGCGCGCGATGGCAAAACGCTCTAAATTCATACTCTTGACCCTGGTTTTTGCGTGGAGCACGGTCGGTCCGGCTTGGGGCGTGGAGGTGGGAGAGGCAGCCCCGTTTTTCACCTTGAGCTCCCTTGACGGGCAAAAAATCAGCCTGTCGGACTTCAGGGGGCAAAGGCCGGTGTTGCTCTATTTTTGGGCCACCTGGTGTTCGAAATGCAAACGGGAGTGGCCGAAGCTCCTCGAAATCGCATCGGACACGGGCCATCGGAAGCTCATCGTACTCGGCATCAACGTGGGAGTGAACGATTCGGCCCGCAAGGCCAAAGTCTACAGGGAAAAATATGACCTGACCTTCCCCCTGGCCTTCGACAAGGGGAGCCGCGTAACCCATTCCTACGGGGTCATTGCGGTTCCCACCACCCTGATCATCGACAGCAACGGCGTCGTTCGGTATCGTGGGGTCAGCCTTCCGGACGATCTGGAAACTTACCTCGAGACGTCCAGTCCGTAACTCCATAGTCCTCTGCAAAACCGGCCAGCAGAAACCGTTTCACAAATGATCTTGCAATCGGTGAGGTTTGGTGCGAGGAAAAAATCCGGGCGGTCTTAGAGGGCCCGGAACGACTCGGGTCGCAGGGCCATTTTTCCTTGGATGGAGGCATCGAGCAGGGCCAGGGACAGGGCCTAACCCCGATGATCAGGAGATTTTAAGCACGGCGGCCATTGCAAGTGCTTGCGCATGGCTGTAAACCTCGAAGGTGTCGCCGCGCACATAGCCGACCAGGGTGATGCCGGCTTGCTCGGCCATCTGGATGACCATATCGGTGGGGGAGGTGCGCGAGGCGATCAGGGCGATGCCGAGGCGCATCGCCTTGGCGACCATCTCGCTGGAGACCCGCCCCGAGGTGACGAGAAGCTTTCCATGCAGGTCGAGGTTTTTAAAGAGCGCCTCGCCGGCGATGCGATCGAGGGTGTTATGGCGACCGAGGTCTTCGGAGTAGATCAGCAGTTGTTGTCCGTCGCCCACTGCCGCCGAGTGGATGCCCCCGTGGGCTCGATAGCTTTCGGCCCTCTGGGCCAGCTCTCGCATCAGAGCGAAGATCTGCTGGGGAGTGAAGCGGGCGCGGGCTTCGCTTGGGCCCGTCGATTTCATTGGGGGGACGGGGAGCTGAAAACTGATGCCGGTGCCGCAGCCCGAGGTGAGGGCGGGGAAAAGCCGCTCGGGGATCTCGGCGCGGATGCGTACCCGGGCCGTGCCGAATTCCTGGCAGACGCCGAGGCTCAGAATGTCGTCAAGCCCCTGGATGAATCCCTGCAGGCGCAGGAATCCCGCAACCAGGAAGTTGAGCTGATGGGGGGAAGCGATCAGAGTGGCGAGATCCCGGCCGTTGACCTCGAGTCGCAGCGGGTATTCCTGGACCACCTGGCGTTCGACACGGCTCACAGATCCCTGTTCATAGCGGAAAACCACGTGGTGGCGATTCTGTTCCATGCCCTCATCCTTTCGTAGGGGCGGCCCCTGTGGCCGCCCGGGCAGGCACGGGGACCTGCCCCTGCAGGCGGGTTTTGACCAGGACCAGCCTCTGCGATGGCGCAAACCCTTTCGCGTGCAGAAACTGCTGGAGCTCGAAATTTTTCCCCGACACCTGGGTGCGCACCGAATCGACCTTCAGGGTCGTCAGATTAACCAGCAACTGGGACAGGAGGGCTCGCCCGAGGCCGGTTCCCTTGTAGGCCGGATGGACGCCAATGGTATCTACGACCGCCGTCTGGTCGGCCTTGCCGAATTCTCCATAATCCAGCCGTGCCGTAATGAATCCGGCAACCGCCTTTAAATCCTCGGCCACCAGGGATACCCGGATCCCCGTTTCGACCAGCATCTCCTTGAATTTGGTTTGATAATAAGAGGAGCGTTCCTTGCCGGTGAGTTTGCTGTCGATGCGAACGACGGCGGCCAGATCCTCCTCCCGCAGGGAGCGGACCAGGCACCGGTCCCGAGCCAAGGTATCGTAATTATCGCCGTCGGCCCCATGGACCCGCCAGACGCCGTCCCTCTTTACCGACCTCACCTCGGCGACTTTCTCGCGCAGGGGCGAAGTGTCACGTTCGAGGATCTGACAGGGTGCCAGTTGGAATCCAGCGGAAGAGAAGAAGCTGGTCATCATGCGGTCCGTCCAGTCGGTCTGCGTGCGCAGGATACCAATGCCTTTCTTTTTCATTCGCTGCTCTATGCGGGAGATCACCGCTTTGCCGATCCCCTGGCGCTGGACATCGGGATCGACGCCGATGACGTCCAAAACGGCCCCCGCCCCGGCAGCGCCGAACTCGCCTTCCTGCAGGCGCGCGAAACCGTAGCCGACTACCTTCTCCCTATCGAGAGCCGCGCAGGTGATGAAGCTCTCCGGGGTCGCCGTCGCTACGGCGAGGCGTTTTTCGAAGAATGCTTTTCGCGGCCGGCCAGCCAACAGGCTTTCGATTTCCGAAACCCGAGCCAGATCGTTGGGGCGGAGTGATCGAAGTGTAAGAGCGGGCATCCCCTTTTTTCTCCTTTGACCTTGTACGGCAAATGGCACCGATTGGTTCAACGCCGCAGCATGGCGCTTGCCCGGACTATTCCCCGGGCGCGGGCGGTGATGAGGTCGGGGGAGACAGCAGCGCCTCGGTCAAAACGTATGCGGCCTGCAGCGCCGAGGTGGGGCAAAGCGGAAAACATTCTTTGCAGTCCCAGCATTCCTTGGCAGCGATTTCCGGGATGAAAGCGATTTCCCGCTTCGCTCCCCGGTCAAAAAAGCTGATGGCGTTCTTCTTCTTGATCTCGGCGCAGTACCTCACGCACAGACCGCAGAGGATGCAGAAGGAGGGCTCTTTTTCGAAACGATCCCGGTCCGCTCCATACACCTCGGCCAATTCCATTAGTTGTTCGGAATCGGGTGCGTGAGCCAGCATCTGCTCTAAAAGCACCTTGCGAATCTTGTCCACCTTCTCGGTTCTGGTGCGTACCACCAGATCCTTTTCCACCGGGTGCTGGCAGGCGGCGATGAGATTTGTCCTCCCATTGGCATCCGCCTCAACCGTGCAGATCCGGCAAGCCCCGTAAGGTGCCAGTTTCTCATGGTCACAAAGGGTGGGAATCGAAACCCCCACGCTTCGTGCCGCCTCCAGAATAGTCATCCCTTCTTTGGCGGCAACTTCTTTTCCATCAACCTGCAAGTGGATTTCACTCATGATATCACCTTCTCATCCTATGCTTGCCGCTTCTTCAGGGATGGGAGACGGCACGGGCTCGCCGGAAATTTTGCTCACTGCACCGAAGGCTGCAGGGCAGGCGTCGATACAAGCCCCGCACTTGGTGCATTTATCCTGGTCGATGACGTGAATCTGCTTTTTACCGCCTTCGATCGCTTCAGCCGGGCATTTCCTGAGACAGGCCCCGCAACCCTTGCATTTCTCCGGGTCGATAAAGAAGGCGATCAACTCCTTGCAGGAGAGCGCCGGGCACCTCTTTTCCTTGACGTGAGCCTCATACTCATCGCGGAAATAGTTTAACGTGCTGAGCACCGGGTTGGGGGCGGTTTTGCCCAGAGCACACATGGAGGAGCCCTTGGTGGCCTCGGCCAGCTCCTGCAATAGCTCGATATCCCCCTCTTTACCCAATCCCTTGGTCATGTTGGTCAGGATCTTCAGCATCTGCCGAATGCCTTCGCGACAGGGGTTGCATTTGCCGCACGACTCGTCACTGAGGAATTCGAGGAAGTACCTGGCGATATCGACCAGACAGGTATCCTCATCCATGACGATCATCCCGCCTGAACCCATCATGGCGCCGGCCTGGGTCAACTCGTCGAAGTCGACCTTGATATCCAGGAGGCTTTCCGGGATACAGCCTCCTGACGGTCCCCCGGTCTGCACCGCCTTGAACTTCTTGCCGCCGGGAACCCCGCCGCCGATCTTGAAGATGATGTCCTTCATGGAGACGCCCATGGGCACCTCGACGAGGCCGGTGTTGTTCACCTTGCCGACCAGCGAAAAGATCTTGGTTCCCTTGCTCCCTTCGGTTCCGATCGATTTGAAAAAAGCGGCTCCCTTATTGATGATCAGGGGAATATTGGCCCAGGTCTCGACATTATTGATATTGGTCGGCTTCCCCCAGAGCCCTCGGGTTGCAGGGAAGGGCGGTCGCGCATTCGGTTCTCCCGGCTTGCCCTCCAGAGAATTGAGCAGCGATGTTTCCTCGCCGCAGATGAAGGCTCCGGCCCCCCGATGCACCTTGACCGTGAAATCGAACCCGGAACCGAGGATGTTCTTGCCAAGAAGCCCGTATTCTTCGGCTTTCTGGATCGCGATCGCCAGGTTGGATACGGCCAGGGGATACTCCTGCCGAACGTAGACATAGCCCTCGTTCGCGCCGATGGCATAGGCGCCGATCATCAACCCTTCAAGCACAGCGAATGGGTTGCCTTCCATCACCGACCGGTCCATGTAGGCCCCGGGGTCACCCTCGTCGCAATTGACGACCACATACTTCTGGTCCCCCGGAGCGTTGCGGGCAAAATCCCACTTCACTCCCGAAGGGAAACCCGCACCGCCGCGCCCCCGCAGTTTTGCGTCCTTCACTTCGCCGACGACCTGCTCGGGCGTCATCTCGAAGAGCGTCTTGATCAGAGCCTTGTACCCGTCGGCGGCGAGGTAGTCTTCCAGGCTTTTCGGGTCGATCTGTCTGTTGGAGCCGAGGACGAGCCGTTCCTGGTTCTTATAGAAGGGGATATCGTCTTCGACGGTCGATTTCTCGCCGGTGTTCGGATCGACGTAGAGCAGGCGCTCCACGACCCTGTTTCCTTTTATCGTCTCGGAAACGATCTCGGCGATGTCTTCAGGCTGCACCTTGAGGTAGCAGATCCCCTGAGGATAAATGACGATGATGGGCCCTTGCTCGCAGAAACCGTGACAACCGGTTCTCCTGAAGACGACATCGGCTGCGACCCCCTGTTTTTCGAGTTCCTGTTCGATCGCAGCGGCAACCTTTCCGCTGCCGGTGGCGTGACAGGCACTGCCGGAACAGAGCGTAATGTTGGCCTTATCGGCATTCCTCTGGGAAAGAATCTCCTTGCGGAAAGCTTCCAATTCGGCAGGTGATTTTATCCTTGGCATAATATCCCCTTACTCACAGGCGCATTTCTTCAAGCCTTCAGCTGATTCGGCCTGCTCCAGTTGCTTCAAGACCTCCGCCGTTTCGGCCTTATCCACGTTGCCGTGGATTTCGCCGTCGACGACCATCACCGGACCCAGGGCACAGCAGCCGAGGCAGCTTACGGTCTCCACGCTGAAGTTCAGGTCGGAGTCGGTTTCGCCCGGTTTGACCCCCGTCACGTCCTCGACCGTATCGATGATCCCCTGCGCGCCGCGAACATGGCAGGCCGTCCCCACGCAGACGTGAACCTCGTGCCGACCTTTGGGGGTGAGACTGAAGTGTTTGTAAAACGTGGTGATATGCTGGATGCGGCTCATGGGAACATCCAATTTCTCGCCGACTCTCGTCAACGCCTCTTTGGGGAGCCATTTGTTTTCGCTCTGGATGTCCAGCAATATCTGTATCAGCGAACTGGCTTCGCCGTGATGCTTTTCAATAATCTGATCGACTCTGCTGATATCCATGTCGTCGTCCTTATCTCTCTTCCTGCGAAAAGTGTAGAACCGCTTTCAACAAGCCAGAGCGTAGCGTTTCAGCTCCTCGTCGAAGCGGACCAGACCGAGCCTCGATGACATGCTGAGATGCCTTGATACCTCCGACGCTTCCAGGCCAAGACCCTCGGCAATTTCCCGGGCGGATAGAGCCTTTTCCCGCAGGAGCATCGTGATCTGGCTCATGGCCAGCTTGTCCGTCACCAGTTCGTTGAAGAGCCGGTTGAAGTCGGCACTGGCGAAATACTCCTGATACTCTTCCTCGGTCTTGAAACGCACCCGCAGCCTCTCCCGTTCCACCAGCTTGGCGTAGGGGAGCAGTTTCGAGACCGCTTCCAGCTTGAGCTTCAAGGTGTTGTCGGAGATCCCTTCGCCTTTGCCGAGAGGCCCCAGCTGCTTGAGCTTCTTGCCGAAGTCGTTCATGATTTCGGCATAGCGCATCCCCTCGGAGGCGGAAATCCACTCCAGCCGCAACCTCTCGGGATTTATGCCGACGTATTCCAGCAGCTTCTTGCCGAAATGCATGTTGAACAATGCGTCGTAGTTGCCTTCGGTCACGTAATGGCATTCACCGAGCCAGCAGCCGCCGACAAACACCCCGTCCGCTCCGTTGGAGAAAGCCCGGAGGACGAATGCGATGTCGACCCGGCCGGTGCACATTACCCGAATGATCTTTGTTTCCGTACTATATTGTTGCCTGGAAACTCCAGACAGGTCCGCAGCCCCGTATGCTCACCAAGTGCACAGAAAGCCGATGACGCTGGGCTTGTACTCGAATCCCGCAGCCATATCCGTCTCCTTTCTAGTCAGTCGTCCCTTGTCGGCTGATGAAAAAACCTGAGAAATCCATTTTCAACCCCTTGTCAGCAGGCTGCTTCACAGGTCGGTTGCTCGACCGCCTGCTCTATCTGGCAGGTCGGTCGCTTGGCCGCCTGGTTCATCTGGCAGGTCGGTCGCTCGACCGCCCCGTCGATCTGGGCGAAGATCTCTTCGTCCGTATAGTGCTTCAGGTAGATGGCCCCGGTCGGACATTTGGCGTTGCACAGGCCGTCCCCCTTGCATAGAACCGCCTCCACCCGGGCCTTCTTGCCCTTGGGCGTCTCATGGAACTCGATCGCTCCGTATTTGCATGCCGTGATGCAGGCCCCGCAGGACACGCAGTTGTCCTCCTTGACGTCGCAGACCGATCCCGAGGCGGTAACCGATTCCCCGGATAGGATAACGACGGCGCGTCCCGCAGCCCCGTACGCCTGGCTGATCGTCTCCGAAATGTGCTTCGGATAATGGGCCGTACCGCACAGGAAGACCCCGTCGGCGGCAAAGTCCACGGGCCGCAGTTTTACATGGGCTTCCTGGAAAAAACCGTCCGGGTTCAACGCAAGCTTGAAGAACCGGCCGACGTCCTGGGCGCTTTCGGCGGGGATGACAGCGGCGGAAAGAACGACCAGATCGGCTTCCAGCTCAAGCCTCTGCCCCAGGACGGGGTCGGCCACCGTCACCTGCAGACCATCTCCCGCCGCGTCCACCTGCGGCTTGTCCTGCGGCTCGTAACGAATGAACTTGATGTCCTTGCTCGCCGCCTCGCGGTAGAAGTCCTCCTTGAAGCCGTAGGTCCGCATGTCCCGGAAGAGGATGTGGATATCGATTGCGGGGTTGATCTCCTTGAGCTTCAGGGCGTTCTTGATGGCCTGGCCGCAACAGACGCGGCTGCAGTAATTCCTGTCCTCCTGCCGGCAGCCGACGCACTGGACCATCACCAGGCTCTGGGCGCCGGTTACCTTTTCGTTCTGACTGGAGATTTCCCCCTCCAACTCCAGCTGGGTCAGGACGCGGTCGTTCTCCCCGTAGTGGTATTCGGTGGGGCGGTGCTCCTGGGCGCCGGTGGCGATGACGGCGATTCCGTGCTTTATCTTCCTGGGTTTCCTCCCCGCCGTGTTGACCGTGGTTGTGTAATTCCCCACATAGCCGGTAACCTCGGTAATGGTGGAATCGGTGGCCACGCGGATCAGGGGGTGCTGGTAGACCTTGCGGATCAGCGCGTTCAGATGTTCCTGAACATCCATCCCTTCCAGGGTGTAATGGATTTTCCGGGCCATCCCTCCGAGATCCGCATCCTTTTCGATCAGGTAGACCTCGAACCCCTGCTGCGCCATGTTCAGGGCGCTGGTCATGCCGGCCAGACCGCCTCCGATCACCATCGCCGTCTTGTTGACCGGCAGCTCGAATTCTTCCAAGGGCTCCAGATGGGCGGCTCGGGCCACGGACATGCGGATGATGTCCTTGGCCTTTTCGGTGGCGGCCTCCTTTTCGCGCGAGTGGACCCAGGAGCAGTGCTCGCGGATATTGGCGAACTCGAAGAAATATTGGTTGAGGCCGGCCTCGCGGCAGGTGTCCCGGAACAGCGGCTCGTGGGTCCGGGGGGTGCAGGCCGCCAGCACCACGCGATTGAGGCCCTTTTCAACGATCGCGTCGGAGATCTGCTTGGCATTTTCCGTGGAGCAGGCGAACAGGTTCTCACCGGCCCAGGAAACCCCCTCCAGTGTGGAGGCGTACTCCACCAGGGCAGGGATGTCGACGGTCCGACCGATGTTGGCGCCGCAGTGACAGACGACCACCCCGATCTTCAGTTCCTCCTCGGAGACGTCGCGCTCCGGCGGATAGACCCTGTCCCTGCTCAACCGATGGCGGCGATAGTTGAGAAGCTCGCCGCACAGGGCATCGGCGCCGCTGGCGGTGACGACGGACTCGGGGATATCCAGAGGCCCCTGGAACGCCCCGCTGACAAAGACCCCCTTGCGGGTCGTCTCGATGGGATTTTTCGGATTGATTTTGCAGAATCCGTGCTCGTTGAGTTCGATGCCGAATTTCTTGGCCAGCCCCTCCACATCTTTCGGAGGATTCAATCCGACCGAGAGTACCACCAGATCGAATTCCTCTTCCTTTACCCCCTCATCGAGGGTGGAGTAGCGGATGGTGACATTCTTGGATTCTTCGATCTCTCGGCCCACCGTGACGTAGCTGCGGATGAAGTTCACCTCCGGTAGCTTCTCCGCTCGTTGGTAGAAGCGCTCGAAATCCTTGCTGAACGCACGGATGTCGTTATGGAAGATCGTGGCGTTGAGGCCGGCGTCATGGTCTTTGGCCAGAATCACCTGCTTCTGGGTATAGGCGCAGCACACCGCCGAGCAGTAGCTGTTGCCCCCCTCGAGGTTGGCCTGCCGTGAGCCGACGCACTGAATCCAGGCGATCTTGTGGGGGTGCTTTTTGTCGGAGGGGCGCCTTACTTCCCCTTCATAGGGTCCGGTGGCGCACAGGATCCGCTCGAAATCCAGACTGGTGACGACGTTTTCCATGATGCCGTAGCCAAAGTCGTTTCGAAGCTTCGGATCGAAGGTGTCGAAGCCGGGAGAGAGGAGAATCGCCCCGACCTCCACTTCCACCTTCTCGGGCTTCTGGTGGAAATCAAAGGCCTTCGCCTTGCAGACGTTCACGCAAGCCTGGCATTTGCCCTCCTTGAGGTACAGACAGGTTTCAGGATCCACGTAGGTGACCAGGGGCTCTGCCTGAGAAAAGTGGATGTGAACGGCTTTGCTCGACGAGAGATTCTGATTAAACGTATCGGGGATCTTGACCGGGCAGTAGTCCACGCAGATATTACAGCCCGTGCATTTCTCCTCGATAATGTAGCGGGGCTTTTTAATCAGGGTGACCTTGAAGTCTCCCGCCTCACCCTCGACCCTGTCTACTTCGGTATAGGTCAGGATCTCGATGTTGGGATTCCTCGCGCATTCGATGAACTTGGGGGACTCGATGCACATGGAGCAGTCACCGGTGGGGAAGGTCTTGTCCAACTGGGCCATCTTTCCGCCGAGCGCGGGCGACTTATCGACCAGATACACCCTGAAGCCGGAATCCGCCATGTCCAGAGCGGCCTGGATGCCACTGATCCCACCACCGACAACCAGGACATCGCCCATGTTTCTGCCTGCGGAATTATCAATAGGTTGTCTTTCGACTGGAGTGTTTTCCACTTTATTCTCCCTTTGTCAGGTTCTTCCGGCCAACAACTTCCCTAGATCACTTCCTGGATGATTTCCGTGATATCCTTGATCTGCAGGGCTTCACTCTCATCCAGGTCCAGGCTACTATCCGTGAAGTTGGTGATGCAGTAGGGGCAAGAAGTAACCAGGACCTCGGCTCCGGCATCGACGGCTTGCCTCACGCGAAGGCCGGAGAACCGTTCCTCCTTGGGAGTTTCCATCCAGATTCTGCCCCCGCCGCCTCCGCAGCACAGACTGTTTTCACGCGAATCGGCCATTTCCCTCAGCTCGAGGCCGGAGACCTTGGTCAGGAGCTCGCGGGGTTTGTCGTAGATGCCGTTATGGCGCCCCAGGTAGCACGGATCGTGGTAGGTGACTTTTTTTTCATACTCCCCGGTGAGCTGCAGTCGACCTTCGTTGACCAACTCGGCGATGTATTCGGAGATAAAGACCACCTCGAAGTTCACCATGAACTCGGGATATTCGTTTTTGAAGCTGTGGTAGCAATGGGGGGACGAGACCAGAACTTTCTTCACGCCATGATCGATAAACGCCTTGATGTTCTCCTTGGCCAGGCGTTTGAACAACTCCTCGTTGCCCGTTTTGCGGATGCTCTCTCCGCAGCAGCTTTCCCTGGAGCCCAGAATCCCGAAATCCACACCGGCCTTGTTCAGGATCTTGGCGGTGGCGGCGGCCACCTCCTTCATTCGCGGGTCATAGCTCAGGTAGCAGCCGGTGAAGTATAAAACCTCCATGTCCTCGGTGAAGGTTTTTACCGGCAGGCCCTTGGCCCATTCCGCCCGCTTGTCTCGATCGCCGCCCAGGGAGTTGCCTTCGGAGGTGAGGCTGGCCACGACGTTGCGGACCGGGGCGACATGGCCCGGATACACGTCGTACTCGGCGGCGAGCTTGCGCAAGGCCACCCCGGCCTCGATCTGGTTCACTCCCCGGGGACAGTTGGTGGGGCAGGTCCCGCAGGTCGAGCAGCGCCAGATTCCTTCGTTATCGATCTCGGTCAGACCGAAGGTCGCTTGGCGGACTATCTTGCGCATGCTGAAGTTCTGAACCCTGTTCCATGGGCAAACAGCATCGCACCTCCCGCATTGGTAGCAGTACTTGAACGAGTCGCCACCGTTCTCTTTTATGACATCGATAATTTCTTTGAAGGGGGCTACGGTCTCCACGATATCACCTATCCTATTCTTTTGATTCAGGGTTTCAAAGTTTTGGACATATGCGCGACCGTATCTAACACCTTATCTATTCCATGCCTCTTCACCAAGGCTTCCAGGCCGATCTCCATTTCCTCCCGCTTCACCTCTTCAGGCTCCGCTTCCACCTCCCGCTCCGTGAAGGTCAGGGCATCAACCAGGCACCACTTGACGCACAGGGGCTCCTCTTCGCCTTCACACATATCGCATTTCAGCGGGAGGCCGGAATCGGGTTCTCTGAACAGGTCCCGGGACGGGCAGGAAGCCCTGCAAAAGCCGCACTCGTCATATTCCTTGCCTTCGATGGTGTATCGGTCCCTCCCGGAACACTCGGCCTCGACATATTCACCGGCGTACACAGGAACGTAGACGTCCCTGAGCGGATCGCGAATCACCCGAACCCGAGAGCGTGCCGGGTTGTTGCTGCTGTATTTTGGCAGCGCATGAAAGGCGGAGCAGATCACCTCGCAGGCCCGGCAGCCATTGCACTTGTCAACATCGATATTGATGGTTTTAACGGTTTTGGTCTGGGTTTTCTTAATATTATCTTTCAAGGTTTACGCCCTCCACTCTAGTTGGTCTCTGCCGCCGTCAAAACTGCTTCGGAAGGAGCGTCGTCCCTCTCGGTCAAGATCCCTCTGTTGAGGAACTCCTCGCTCACATACCCCAGGCCCAGTTCCTCCAAGGATTCCTTGGTAGGAATGCCGTCGTTGTTCCACCCCTTGAGCTGGTAATAGGAATCCAGAAGCTGCTCTTCAAGTTCGGGGAAGCGTTTCTTCCAGTGGTTCGCCGGCGGCTTCTCATCTTTTCTTCGCATGCCCCTGCTGATATTGATGGCTCTGACCAGCGTCCGGTATCGCTTGGCCGCCTGCGTCAGTTTCTTTTTATCCATATCGATCCCGGCTCCCGCCGAAATGAATTGCGGATAATTGTGGATATGGTAGGGAGGCTTCAGGGGGAAGGAGGACAGTCCGGCACATTGACCGAGGGCGTCGTCGATGTAATGCATCTGCTCCTGCCAGTCGACGATATCGCAACACATGTCCACCGTCGGGTAGAAGGGCATCGAGTTTTCTCCGCGGAGCTCCCAGTCCAGGAAGTACTGCTTGAACTTCTCGTCAGGAACCTGGATCCAGTCCTTCACGAACGCCTCCCGCTGTTCCCGCGTCGGGAAAGGCATCTGGGGGAACTGGCCCTCGATCTGGGTGATATTGATCTTCTCGCCGGTGGCATACATGAGGAAGTAGATAGGATTCAGCATGGAGAGCTTCAGCGGGAGCTGCTCATGCTTCTTGATGTTGTTGTGGGCGTATTCTTCCGCGCCCTTGCCGATCTCCTTCGCCGCCCAATAGGTTCCGTTGGCCAGCACGTCCCCGATTCCTTCCCGCCTAACGATCTTGTCGAGCAGATAGTAGAACCGGCCTTCGTTATCGGAGGGCATCCCCGGGAAGTCATCGTCCGACAGAATGCCGTTTTCGAGAAGCTCGAGGGCAAAAGCCATGACCTGCGGCGCGGAGAATCCGTCCAGGCCATACTCCGTCGCGCGCTGGGCGATTCTCAAGCCGAAATCGAGGTCCGAATAGGCGCCCATCGTATAGGTGAGCTTGGTGAAGCATTTCATCATGTAGGTCGGCAGGCCCGGCATGGAAATGGTGGCCCCGCACTTCATCGGACAGTTATAGCAGCTGATCAGCCGCGTCCGGGCGCTCTCCAGGGTCTCGGTCCACTCTTGCTCGATCTCCTCGGTCCAGAAATCTTTTCGACGAGTGCGTGAGTTGCCCCAGTTGAAGTTCTCGGTGTGCCACTTCTCATCGTGGACCTTCATCTCCTGCGGCGAGCCGAGCCCGGCCAGGATGGGCATGACATCCGGAATCGGATTGTCTTCCCGGAACTTGATGTACTCCAGCACGTCGTTGCAAAGCTCCATGAATTCTTGCGGCTTCGCGACACTGAGGTCCTTGGTCCCGCGCACGACGATAGCCTTGAGCTTCTTGTCCCCCATGACGGCTCCGATACCGCCTCGGCTGGCACTGGAGCGGCCCTGCTCGATGGATGCATAATAGACCCGGTTTTCACCGGCCAGGCCGATGGCGGCCACCTGGGCCTGCGGTTCGTTCAGCTCCTTTTTGATGAGCTCTGCGGTCTCGATCGACCCCTTGCCCGCAAGGTGAGAGGCATCACGGATTTCCACCTTGTCATTGTGGATATACAGATAAACCAGATCGGGCGACTTGCCGCGAAGAACCACCTTGTCGTAACCGGCATACTTCAACTCCGGAGCCCAAAATCCCCCCATCATTGAAAAGGCCATTAATCCGGTCTGAGGAGAGATGGTGGACACAATGGTACGGTTGCAGCCGGTAGCCGGCGTGCCACACAAAAGTCCCGCACCGAAAATCAACAGATTGTCCGGAGAAAAAGGCTCGACTTCAGGGGGAACCCTGTCCCATAGTATCTTGGCGTTCGTTCCCAGCCCCCCGAGATAAAGTTCGGTGTCTCTTGGATCGGTTGCAACCTTCTCAATGTTGCCTCGGGAGAGATCAATTTCCAAATTAAACCCTGTCTCTGCGTACCTCATTCTCTGACCCCTTCTAGCAGTTCGTCGGAATTTTCGCTCACCAGGTGTGAAAATCGCCGTTCATTGAAAACCCCTGTTGAGGCGAAATAACAATGACTTCTATGCCCCGCCAGGTTGACCGAGTAACACCCTACCTGCTGCCAACTTCATGGATCGGCTGCTACCAAATCCCGTATTTATGTAAATTGGTACTACAATACTATTTATCTGTCAAGAAAATAAAACGGCGTATATAATTATGTGGCCAGAAGAAAAAGCGGTAACAGGGTGCACCGGTACTCGCCAGACTGTCCTTGCCGACGAAGTCAGGAAAATGGCTTGTACTGTAAACAGTGTTTGTGATATCAGAGGAAGACCGGCCGGACCAAGCCGATCGGAGACAGAGTCTATTGAGGCGACCTATGCGCGAAGGAACCGGAAAAGGTTGTGAAAACAGCGCAAAAATGGGGAGGATCGGCGATCGTCCCTATTGGGTCCGCGATTTTTCCATTCTGACCAGGGCGGTTCACCAGGTGGCGGCGGCGGTCTTCCTTGCGGCCTATCTTCTCGATGCCATTCCTGGGCCGCCGGTGATATATGTGGCGGTTGCTCTTCTCAGCGGGGGCCTGCTCCTTGGCACTGAATGGTGGCGGCATCGCCAAATCGGCAGGGAACTGGCGGGACTGATCACCCTGACGAAAATCCTCCTTCTGGGGGCGGCACACCACGGTTTTCTGCCTTTGCAGGAAACGGTGCTCCTGGCCTTCGTCATCGCCTCGGTGGGGGCTCACGCGCCGAAGCAGATGCGGCACAGGCTCCTGTTTTAAGGCGGCATAAATCGATTTCAGGCCAGGCGGGAGTTGCGGAGGATTTCCGCAGGGTGGCCGGCGGCATCGCGCAGGGCCGGCGCCCGGGCCGGAAACACCTACTTGCCGAGCAGCCGGATCCCCTCGTCCAGCCCTTCGAGGGTCAGGGGAAACATCCGACCTTCCATGAGCTTTTTCACCATGCCGACCGACTGAGTAAATTTCCACCAATCCTGGGGAAGGGGGTTGAGCCAGATGGCCTGCGGGTAGGCTGCCAGCAGGCGCTGCCCCCAGACGTATCCCGGCTCCTGGTTGTAGTGCTCGACGCTTCCTCCGGCCATGGAAATCTCGTAGGGACTCATCGAGGCATCGCCGACGAAGATCAGCCTATAGTCCGGTCCGTAGGTATGAATCACGTCCCAGAGCTCGGTACGTTCGGCCCGAAAGCGCTGATTATCCCGCCAGACACTTTCGTAAACGAAGTTGTGAAAGTAGAAGTGTTCGAGATGCTTGAACTCGCTGCGGGCCGCGGAGAAGAGCTCTTCGCAGATTTTGATGTGATCGTCCATGGAGCCGCCCACATCCAGGAAAAGCAGCACCTTGACCTGGTTGTGAAGCTCGGGGACCATTTTTAAATCGAGATAGCCGGCGTTGTTGGCGGTGGCGCGGATGGTGCCGGGCAGGTCGAGGATCTCGGCAGCCCCCTCGCGGGCAAAATGTCGCAGACGGCGCAGGGCGACTTTGATGTTCCGGGTGCCCAGCTCCACCGAACCGTCGAGGTTCTTGAATTCGCGCCGGTCCCAGACCTTGACCGCCCGGCGGTGCCGGGAGCGGTCCTGGCCGATGCGCACCCCTTCGGGGTTGTAGCCGTAGGCGCCAAAAGGGGAACGGCCGCCGGTGCCGATCCATTTGCTTCCCCCCTGATGCCGTTCCTTCTGTTCCTCCAGGCGCTTCTTCAGCGTCTCCATCAGCTTTTCGAAGCCGCCGAGGGCTTTGATCTGGGCCTTCTCTTCCTCGGAAAGAACCAGCTCGGTGAGCCGGCGCAGCCACTCCTCGGGAATATGCGCCTTGAGCTCCTCACCGATCTCGGACACCCCCTTGAAATAGTGGGCGAAGACCCGGTCGAACTTGTCGAAGTTGGCTTCGTCCTTGACCAGACAGAGGCGGGCCAGGTAATAGAAGTCCTCGACGCTTCCCCAGGCTACCTGCCGGTCCAGCGCCTCGATCAGGTCCAGATACTCCCGGATGGTCACCGGAACCCTGGCCTGCTTCAGTTGCATGAAAAACTCAACCAGCATCGCTTCCGCGTCACCGTCCGCGGCGGGCCATGCCCACCAGGCGGTCGAAGAGGTGCAGGTCCTGTTCGTTCTTCAGCAGGGCGCCGTGCAGGGGAGGGATGGCTTTGCCGGGCTGGTCGCTGCGGAGGGCCTCCGGGGGGATCTCCTCGGCGACCAGCAGCTTCAGCCAGTCGAGCAGCTCGGAGGTGGAGGGCTTCTTCTTCAGGCCGGGAACGTCCCGAATGCCGAAGAAGGTCTCCAGGGCCGCTTTGAGCAGGGATTTTTTGATCCCCGGATAGTGTACCTCGACGATCTGCTCCATCGTCGCCGCATCCGGAAAGCGGATATAGTGGAAAAAGCAGCGGCGCAGAAAGGCGTCGGGCAGCTCCTTTTCGTTGTTGCTGGTAATGATGATGACCGGCCGGTGGCGGGCGGTGACCAACTGGCGGGTCTCGTAGACGTAGAACTCCATCCGGTCGAGCTCCTGCAGCAGGTCGTTGGGGAACTCGATATCGGCCTTGTCGATCTCGTCGATGAGCAGGACGGCCCGCTTCTCCGACTCGAAGGCTTCCCACAGCTTCCCCTTGACGATGTAATTGCCGATGTCGTGGACCCGCTCGTCGCCGAGCTGGGAGTCGCGCAGCCGGGAGACGGCGTCATACTCGTAGAGACCCTGGTGGGCCTTGGTCGTCGACTTGACATGCCACTGAAAAAGAGGCATGCCGAGGCCGCCGGCGACCTCCTCGGCCAACATGGTCTTGCCGGTTCCGGGCTCCCCCTTGATCAGCAGGGGGCGCCCCAGGGTGATGGCGGCGTTCACCGCCAGGTTCAGATCCTCGGTCGCTACGTAGGTGTCGGTTCCGTTAAAGCGCATCATAGTCATTCCTGATCGTTCGAATTTTGGGGCGGGATAAATGCATCGGCCGAAACGGGGATCATTCCACCGGGCCCGGTTTGGGCAGAAATGCCGTCATTACAACGGCGCAACCGGTCAGCGCGGCCGAGGCCAGAAAGCTCGTGGTAAAGGTGCCGCTCGCCTCGGCGATAACCCCGGCGGCACCCGGGCCGACCGTCTGGCCGATGGCGAAGAAAAAGGTGATGATCGAAAAGGCGGTCGCCGCCCGGGAAAGCCCCAGGTAGTCCCCTACCGCCGCCGCCATGATGGTCGGAATGGCAAAGACCGCCAGGCCGTACAGGACCACGGAGAGCAGCAGGGGAGCGGTGCCGAGTCCCGAGCCGGCCAGCAGATAAGCGGCGGTCTGGATGCCAAATACCACCATCAGTCCCCCCTTGCGGCCAATCCGGTCGGAAAGCGTGCCGAATAAGACCCCCGAAAACAGAGCGAAAAAACCGACCCAGGACCAGAACATGCCGGCCTTGGCCTCGGCAAAACCGAACTCGACCACCATGGTGGTCACGATAAACGTGCCGTAGACCATGTAGGTGGCACCGAAAATCAGGTAGAGCACCCCCAGTTTTACCAGAATCCTGCCGCCCCGGGGAGGGTTTTTTGCCGACACGGCAGCCGGGGGCAGGGACACCTTGCGGCCGACCGGTTCCAGTTCCAGATCGGCCGGATCGTTGCGCACCAGGATTGCCACGGCGACGGCGATACCCAGGGTGATCAGCCCCAGAACCAGCCAGCAGGTGCGCCACCCCTCCAGGCCCAGGGCCTGGTTGAGCCAGGGAATGAAATAGCCGGAGAAAATAATCGCGAAACCGTTTCCCATGACCATCAGGCCCGCCGCCCGCCCCCGACGCTCCCGCCGAAACCAGTGGGAGACCAGAACCATCACCGGAATATTGGCGAATCCGCTGCCCACGCCGACGCAGGCATACAGAGCCAGGACAGTGATAAAACCATGGCTGCGGCTGATGCCCAGCATGCAGGCGGCGATCAGCAGCAATCCGAATGCGATCAACAGGCGCGGCCGGTAGTGCCGGATGAGCAGGGGAGCCAGCGCGACCGAAGCGAGATAGCCGGCAAAGTTCCCGGTGCTGATGAACCCCATCTCGTCGTAGCCAAGCGCAAGCCCGGTACCCATGGCCGGCAAGAGCATGCCAAAGGCAAAGCGGGCCAGGCCCAGACAGGCGAAAAGGGTCAGGATGCCGGTAAAAACGATCACCCAACCGTAATGAAATGGCAGTCGCGACTGCGGTCGGTCCATCCGGGGATTGCTTTCGGTATCGAGGCAGTATTTTCTTGACGGTTACTTAGGATTGTGGTACCAGAATACCTAATAAGGCCTTGCATGTAAAGAATTAGATTTTATTTCTTTCCGGTCTTTTCGTGAATTCGTGAATTTCAACCATCTTCCAAGCACCCGATGGGGGGAACAATGTGCGGTTTTCTGAATTTTGAGGGACGTGTTGCAGTGGTTACCGGCGGCGCACGCGGTATCGGCCTGGCGATCACCCGAACCCTGATCGCCCACGGCGCCAGCGTGCACGTCTTTGATGTGGCCCCGGGCGAAGGAGCCGATGCAGGCTCTTATGCATTCCACAAGGTAGATATCGCCGATTCCGCCAGTGTGGCCGAGGCCGTCGCCAAGCTTCCGGGGCCGGCTTCGCTGCTGGTCAACAACGCCGGGATCACCCGCGACCGCAGCATGGTCAAGATGAGCGACGACGAGTGGCTGTCGGTGCTTTCCGTCAATCTGACCGGAGCTTTCAATATGGCGCGGGCTCTGGCGCCCGGCATGCGGGATGCCGGCTATGGGCGGATCGTCAACATCACCTCCATCAACGGGATCCGCGGCAAGTTCGGCCAGGCCAACTACAGCGCCTCCAAGGCGGGTCTGATCGGCTTGACCAAGACCCTGGCTCGGGAGCTCGGACCCAAGGGGATTACGGTCAACGCTATCGCTCCGGGGATGGTGATGACCGAGATGGCCAAGGCGCTGCCCGAGGAGTTTCTGGCCAAGGCCAAAGAGGAGAGCGTCCTGCCGGAGCTGGCCGCGCCCGAGGATATTGCCAACACGGTGGCGTTTCTGCTTTCGGATGCAGCCCGCATGATTACCGGCGAGGTGATCCGGGTTGACGCGGGACAGTGTATCTGAGCCTGCGGGAGCAGGGAAAGACCATGTCGCTTGAAACCCAAGTCCGCAAGGCCCGCAAGCTGAGGATCGATTTCCACGTTCATCTGGGCGTCTACACCAGGCATCAGCCGTGGGTGACCGAGTGGATGAAGCAGACCCATCCGACGGGGTACGAGGAGTACATCGATCGCTACCATGATCCGGGGGCCTTTGAAGAGCTGCTTTCGGCCGAAGGGGTCGATTATGCATGCGTTTTAGCAGACCTCTGCCCGATTACCACGGGTGTCTGCACCAACGAGCAGGTGCGCGACTTCTGTCGGGGGCGGGACCGGCTGATCCCGTTTTGCGACGTCAATCCCCATCTCTTCATCGATCCGGCGGCCGAACTGCGGCGGCTGGTCGAAGACGACGGCTTCCGGGGGGTAAAGCTCTATCCCGTCTACCAGCACTACTATCCTAACGACCAGAAAATTTACCCTGTTTATCAAACCGCCGAGGACCTGGGGATTCCTGTCCTGATTCACACCGGGTCGTCCGTTTTCAAGGGCTCCCGGCTGAAGTACGGCGACCCGCTGCACCTGGACGACGTGGCCGCCGACTTCCCCCGGTTGAATCTGGTCATGGCTCACTCGGGACGGGGGTTCTGGTACGACCGGGCCTTTTTCCTCTCCAGGCTCCATGCCAATCTCTACATGGAACTCTCCGGACTTCCGCCCTCCAAGTTGCTGACCTATTTCCCGGAACTGGCCCGCAATACGGACAAAGTGATTTTCGGCAGCGACTGGCCGGGGATGCCCTGGATCAGGCGCAACATGGACGCTATCGGCGAGCTCCCTCTGCCGGCTGAGGGAGTGGAAGACATCCTTGGCGGCAATGCGGCTAGGCTGCTGCGCCTGTAGCGCGGTTTTTATCGGGAGGCTGGCAGCTTCTGGCCGCAGTTGGCGGCGGGAGAGGGGAGGCGGGGGAGATTTCTGCAGGGCAACGGAGTGAAGCCCTGAGGCTCGCAAGCTACTTCGGTTCGGATCTTTTGGCGCGCTGGCGGGTGCTGTTGAGGGCCGTTTCCAGGGTGATCGTGTCGAGGACCGCCTTGGTGAGTTCGTCGATCTCATCGGTGATGCTCTGCAGCTCTTCGACGATAGAGCCGGCCGCCTGACTGCCCTGATCCGGAACCTCCAACTCCGATTCCAGCGTTTCGAACAGCTGAATCACATCCAGCAGCGTCGTGCGATTGACGATCCCGGCAAACCGATACCCGCCTCCGGCGCCGCGCACTGCCTGTACCAGCCCCTCGCGCACCAGATTGCGCATCACCTTGGCCAGGTGATGCGTGGAGATGCCGTATTTATCCGCCAGGTCGGTGGTCGAAAGTTGCTGCTCCGGATCGCGGGCCAATTCGAGTACGGCAAACAGGGCATAGATGCTTGCTTTGTTCAGCTTCATGAAAAAATCTCACTCTTCGTCGAAGACCGGGATAGTGGCGAGGTTAAAACCGACCAGAATTTCATGGGCCGGGGGAGGCCGCTTCAAGCGAGCTGCTTTTCGAGTTCGATGTACTTTCCGGTGCGCAGCCCCTGACTGCGGAAGAACGACAGGGTCAGTTTGTTGTCACGATCGACCATGGTCCGCACCGTGGTGACCCCGATCTTTTTCAGGCGCCTGCAGACCTCTTCGAACATGCGCTGGCCGATCCCCAGCTCACGTACATTCGGCAATACTGCCAGCGCGAAGACCCAGCCGCAGGGGGGCGAGCCGAACTCCCAGGCGCGAACTTCCCCGACAATGAAACCGACGACCTGGCTGTCAGTTTCGGCGACGAGGCAGAACCGCTCTTCTCTCCCCGCCGAGACATGGCGTTCGAAGATCTCGCGCCAGTAGGCCGGCTTTTCTTCTCTGGTACTCACCTGATCCAACGCGATTACGGCATCGAGGTCGGCTGGAATGGCATCGCGAATGGAGATCTGTTTGCCCATGTAAATATCCGATTAGGAATAACGTCCCGGCCCCGGCGGCATCCGCCCTATAAAGACCGGAGTACGAATAAAGGTTCAGCGAAACCCGCATTCATCGCTGTTTGCGGCGGTAACTTGGTATCGGGATACCATAATGGTGCCGAAAAGACAAGCTTTTTCCATGGCTGCGGTTCAGGCGGCAAAAGGGCCACCCCTAAGCCGGAACCAGCATTCTCATGTCGTCCATGGAATCTCTCCTGTCCCTTGCCTTTTGTCAGGATATGTAGGCAGCCAAGGCTATCGAAAGCAGCATGGTTTCTGTCGAGTCTGCTCTGGAGGTCATGACGATGGGAGCTGTGCCCCCCATGACGGCCGCCGCGATTTTTTTGTTGGCGACGTAGGTCAGCGCCTTGTGAATGGGATTGCCCACCTGCAGGTTGGGAACCAGGACAATGTCGGCTTTTCCGGCAACCTCTCCGCCGATCTTTTTCTGCCTGGCAGCGGTGGTCGATATCGCATTGTCCAAGGCAAAGGGTCCATCCACAACGGCATTTTTTATCTGTCCCCTGTCGGCCATCTTACTGAGAACGGCCGCATCAAGCGTGTCCGGAATGGCAGGATTTACCACCTCCACTGCCGACAGGATGGCAACCCTGGGCGTCTCGTAACCGATCTTGCGGGCAAGTTCTACGGCGTTTTCGATGATCTGTTTTTTCTCCTCCAGGTTCGGGCTGATGGTCATCGCGCAATCGGTGATCATCATCAGTCCCTCGCCCTCGATTTTTTCGCAAACGGTAATCTGACTGATCAGGCTGCCCGAATTCAGTCCTTTTTGCTTGTCCAGTACGGCTTTCAGAAAAGTGGCCGTTTGCAGGTTGCCTTTCATTACCGCCTGGGCCTTTTTTTCCACCACCATCCTGACCGCTTCCGCGGCGGCTTCCTTGTGGCTGACTTGGTTGGAAATTTCAATGTCGGTGCCATCGAGTTGCTCTTCCAGCAGTAACGCCCTTATTTTCTCCGCGTCGCCTACCAGGATAAACCTGGCAATCCGCTGCTCCAGGCATTTTTTCACCAAACTTATCACTTCAGCATCTTCAGCCGCTGCAATGGCGATGGTTTTTGCTTCCCTTTCCCTGACGGCGCTATATAAATCATCCAGGTTTCTGATCATTGAATTCTCCCTTTAATTATATACCGATAGACGTTCTTCATTTCTCAAATATCTCATGACGCCTTCTGCCAGGGCCAGCATTTCATTCTCGCCGGGGTTCAAATATATCGGGGCGATGAAAGAGATTTTCTTTCGCAGGCTGTCCATCAACCGTTTAGAATGAACCAGGCTTCCGGTTAAGGCTATGGCGTCTACCTGGCCTTCGAGCACGGCGGCGCAGGCCCCCACCTCTTTGGCCACCTGATAGGACATGGCCTCGAAAACCTCATCGGCTTGCTTGTCGCCCTCGGCGATCCTTTTTTCGATCTCAATCGCATTGGTTGTGCCCAGGTAGGCAACCAATCCGCCACCTCCCGTCAATAGCTTGAGGATTTCCTCCTCGCTGTACTTGCCGCCGAAGCACAGCTTGACCAGATCCCCGGCCGGCAGGGAACCCGCGCGTTCGGGAGAGAACGGCCCATCACCATCGAGGGCATTGTTCACATCGATGATCTTTCCCTTCCGATGGGCTCCCACGGAGATTCCGCCGCCCAGGTGGACGACAATCATGTTGAGGTCCTCGTAACTCCTGCCGATCTCCGCCGAGATCTTCCTGGCGGTGGCTTTCTGGTTCAGGGCATGAAAACTGCTCTGTCGAGCAATTTGCGGTATGCCTGAATATCTGGCCGAGGTGCACATCTCGTCGGTCATCGGCGGGTCAAGGGTCAATACCGGGATGTTGAACTGATTGCCAAGGTCGTAGGCGACCAGGCCGCCGACGTTGGTCGGATGCTTGCCGTAGATGCCGCTTTTCATGTCCTCGATCATCCGGGGACAGACCTGGTAGATGCCTCCCGGGATCGGTTTGACGTTGCCTCCCCGGCAGGCGATGGCAGCAATGTCGGAGAAAGAGACGCGGTGAGCATCCAGGACTTTGAAAACCGCCGCTTTCCGAAAGTCATATTGCTCCCAAATTGTTTTGAATTTCTTTAACTCTTCATCTGGATGACTCACCGATTCGCTGACGGTCATTTTTCCCGAATCATAAAGGCCGACTTTGGTCGAGGTGGATCCTGGATTAATAATGAGTATTTTTTTGTTATCATCCATCTTTGCCTCCCCACATACACCCAATCTTAGGGTCTCAGATACTTGAACGAGGGCGGCAATTACCCTCCGAGAAAGGAACTGCCGCCCTGAGAAATCCTAAAAGGAGTAGACGAGATCAATCCAGGTCTGGTTCCCCGCGATGCGGTTGTCAGCGGTAATGGGAGCGACCCACTTGGCCAGCACGGAGAACTTGCCGTCTTGAAAGCGCACCGCCGGCCCTACGGCCCGCTCCCGATCGCGGCTGCCTTTCAGGCGCTTGCCATTGAGCTCATCGTCCTCAAGTCCTTCCCAGAACCAGCCGGTGACGCCGAGCTTGAGATTCTGGGTCACCGCATAGCTGACCAGGTAATCGAGGTGAACGGCCTGCCCGGTCTGGTAAACGTCACTGTTGGGGCCGAAATCATGGTTTTTGGTGAAGTAGGAATACATCAGCTTGGCGCTCAGCTCCAACCCGTTGGGGAACAGACCGGTGACGGCGACCACCGGCTCGATGACCGCGGCATTGTTTCCCACATTCAAATTGTTCGTATTGTTGTAATCGCCGGTTGGAGTAATGACGTCCAATACCGCCAGCCAGTGCCAGATAGGGGTGTGCCATGCCATCCCTACACCGAAGTAGACGTCCCCCAGCCCACCGGCACCATCATCCACAACCGTCGTTCCATTCGATTCCAGTTCTGCTTCCAGGGTGATCACCGGGATGATGGAGTGCAGCAGAAGGTTGCCACCGAGTAGGCCCTTGTTCGAAACGTAGATCGGGCGCAGGGCCACGGCGGTCAGGTTGCCGTTTCCCCCGGTGATTCCCAGCCCCTTGTGTTCGACGTCGGTAATGTCGATATGCAGGTTATAGTCGATCAGATGGAATCCCGGCGGCGGCGCTGCGCCAGCGTAAAAATCCGCCGTGCCGTTGAAGGAGCTGGAGAAGAACGCTTGCGCCGTCGACTGGGCAAAGATCAGGGCCGTAAAAAAAAATCCGAAAATCAAAACTTTTGCCAACTTCATCGGTTGTGTCTCCTGTTTGAAAAAGGGATGAACATGGCCGGGGGATCCCCCGACCATGGAATTCAGCACGGCTTGCCCGCCTAAACCGGAGGATTGCCCAGGTCGATCCCCGATTTGCCCGGTGCCAGGATATTGTTGGGGTCGAGAGCTTTTTTTATGGTGTGATTGAGTTCCCGCATCGCCGGGCCGTAGGAAGCGGCCACCTTATCCATGAAGGCCGGGTTGGTTCGGTTGACCCCCCAGCCGTGCTTGGCGAAGACCTGTCCCAGTTCCTCGAAACACGTGTGGGCCCGTTGCCTCTCCGCCGGATCGGTGCGGTCAAAGCGCAGGTCGATGACGTGGCGCGCATCCCGCCAGAAGAAAACGAACTCGCTGAGATAGTCGAAGCCATACTTGTTGAGGATTTCGCTGGCAATCCTCGCCTGCTGGGCACATTCGGAGGGACGGCCGACCGCCGTCGGGGAGAACCGCATGGAGCCACCGCCGGCCCGCCATCGGTCGAGGGGATTGTCCCGGGTGACCCCACCCATCATCAGCTGCTTGCGGTATTCAAAGACGGGATCGCCCGCAGCTTCCTTTTCGGTAATGATCCTGATCTTGTCGCCGAACGCACCCTTGAACGTGCCTTCGACATACATCCAGTTCAGCGCTACCTGCTCGGGAGAGCCATAGACCGCCCCGTAGAGGTTCCAGGCCCCGACGTCGTAGTTCTCCATCAGCCTCCTGGTGGGGATGACCCCGCCTCCCTTGTTAAGGAAGCCGCCGGCGCTTTTGTTGCCATGGGCATGGGAGGTTGCCGCCTCCCAGCCGGCGTTGACCAGGGCGCAGGCGTTGGGGACGATCTGGGACAGGCGCAAAAAAATCAGCGGCTTGATGATGTCGCCAATCATCTCCGTCTTCGGGAACTTGATGCAAAAAGGCATGTAGCCTCCCGGCGGCGGCGGACCCATCAGCCAGGTCCCGAGCTTGGTGACGATGCCGTTATTGGCCTGGGAGAACAGGCCGTCGACGTTAGGCCCGAACCCCCACTTGAAGGTCTGCCAGCTGGTGGTGTTGGGAATGCCTCCCATGCCCGTGCGCAGCAGGCTGCCGTCGGCCAGCACCACCTCCATCCCGCAGGAAAAGAGAAAGTCTTCACTGTACGGGGTGTAGCCGCTGCCGCGTTCAAGGATGTTGCCGACGACACTGACATTGGCCGAAGGAGCGGGGGCGTCGAGCCACAGATTGATCTTGTTGTTCTTGAGATGCTGCTGCAGTTCGGCATAGGTCACCCCTGGCTCCACCAGGCAGTAGCCGAGTTCCTGATCGACTTCGATGATTTTCTTCATATTCCGCAGATCGAGCAGGATCTGACCCCGAGACGCCGGAGCGCAGGAGCCGTAGCCTTCGTTTTCGCCGTTGCATATCGTCCAGAGCGGAGTCTTGTGCTTGTTGGCGATGGCGACGATCGATTGAATCTCTTGCTCCGTCACGGGGTAGATCGCCGCGGAGGGGGCGTGCAAGGCCTCGCTTTCGGCGAATGTGATGCTCAGGTAGGGCTGCAGGGCCGCGGCGTCGGTGCGGACCCGGTCCTCACCCAGAAGCTGGCGGTACTCCTGGATGGCTTTGGCAAAAGTTTCTTCACTCACGCCCTTGGGGAGTGCAACGAAACGACTCATATTCTGTACCTCCTCGATGTTCCTCGCGGGTTTCCTGACTTGCCGTACCGCCGTTCAGTTCGGCTGACGCCATGTCAAACGGCTGAATCCAGGTTGATTCCCGATTTGCCCGGCGCCAGGATGTTGTTGGGATCCAGGGCCTTTTTCAGGGTCCGATGAATGTTCCGCATATCGGGTCCGTAGGACTCGGCCACCTTGTCCATGAAGGCGATATTGGTGCGGTAGGTCCCCCAGCCGTTCTTGGTGAAAACCGTCAGCAGCTCATTAAAGCAGTCGGCGGCCCGCTTCATCTCCTCCGGCTGGGTGCGGTCGTAGAGCAGGTCGATGATGTGGTGCATGTCGCGCCAGCCGACGATGAACTCGGAGACATAGTCGAACCCGTATTTATTGAGGATCCGGGTGGCGATGCTCATCTGCTTGTCGCATTCGGAAGGGCGTGCCGAGGCCACGGGGGCGAACCACATGGACCCGCCGCCGCCCCGCCAGTTGTAGAGACCGAACTCCTGCAGGGTGCTGCCCCCTTTCATCAGCTGGTTGCGGTACTCGAAGATCGGGTCGTCCTTGGCGTCCTCTTCGGTGACGATTGTGACCTGATCGCCGAACTTGGCTTTAAAGGCCCCTGAAACGTATTTCCAGTTCAGATCCACCTGCTCGGGAGCCCCGTAGAGGGCGGCATAGAAGTTCCAGGCCCCGATGTTGAACTTGTTCATGATGTCCTGAAATACATCGGGGGGCAGGCTGTCCTTTTTCTTGTAGAAGGTATCCCGGTTGGTCCCCTTGCCGCTTTGATCGTAGGTAAAGTAGCCTGCGGCCTCCCACCCGGCATTGACCACGACGCAGGCGTTGGGGATGATGTTGGCCAGACGCAGCGGCATGAGGGTCTGGATGATGTCGGCGATCATTTCCACCTTGGGGAACTTCATCAAGAAGGGTTTGTAGCCTCCGGGGGGAGGGGCATGCATCAGCCAGGCCCCGAGCTTGGTGACGATGCCGTAATTGGACTGGGTGAAGATGCCGTCGACATAGGGGCCGAATCCCCACTTGGAGGCCTGCCAACTGGTGGAGTTGGGCATTCCTCCCGTCCCGGTGCGAATGACCTTTCCGTTTGCCAGCACCACTTCCATCCCGCAGGAGAAGAGGAAGTGTTCGCCGTACGGGGTATAGCCGACGCCGCGGTCGACGGTGTTGCCGACCGGGCTGGCCATGGCCGAAGGCGCCGGGACGTCGACCCACAGGGGGATGTTGTTCTTCTTGAGATACCGCTGAAGGTCATAGTAGGTCACCCCCGGCTCCACCAGGCAGTACCCGAGCTCGGCATCGACCTCAATGATCTTCTTCATGGTCTTCAGGTCGACCACGATCTGTCCCGGGGTCGCCGGCGCGGAGGAACCGTACCCCATGTTCTTCCCCGTACTGACCGTCCAAAGGGGGGTCTTGTACTTGTTGGCGATGCCGACGATGGCCTGGATCTCTTCCACCTTGTCGGGATACATCACCGCGGAGGGTTTGTGGTTCTCCTCGCTATCGGCGACCATGATCTTCATGTAGGACTGCAGGGAGGCCGGATCGGTGCGGACCCGGTCCTCACCGAGAAGTGCGCGATACTCCTGGATGGCTTTGGCAAAAGATTCTTCCGTCACTCCCTTGGGAAGTGCGACGAAGCGGCTCATATCTGTTCCTCCTCGGTTAGGAGGCTGTCGGGCTTGACATGAACCTGCTGCGAAATCGGCTGATCGGCCCATATCCTCGACAATTTTCGACAAATAGCCCTGCTATTCGTTCTCAAACTCTCGAAAATCTGGTCTCGAACATCCAATTTCTCGTTACGGTCCGTCAAGTCAGACAGCCTCCTAGGGTCTGAGTTTTTGACTTATACCAGCACTGAAAAGCTCACCCTGTGCCGATCTTCGTGTTTGATGTAGTAGAAGCTGCCGTCGCAGTCGCCGATCGCCTCTTGAATCACGGCGAAGGTCGCCGGGTCCGCCACGCCGACAAAGGTGTTGGCCTTTCCTTTTATCTCTTCGTAAAGCTCTCGGGTTTCAAAGTAGAAGTCGGTCACCGATCCTTTCAGGGTATGGATCCTCCAGGACCCGGAGGCGCTTTTCTGCATCTGGTCGGCGAAGCCGGCTCCCACCTCCAGGTTGGGGACAAGAAGACAGACCCCCTCGATCGCCGCCTGAGTGGATGCCGTGGCCATTCGGGGAGCTGCCGCTTCGCCGGACACGCCCAGCACCGCCCCGGCCAGGAAAATTTTCTTGAAAAAGCCTCTTCTGCTCTTATCTGCCATCTGCCCCTCCTGTAGTTTCTGCCGTCGGCTGATAACCGGGATGCTCCTTGCGGTACTCGGCCAGAGCTTTCAGATAGGCGACGATGTCATCCAGCTCTTCCTCGCTGACTTCCGACAGCCTGAAGGCCGGCATGGCGTTATAGCCGAAGCGCGTTTGGTTGCGGATATACTCCGGGTGCAGGTCATTGCCCTCCCTCGACTTCATGTCGAAGATTCCGATGGGACCTATTTGAACCTTCTCCTTGTGGCACATGAAGCAATACATGCCGAAGACATAGGGCATTTTCGGCACTTCAGCCGCCAGAGCCCCGGCGCTCGCCAGCATCCCCGTAACCAGGGCCGCCGCCAAATATTTCCAGGTCTTACTCTTCATACTCTGAACTCCTCTTGGGCAAGGTTTTTCCAGGAGCCAAGGATGCTTCGATTGGAAGCCATCTATTCAGAAACAACGAATACGTCCTTGGGGTAGTACTGCCGGGTAAAAGGCCTTTCGGTAAGGCTCAAGACAAAGGTGGTCAACGCTTCGATCTGATAGTCGTTCATGGCGTAGATCCGCATCGGAGAGCCCGGTGTCACCTTCTGGGGGTTCCGGAAGTGCTCCATAACCCAGTTCTGCTTCGAATGGTCACCGTCGATATGGGTGAAGTCGAAGAAGCCGGTATCCTTGTCGGCGAAGGCGGTCAGCGAGGGCGCCACGGCTCCGTCACCCGGGTTGACCTTGTGGCAGCCGGCACAGTGCAGTTCCTTAAAGAGTCTTTGCCCCAAGGCCAGCTTGTCGGTTCCGATCGCCTGGTAGTCTTTATGGCAGTAGCCGCAGCGGGACTGCATGAGGCTTTTGTTCACCATCGGATCCGGCCAGTGGGCCATGGTCTGGTGGGATGCCCTGTCGTAGGTTGTGGCCGCAGCCTGGCCGCCGTGGCAGATGGTGCAGCCGAATGTCTCCACCGGATGGTGCTCCAGAAGGCTGGGGTTCGGGTGGGTCGCGAGGGGTTGCTTGGCACTGGTGAAAAGGGTGTCTTCGATTCCCATATGGCAGGTCGTGCAACGGTCGACCACGCCGAGGCCCTCGACCATGACCTGCTTGATCTCGGGCTTCATGCCCGCAACCCTCTCGTGAAGCCCAGGATTGACGCCACGATCGATCTTGTTCAGAAGCAACTCCCGATACTCTTCCTGGTGATGTTTCCACTCCCGCTGTCCATCGCGGATCGCCGTTGCGCCCAGCAGCGCCAAAGTGGCCAGTCCGCAAATAACGCAGAGCGTTGTAAGCTTTCGCAGTACGTCCCTTTCCATCTGCTTATCCTCCGTAGGCTCCTGTGTTGACGTCCCTAGGGTAGCTCCCTCAGACAACCAGCTTGGTCCGCTTGTGGTTCACCTTGGACGTATCCACCACCAGAGTTCCCATGTGGTCCTTAAACAGCTCGTACCAAGGGAGGTCTGTCGGGGCCGCTCCCCCTAAAACCTCGCCATTGGGAGCGAACCTGGACCCGTGGCAGGGACACGCATACCCGAGCTCCGGGTCGTTCAGCACGGGGTTCACCAGGCATCCCAGATGCGTGCAGACAAGAGAGATGGCGTGCATGCCGTCTTTTGCCCTGACGATCTCGATGCCTCGCCCTTCGATGACGGTCCGGCTGCCGATCGGGAACTTGCTCAATTCGCCGACCTTGAAGACTTTTGAGGGTTCGTAAAGAACATTGGGCTTCAAAAAACGGCCGACCTGGACGGCCGCTCCTCCTGCCCCCAGGGCCAACGTCGTGGCGGCCAGCTTCTTGACAAAGCCTCTGCGTTCCTCGGCAACCTCTTTGCCACAGCAGCCGGTCTCCAGAGTCATTGAACTGGCGCAATTCTTCGAATCCATAGGTAACTTCTCCTTTCGGGGGCTGCTGGGAGGCTGTCCGATAATGGGGCCGAACAGCTGGTTTGCAGCCGGGCTCTAATTGTCGGACAGACTCCTGGTGTCCCGTGCGGTTGATGACGTCAATTGGCGGGTTCTGTCATTTAAGCCATGGCCAGTACAGGTCCCAGTTCGGTCCCCGCACGAATTCCCCGATCAGGATGAGGATGACCATGGCCATGGCGACAAACGTGAACAAAAGGATGCCGACTTTACGATCCGCGGAAAACCAGACGCCTACCCCTTTGGGGTTCCGGTCCAGATATGGCAGAAGCAACAGGGACAACACGATCGCACCCGGGATCAGGATCCCGCCCAAAAAGGCCGAATAGCTCACCAATTCCTGGATCCCTACGAAATACCACGGAGCCTTGGCCGGATTGGTCGAATGCAGGGCATTGGCCGGTTCTTCAAGGGGGGCGTCAAAGACCAGTGAGACCCCGAGAATCACGATGAAGACCACCAGGAAGAGCAGGAGCTCTCGTAATATCAGGTGAGGCCAGCTGTGAACCGTGTCTTCGGGGCCTTTTTCCACGTGGAAGGACTCTCCCTCGACAATCCCCATCAAGGCATAGGTCTTGTTCGGATCCTTCGGGAATATTTCTTCTCTGTTACCTGTTTGCATGCTCGAACCCTCCGCTGTATTTTTGCCGATCTTCATCACTCAGCCTCAGTCTGTTAACGGTCGCGACAGGCCGCCGTCTTTGCGTATTCTCCAAAAATGAACCCCCACCAGGATCGCCATGAACAGAGGAAGAACGACAATGTGGAGCACATAGAAGCGGATCAGCGCCATTTGGCCGACCTCGCTTCCCCCCAACAGCATGAAACGCAGGTCGTCTCCGATCCAGGGCACATAGGCGGCCATATTGGTTCCCACGGTAACAGCCCAGAAGGCCAACTGATCCCACGGAAGAAGGTATCCCGTAAAACTCAACAAGAGCGTCAGCATCAGCAGGCACACCCCGATCACCCAGTTGAACTCCCTGGGAGCCTTGTAAGAGCCCGTGTAGAAGACCCTGCACATGTGCAGGGCGACCGCGAACACCATGGCGTGGGCTGCCCAGCGGTGCATATTGCGCAGTACCAGGCCAAAAGAGACGACAAACTCGAGGTCCTTCATGCTGTTGTAGGCCATCTCCGTGGAAGGGATGTAGTAGAACATCAACAATGTCCCGGAAATGACCAAGATGAGAAAAAGGTATAAAGAGATTAATCCCAGGCCAAGGGTATACCCCGCGCGCAGGGTGTTGGCATGGACCCTTACCGGATGAACATGAAGGAAGAGGTTGCCGAATACGGTCGCGGCCCGTTTTTGATCCGGGCTGCCTTCCCCTCGGCGAATAACGGATCCTTTGATGTTTTCAGGCAGATGCTTGATGGACTCTTTCAGACTACCGGCTGCATTATTCATAGATATCTCCACGCACACGTTCGGGGCACCGCAGGGGAGCCCTATTCCCATTCCTCTTCACAGTGGAATTCCGCCATGGTGATGGCCCCCCCGGGACACCGTCGGGCGCACATCCCACAGCGAACACATCGGCTCTCATCCTTGATGATTGCCGTCATCCCTTTGGCCTGCGGCGAGCTCCTCGTCAACGCTTGGGTCAGCTTTTCGAGCTCCTGATCCCCACAGAGATCCGCCATTCGGACCATCTTCAGAGCGCTGTGCACACAGGTGTCCATGCAGGTCCCGCAAAGAAGACAGCGCGATCGGTCAAATACCGTCTGTATGTTGCACTGACGGCATCTGGCGGCCTGCTGGCGGGCCTGTTCTTCGGCAAAGGCAAGGGCGATCTCCTCCTTGGTCCTGACCCTTTCGCTGGCTGCTCTTTTGGGGGCACGTTCCGGCGCTATGGACTCGCAGCGGGTGTTCTCGAAGTCCGGCGCCAAGGCCCTCAGGTAGCCTTTCTTCTTCACGCTCACCGTCTTGCCGCGCAGGTACCCATGGATGGAGCGGGCCGCCTTTTGCCCGTCGGCGATGGCATCGGTTGCGTTCCTGGCGAAGCGCCAACGCACATCCCCTCCTGCAAATACGCCGGGAAGGCTCGTGGACATATCCTCTTCAGTACGGATCAGGCCCGTCGGCGTCATCTCCAGCCCCTCCATTCCGGACAGGGACGGAAGGGTGGAAGACTGCCCCACAGCCAGTATCACCGTATCGGCTTGCAGCGTGGTCTCGGTTCCCGGGGCATAGGTGGGACTGAACCGTCCCTCATCATCGAATACCGATGTCACTGCCAGAAACTCGACCCCGCTCACACGCCCCTCATGCCCTACAATCCGCTGCGGTCCCATAGACGGAAAAAATCGGATACCTTCTTCCTGAGCATCTTCTCGCTCGGACAGGCTCGCGGGCATCGCTTCCCATGATTCCAGGCAGGCAATCACCACCTCCTCGGCCCCCTGACGCACGGCATGCTGGGCGCAGTCAATGGCCACCCCCCCACCGCCGACGACCAGACAAGTCTTCCCCATGGAAGTCTTCGCATAATCCCGCACGTAATCGATGCCGTTGTAGACCCCCTGTAACTTGGAGCCCGGCAAATCCAGGATCATCGGATTCTGAAGACCGATGGTGATGAATACGGCGTCGTAGCCTTGCGCACGAAGCTCGGCCAGAGACCTTTCCGCACCAATGGGGCTGTTCGCTTTTATTTCGACGCCAAGATTCTGAATGGCCTCGATCTCTTGCTGGACAATCGCCCTTGGCAAGCGGAATTCAGGGATCCCCGTCCGCAACTGCCCCCCCGGCAAGGGGGCCGCCTCGAAAATCGTCACCTCGTATCCGAGAATGGCAAGATCGTGAGCGGCGGATAAGCCCGTCGGACCGGAACCGACGATGGCCACACGGGGCGAAGGACTTTGGGACGTCCCTCTTTCTTCTTTAGCCTTCCGAGACAGCCTCGACATGGTCAAAATATGGTTGCCTGTCCGGTCACTCACCCACATGTCCCCTTGAGAGATCTCGTCGAGCCTCGTCTCAACCGACAGGGGTGAAGTTACGCCGTGCCGGTCGCACGCGAAACGCTTCAGGGCCCGGATGCCCACCGGCCTGCCCTCATCCGCCTTCCGGCAGGCCTTTTCGCAGGGGGCCGTACAGACCCTGCTGCAAACGGAGACCAAGGGGTTCGTCTGCCGGGCAATGAGGTAGGCCTTTTCGTCATCTCCTTCAGCAATGGCCTTGAGATACATCTTGGTATCGGTCCCCAGGGGGCAGGCGCTTTGACAGGCCGTCGAAGCCTGGTACTCCTCAAGCCCCGGGACCTTAACCTGGTATTTGCCGTTGCGGTCTACCTTGTCCATGGCTCTCCTCTTCATCATCCAGCGATACTGATTGGTGGTCCGTTGTCAGGAGCGATCGGGCCTCCGAAGAGGCCCGATCGTTTACAGCTACGACAGATCATCACGCATCAGAAGGGAAAGTGTCGTTGGCCCATCTGCACGGTAATCCATTTCACTTCGGTCATCTCTTCCATCGAGTAGCGTCCCCCCTCGCGGCCGACGCCGCTGTCTTTGACTCCGCCGAAGGGGACATGGGGTTCGTCGAAGATGCTGCAATCGTTGATATGCACCATGCCTGACTCCAGCCGCAGGGACAGATCGAAGGCCTTCTGCAGGTCGTTGGTGATGAGCGCGGAGGAAAGTCCGAAGGAAGAATCGTTGGCCACCTGAAGAGCGTCCTCGCTGCTGGCGACCTTGATCACGCACACCACCGGGCCGAAGCTCTCCTCATCGAAAATTCTCATCTCCTTGGTGACATCCGCCACGATGGTCGGCTGATAGAAGGCCCCGTCCGAATTGCCGCCGTACAGAACCCGCGCCCCTTTGGAGAGGGCATCCTGCACCTGCCCGTCGATGAAGGCGCACTGTTTGCCCTCGACCAGCGGGCCGATGACCGTGTCGGGCTCGCGCGGATTGCCCACCTTCAGGCTTCTGGCCTTTTCGGCCAGTTTTGCGCAGAATTCGTCGTAGACATCCGCCTCGACAATCAGCCGCGAGTTGGCCATGCAGACCTGCCCCTGGTGGAGGAAGATGCCGAAGGCGGCGGCGTCAACCGCATAATCGAGATCGGCATCCTTGAGAATGATCAGGGGGCTTTTGCCGCCCATTTCCAGGGTGATTTTCTTCTGGTAACGACCCGCGACTTCGGCAAGCAGCTTGCCGACTTCGGTGGAGCCGGTGAAGGTCACCATGCGGATTCTCGGATCCTCAACCAGGGTGTTGCCAAGGGTGCTCCCCTTGACCGGAATGACATTCAGGACGCCCCGGGGCAGCCCGGCGGCATCGAAGAGTTCTGCGATCTTGAGGCCGATGACCGGGGTGGGGGAGGCGGGTTTGAGGACAAAGGTGTTTCCTGCGGCCAGCGCCAGGCAGACCTTTTTCATCGCCAGCAGAAAGGGGAAGTTGAAGGGAGAGATCCCCGCAATAACCCCCAGCGGGCGACGCACGGTCATGGAGAAGACGCCGGGGGCGTCCGAAGGCATCGTCTCGCCGAAGATGCGTCGACATTCCCCGGCGGCGCTGCGTAGCATGTTGGCGACGAAAGAGGCTTCGAACATCGCCTTGCCGAAGGTTGCTCCCCCCTCATCAATGAGTACGTCGGCAAATTCGGGAAGGCGCTCTTCGAGAATGTCGGCAGCCTTGAGCAGGATACCTTCCCTTAGGGCCGGTGGGGTTTTGCCCCATTCGTCCTTCGCCGCGTGGGCGGCGGCGATGGCCCATTCGATATTTTCCTTGCTCGCCTGGTGCACCCTGGCGTAGACCTCGCCGTTGGCCGGGTTGATGTCGTCGATCATGGTGCCGGTCGAGGAAGGAACCCACTCGCCGTTGATAAACAGTCTGTATTCTCTCATGTTGATTTTCCCCTTTGCGCCCAATGACATGATTTGCCGTGTGCGAAAATTCCTGGTGTCCTAGTACAGACAGATGCCTCCGTCATGGTTGATCATCTGGCCGGTAATGAAGTTGCTTTCGTTGCTGGAGAGGAAGACCGCCAGGCCGACCAGGTCCTCGGGAACCGATTCGCGCTTGATGCACTTCTGGGGCATGAGGATGTCTTCGAGGGGGATGTCGATCAGCTCCTTGTTTTGATCGAATTTTTTCCCGCCGGGTGAGTGGGTAAAGCCGGGAGCGATGGTGTTGACGTTAATGCCGAAATCCCCGAGTTCCCTTGCCAAAGCCCTGGTAAAGGCCATAACCGCCCCCTTGGAGGAGACATAATGAAGCATCCCGGGAACCCCGTGGAGGATCGATTCGGAGGACATGTTGACGATCTTGCCGCCCTTGTCTTTCATGTACGGGAAGACGGCCTTGCAGCAGTGAAAGGGCCCGGCGGTGTTGACCTGCATCATGCGGTTCCACTCCTCGGTGGTCAGCTCGGTGAACGGACGCAGGACCACTCCGCCAAACAGGGCGGCATTGTTGATGAGGATATCGATGGCGCCGAACTTATCCACGGCAGCTTTGGCCATGGCGTCGCACTGTTCCTGCTGGGTCACGTCGGTTTCCACGAAGATGGCATCGCTGCCGGCTCCTTTGATGGCCTGAACCGTATCGGCGCCATCCAGAATGTCGGCCACAACGATTTTGGCTCCTTGTTTTGCAAGACCCAAAGCGTAGGCTGCTCCGATCCCTTGAGCTGCACCGGTAACGATGGCGACTTTGTCTTTCAGTCTCATGTCTGACTCCTTCTTGGTGTTGTTGGGGTTGATGGTGACCTGGACTTTTACTCGGACTTATCCGTGTCTTATTCGGGGGAAGGGGGCGGACCTGAAGGCGGCAGGGGCGCCCTCAAAAAGTAGAAGTTGTGGATCAGGGTGAGCAGAGCGATGAAGTGAAGGGTATAGAGAACCGAAACCACGTTGATGTCGAAGGGCAGGCCGGCTGCCTCGACCTTGACAACGATCGGCGGCATCAAAATCCGAAGCAGGGCGATCCAGACGAAGGCCAGGGCGATTTCGGTGAAAAAGTTGCAGATTCCCCGCCGGGGCTGTTTGTACTTGAGAAAGGGGTAGTAACCGAAGATCGCCCCGTGAAAGTTCTGCATGCCGATGATGGACCCGGCCACCGCGGCGAAAGAGAAGGTGGGACTCATGAACAGGAGGCTGCCTTCCCAACAGACCCAACCCAGGGGGATGATCACCAGGGTGATGGCGATCTCACCCCAGGGCTGCCCAAGCTTGTAGAAGGGCCACTGCTGAAAGGTCAGAACATTGGAGAAGGCCTGCAGCCAGACGATGATCCAGACCAGGAAACCGAAGAACCAATCGGCCTGAAAGGGGCCCTGGGGGTCGTAGGGGGCTCCGGCAAAGGGGGTGCCGCTGAGGTTGACCAGCCGCCACAACGCAGCGGTGACCCCCAGGATGATCAGCCCCCCTCCGACGCAGCGCACGGCCGGAGAAGCCTTCTGGTTCAGGGGCCAGCCGTTCCAAACCATCGCGTACCAGAGGGTGACGGTAAAAAGAATAATCCCCCACCAGAATCCCACGGGAAAAAGCGGAAACCTGGGATAAACATGACTGGTGAAAAGCGGCCCCAGCAGGCTGACGGCAACAATTAGAGCCGTTGTTCCGAGGCCGGGTTTCCAGCAGCTTTGGCCGGGCTTCCAATTCCCCAGGGGGGGGGCAAATGGCCACCCCCCGGAGATGAGGGGGGAGAAGACGACCAGGCTGTAAAGGATATAAAAGGAGGCGGGCAGTATGATGGTGAAAAGAAAGGTTGTCGGGATGAAATACATCAGCGCCCAACTCGCCGCCATGAAAACCAACAGATAGAGTCCGAGCTGTCCTATGTTCGGGGCCGTCGAGGCCACGGACTTGCCGTCCCGAACCGCCCCTATGCCGACTTCCGCCAATCCTTCCACGGTTACCCCGTCCTGCCTGTCACCCGGTGCGCTCATAAACCGACTCCTTTTTCAGGGTAAGAACTGCTTATGACAGATGGCTTCCTGCACCCTCCGCGGTCAGCAATTACTTATGGCTCCATAAATTTCTGAACGAAAGGCCTGACCAATATGGATGATCATTGTAAAACAGTGTTATGGCCTGCGGTTGTACTATTTGTGATAAAAGAAAACATGAATAGAAGTCTTTGAGAAATTATGAAAAATTGATAGAACATGGTTATATAAAACTGCAAAGCTGGTGCCATCTGGTCGCCCTGGTGGCTTGTGGCCATAACTTGGCAATATGGTGGGGTTATTTGGTCGGGCATGCCGGAGGGCGAATTGCGGTCCGCGGGATTTTATGAAATTTCATAATTTCTACTTATGAAATTTCATAAAATCCCCTATCCAGAAGTTGGATGCGGAGCGCGGCTGGGCAGAAGTGTAAGAAATGCGAAGTTTTGCGGTGGGATTTTTTGCTTGATGTAGTGAGGCTCAGGGGGCTGGTTTGCTGAGCAAAAACAAGGAGAACCCGCAAGGGATTCTCATCCGCTTTATTGTGGTTTGGGCCGGATTATTCCCAGTTTTTTCATTCTTGAAGTCAGGGTTTGCGCGTTCATGCCAAGGATTCGTGCCGCGCCTTTTTCTCCGCTGACCCTCCAGTTGGTCTTTTTCAGGGTCCGAATGATATGGGTACGTTCGTTTTCTTCCAGTGAGGTTATGGGCTCTGAAGGGGTTGCTTTGCGCGCGCCGGGAGGGTTGAACCAGGCTTCCAGTCTGAAAACCCCATCCATGCTGGTGATGACGGAGCTTTCGATGATGTTCTGAAGTTCCCGTAGGTTGCCTGGCCAGTCGTAGCTGGTGAGTTTTTCTATTTCCTTATCCGGTATTGTGTCGATTTTTCTGCCAATTTCGGCAGCAAACTTTTTTACGAAATGGTTGGTGAGCAGGGGGATGTCTTCCTTGCGGTTTCTGAGAGGTGGGCAAAGGATCGGAAAGACATTGAGCCGGTAGTAGAGGTCTTCGCGAAACACTCCGTTCTTCACCTCTGCTTCGAGGTTCCGATTGGTCGCCGCTACGATCCGTGCTTCGGTCGTTCGGTGCCGGGACTCACCCACGCGTGAAAACGTTTTTTCCTGAAGAATCCGCAACAGCTTTTTCTGGAGAACCAGGGGCATTTCGCCGATCTCGTCGAGAAAAACCGTGCCGTCGGAAGCGGCCTCGAAATATCCCGCCCGCTCTCGATGTGCCCCGGTAAAGGCCCCCTTGGCGTGGCCGAACAGTTCGCTCTCCAGCAAAGAATCGGGGATGGAGGCGCAGTCGACGGTCACAAAGGGTTTCTCCTTGCGCTCCCCCGAAGAGTGCACGGCTCGGGCGGCCAGTTCTTTGCCGGTTCCGGTTTCTCCGGTCACCAAGACCGTGGAGTCGGTATCCGCGACAGCCGCTACGGACTCGGCCACTTTGCGGATGGCGACGCTTTTCCCCACAATCCCTTCGAACTCGCCTTTGCGCCCGGTCGTTTCAGCGAGAAGGCGGTAGCGACGCCTTTGCCCCCGATGATCCAGGGCCTTTTGCAGGGTTAAATCCACCTTGACCAGATCAAAGGGCTTTTCCAGGAAATCATAGGCTCCTTCGCGCACCGCTTGAACGGCGGTCTCTATGGTCCCGTGCGCGCTCAGCAGCAGAACGGGCAGGTCGGGTTGGACCTGGAGGGCCCGCCTCAGCAACTCAACCCCATCCATTCCCGGCATTCTCAGATCGAAGATCGCCGCTTCAGGTTCCAGAGAATCGATAATGGCGAGCCCCCTGGCCGGTTCACTCTCGCCAAGCGCTTCGTAACCCATCGACTCCAGGGCCTTGACAAGAGCCTCCAGCAGTGCCCGATCGTCGTCAACAACCAAAACCCGTGGACGCAAAGCAGAGTTCATTCTTCCTTCCCTTCCGGAAACACAACGCGAAACCGGCAGCCCCTGGGGCTCAGGTTCTGCACCTCGATCTTTCCACTATGGCCATCGACGATGCTGCTTACAACAGCGAGCCCGAGCCCCGTCCCCTGACCGACCTCCTTGGTGGTAAAGAAGGGGTCGAAAATATGGGGCAGCACATCTTCCGGAATGCCAGGGCCCTCGTCCTCCACCTCGAGGACAAAAGAGAAATTCGCTCCTTGGGCGGAGATGAACCGAGTATGCACGCGAACCACTCCTCCCTCGTTCTGGGCGACGATGGCATTGCCTAAAAGATTCCACAATACCTGTTTGAAGCCGGACTGGTCAATATGGACCTCCGGCAGGTTCTCATCGATGGACAGGCGCACCTCCACCCCCCGGGCATGGGCTTCGTGGCCAGCCAGTTCCACAACGTCCCGCACCAGGGCATTGGGATTCACTTTGGTTTTTACAAAACTCTGCAGCCGGGAGAGATCAAGGAGATTACGTAGTTTCAACTGAATCCTTTCGATCTCCCCCATGACCTTACGCAGGCTGTCGGATGCTTCTTCGGGAAGATTTGAACGCAACAGCAGCTGGGTGTAGGTCGAGATGGTCGCCAGCGGGTTGTTGACTTCGTGCGCGACCCCGGCGGCCAGGCGGCCAACAGCGGTCAGCTTTCGCCCTTGCTCCACCTCGGCATGCACTCTCTCGAGCTCCGTCTTTTTTTCGAGAAGGCCCTTCGCCATAGAGTTGAGGGCCTGTGCGAGCTGCCCGAACTCGCCCCCTTCTTCGCGCACCCTGTGGGAAAGGTTTCCATTGCCGAACTTGCGGATGCCGCCCAGCAGGGTGCGCAAGCCCCGGGACTGGTGGGCGATCACCACATAACCAAGGCTCGCCAGGGCGAGGATGGCAAAAACCAGGATGTGTACGAAGTTGCGGCGTATCCGCTCGGCCTGGGAAAATATGGCTTGAGCTTTTTTATTGGCGGGGCCGAGCAGGTCATCTTCCGGCACCAGGAGGAAAAGCCGCCAACCCAGTGGTGCCACTTCCGCATATCCGACAAACGCTCGCAGGTCATCGGTTTCAATGAAGTCGACGCCGATTTTCTCCTGTTTGGGACCGAGTATCGCTTTGCCCATCTCTGATAACCCCGCAAGAGCAAAGCTCTGCCCGTGAGGGGGGTGCCCGGGGTCGAGACCGAAAGCGGGCAGGGGGAGGTTTTCTGAGGCAGCGATAATTTCGTTGTCCGAAAGCAGCAGCGAACTGGACCCTTCGGTCAGGCGGACTTGACTGATCTCCTGCAGAAGGGTCTGGACCGTAATGTCCACCCCAACCGTGGCCAGGTGCTCACCATGGATGAAGACCGGGGACAGGCAGGAAATCATGTTGTCCCGGGTCAGCGGGTCGGTGTAGACCGGGGTAAAAACCTCCTTTCCCGCCGGATTGTGCTCGGGATCTGCGAGATAGTAAAAAGGCCACTGGGTTATATCCGGGTTTCGGGGCATGAGCTTGAAGTCCCGCCATGGATAGGTGCGACTGATTCCATCCCTGTGAATGAACCATCCAAGAACCATCCTCGGTTCCGATTCCACCAGCGGTTTCAGAACCAGGTCGAGGCTCTCCGTTGCGGCAATCAGGGAATCCAGGGCGGAACTGTACCTGGGGGCATACAGGCTGGAATTCTCCATGTGGAAGTTTTCCATTGCGGCGATCAAGGTATCGAAGGAGGGGCTGTTTCTGGGGATATACAGACTGGAATTGCCGTCATCGGTCGGGTTGACGTAATCCCCCTCCTCGTCCAGCCGGTAGCGACTGCCGGTTCTGAACAAAAAACGGGAAGGATCTTCCAGAATGGGCCTGGCCAGGGAGCCAAGCAGGTGAACCTCGTTCTTTATATTGGAGAATTCGGTGGATATTTTTTCCGCCTTCAGGGCCAGGTGGTTTTTCAGGTAGTTGACTTGAGAGGAAATCAGGACGCTTCTGGCCTCCTTGAGGGAAACATCCTTAATGGTCTGCAGGTGGCGAAAGGCAAGGTGAGATATCACCCCGACGGGCACCCCGAAAAGAACGATGACACAGATGAAAAGTTTTGAAATCAGTCGCTTTTTTTCCCAGAAACCCAGGACCATTTGTTCGTGCCCTTTATTGTACGTTGTAAATCGGTATCGTTTCTGAAGCAGGAATTGCCATCGGCAAATTGAGCAAACCTTCTATCGGAAGGCCCCCGGGATGACTTGCGGAAGCCTGTCTGCGGAGTTTCAGGAAGGCGGAACGGAAAATTCTCGAGCCAGATATATTACAAACGATGTTTAAAAACAATTTTTTCTTCCGCTGCCTGGCAGGTAAGAGACTTCATGGTCTTACGGGTGTTTGAAGTGTTCCGTAAATTGCGGCAAATATTGTCTTGACTATAAAGTGGTATTGTGGTACCCGTTTACATAAAAACAGTGTTTGAAATGGATTTGATCGCATCGCCACCAGCGCCTGCGCT
>NPIE01003892.1_pt1 | contig 56740 bp, 50 predicted proteins | sample 8637661 | NCBI WGS metagenome assembly NPIE01 (sample SAMN07420842, study PRJNA396082) | bioreactor metagenome | isolation source: sample BA12 brine-fed electro-methanogenic bioreactor BA | place: Japan: Kochi | collected 2016-12-09 | reverse complement strand
GTGATGTTTAACGCATCACTATTATTGTAGAATATATAATTGCCCTTGCTACTGTCCCAGTTGGATATGATGATATCCCCGTGAGGACTGTATTGATAGCGCACTGCAATGGGCGGATTCAATGGGATTTCGTCTTCAATGATCAGCCAGTTCTTTCCGGGAACATGTTTAAACATTTCTTCCGATAGCGTGAAATCTTCCACAGATACCGAGGTGATATTTTCAACTACCTGATGCGGCAGAAGCAGGGTGTTTCCTGCCTGTGCCTCATTCAAAACATAGAGCGTGTCCAGCAGGGATTCTTTCCCGAGATCCGACACCAGGATAGCCTCCACAACAGAATTGCTTGAAGACGTGTAGGAGGTATTCAGTTGGTAACCAACTCCCTCTTTCAAAGCGATCTTCATGGGTCGCCACCAACCGCCGTAGATCAGGTCGGGAAGGGATTCCCAGAATACGCTGTACAGAATGATGCCGGATCCGTAGCCAAAGGGATTGGACTCCCATACCGGCATTGTTTCATAAGGTTCAGAATCAAACAGGTATTTTTTCACCCTGCCGTCGCCGCCAAGCTGATCGTTGCCTGTCATTACCAGGAATGATGCTGGTTCATTGATCAGGTTATATCCCACATCCACAGAATTAATAAAATTGTCTGTATCGGTCGATATCCAGGAAGGACTGCTTTCTATTTGTCCGCTCTCATCTGCAAAATAGATGTAGTTGGGCGTGTCCTCACAGGTGAAAATTATATCCAGGTAGCCATTGAGATCAATGTCCCCGAACTCAACATCCAGGGATCCCATGGTGATTTCTGATTCCCAGATATTATCATCACTGAAGTTACCGTTTTCATTCAGATAGATACGTCCGTAGTCCAGTATGCTGCTATATGGTTCTCCGCATGCAAGGCCAATGTCCAGATCTCCGTCACCGTCTGCATCACCCAGGGCGCAGCTGAAAGTATAAAAAGGCATAGATTCAAAAGATGGCAGATCTTCCAGTTGACCGCCCGTATTGAAATAAATTTTTAGTTTGCCCGGGTCGGAAAAACCTGATGGACCAATGTAAACTGATACGGCAACGTCCAGCCATCCATCATTGTTCAGGTCGCCGACAGCAAGATGCCCATGATAATCAATATCTCCTGATTCCCAATCGGGGGAGGGATTAAAGCTCCCATCGCCATTGTTGTAATATACCGTGAGGTGTTGTCGCTGAATGTCGTTGCCATCTGTTACGATCATGTCTTTCCAGCCGTCGCCATTAATGTCTGCAAGGCCGAGCCCTGTGGAAATGCGGCCCTCGGGATCAGACTCCCAGTCCGGTAGCTCATTATACGGAATATCCTGTGCGAAAGCCGTGCAGTTAAAAAGCAGTAAGAGGATGCTAATCGTGTATCGCATGATGATCCTTTTTAAGATAAAAATACGAAGAAAAATTACGCAGTTCGGCTTTTTAGCTTTCTTTTTCGATTGGAGATATTCAGGTTGACAATGGCAAAGATCATCAAGGCGGCACTGATCCATTGCACCATGCTGAGCTGCTGGTCGTTGAAGATATAATCAAAAATAATGGCCGACAGAGGGAAAAATAGCTCACAAATGGTAGCGATGATCGCCCGCACTTTTTTCAGTCCGTAGTAGTACAGGAAAATGGCTCCGCTACCGGTGGTAACAGCAATGATGGCAAAGATCAGCCAGTTGTCATCGGTCATTTTCGATAACTCGGAAAAGCGGGCTGTAATTAATACGAAAACAGTCATGATGACCGCAGTAAAACCATAGCGGTAAAAGGTTGCCGTGTAAAAAGAATAGCGGTCCAGGATTTTCTTGCTCAATACGGTAGAACTTCCAAAGGAAAAGGCGGCCAGCAGGGCGAAAAGAGAAGCGTAAACGGTATTGGCCCTGGAGTCAAGGTTGGGAAGCCTGGTTCCGAAAGTGAGGAAATAACCTGCGAGTATGGCCAGTGCAGCCCAGAGAATGTAATTCTTTCCCATCTTCTCTTTCAGGAATATGGCGGCCAGGGCTATGGCAAAAATGGGCTGAAGCTTTTGTAGCAGGACCACGATGGTCAGTTTTTCGAAATTTACGAGGAAAAGGGCCTTTACGATGGACATGGTGCCAATGGCTCCTCCGAAAAGTGCGATCAGGATAAAGATCAGGAGGTCATTTCTGGTAAACTTGCGCAAATGCCTGTATTGCCTGAAAAGAAAGAGATTCATGATCAGGAAAGGCAGGGCATGCAGCATGAAAACCACAAAACCGATGTTGAGATTATAGAGGCGGGGGGTGAGCACCACACCGTCGAAACCCCATAGTATGGCAGAAATGCTGACAGCTATTCCGCCCATGATCACCGATGATCTTGTCCTTTTATCCATTTGCTGGAATTGGTGCGCAAAGATATGGTTTTTAGGACGAAGCCGAAAGGATTCAGGATAATCTTTTATAGCTTTGCAATTCAATCTATTTGTATGGAAGCTGCAATCATCATCATTCTCGTTGCCGTCGCACTCATGCTGGTGGCCAAAAGATTCAAGAGCTTGGTTAGAAACGATTTTTACCTTGAAAAGCCTGACCTTGCCATGCAAGAAAAAGTGCTCCCCGGTGATGTTGTAGATTTTGTTTTTGAGGAAAGCCGGGAAAGAATTGCCGCTTATTGTCATGATAAGAAAATTGGAATCGTCCCTGAGGATTACCAGCAAATACTCCTGCGTAAAATCAAAGAAGATCCTGAATCAAAAGGGAAGCTGGTGGCTGTGAATAAGGCAGGATATAAGGTGTATGTTGAGATGAAAGGGGAGGTGAGGGATATTGTGAAGTGAGGTTTGAGGTTTGAATTTTGAGTTTTGAGTTGGTCCTGGCTATTGGCTAGGGATTCTTTTCTGTAGCTAGGGGTATATTTGTTGATTGGTGATCTAGTTGATTGGTTAATAGTACTTTAGGTGTTTGTGCATGATCTCCAGGAGTTTTTTGGCGATGTGTTTCTGGGTGTATCGGGTTCTTATGAGTTCGTATGCGTTTCGAGCAATTAAATCCCGCTGTTCTTTTTGGTCGATCAGGAATAGGATCTTGCCCCTGATGTCACTGGCATCTATGCTGCAAAGCAATATATTGTCTTCATTTCTGAAAAGTTCACGTATGGCCGGAGTATCTTTTGTGACAACTGCTTTTTGGCAGGCCATGTAATGAAATATTTTGTTGGGCACGACCAGATCCGTTTTTGGCGTTTTTCCAAAAATTCCCAGGCAGATGTCATATTCATTGATCCTTTTGTTTAGTTCGGCATAATCAAGCCAGCCCTCAAATTCAACATTGCCTAGCTGGTATTCATTCAGCTTTGCTTCAACTTTCTTGAAGTCATATCCGCTGCCAATGATGTGGAAACGGACATCCTTCCGCTCTTTCATTAAGAATGCAGTGTCGATTATCCTGTCAATTCCCTGCAAAGGAGCGAAAGAGCCATAAAAGCCGATCTTTATTTCATCCGTAGACCGGGGGCTTTCTTCCGGATAAAAGTGCTTCGTGGAAACCCCGATTGGCAGGACCTTTATCTTATCCGTTGAAATATTAAACTTCTTTGCAAAATAGTCTTTGTGTGCCCCGGTATCTGCAAGCAGGATGTCAGCATTTGAAAAAGCAATCTTGTCCTTATAATAATTTTTGATTGCCCGTGGAGAAAAGCGGGAGACATTTTTATAATCGAATACTTTGGTCATGTATTTCGATATGAGCGGATCAAAGATGATGGGCTTGCCGGGCAATCTCTTTTTGATGAAGCGGACCCAGGTATGCGTAAAAGCGGGCAGGTAGATAATATCCGCATTTCCGGCTTCTTCCAGGATGTTTTTTTGCTCGAATTCCTTTTTGCTGCTGACGGGTCTTTCAATTACGTCGGCGCCAAGGTCCCGCAGACCTTCCAGAATGATCAGGTTTCGATTGTAATCAGCTTCGTAATTTCCAGTAAAAAGGATTTTCATTGCAATCAAATTCAAAGTGCCAAAATACGAATAAATCAGCAGCAAATCTACTTCAGCAGGCCCTGTTCTTCAAGGTCGATGAGCATTCTTGCAGCGATCCCGGTCCAGATATACGTATGGTTCCAGCCGGCCTGTAAATCGTCTGCACTGTAAAATTCCCAGAAAGTATGGTCTTTTTTTAAATGGTAAGCGATATTGTCAAGAACTTTCTCTGCCAGCAATTTTGCTTCTTTATCATAGCCATAGTCAAGCAGGCCGCGAAACAGCAGGTAGTTCCACTGAACCCATACCGGACCGTTCCAGTAGCCAATGGGATTGTAGTAGGGATGATCTGCTGAAAGAGTCGGGACTCCGTATTTTCTCCAGAATTCATTTTTGTTGAACAGGGAATTGACCAGTGAATCAGCCCGTTGCTGTGAGATGCACCCTGCCCAGAATGGCAGGAAGCCAGTAATCTCTTTGATCTTGAGGTCATCTTCTGTTTCAAAAGTAAAATCATCATCTTCCCTGTCAATATTATAAAAAAAGGAAGTTTCCGGATCCCAGAGTTTGTCGTTCAGCAAGGTAGTTCTTAACCGGGCCTCTTTTGTAAATTCCCGGGCTTCATTTTTATACTCCAGTGATTCAGCCATTTTCGACAATGATTTAGCTTCCATGACAAGCATGGCATTGATATCGGGCCCTTCAAAATTTGATGGCCATCCGACCTGGTCCCAGCTTGCCACACGGGCATCACGCACACTTTCCAATACTGCATGGGCACCCCATTCTGCAAGACCATCATCGTCCGTATCCCGATTGGCAGTATAGTAATCATAATACTTCTTCCCGGATGCATAAGCTTGCTTCAGGAACGCCCTGTCACCGGTAATTTTCCAGATCTCATAATTCTGATAATTATACCAGGGTGCCGAACTGGTGATCTGTTTATTATACGGAATGTTTTCATTCAGAAAAGGACCTGTCCTGTAGTTGATGAAGCCAGCCGTATCCTGCCGTTCCATATATACCCGCTGGGAATTCATGGCGCTTTCCGGGTTCATGTATGCATAGGCCAGCATCACCAGACTTTCATGGAATACCTGTCCGCCATATCCCCAGCCCCACGTGGGTTCCCGGCTGAAAACATAATAATTGTAGCTGCTTTCTCCTTCGGGTGGCATCATACATTGCCGCATTAGATTGAATGCATTCCAGTATACCGCCAGGTAATCACTGTTGTTGCTCTGTATTGCGGGAATTTTACTGTATTGTCTTTGATTTTGGGCCAGGCGGCTAAGTAATTTTGCATCCTCCAGGTCACTACATAGGCTGATCAAGTCACGGTCCTCGACATCCTGCCTGGCAATTGCGCGTATGATCCTGAAACTTTTGCTTTCGCCAGGATCCAACTGAATTTCGTGTTCAAAGATCAAAACAGGACTTTCATCTGGTGGCGATGTTCTCCCCCCACGCTGAGCTTCCCTTGCAAACAAAAAATCTTCAAATTTTTCAAAGTTCTTCTGTGATCGAAGTGGCAGGCTGGAATAAAAACAGGATTTCCTGTTCTCAACGATTGGGATATCGTGCTTTATCATCCAGCCGTCTCGTTTGTAATTGTGTGAAAAAGTAAAAGCTTTCGGGTGATTTTTTAAGTTTTTGATCTTTATAGAGCTGCCATCAAAAACCGCATGCAGAATGAACTCCTCTCGGAATGGACCTTCGTTTGTGATTTGGATTTCCCAGATGGCAGATTGGGAGGTATAAACATCGAAAAATGCATCCATGCAGATATTCTTAAACGGATATGCACTGAATTGCATCAGGTCGCTGTATGATTTGGAAATTACTGCTTCCCTGTGAAAATCTCCGGCCTTCCATTTGATTTCTCCTTCTTTCTCAAATGCAAGGAAAAATGAACCGGCACGCTGGGAAGTGAATCCCAGTGGTTCCTGTGGGTTGCTCCACATGAATTGATATGCCTGGTCAAGAACATAATTTGAATGCTCGATGGGAGCGGCATATGTGGTGAATACCGGGTCTTTTTTTGTGGCATGTAAATTAGAAAGATACTGGGATTTGCCAGGAATGAGAAAAAATGCAAAAATGACTGCCAGGTAGATTCGTTTCATAATTCAATTTTTTCAATTGTGTCTATGCACCTTCAGACAGAGCAATCTAATCAAGGCCTATGGAAACTTTCTTTTCAACATAATCATCACCCCCTTTATCAAATATCACTTCAAAGTCATAAATGCTTCCATTTTGCTCAATCAGCTTCATGTTATTGAAGCCCGTGGGATTGCTGCTTTCAATGTAGAAACCAAGTTTATAAGCATTGCCAGCTTTGCCCTCCAATAACACAGTGTACTCCTTTTCTTTCAATTCACTATGAATGATACGGAGTCCTGTGGAGGATTCACCGGGTTTTGGATTCATTGTATATGGTAAAACCGAAATGCCGTTCCTGTGTTTTACATCGATGCGATAATCGCCCTGTATGTTCAGTTTAAGCTTTAATTCAGAAAATGTAATGTTTCCCATATCACCGGATGGCAGGGCCTTTCCATTGAGTTTTATTTCTGTAATCTCGGTTCCTTTTGGCAAAACAGGGTTAAAATCAAGACTGAAAGCATTCTGGTATTCGGGACGGATCCAGTAAGTGGTTTTGCCATCACTTCTTTTCATCTCGAGATCAAAGCTGTTCTGGCCAAATTTTAAATTGCTGATACTCACATGATCCCAGTTTGCTGGAAAAGCCGGATGCAGGCTTGCAGTATTCTCTGTTGCATCTGGCTCAAAACCGATCAGTCCCTCGATGATGGGCTGCAGCACCATGGTTTCCGACCAGCATTGATGCGCACAAACGCCCGAAGCTTGATATTCTTCCCCGTTCAACACTTCTTCAAGATAGCCCAGGGCCCAGCTCCTGTATACATTCAGGTTGTTCGTGATGTGGGTGTATCCTTGCACCGTATTTCCATATTTGTATTCAGCCAGTGCGGTCCAGCCAGTGAACAAAGGCCAGACAGAACCCGTATGATAACCAGCCGGGTTAAAATGATCACTGCTCTTTTTTACGATTCGTGTACCCCAGTCACTGCTGAAGGCGTTGGAGGCAAAATCTTTCAGTATCCTGGCGGTATTTTCCTTGGCAGCCTGTTCGAAATACATGGGAATAGCAGGCATGATGGTTTCATCTTTCATCAAACTTCCATCTTGTAGCATACCGTGATAGTAGTATGCAGCGGAATCATCATAAAACTTTTCGTTGATGATGCCTTGCACGATCTCGGCTTCATAGGCATAATGATCCAGCAGTTCTTCCTTTTTCATGAAACCGGCCATATAAGCGCTTTCTTCCATGGCTTCGGCCCAGAGGGATGCAAGATGGAGAGAGGTGTGTGAACCGAACAAATGGCCGCCTTCTACCCATCCGTGACCTACATTGGTGTTTTCGATGAGATGATCGGCATCGGTATCGGTTGAAAAGCAAAACTCAATGGCTTTGTGGATATGCGGCCAGCTCTTTTTAATGAATTCCAGATCACCGGTGTGCTTGAGGTAACGTGCCGCCAGGATGATATAAAGCGGGGTAGCATCGGAGGCATCATAATGCACGATCCCGGAGGTGCTCAGTTCATGATAGATCTTCCCGCTCAGGTCCTGGTATTGCTGGAAAGTCTCCAGTATTTTCTTTACTTTATCAAAGTCGCCATAATCGAGCAAAGCAAAAGCGCTCCAGATGGCATCCCGGCCAAAATACCAGGCATAGCCAGGGCGCCCGCTTACTGTCTGTCCGCCATCCCAGCCATGATCGGAGCTGGCGTAACCAGCTACCAGCGACTGTCCGGTGCCAGGCGTGTGAACAAAGAACTTGTCTGAGCCTATCAAGGCCCAGGTGTAACCTTCATTAAAAATGCTGTCGGGTGTATTGATGCTGAGGCTGCTGTTCAATAAATCCCTATAATAGCCAGAAGATTGTGTGTAAGCAGCATAGGGATCACCTATTAGCTTTTCAAAGCTTGATTTTACTTTTTGCTGATCAGCATTGGCTGCAGTGATGAAAATATCCAGGTCATCATTCATTTCAAGGTTGAATTTCATGATGCCTGATATCATATATTCATCAGTTGCCAGTCCCTCAAGGACCTCTTCCACACGAATGGGCCGGTCGAGGTTTACAGGTACATCATTGATTTTGAAACCTTCATACTGCCCGATGTTTGCAGAATGCATCTCTTTGTTTGATCCAATCAACACATTGAACTCATTTCGATGATCCTGCATCATGATCAAATTGTTTCGCATATCCAGGCCGTATTTAAGATCGCCCAGTGCTTTATGATCGTAGGGCCACATATACCTGAAATGGCTTTTGAATTTAACAAAGAGTTCAGCCGGGTAAACACCCCGGTATTCATAATGGACCACAACTCCGCCTTCATGCATTGGTGCTGTAATAACCTCTGTTAAATAGGCCCGCTTGAATTTATACTCCCGTTCGAGGGAATTCGGCCGGATGCTAAGCTGGGGTTTTTGCCGGCTGAGCCAGTAAATGGAATCTTCATAAGAAAAACGTATACCAACTTCATAATCCCTGAGGGCCATAAAGGGATGGGCCCAGATCTCTTCAATGCCTCCCTTTTCTACCGAAGTGATAAGCAATCTGTCGGTGGATACTTCACAATAATTATCCGTAGCATACTTTCTTTGCAGGGACGGCAAAAAGGTGTCTGCTGGCCATTTTTCGGCTTTCGCATATTCCAGCTTGAATCGGGGTATTTCCGTTTCTGTGATCTGTGGTTTGTCATAACTCCAGTAATATGCCTTGACTGACTTTTTACCGGCCAGGTAATCAATGGTGTTCAGCATGAATTTATCCAGGTGTTTGCGGTTGTAATTGGGAGCACCAAAATGCACATAAGCACCGATCGCAATGATTTTGCCTTTCCCTAAATCATATTCCAGTACTAGTTTGGTATCTTCCCGCAGGAAAATATAATCCCAGTCCACGGCGAGTACTTTTGCATTTTCCGGCATATTCATATCAAAGTAACCGATTTGCGGGACTTTCATGTCAATGATGGGTTTGTAAATGTAAGCACCTCCGTGAAGGCCATCGAAGACCGGATGCTGGCGGAATGCGTGTAATCCCAGTTTGCGCCCGTAACCACCGTCTTTGGCCTCCTTCCATTGCCACACCGGCTGCTTTGGTTCCATACTCATGACATTCAGATAACGCATGGCATCCATGCTCAGGATGAGTCCGCCTCCCAGCCTGACAAAATCTTTGATAGCAGAAAGGACTTCCGGATCTTTTTGCAATTTGCTGAAAGAACTGCTGTCCACTTTGTGGAACCAGACAACATCCAGATTATCCAACAGTCCGGGATTTTTCTGAATATCATCGAAGGTGACGAAAGTAGAACGGATACGATTCTCATAATGTTTTAAAAAATCCAGTGAGGCACGCAATTCCAGGCTTGTACCATCAGAACCTGCAATGTCAAGCAGGGCTACCCGGATCTTTTGATGCTGTTCCTGCGAAAAGACTAAAAATGAAATAATTATAAATATATTGATCAATATACCTTTTTTCATATTTTGTTTGATTTATTGAATTCAACCCAAAAAATCTTGTAAAAAACACTTTTATTTTGTAAATTTAACACTATTAACCAAACCTCAATTGCCATGAATTATTTTAGGATTTTTATTGGTATGGTTTTCTGCTCCTTTATTAGTTTTCACATTTTTGCACAGGGTTCCGGTGTGGACAAAAACACCTACATTGTCCAGGGCCAGGATGCACGTCCTGCAGCAACACCGGCACTAATTAATGCACAATCGGGAGACATGATGGGGATTGCCGGTATTCTCAAATACCGCAGTGATCTTGGTGAGGAAGGTGGGATGTACATGAATGAAGAATGGGAACCAGGCCCATTGCTGCTGGCCGATGGTTCCCGGATTGATGACTGGCTTTTTCGGTACAATGTCAGGAATCAGCAAATGCAGTTCATCGATGGCACTGACACCCTTGCGATTAGTAAACCATCGGAGATCAAATCGCTGACATTTGATGACAAAACCTTCGTGGTAGAACTATTTGAAAAGGACAATATCCTGAGCCAGGGATATTTTGAACTTTTAAGGAACGGTGACAATAAATTGTTGCTGCGCCGGGAGATCACCCATCATGTGATCGACCAGAGCAATGACGATCCCAGTGATGATGTTTTTGTGCACAACAATGCCTATTACATTAAAATGGGCGATGAGCCTGCTACCAGTGTTCTGATGAACAAAAAATGCTATTACTATCTTTTCAGGGATCATAAAGAAGAAGTGAAAGCATTCATCAAGGACAACAAGATCAAATGCAACTCGGAAGAGGACCTGCTCAGGGTACTGGATTACTACGAGAGTCTGTAGAGGCTTTGTTTTTTCACGCAGAGACGCAAAGACGCAATTGGTTAGAACTTCTTTACTGCCTGGCGGCTTTGCGAGGAATTGAACCTGAAGTTAAACGCATAATGCTTTTTGTTTTCACGCAGAGACGCAAAGACGCAATTATAAAACTATCCCTCATGCTCTGTTCTCCGGATGATCTCATCCTGCAGTTCGGTGCTTAGGTCCACAAAATAATCACTGTAACCTGCCACCCGCACGATCAGGTCTCTGTGTTTTTCAGGTTCTTTCTGGGCTTTCCGGAGAGTTTTTGCTGTAACAACATTGAACTGAATATGATGCCCTTTCATTTTAAAATAGGCTCTTATCAGGTGTATGAGGCTTTCAATGCCCTTTTCTTCCTCGAAAAACTGTGGTGTGAATTTCTGGTTCAGGAGGGTTCCCCCGGTTTTGATATGATCAATCTTAGCTGCTGATTTCAAAACGGCGGTCGGACCCTGCCTGTCGGCGCCCTGTACCGGGGATATCCCTTCTGATAGAGGCTCGCCAGCATACCTGCCATCGGGCATGGCCCCGATCACACTGCCAAAATAGACATGAGAAGTAGTCGGCAATAAATTGATCCTGTATTGCCCGCCCCTGGGAGTGGGTCTGCCGTCTACCGAGCGGTAAAACATATCAAATACTTCCAGGGTAATTGAATCTGCTGCATCCTCATCATTTCCATATTTTGGTGAATCCTCGACCAGCAATTGACGAAGTTCGCCATAATCTTTGAAATTTGCTTTCATTGCCTTAAGAAGTGTGTCCAGGCTAAACCGCTTCTGTTCAAAGACCTGTTTTTTGATGGCTGCCAGGCTATCGGTAATGCTTCCCGTTCCTACGCCCTGAATATAACTTGAATTATACCTTGCTCCTCCTGCATTGTAATCTCTACCAATCTTAATACAATCACCGATCAGCAGGCTCAGGAAGGGAACCGGGAGATATCTTGCATACAGGTTTTCGATGATGTTATTTCCCCTGATCTTGATATCGATGAAATACCTGAGTTGTTGTTCATAGGCCGACATCAGGCTTTTGAAACTTCTATATGATGTGGCCTTTCCGGTTTTTGGTCCGATCTGTTTCCCGCTTCCAGGATCAACACCATTGTGCAAAGTGATCTCAAGGATTTTGGTCAGGTTAAAATAACCTGTCAGAATATAGCTTTCCTTGCCGAAGGCCCCGGTTTCTACACAGCCACTGGCTCCGCCGTTGCGGGCATGGGTGATCTTCTTTCCCTGCCGGAGGAGTTCTTCGATGATGGCATCCGTATTGAACACAGAGGGTTGCCCGAATCCTGTTTTGATGATTTGCAAAGTCCTTCGTATAAATTCATCCGGGTTTTTGCGACTGACCTGGATCATGGAACTGGGTTGTAAAAGGCGCATTTCTTCAATTACATCCAAAATGAGATAGCTTAGTTCATTGACAGCGTCTTTTCCTTTTTCGGTGAGGCCACCGAGGTTGATCAGGGAGAAATCGGTATAAGTGCTGCTTTCCTTCGCTGTTACGCCAATCTTGGGAGGGGAGGGGTGATTATTGAATTTGATCCAGAAGGCCTGCAAGAGTTCTTTAGCACTTTTTTTTGTCAGGCTTCCATCTTGGATTCCCTTTCGGTAAAACGGCAGGATATTCTGGTCGAGGCGCCCCGGATTAAATGAATCCCAGGGATTTAACTCAGTGATCACTCCCTGGTGAATGAACCAGTAATGTTGCAAGGCTTCATTTAAAGTTTCGGGGGCTTGAGCCGGAACCTTGTGGCAGATCCTCTCCATTTCCTTCAATTCCTTTTTCCTTACGGGATCTTTTTCCCGCTTAGCCATTTCTTTCAGCTTGCGGGCATGGCGCTCTGCGAAAAGTATGATGGCATCTGCAGCGATATCCATGGCACGCAGCTCCTCCAGCTTTTGCATGGCCTCAGCATCATTATAAAAATCCAGTTTGCTGATGCTTGTTTTTATTTCTTGCTTAAGCTTAAGAAAACCTTTGCGGAACATGTCCTTTCCTAATACAGTGTGACCGGGAGCCCGCTGTTCCTGGAACTCAGTGAATACACCTGCTTCGTAGGCATTTTGCCACTCAGTTGTCATTTCGGCAAAGATGCGTTCACGCATGCTTTTCCCCTTCCAGTAAGGGATGATCTTTTTTTCGAAATCTTCAAAAGTCTTTTTTGAAACAGCGAAGTTTTGCTTCTTTCTTTCGTCCAGTGTTTCCAGGTCTTCCTTCGAATGAAGGCATATTTCAGGGTAGGAGGGAGTGGCTTTGGGCTTTTCTCCTCTTTCACCCACGATCAGTTCGTGTTTACCAATAAATATGCTTTTATGTTCAAGGATGTATTTAAACGCAAGTGCCCTTTGTTCCGGAATGGATTTGCCATCCGGGATACCGCTTTGAAAAAACTCCGTGATTAGCCTGCCTCTTTCGGATGAAAGTGTGGCTTCGGCTTTCAGGCTGTTATCCCTAAGTGTCTTTATTCTATTGTTCATGATATCAGTTTTAACCTCCAATGTGCACAGTGTGTTTTCTGCTGGTGAATTCTTCAACGATACTGTTCAGCTCAGGCTCACTGCCCATTTTTTTCAATTTATTCTCCATTCCCAGGCGTTCGTATTTGTCTGAAGCCATTTTATGATAAGGTAGCAGGTCGACCGGGTAATTATTCTTAAGTCCGTCAAGCAATGACAATATCTCATTGATATTATTTACAGTATCTGTGATCCCCGGTATCAAGGGAATCCTGATCCTCATATTGATGTTCTGCTCATCCAGCATTTTCAGGTTTTTGAGAATCTTCTCATTATTTACTTCAGTATATTTGATATGAAGCTGTGGATCGATGAGTTTCAGATCGAATAAAACCAGGTCAGCTGTTTCGGTAACTTCTTTTAAAACACATGAGGCGACCTGTCCTGATGTATCAATGCAGGTATGTATTCCTTCCTTTTTGCAGGCCTGTAATATGTGTTTCAAAAAAAGCGCCTGCACCATGGGTTCTCCGCCAGAAAAACTAACACCACCTCCCGATTCTTCATAGAATATCCTGTCTTTTCTGATCTTTTCCATGAGGGTGCTCACACTGTATTTATCAGCGCCGGTTGCAGTGCTTTCGATGGGAATACATTCCGGATTGTGGCACCACCAGCATCTCAGGGGGCATCCCTGGAAAAACACCGTCGTTCGTATACCTGGGCCGTCATGCAGGCTGAATCGCTGTATATTGGATATTAATCCTTGCATTTTTAGTTTTGAGTTTTCAATTTTTAATTTTGAATTTGATGGGTAAATTGCTTTGGGCTAAAGCATTTCCTTACAACCGAATACTTGAATGCGAGCTGCATTTAGTAAGCTGCAACTAGAATATCCAGCATTCGAAGAGGTGGCGGCAGAAGCGCCCGTACATTTTTATGTACATATTATTGTGACTGATGTGGTTCATACTGCATTATTTAGAATGTAAAAATACACAAAGTCCGTGAATATTGTCAAGTCTTAAATAGCACTTTGAAAGGATTATTTAATATCCTTAACACAACGAAACCCTACCGTAGCATTTCTATTAAAAGAAGGCGAAACCAGCAACAACATCTGGCTCTCATTGACCGGTTTCGGGCCGCCTTGCACATACCACCAGCTAGAGGTAGGTTTGTAATAGCTACCGCCTTTAAGTATGTTGAAATAATAACTGCCATTGTCATAGACATCCTGTGTCATTTGCCACACATTGCCAACCATATCAATGATCCCGGCAGTGCTTGCACCTTGCGGGAACGAATCAACTGCGGTAATGTATCCAAGTGCATTGTTGCATTTTGTCGAATCGAACTGAATTCCCCAGGGCCATTTCTGTTCAGGATTTCCGCCCTGGGCAGCATACTGCCATTCAATCTCGGTAGGGAGGCGCTTTCCTGCCCATTCGGCATAAGCCTGAGCGTCCTGCAATCCAATATTCACTACAGGATAGTCTGCCAGGTGTTCATGATATTTCCCATCTTTCCAGTGTTTGAGGTAGTTTGTGGTATCCTCAGGCAGATAAGCACTTTTCTTGACGAACTCAAAGTATTGTGCATTTGTTACCGGATATTGATCCATAAAAAATGAGTTCACAGAAACATTCCTGCCTTTATTATAATCAGGGTAGGGGATGAATTCGGGTTTGGATTTAACCGAGTACTCGTATTCACTGCCTTCTATCAGGATCATTCCCTCAGGTGCTTTATGCACTGGCCTTGTCCTTTCAAACTTGCTCACCAGCCTGGCTGTCCCCGGTTCTACATAAATTACTCTTTCATCTATTATCTCGCTGCCATCAAATAATTGAACCACAAATTTGCCCTCATAACGGCCAAAGTGATCATAGAGATTCAACTGATGTTTACCTGTCTTTAATAATACCGGCTCCATATCGTAAGCAGGATTACCGGCCCAGATCCTGATCTCATTTCCAGTACCGGACTGAACATGAAGGGTGTCAAAAATCAACTCAATATCTAATAGCTGCCGGAACGAAGCAATGCAATCGACATTTCCCTCTTTCTTTGTGTTAAGCCAGGATTTGTCAAATGCATGTGTTTTTGCTTTTACAAAGGCCTGCCCTGAAATTGTATCCGGTAATATTTCTTCATGATGATAAAGACTAACATAATGAAACTCGTCTTCGGCCTCAAAAAGAGCCTCATCAAAGCCTTCAGGGATCAGGGAATATATTGTAAATATTGTTTTTTGTTCCGTCCGCCAGCGATTTACCCAGATGCTGTCAGCGAGAGTAGGGATCAGAGGCTCCCAGTCAAATGAATTGAATGCCCGGCTGTTTTCCCTCAGTATCCTTGTGATCCTGCCAAGATAAACATAGTCTTCTTTCATGATTTCAGGCCGGCCCGGTCCAAAATTGTTGATCTCATTGCCGTAGCCATTGAAAAGTGAGATACTTACTTCACGGTGTATGCTGCCCTGGCTGGGTTGTAAAACCCTGAAGATGGCAAAATCGGGTTTTATGAGTTTATTCATATTTAACGGGGGCGGCATGACAATGGCGTTGTGCACCCTGCCTGAAATGATACCCGGCATGTCTCTGGTCACAGCCATACCTTCGCTATACATTACAACACCGGCTTTGACGCTGTCGGCCGCTCGCTGTAACTCATAACTTGATTTGCCCCTTGTGTCCAGTACCACTCCATCAGCGTCCGTTGCCTCAATCAGGCGGGCCATGCCTTTGTGATGATCTTCGCTGCGGGTACTTTGATCCCAGGGATTGTAGGCAATGAAGAATTTTGTGCCCTGCTCACCCGCGTAATCAGAGAGCTCCCTGAGTTTTGGCAATCCTCCCGGCAGGTCGGCATACAGATCCCATTGATTGCGCTGATCCATGCCCAGCGCCGGCCAGGTGGGCCAGATGCCGAAAACATCAAAACCACCCAATTGATCTTCTGCCTCCTGCAGGAAATTTTTAAAATTGTATTTGTTTTCTTTCCAGTCGTAGAACTGATGGTCCCAGGCAAATTGCAGGATCATGAGATAATCATGCCTGATCCACTGTAGGTCTTGCCTTTCAAAAAGGCTGTTGTCAAATGATTCCAGGTCGAACAAAAAGTGCTCCTGGAACATCCTCTTCAGCCCGTTTTGCCATTCTCCTTCGAAATTATCAATGTAAAGGGTGTATTCCACCCAGGAATGCGGATAAAGGTAGGTTTTGTATCGATGGCGATAAGCATCTTCCCAGGCCGTCCTCCTGGCAATGGCACAAAGGGATCTGCCATCCCGCAGTGGGATGGAAGCATAGCCCATTTCCCATGCATTGTCAGGAAGGATCACACCGACAGGTTCTTTGCCTGGTCTGTAAAGATAAGCAAGAGCCAGTGACCAGGGACCTTCTCCGGTGATATAAACGTGATCATCAGACTTTCCAAAAGGAACTACATTTTCCAAAACCAGGGTATCCCAGGTATTGTTTTCGAAACGGATGCTTGCTTTCCAGGCCTTATCAAAGTCTTTATCAATTTTAACATATCCTTTGATACCATTCGGAAAACTGAATATTATTTCCTGGTTCAGAAAAGAAATGGCCCCTCTGTCAGAGGCATAGGTTTTACCGTTTATGTCAAAACTGAATAATGGGATTTTATGGATGCTTTGAGCAGGCCGGCCTTCGATCTTCAGCCCGTCCAGGCTGAGGCCGCCGGACTTCTTAAAGCTGATCTCCTGGGCAATCAAAGGTACTTGGGTAAATATGATAAATGAAATAAAGAGTGCAGCGATTGATATGCGTCGGTTCCTCATCTTATCCTGGTTTTAAATCTATGTCAAAATTACGCATTATCATGAAATCCCTGATGCACAAGAAAGCATGCCAGGATTGCGTTAAATAATACACAGACCTTATAGCATGGACCAGCAAAGCATCAGGAATATACTTAACAGAAAGGCCGGTGAAGAATTATACGGAGATCTGCAGGATCTTTCACCCTGCAATATGTGCCCGCGAAATTGCAATGCAGACCGGCTGAATGGAAAACCGGGTTACTGCAAAAACGGGAAGGACTTCAATATTTCTTCCATTTGCATCCACAGGGGCGAAGAGCCGGCAATCAGCGGGAGCAAGGGGATCTGTAATATTTTCTTTACACATTGTAATTTGCAATGCAAATACTGCCAGAATCACCAGATCAGCTTTAACTGCCAGGATCATTCCTCAGAAAGCATGGATCTTGCAAAAGTGCTTTCAGCCATTACCCATATCCTGGATCAGGGTATCAAAGCGGTGGGCTTTGTTTCTCCTTCCCATGTGATCCCCCAGATGAAGATTATTATTCATGGGCTGAAACTGCTGGGCTATGATCCTGTCTTTGTGTATAATTCCAATGGTTTTGATAAAGTGGAGGAATTGCGGAAACTGGAAGGGATCATTCAGGTTTATCTGCCGGATTTTAAGTACATGGATACCAAACTGGCCCGGGAATATTCGGATGCAGAGAATTATCCGCAGACGGCCTTGAATGCCATCAAGGAAATGTACCGCCAGGTTGGATCAGCCCTTCATTTGAATGATGATGGCCAGGCAGAGCGGGGCATGATCATTCGCCACCTGGTATTGCCCGGACATGCCGATAACAGCATCCGGGTATTGCAGGAAATCGCCGATAAGATTTCTCCCAATATCAGCATATCACTCATGTCACAATATTACCCGACCCATCATGTAGCCGGACATCCATTCCTGGGTCGAACACTCAAGAAAAATGAATATCAGCTGGTGGTAGATGTGATGGACAATCTCGGAATGCACAAGGGATGGATACAGGATATGGACAGCTATGAGAATTACCGTCCGGATTTTGAGCGGAAGGAACAACATCCCTTTGAGTGAAATTCCAAATTGCAAATTTGAAAATTGCTACTTAATTTTGCGGAATGCTATACTATCCAATCCAATACGACGAGCCTCTCTTCCGTCCTCCCAGCGAGGCATATTCCTTTATTCTACAGATCACTTTAGGCTGTTCATGGAACCGCTGCGCTTTTTGCGAGATGTACACCATGAAAAAATTCACTGAAAGACCCCTTGATGTGATCCTTGATGATATGGAGCAAATGATGCCTTATAAAAAGGAGGTCCGCAAGGTCTTTCTTGCAGATGGCAATGCGCTGGTATTGTCCACAGAAAAGCTAGAAAAGGTTCTGGAGGAATTGAATGCCCGTTTCCCGAAGATCAGCCGGATCTCTGCCTATGCCATCGCCAAGGATCTGAAGAACAAAAGTATTAATGAATTGAGACAGCTCCGCGAAAAAGGTTTACAGTTGCTTTATGTAGGTGTTGAATCCGGGGATGATGACGTACTGGCAGCCGTTAATAAAGGGGAGTCCTTTGAAAGCCAGGTAAAGTCATTGCAAAAGGCCAAAGAAGCGGGTATGAGGCTATCTGTCATGATCCTCAATGGCCTTGGTGGAAAGCGTATGTCAGATCAGCATGCCATACAGTCAGCCAGACTCTGCAATGCGGTCCAACCGGAATTTCTATCCACACTTGTCCTGAGTTATCCCCATGGCAAAGAACATTTTAAAAAAAGATTCAAAGGAGATTTTGAGGAATTAAACACCACCGGAATGATCCGGGAGATTAAAAGCTTTATTGAAAACCTGGAACTTGAGAATACTATTTTCCGGTCGGATCACGCCTCCAATTACCTGGTGCTGAAAGGCAACCTGAACCGTGACAAAGAGGAGCTTCTTAAGCGGATCGAAGATGCACTGGCTGATCCGGATCAAGCCGGCCTGCGGGAAGAGTGGATGAGGGGGCTTTAAGTCCCGAAAACCAGAAATCTATGATTTCATTGTTTTTCGGGATTAAAAACTCAAAACTAAAAATTCCTTTTGTGGAACATTAATTGTTATCCATAAAGGAAATCATAAAGCAAAATTTATTTTATGTCAGAAAAGCACAGCAATCATTTAATAAAAGAGTCCTCACCATATTTACTGCAGCATGCCCATAATCCCGTCGACTGGCATCCCTGGGGAAAAGAAGCGCTTGATAAGGCAAAGAAGGAGAACAAGCCCATGATCATCAGTGTGGGATATGCGGCCTGTCACTGGTGTCACGTGATGGAGCATGAATCTTTTGAAGATGAAACCGTGGCAGAGATCATGAATAATAATTTTGTCTGTATCAAGGTGGACCGCGAAGAACGGCCGGATGTTGACCAGGTTTATATGACGGCGGCACAATTGATCAGCGGTCGGGGAGGCTGGCCCTTGAATGCTTTTGCACTGCCTGACGGGCAGGCTTTTTATGCAGGATCCTATTTCCCGAAAGAGCAATGGGTTGATCTGCTGGACCAGATCAAGGTGCTGTGGAACAGTGAGCCGGAGAAACTGAAGGAGCAGGCCAGTGCCGTGACAAAAGGACTGAAAGAAACCGAAGTGGTCAAACTGGCAGAAAAGGAAAATAAATATGAGCAATCCATGATCGATGCGGCCTGGGAGGATTGGCTAAAAAATATCGATCTTGACAGAGGAGGACAAAAAGGAGCTCCTAAATTCCCCATGCCCGTGAACTGGGAATTTCTCCTGGCTTATCACTTTTACAATAAAGATGAAAATGCCCTGCTTGGGGTAAAAACCACCCTGGATGCCATGGCAAAAGGCGGAATTTACGATCATGTGGGTGGTGGATTTGCGAGATATTCTGTGGATGCCGGATGGCATGTTCCGCATTTTGAAAAGATGCTGTATGATAATGCCCAGCTGGTAAGCCTTTATGCGCATGCCTGGCAGGTGATCGAAGAAGACCGCTATGAGGAAGTGATCGAAGAGACACTTGATTTTGTGAAAAGGGAAATGACATCGGAAGAAGGAGGATTTTATTCCTCCCTGGATGCCGACAGCGAAGGAGAGGAAGGAAAATTCTACACCTGGACAGAACAAGAAATGGATGCGTTGCTTGATGAAGATGCCGCCCTGATCAAGGAGTATTTCAACGCAAGCAAGGAGGGCAACTGGGAAAACACCAATGTGCTGCATATTAATCGGAAAAATTTGTTCTTTTTGGATAAGTATAAACTTAACCTCAGGGATCTGAAAATCAAGATTAGAAATGCCAAAGAAAAAATGTTGCAGAGTCGGGCAAAACGCGAACGCCCGGCCCTGGATGATAAGATCCTGACTTCGTGGAATGCCCTGATGATGAAAGCATATGTTGATGCTTACCGGGTATTCAATAAGGATGAATATCTGGAAGCCGCTTTAAAAAATGCCGAATTTCTGAAAGCAAAAATGCTGCGTAAAGATGGCGGTCTAAACAGGAATTATAAGAACGGAAAGGCAAGTATCAATGCTTTCCTGGATGATTATGCGCTGAGCATTCAGGCTTTCATCGAGCTGTACCAGGCAGATTTTGATGAAAAATGGCTGCTGCTTGCGCGGGATTTGAATGAATATGCAATAAAGCATTTTCATGATCCCGAGAGCGGAATGTTCTTTTATACCTCCGATGAAGATGAAGAACTTGTGGTGAGGAAGATGGAATTGTCCGATAATGTGATCCCGGCCTCCAATTCTGTCATGGCCCACAATCTCTATCTGCTGGGTGAGTTATTTGTCAGACAGGATTACATTGAGATGTCTGAAACAATGCTTGGAAATATGACGCAGGAGTTCCTGAAAAACCCGGCTTTTTATGCCAACTGGGGCGGTTTGATGCTCAAAAGACTGCATCCTTTCCATGAAGTGGCCATCGTAGGACCAAAAGCCAATGGCAAAAGAAAAGAGATCGACGAGTATTATCTGCCCAATGCCATCATGCTGGGAGGCAAGGATGAAGGCAGTTTGCCGCTGCTAAAAGGAAAACTGCAGGCGGACAAAACCATGATCTATGATTGCGTGGAAAAGACCTGTAAAATGCCAACGGTGGATGCTGGGAAGGTGATTGATCAGTTGATCTGAGAAAAATAAAATAGCTTTGCTAAAAAAATGATTCCAAAACTCCTGGTCTTTCTTCAGTTTACAGGAATATTCCTCGTGATCATCTTAGGAAAAGTTTTTCCTTCGGGATACCTGTATTTCGCGATTGAAAGCTTGGGCATTATTTTGGGATTATGGGCCATCTTTGAACAAAGGCCGGGTAATTTCAATATCACACCTACGAATAAAGCCGGTGCACGACTGATCACCCGGGGACCTTATCGCTACATCCGCCATCCCATGTACCTGGCCATTATCCTCGCACTTACACCACTGATCATTGATCATTACAGCCTGATGCGCTTGATTTCTGGAATTGCCCTGTTGTTTGTTCTGATCCTGAAGCTTGAATACGAGGAAAGGCAACTGGTGAAGCATTTTGAAGGCTACGATGAATACAGGAAGAAGAGCTGGAAGCTGGTTCCGATGGTTTATTGATTTCGGATTTCGGATTCCGGGTTGTCGCGCAACGAATCTGTAATCTGGAATTTGCAATTTTTTCTTTCAATATGTTTTCCCTTCTTCATCAATCATCGGCACAAACCTGACCGGCAACACTGCTTTTTGTTTCAGCTTGCCATTCTCTTTTTTAAGCAGATATAACTCCTGGGCCCAGGTCCTGCCAACCGGAATGATCATCCTGCCACCTTCTGCAAGCTGTTCCTCCAGTTGCTTCGGGATATCGGTTGGGGCACAGGTTACAATGATTGCATCAAAGGGCGCTTTTTGCGGCCATCCTTTATACCCATCGCCAATACGGGTGTAGATGTTTTCATAATTGAGTTCTTCAAATATTTCGATCGCCCTTTTGCCAAGGGGCTCAATGATCTCGATTGTAAAAACAGAATCGCATATCTGCGCCAGCACGGCCGTCTGGTATCCCGAACCGGTCCCGATCTCCAGCACCCGGTTCCCGGTTTTCAGTTCCAGTTTTTCCGTCATAAAGGCTACGATGTAGGGCTGGGAAATGGTCTGCTCATAACCGATGGGCAGGGGGGAATCATCGTAGGCATGCTTTAAATAAGCTTCGATCACAAAGGCATGGCGTGGAACTTTCATCATGGCATCCAGGACTTTCTTATCCTTTATGCCACGCATTTTGATCTGTGTCAATACCATTTCCTTGCGTTGTTCCTCATAACTCATGGGATCATTGTTCTGGGTAAAACATCCGGGTATGAACAGAATTAGCATAAGCCCGGTCAATCTCATTTTATTGATGAAAAAATATCTATACATCAGGATTAAAGATACAAAACCGTGGCATCAGAACAAAGGAAAGCTTTCATTCAGTTTGGGGATGGCAACATCCCAGTGATAGGTATGCCGGATCTTTACCCGGAGAGCATTGGCAGCCTGTGATTCGCCATGCACGATGAAAACCGATTTCGGTTTGTTTTTGATCCCGGCCAGCCAGTTGAGCAGGCCGTCCTGGTCGGCGTGGGAGGACATGCTGTGCATTTCTTCCAGGTGACAATTCACTTTGTAAAAGTGCCCGTGTATTTTGAGTTCACGGATGCCGCCCTGCAACAGCCTTCCACGGGTGCCTTCCGCCTGGTAGCCTGCGATCAGTACGGTGGATTTGGGATTGGGCAGGTGATCCTGCAGGTAGAGCAATACCCGGCCACCATTCATCATCCCGCTGCCGGCGATCACAATCTTTGGGGTTTTATCTTTCGATACCTGGAAAGTGTCTTTCACTGAGCGTACGGTTCTGACATGTTCCCAGGCTTCATCGAAAACATCCAGGCCCAGTTTGTGGTAATCATCGAATTCGGCGTATATTTTGGATACATTCACTCCCATGGGACTGTCGAGATAAACCGGCAGGTCCGGGATCTCGTTTTTCTTTTTCAATTGCCAGATCATCCAGATGAAATCCTGGGCCCGGTCGACCGTAAAACTGGGAATAATGAGTGTGCCGCCCCGCTGATAGGTTTTGTTTACGATGTCCCTGAAATGGAGCGTGGTGTCTTCATCCCGGTGATGCCGGTCGCCATAGGTGGATTCCATGATGATATAATCGGCATGGGCCGGACGATTGGGCTCTTCCAGCATGGGATCATCGAAACGGCCGATATCTCCTGAGAAGACCAGCCGTGTTCCGCCGGCTTCTATTTCAGCATAGGTTGCTCCCATGATGTGGGCGATCAGGTTCAGCCGGAAGCGGATGTTTTCAGAGATACCAATCCATTCGCTGCAACTGACCACACGTAGTTGCCGGATGGCATGCTGGGCATCTTTGACAGTATAGAGGGGTTTGGCGGGTTTGTGTTTTGAATATCCCATGCGGTTGGCCATCTCTGCATCTTCCTCCTGAATTTTTGCACTGTCCAGCAGAATCACTTCGGCGATGGCTTTTGTGGGGGCAGAACAATAGATTTCACCTTGAAAGCCCTGCTGTACCAATCTTGGTAGATAACCTACATGATCCAGATGGGCATGTGTTAGGATGACCCGGTCAATGCTTGCCGGATCAACAGGCAATTTCTCCCAGTTAAGCAAACGCAACTCTTTCAGTCCCTGGAAAAGTCCGCAGTCAACCAGAATGTTTGTGTCTTGATAAGTAAGTAAATGTTTTGATCCCGTCACGGTGCCAGCGGCTCCCAGGAAACGGATTTGAAAATTTTTGTTTTCCATAAATGCTTATCCCCTGATGAATAAATAATAGATATAAGTTGCATATAAAAGTATGAAAATAATCCCGCTGAAACGGTTGATGCGGTTTTTTCCGTCGAGGCCGAGGGCAAGAATAATGATGGTTGTTGAAAACACCATCACCAGGATGTCGATATTGTTGATCACATCAAAGGGAAGGGGCTTGATCAGGGCACTTATTCCCAGCACCCACAATAAATTGAATATATTGGAACCAATAACATTGCCCACAGCAATATCAACGCTTTTGTTTTTTGCGGCAATCACCGAAGTAACCAGTTCCGGCAGTGAGGTGCCCAGGGCCACGATGGTCAGTCCGATGAATTCCTGGCTCAGACCCATATCCGAAGCAATTTTGCTGGCACCATTCACGACCCACTCACCTCCGAAAAATAGCATGACCATGCCAAAGATAATAAAACCCACTGGCTTTTTTAAGCTGCTTTCGTCAATTCTTGCGAATTGAGCTTCTTCATTATTTTTGCGGGCGATCTTGAAAATGTAAAGCATAAACATGAGAAAAAAGAACATCAGGATGGCGCCATCTGCCCGGTCGATGATGAGGTGAGTTTCTGTATCTGAAAAGGCGGCATTGGCCAGAAAACCGACAAGCAGGGCAGCAATGATCGCAAAAGGTATTTCTGAGTAGATGGTGTTTTTCTTGAGCGGTAATGGATTGAATATTGCAGATAATCCCAGGATCAGCAGTACATTGGCCACATTACTCCCAAAAATATTTCCGATGGCAATGGGGGCATTCCCCTTGAAGCTGGCAAAAAGGTTGATGATAAGCTCGGGCAGCGATGTTCCAAGGGAAACAATGGTCAGGCCGATCACAATATCGCTGACATGATATCTGTATGCGATCTTTGTTGCCCCCTTAATTAAAAAATCCGCCCCTTTAATCAGGAGTGCAAAACCAGCAACAAATAAAAGATAGCTCAACATATGAATTAATTAAAGAAGCCGTAAAGATATGGGATATTGTGCGTAAAATAAAAGTTGTAAGCCGGAAATCAAACAAAGAATCAATTGTTTGCTGAAAGCCTCTTTTGCAATAAACTGATTAAACTCTGTTGCTGAACCAGCCTGGTGATATCTTCAATAATCACGATGATATATTGATCGTTCTCAAAATAAAAATGCCTGGTGGAATATTGTAAATGCTTGAGTACCCTGGTCTGGTCCGTTTTGTAGAAATACCTGTCAAGCCTTTGTTTGTAAATTGCTTTTTTCTGGCTGTATGACATCAAGGCATCTTTTCTCAAGGAGCATCCTTCGCAATTGGACGTATTGCCGCACACCTTTTTCTCTTCCACTGCATACGCACAACCAATGGCATTGCCACATTTTTTATACAGTAAATGCTCGTTCTCATAATTTGAAAAGATGGTTTTCATGGCATCATTAAATGCCTGTAAATACATTTTATTATCAAAAAGCATCACACAACTGTTGATATTATTCAATGCTTTTTGCATGAAACCGGGTGAGCTTCTCAAAAAAGCAAAGCTTGTATTTTCAGATGAAACTGAATGATCCATGACGTATAAGGTTTGGTTTGGATAATAAATATACTACAATTGCAGTGCTTATGCAATTTAATATCCTTTTCAGGAAATAAATCATATTTACAGCAGATTCAGATTTATTAACTTTGTATTAAAAATCGATATGGAGCTGAAGTTGAATAATAAAAAGTTTGTGATCTGTGGTGCCAGTAGCGGATTTGGCCATGCAGTAGCCAAAGCATTGCTTTCAGAGGGTGCGAAAATCATCCTTGTTGCAAGGAGCAAACAGAATTTAAATCAATTTGAACAGGAGTATCCGGAAGCCGTAAAAGCCATAACCGGTGACCTGAAGGAATCAGGAACCCATGACCTGATTGAAAATGCCGTTGAAGGAAACTCCCTGGATGGGATTTTTATCAATGCTGGCGGGCCTCCTCCCAAATCAATTGAAGAGACTGATATGAATGATTGGGATCAAGCCTACCAGATGATCCTCCGATGGAAAGTGGACCTGGTGAAACGTCTGCTTCCGAAGTTTAAATCACAACAATATGGACGTATTCTTTTCCTTGAAAGTGTATCTGTTAAGCAACCTGTTGAGAACCTGGTTTTGAGTACCAGCTTAAGATCGGCCGTTGTTGGTTTTGCCAAGACTCTTTCTCAGGAAGTGGCGAAAGATGGCATTACTGCGAATGTCCTTGGACCAGGTTATCATGATACACAGGCCATGCAGCGTTTGTATAAAAAACGTGCAGAAAAGGAGAACATCAGCGTAGCTGAAGCCAAAAAGAGCTTCGAAAGGGAAATACCGGTCGGTAAGATGGGGGAGGCTTCAGAACTTGCTTCACTAGCCGTTTGGCTCTTATCCCCTCATTCAAGATATATTACGGGCCAGACCTTCAGCCTGGATGGCGGTACCAATAAGTTTATTTTCGGATAGTCCTGTTTTTGCGGATACTCACAAAATAAACGCCTGTAAAAACCAAAACCGCAGCGAGACCCTGTTGCCATTTGAGGAAATCCATGCCAACCAATACGGCCGTTACAGAAGCGATCAATGGCTGGGAATACATATACATACTGGATACCACCGGACTCACATGCTTGAGTGAATAGTTGAAAAGCAGGTATGCCAAGATGGTAGTGCCAATGATCACATAAGCCAGCGAAAACCAGAAACGCAGGGGGATTGCAGTGAAATCAGTTTGCATAAATGGATGTATGCATAAAGGGGTAACGTAAATAAATCCGAAAAGAAAAACCCACTTCATAACCGTAATTGCTCTGTAGCGCAGCATCATGGGTTTGACCAGTACCAGGTAAAAACCAAAAGCTGCTGCATTGATAAAAACTAGCACATTCCCGGTGAATGTGTCAGAGGCAAATGATAACTTTCCGGCCGATAGGATCAGGATGGCTGCCCCTGCAAGCCCGATAAAAATTCCGGTGATCTTGTTTTTCGTGATCCGCTCGCCCAGCAATATACGGGAAAACATCAGAACCAGGATGGGAACCACAAGCATGATGAGGGATGCATTGATGGGGGTGGTTAAATTCAAACCCTCGAAAAAAAGGATCTGGTTGGTGGCAACACCGAACAAAGCACACAGTGCAAGCCGGTACAGGTCTTTTCTCTTCACTTTTTCACCGGCATTAAAAAGATCAAACAGCCAGAAAAACAATAGGGCTCCGCTAACCCGGATCAGGATAATTGCCCTTGGCGCGAAGTAATCAGGCATCATGCCTTTGGCGATCACATAATTCAGCCCGTAGAGCAAATTAGCTCCCAGCAATGCCAGGTGAGCCTTTAATGTGTTCTTACTGCCAGACATGAATTAAGTTGTTGATATGACACATATCCGGAATCTGCAATTTGCAATCTACAATCTGTAATCTGTAATCTGCAATCCTCAAAATGGCAGATCATTCGGAGCTTCGGGCAGGGGAGGTGCTTCATCCGGCATGGGAGGTGCCTGGGGAGGAGCTTCTCCGGCCTTGTCGATCTTCCAGGCTTCCAGGTTGGTGAAGTATGACACCCGGCCTTCCTTTTCCCATTTTCTTCCACGAATATTGAAACTGATGTTTAATTCATCCCCGGGATTGTATTTGTCGATCAGATCACATTTATCATTGGTCAGCTGGAATTTGATGTGATCAACGAACTCAAAGTTTCCAGTATTCTCTTTCTTTTCGATGATGAATTCCCTTTTGCTGAATTTCTCGCTGATCTTTTGCGTTTCCCCTTTTTCGTATAATGTTCCGCTCAATTCAAAACTCATGAAATAACTTTTTAGTTGACGATAATTTTAATGCTCTCGGATCTTTCTCCGATCCTGAGGGTGCAAATATACAATCCGGGTGGGACTTTGTGGCCATTTTGTGCTGAAAGATTCCAATATATGGATTGATCCTTTTGACCTGCTGAACCGGCATCCCATTGCCTGATCAGTTTTCCTCTGGCATTAAAAATGTTCAATTGAGAATTATCATTGCTGGGGTTGGTGAAAGAAATCCTGGTGACATCCCTGCCTGGATTGGGCATGGCTTGCATGGCGAAAAGTCCTTCATTTTTATTTTTATTTATACTTCCACTAACAACAAGGTATATTTTTGAATAGTTGAGAACCCAGTGGTTATTTATGAAACTCTCCCAGATGATCAGGAATTGAGCATAATTGTAGCTATACCAGGGGCCGTAATGAACTATTGGATTCCTATCAGGGATGTTATTGTGGGAAATGTTAAAGAACTCTATAGATCCATGATAATCCCTGTTTGCGTAAATATCAGTATATCCTATGCTGTCCAGAACAAATGTAACGATCCCGTAATAGTTGCACCAGGGTGATCCTTCAACAGGGATCAATTGATGTATAAATGAAGGTTCCGTTTTATCATATCCCAGCATGAAGTCGAGAGAGCAAAAAACACTATCGGCAAAATAATAGTCATGATAGTAGATTTCCCAGTTTCCATTTATTTTGTTTTGCCAGAAAACCATATCTGACAGATTCCAGTAACTTGAACAATTGTTATAGGAAGGATTGATGCTTTGGCCGGGCATATCCTGCAATACGGGTTCATCCCAGTTGTTTTGGCCTGTGGATTTTGAATAAAAAAGTTTTGTTGTATCATTCACCACTTTCTCCCAGCAAAGAAAACGTGTGTAGTCAATCCCAATGGCGGGTTTGCTGCAATTTCCCGAATCTACAACTGCATGTTCATAAAAGCCAAAATTGTTGGGGCTGTATTGATAAATGGAGGTGGCCATAACTTTACCATCCTGCTCCCAAGCAATAGTTCCACCAAAATTTATACTCATAGATGTATTATTATTCCCTTCAACCGCAAAGGCAAAAGGTTCTGAGAAGCTACCGTCCTCATGGTACTTTAAGTAATAAATATCACTCTCACTGTCCTGATGTCGCTCATAGAAAAGATAAAAAAGCGTATCCGAAGTCTGAGGTGCAATGTCCCCCCTCATACTCAGGAATTTGGGGTTCTTAAAGTGTACACCTGCTTCACTGAGCACAACTTCTTTACTCACGGCCGCGCCTATTTTCTTCATATGAATCTCGCTTGACAGGGAGTCGGTCGATTTTTCCCAGGCCAGGTATTCGCTTTCGGTTTCATCATAAAAGGAATATAAATAATCAGCATTTATATTATCTGATAATGTATCTGTAAGAAACACAGGATCAGACCAGAACGAGTTTTGAGATAATACAATATTGCTCAACAGGATAAAAAGAATGGATAGTTTTTTCATGATAATTGGTTTTGGTTGATTAGGTATTATGGACGGTAGACCGAAGACGGAATTTTTGGACCGTATACCCCTATACCCCTATACCCATAAACCCCTATACCTTTTTACTTTTACCTTTTACTTTTTAACTTTTCCCTTCCTCTTTCACCCCATCAATACGGCCTTTTCTGCTCATTCTCCATCCACTTCAAAAAAACTTCAATGGCTTTATCCCGATGGATCTGCTTGAAAGGGATCCTGCGTTCGTGATGTTCGGTTTTGCACTCATTATAAATGAAAGTATCATCAAAATACGCCCTTGCTGCATCCTGCCTTCCGGCAGCAAAATACACCGCCCTGGGCCTGGCCCAGTAGATCGCTCCCAGGCACATCGGACAGGGCTCGCAACTGGCATAGATTTCACACTCACTCAACTGATGGCTGTCAAGTACTTCGCATGCATTCCGTATGGCAATGATCTCAGCATGCGCTGTGGGATCATTCTGTGATGTGACCAGGTTTTTGCCTTCGGCGATGATCTCTCCATCTTTTACAACAACTGCTCCGAAAGGCCCTCCCTCGTTTTTCTCAACATTTTCCATGGCCAGTTCGATGGCCCTGTGCATGAACTTCTCCTTTTTGATCTCTTCTTCCATTTTTATACTGTCCACTTTCCTTTATGCGTTTTACCCTTCAGGCTCTTGCCGAGTAAAGTTAAAAATTTTTTTCTTGGGATGTTTTTTGCACCCAATGAGCGCAGGTGCGCTGTGTCTTGCTGTACATCGATGAAATCAAAATTCCATGCTCTGAGTTTTTCTACAAGCCGGTAAAGGGCCACTTTGGAAGCATCCTGTTTGGTATGGAACATGGATTCACCGAAAAAAGTCCTTCCCAGGCTGACGCCATATAGACCTCCCACCATTTTGTCCTCATGAAATGTTTCTACGGAATGGCAGTATCCCATTTCATGCAGTCTAGTATACGCAGTGATCATTTCTTCTGTGATCCATGTGCCTTCCTGTCCCTTTCTTTCTACCCTGGCACAGGCCCTCATTACATCCTCGAAACTGCTGTCGAAGGATGTTGTGTATATGTTTTTATTGAGTGTGTTCCTGAAGCTTTTCTTTAGCTTGAACTCATCAGGTATCAAAAGCATTCTTGGATCAGGCGACCACCATAAAATGGGCGAATCTTCACTGTACCATGGAAAGATGCCTTTACTGTATGCTTCAATCAGGCGTTCCGGTGAAAGGTCCCCGCCCACAGCCAGCAGGCCATCCTTCCCGGCCAGATCTGCCGGAGGAAAACTGATCTCTTCTCCAAGTAAGTAAAAACCCATCTTGCAAAATTAAGGATCAACCGGCAATTTGATCAAGGGCTTCGAGGATCAGCTGGCAGGTTTCTTCAATTTCTTCTTTGTTAATGATCAGGGGAGGGGCAATCCTGAAAGCATCAGCCTTGAAAAGGAAACGGTCAACAATCAGGCCTTTCTCAAGAAAGCGGCTGACCAGCCGGGTGGTCTTTTCTTCACTGTGCAGATCGATGCCCATCATCAGGCCTTTGTAGCGAATTTCTTTTATTTCCGCATGCTTGTGCAACAATGTGTGAAAAAGCCTGCCCTTTTCTTCACACTCACCAAGCATATCTTTGTTTTGCATTTCTGATATTGCGGCCAGCGAAGCGGCACAGCAAACCGGGTGACCACCGAATGTGGTAATGTGGCCAAGCTCAGGATTATTTGTAAGGCTGTTCATGATTTCTTTTGAAGCAATAAAAGCACCGAGAGGCATCCCGCCACCAAATGCTTTGGCCAGGCAAAGTATATCCGGTATGACATTATAATGCTCAAAGCAAAACATTTTACCGGTACGTCCCATGCCCATTTGTATCTCGTCGAAAATCAGCAATGCCCCGGTTTCAGAACATTTTTTTTGTAAAGCTTTAAGGTAATCCTCTCCGGGCAGAATGATGCCCGCTTCAGCCTGGATAGGCTCCACAAGCACACAGGCGGTTCTTTCTGAAATCTGCTCAATTGCTTCCATATCCTTGAAAGGCAACTGCCTGATATCCGGCAATAGTGGGCGGAAAGCATATTTCATTTCTTCATTGCCCAGAACACTCAGTGCACCCTGTGTGCCTCCATGATAGGCATTTTTAAAAGAAACGATCTCGGTCCTGCCAGTGTATCTTTTGGCAAGCTTTAAGGCTCCTTCAATGGTTTCGCTCCCCGAATTTACAAAAAATGTGCAATCCAGAGATGGCGGAAGCATTTCAGCGAGAGCAGAAGCAAGTCTGGTCTGAGGGTCCTGTATGAATTTTCCATATACCATCAGGTGCATATACGCATCCAGCTGTTTTATGATGGCTGTTTTTACATTTTCATTTCCATGTCCCAGGTTGCTTACCGATACTCCCGAAACCAGATCAGTGTAGCGTTTTCCCGCAACATCATACAAATAAATACCCTCAGCTTTCCTGATTTCAGGTGCATTCGAATCTATGGAAGGCAATCCCAGATTGTGCAGGAAAATTTGTCGGTTGTTAAGCATATGTGGTGTTTTAACACAAAGATATGGATTTGATCCTTGGGGATAAATAGTTCATAAATAATTTGGGTACTTATGTAAATTTCTTTTATCATTGCATGCAGGCAAACTATTTGTATGGAAAGAAAAGTAGTGATTATTACAGGTGCTTCTTCCGGGATCGGGCGGGCGCTGGCGATGGAATATGCAGGCAAGGATTGTAGGCTGGTTCTGGCGGCACGGAATGCTGAGCGCTTGAGTGCGGTTGCAGATGAAACCAAAAAAAAAGGCGCGGAAGACCTGCCAGTTGTAACGGATGTTAGCAGAGAGAATGATTGCAAAAACCTGTTGACTCTATCTATAGAGGCTTTTGGACGTGTTGATGTACTGATCAATAATGCAGGGATTTCAATGCGGGCCATCTTTGAAGATCTTGAACTGGATGTTATTCGCAAACTGATGGATGTGAATTTCTGGGGTACAGTTTATTGCACAAAGTATGCCCTGCCTTATTTGCTAAAATCCAAAGGCTCTGTAGTTGGTGTTTCATCAATTGCAGGTTATAAAGGACTACCAGGCCGCACGGGTTATTCTGCCTCCAAGTTTGCTATGCATGGTTTTCTCGAAACTCTTCGCATAGAAAACTTGAAAAAGGAATTGCATGTGCTGATCGCATGTCCCGGATTTACCGCGAGCAATATTCGCAATACCGCTCTGGGTAAGGATGGTAGCGCACAGGGAGAATCCCCAAGGGATGAAGGTAGCATGATGTCAGCAGAAGAAGCAGCAAAAAATATCAAAAAAGCCATTGATAAAAGAAAAAGAACATTAACTTTAACCACGCAGGGTAAAATGACTGTTCTGTTGAATAAATTCTTACCCGGCTACCTGGATAAGATGGTTTACAAGCATATGGCTAAAGAACCCGATTCACCATTTAAATAATATTCGAATAAAAAAAGTAAAAAAATGAAAGCTCTAACACTAGAAATTAAACCTAAAGAAGGACTTGGGGAACTTAAATTTGGCGAAACATCAGAGATGCTGATATCTGTGCTGGGTGAAGCAGAAGAAATGGAAGACATAGAGGATGAGGATGAATTCAATACCGTAATTTTAAATTACTGGGATAAAGGGATCTCCGCTTTTTTTGAGGGCAAGGAAAACTCGGTATTGTCCTGCTTTGAAGTAGATAACCCTGAAACTAGCCTTTTCGGCGAGAAGGTGTTTGAATTGAGTGAAAGTGAGATCATAGACCTGATGAAGAAAAATGGGTACAGTGATATAGATACCGATATTGAAGAAAATGGCGAAAAACGCCTCTCCTTCGAAGATGGTATGATTGATTTCTTCTTTGATGACGATTCACTCCTGGCTGTTAACTGGGGCGTACTGGTGAATGATCAGGGGGAAATCGAAGAGTATTAATATTTATACAATGTTTGCTATTGTTTGAATGCATTGCAATTTTTCTTTCCCGTTAGCCCGGTTTTATGAAGTGTCATTTTATTTGCTCCTCGGATGAAATCGCTCGATCATATCCCGCAGGTATCGTTTCTCTAAATGGGTGTAGATTTCTGTGGTAGTAATGGAAGCATGTCCAAGCATTTCCTGAACCGCCCTCAAGTCGGCTCCCCCTTCAACAAGATGTGATGCAAATGAATGCCTGAAGGTATGCGGGCTGATGGTTTTTCGTATTCCGGCCTTTTGGGTCAGGTCTTTTATCATCAGGAAAACCATTACACGGCTTAAACGTTTACCCCTTTTGCTCAGGAAAAGGCAGTCTTCTTCTCCCTTGAGCGGCGTAATGTGCAGGCGCACTTCTTCCTGGTATATCCTGATGTGTTTAGCAGCGATCTCTCCAAGAGGTACCAGGCGCTCTTTGTTCCCTTTCCCTATTATCCTGATAAAACCGTCCTTGAAGTATATGTTCGAGACCTTCAGGTTGATCAGTTCTGATACCCTTAAACCACATCCGTACAGCACCTCTAATATGCACCGGTTCCTCTCTCCTTCTGGTTTGCTTCTGTCGATAACTTTAAAAATGCTTTCAATTTCGGTGATGTCCAGAGTGTCAGGCAATTTGCGGCCTGTTTTCGGGGCTTCCAGTAATTGAGCTGGGTCCTGTACTATTAAATTCTCAAGAACTAGATCTTTAAAAAATGCCTTCAAGCCGGATACGATCCTGGCTTGGGAGGTGGCACTCAGGCCGGTCTCGTGAATACTTTTCAGGAAATCCTGGAGATGGGAGAGCTTTACCTTCTCCGGGATTACAGTTTTATCACATGATTCGAGATAAACCCTGAGTTTTATAACATCACGAAGGTAGCTTACAATGGTGTTGTACGAAAGAGACTTTTCCAGTTTTAAATAATTTTTAAATCCTTTGATGTAAATGTCCCAGTTCATAATGTAAACCTAAAAAATTTTCCGTAGGTTTGAACAAATTTATTTACCGGAATAAAAACTGATCAAAATGAAAAAAAATTACGCCCTTTTGCTCCTTATACTGTTTTTGTTGGTTTTTACAAATCAAGCAAAAGCACAGGATTATCCCCTGAATTTTGATAAAGATGATTTGCAGGATTACTTTGAAGGCAACGATCTTTGGAATTACATGGCTGCTGCTTTCGAAGGCAGTGTCAAGCAAATCGAAACAGCTGACAATAAAACACCTTTTGTCCTCGTGAATATGGAAGGGCACGATATCTGGCTGAGTTGCTATTTTTTAGTGTCTGATGTTGACTTAAAAGTTGATGACAAGATCAAAGTGCTGGGGTTTTTTAAATATGGCGATGGTCGGGAAAAAACACATAATGAGCTCAATGATGAAGATTTCTATTTTATGGCGATCGGCTTGTACAATGTTAGTAAAGACGCTTTTGTATGTGGTGACTTTTCAGATGATTTCTGCGATAATTGGCGATATGAGGGTAAGTTTCAGGAAAGAAAGCCATAGATTAAAAAATATTGATTGTGCCTTTTGATATTTCAATGAAAAACAATATCTTTGCACCCCTGAAAATTAAAAGGAGATAGTGATATGGCCAAAAAGACCAAAGATCAAAGGGTTCAGGTAATCTTGGAATGCACGGAACACAAGAATTCCGGTCAAGCGGGTACCTCCAGGTATATTACCAAAAAGAACAAGAAAAATACCCCGGAAAGAATGGAGCTGAAAAAGTACAACCCCATTCTGAAAAAGTATACGATTCATAAAGAAATTAAATAATTTGAGTTATGGCAAAGAAAGTAGTTGCTTCATTACAATCAGGCAGCAAAGATTTTGCGAAAGTCATTCGCATGGTGAAATCTGAAAAGAGTGGTGCATATTCGTTCAAAGAAAATGTTGTGCCCAACGATAAAGTGAAAGAGTTTCTCAGCAAGAAATAATATTGCTAATAAATATTGGTATTTGAAGGCTTTTTCCTTCGCGGGGAGAAAGCTTTTTTTATATGAATGAATTCGGGCAAAATGTTTGGTTTTTTTTCAAAAGATAAAAAGGAAAAGTTAGATAAAGGTCTGGAAAAGACCAAGCAAAGTGTTTTTTCCAAAATTTCGAAAGCCGTTGTCGGTAAATCCAGGGTAGACGATGAAGTACTTGATAACCTTGAAGAAGTGCTCGTTACTTCCGATGTAGGTGTAACGACCACATTAAAAATTATTGAAAGGATTGAGGAACGTGTTGCCAGAGATAAGTACCTGGGTACATCCGAACTGAACCAGATACTCAAAGAAGAGATCGCTGCTCTCCTGCAGGAAAATAATATAAAAGACAATGTTGATTTCTCCGCTGCTTTGCCCATCAGGCCACATGTAATCATGGTTGTTGGTGTGAACGGGGTTGGAAAAACCACAACCATTGGAAAGCTGGCCGCTCAGTACAAAAAGGCTGGCAAGTCGGTGATCCTTGGGGCTGCAGATACATTCAGGGCTGCAGCCATAGAACAGATCGAGATCTGGTCAAAAAGGGCCGATGTTCCCCTGGTAAAGCAAAGCATGGGATCCGACCCGGCCAGCGTGGCCTATGATACCCTTAGTTCTGCACTGAAGCAGGATGCCGATGTAGTGATCATTGATACTGCAGGCCGGTTGCACAACAAGGTCAATCTGATGAATGAACTTACAAAAGTAAAAAGGGTAATGCAAAAGCTTGTTCCCGATGCACCGCACGAAATTCTCCTGATCCTGGATGCTTCTACAGGGCAAAATGCTATTGAACAGGCAAAACAATTCACAGCTGCCACAGAAGTAAATGCCATTGCCCTGACAAAACTCGATGGGACTGCCAAAGGAGGCGTCGTAATAGGGATTTCCGACCAATTTAAAATCCCGGTTAAATATATTGGTGTTGGGGAGAAAATTGAAGACCTGCAGGTCTTTAATCGATTCGAATTTGTCGACAGCCTCTTCAGCAAATCCTGATCCTGTGTCCAGGTCAATTCCCCCTCATAAAGTAAATTTAATTACGCTTGGTTGTTCGAAGAACCTCGTGGATTCCGAGGTCCTCATGGGGCACTTATCACACAATAACATCGAACTGATGCACGATGTGGATGAGGCCGCCGATACAGTCATAATCAATACCTGTGGCTTTATCGTGGACGCGAAACAGGAATCCATCGATACCATATTGCAGTTTGCTCAGGCGAAGAATAGGGGAGAAGTGAAACAGTTGCTGGTAATGGGCTGCCTTTCGGAAAGGTATAAAGAAGACCTTAAAAAAGAGATTCCAGAAGTAGACGCCTTTTACGGGGTTAGTGATCTTCCTGAGATCATTTGTCAACTGGGTTTTGATTATCGTAAGGATTTGATAGGTGAACGCCTGCTGACAACACCCTCACATTATGCTTACCTGAAAATTGCCGAAGGCTGCAACCGCAAGTGTTCCTTTTGCGCCATCCCGGCCATCCGTGGAAAACACATTTCAAGAAAAATCGAGGACATCCTAAAAGAAGCTGAAATGCTCGCAGCCAAAGGCGTGAAAGAAGTCATCCTGATTTCGCAGGACCTGAGCTATTACGGAATGGATCTTTATGGGAAGCACATGCTACCCGAGCTGGTGGAATCCCTTGCACAAATCAGTAAGATTGAATGGATCAGGCTGCATTACCTGTATCCTACCGGTTTTCCAAAATCATTGTTCAGCTTGATGCGTGAGAATAAGAAAGTTTGTAATTATATTGATATTCCCTTGCAGCATATCAGTTCAAAAATCCTGAAATCAATGAAAAGAGGTGTTGATGGCCCGGGTACAAGGGAATTGATCGGGGAGATTAGAAAGGAACTTCCCGGAGTGGCTATCCGGACTGCCTTTATTGTTGGTTACCCGGGAGAGACGGAAAAGGCCTATGAAGAACTGAAGGATTTTATCATAGAGAGTAAATTCGAAAGGATGGGCCTTTTTGCTTATTCACCTGAAGAAGGAACATCGGCATACCCACTGAAAAGCAGACTCAGCAAAAAGAAAGTACAGCAAAGGATCGATGATCTGATGAAAATCCAGGAGAATATTTCATTTGAATTAAATCAAAAACGGATTGGGAAAAATCTCATGGTTTTGATTGACCGTAAAGAAGGGGAATTCTATATCGGAAGAACAGAATACGACTCTCCCGAAGTAGATAACGAAGTGCTTGTTCGTTCTGATTCTCCTTTAAATTTTGGCCAGTTTTACCAGGTAGATATTACAGGAGCAGATCATTTCGATCTTTTTGGCAAAGTCACGCCCTGATATCCAATTTCCGGGAAAAATTTCCCCTGGCGGGAATAGAATCAATTGCTTGAGATTTTCCCGACAATTCTATGTTTTTATTAAAATATGTAGATTTTCTGATATATGGGCGATCCACGAATTTAACATATTTTAGGATTTTGTTTCTGAAGCCATTACAATATTTGGCATAATAATTGGTTATTATAGTGTAGGTTCTTGATTTTTGGTTAATAATTATAAAGAGCTTACTACCGTCCCCGGAAAGGGGACAACTTTCTCATAATTAATAAATTTGGTTTTGGTTGGAGAACCGGGAGCGTAAAGTTCCCGGTTTTCTTTTTATCCGCATTTTTATTTCCTAATTTTGCTTCACCAAAAACAAATGCTATGTACAAGAATATTATTTTTTTCCTGTTTTTCTCAATTATTTCTACCGGACTGCTGGCACAAGACGATCAGCCGGCCGATACCAGCCTCATTAAGGATGGTTATGTAAAAGAAGACAACGGTCGTTATTTTTCAGAAGGATATTATAAGCAGGGAGTAAAGGATGGGGTATGGATTAGTTTTCATCCCAACAAAATGATCTATAAAGTTGAAAATTATGTAGATGGGGTGAAAGATGGTATACAGATCGAATTGAACCAGCGTGGATACATAGAATCACAAAAGCGCTATAGAGATGGTATGCTGAACGGCCCCTTTATTAAGTATCGCTATGGAAGCAGGCTTGAATCGGAGATTGACTACAAAGATGACCAGATACACGGGATCAAGAAGGTTTATTATGAAAACGGTAAAGTACAGGAAGAATCGCAGTATGTGGAAGGGAAGAAGCAGGGATATTCCAAATGGTATACCATGAAAGGCGAATTGATTGCGGACTACATTTATGAAAATGATGTTTTTGAAGGGGAGCAGAAAACCTATTTTGAAAACGGAGACATCATGAGTATTTCCAATTATGAGAACAACATCCAGCAGGGTGAATACAAGGAATATTATGACAATGGCCAGCTTAAGGCAATCGGAGAATATAAGGATGGTGAAAAAGATGGTATTTGGAAATATTATACCGAAAACGGCAATCTCAAGGAGGAAGTGAAATTTAAAAAGGGGGTCAGGAAATAGATGAAACTGCTGAAGAATCCATACAGGAAACAGGATGGCTATGATTGTTTCGGATGCTCATCCAACAACCCCATTGGCCTGCAGATGGAATTTTATGAAGAAGGGGAAGAGATTATTTCGAAATGGATTCCCGGAAAACATTACCAGGGTTTTCACAATATTTTACACGGTGGCATACAGGCCACCCTGATGGATGAGATTGCAAGCTGGGCAGTGCAGATCAAATTGAAAACGGCCGGTGTTACTTCCAGGCTGAATGTTCGTTATCGCGAAAAAGTACTGGTAACGGATAAGCACATTAGCCTCCGCGCAAAAATAATTGGCACAAGGCGGAATCTCGCAGATGTGGATGTGAAATTATACGATTCGAAAGGACGGTGCTGTTCAGAAGCCAATGCGATATATTTTACCTTTCCGGAAGAAGTTGCCAGAAAACGGCTAAATTATCCAGAATATAAGGAGTTTTACTTGGATTGAGAATCAAACCCTGCCCCAATTTCTTTGAACAGATCAATCCAGGGGACTTTTTTGCTCTTTTCCCCAAATCGTATGATGATCAGGTTCTTTGAACGATCAATATAAATATACTGTCCCAGGATTCCTTTTGCAAACAAAATATCATGATCCAGCACCCGCCACATAAAATGATAAGGGTAGCCTGCTGCATCTTTCGAATCTGTGGTATTGTTAAATGTCTCTGATATCCATGATGAAGGAATGATTTCCTCCTTTTGGTAATTGCCATCCCTGCAATATAAGCGTGCAAACCTGGCAAAATCAAGCGGCCGGGCATTGAGGCAACAAAAAGCCTTAACCCTGCCATGCTTTTCACTGTCAAGGTTCCAGCTGGCATCATATTGCATGCCGGCCTTTTCCCATATCTTTTCCTGGAGATAGTCAGGTAGGCTTTTACCACTGGTTCTTTCAATGATCATGGCCAGTATTTGTGTGTTGGCACTCTGGTATTGATAAGTGGCACCGGGTTCTTTGTTCAGTCGAAGCTTTTGTACAAACTTATCAAGGTTTTTACCGTAATAAAACTTTGCCATCTCACTGAATGGGTTGAAATATCCTTCACTGAATTTGATCCCAGATCTCATATTGATCAGGTTTCTCAATGTTACCCGGTCAAATCCGTTTTTTGAAAGCTTTGGCAGGTATTTGCTAACCCGATCATCGAGGCTGGAAATGATCCCTTCAGAAATGGCAATGCCTAAAAGTGCCGAAACAACTGATTTTGTTATGGAGAAGGACGGAAAAGCGGATGCTGCATTGTAATCACTGAAATACTTTTCATACAATATGGTATCCTGGTGTATTACTAGAAAAGCGGTCGTTTTATTGTTATTGAGGAACGACTCAAATGACTGTTGATCTTCAAGAAATGAATGTGGCAACTTCAGGAAGCTATTAGCTTTCCTGGCAAAAGCAAAATGACCCTTGCCAGGATGTATTATGGTTGCCGGAAACCTTTTGTAGTCATTTACATCGGCAAAATTCCAGGTAAAAAACCGGACAGTATGACATGAGTTCAGTAGCAATATTATGACCAGTATGCTGGTTATGAATACAGGTTTTCCTGACATTATTCTTTCTTCATCAAGAGTATTTTGACGATAGCTTTTGTTCCTTCTCCAAATTTACTATGAATTTCGAAAACCGAAGCCTGAAGGTTCCAAAAAGCGCTTAACTATATCTAATTAATCTCCAGGTTTGTGATCGTACTGGTATTCTCATAATCGTAGTCCGGATACTCGTATACTGGCATACGTTCTTCAGTTTCCCCGATGGAATAACCGAAGATTGATTCATATTCATGAATATCTTCATCCATCCTTTGAAGTTGTGCCAGATAATCAGTGACAGATTTGGATTCTATGATAACCACTTTACCCATTTTGTTGATGATTGGACTGTGTGTGCGGGTATGATCATGTTCGAACTGGAGGATCCTTCTTCCGTCATGTGTAAGTCCGATGGTGCGGAAAGTGAGGCTTTTGCCCACACCTGGCAGATTAATTACATTGCGGTCGGTAGCCATAAAAGGAATGTCTTCATTTTTTCTCAGTTCATGGATGTTTTTAACCAGGTTCTTCGCATCGTTCGGGAATTCTTTTATGCGCTCAAAATACCGCTGTGATATCCGGCCGAAGACTTTTTCCTCGATCTGCTCCTGCACTGCCCGCTCATTTGTGGCAAAGTTGTGCTTATTTTCCATGTATCCTTTTACGGTGAAAGTATAATAGGTCATCACACCAATATCGTTCAACACCTTGCGCAGCTTGGCAGTATGGCCCCGCCTGGAAGCGGCGGCGGTAAACACTTGCTGGTTGGTAATGATCCATCCTGCAGATAGCAACTTTTTGATACCCTTCCTTGCTTCCGGTGTCACCTCCATGGCTGTTTCAAAATGTGTCTGGATAACAAACTGTTTCATCCCGATTGCCGATGCTTTTTTCTTGAAGTCGGCCAGGGTGTTAACCAGTTCATCCGTGATTCTTTGCGGAAGATATACCGGAAGCCTGGTTCCCAGCCTGATGCGCAACATCTGAGCATACTTTTCGCCATCAGGCCGTTCTTTATTGGCTTCAATTTTGTTAAGTGCGAGCTGGTAAACTCCATCCAGTATTCTTTTCAGTGATTTATCTGAACTCATCAAAGCGTCTCCGCCTGTAATCAGGATATCCCTGAGCTGGCTGTCATCCTCGTAATATTTTAGGAGTCGCTTTAATTTCTGAGGCCATGTTTCCCTGGGTTGCAGCTTATCCAGATTGAAGTTGAGGTGCCCATTCTGGAAATCGTACATTCTCTGGCAGGATACACAGAGACCCCCACAGGCGCGGCCAACGGTATCGGGTATCAGAATGGCTACTTCAGGATAACGCCTGTGGACGTTGTGATTGGATGGAAGCAACCAGCCTGCGGCATTCGGTTTTCCCGGCTCAACAATATCTTCTTTTTCCCATGCCACGATGTGTCCGTATTCATCAATCAGTTCTTTACTGTATATGATATAATCGCGTATGGCCAGGTCCGTGTTTTTTTTGATTTTTCCATAATCCCGTGTATTGAGCAGGGAAAGATAATATGGATTGACAAAGAAAGGTATGCCCGCATTTTTGGCACTGTGCAGAATATTCATGGTGTTTTCATCAAGCGAGTTTTCAAGCATCTCATTCAGCAGTTCGGGGCTCCTGATAGCAAAACGAAGATGAAACAACCTTTCGTCCCACCAGCTGATCAATTTATTGTACTTATCCTCCCGGGTATCTGTTTTTTCAAAAAAATAATGCTTGTCTTTAACAAGGCCTTCCTCCATGCGTCTGATAAGGATACCAATGATGCGGTCTTTGTTCTGCTTTCTTATTTCTACAATCTTTTTGTCCAGCCCTGAGGGATGCTGCTCCATCCATCGATTGAGCTGCTCTTTGTCCGGTCGGTTCATTTGGCTGAAGCCGGCAAACTGTCTGAACAAATAAATAAAATCAATGAGAAAATCGGCTGTAATATTGGTTTTTTGCTTTTTGCAGCTTTTCCACAAAAGTTCCAGGGGGCGGTTACTCACCGCCTCGCCTCTCAAATTAAGATCTTCGTAGTCTTCTCCCTCGTATCGAAGGTAGTCGTAAAGTCGAATTGCCGCAAAATCTTGCCAGTTTAGGTTTTCGTATGATTTTCTTCCACTTTCCCTGCCAGTACAAAAATGATAGGCTGCTGGTTGTTTTGCAAAATAACCTTCTATCCATTCTTCAAGTGAATCTCTGAATGAAAGATATGAATCAGCATTGTCGACAATTTCTTTTAGTTCAGGGCTGACACCAAGCAGATTGTCAATGAGCAATTGCATATCCTTATTGCCCGCTTTTCCTTTCTTTTCTTTATCTGTAATAATTTTATATATGTCTTGTTGGATCATCGTCTAATAAAAAATAACAAAGTCTAAGATTTATTGCCTGTACCGACATGAATATGATGCAAATGTAATAATTTCCTCTCAAAAATCATAGCTTGCGCTGAAGCAGTGGTCTCTAAGGCATTTTAATGAATTGTTAAAATTTGTTTAGACCTTTTCTAAATTGATAAATTTTCTAATTTTGCATAGAAATATTTTAATATGTTTAATCATTAAATATCAAACCTATGTCCATTGGAATTTATAACGTCCCAGGTGTTGAAAACGAGAGAGTATTAAGTTATGCCCCGGGTACTCCGGAGAGAACAAAATTAAAGTCCACACTTGCGGAATTGAAATCCGGACTGGTTGATATTCCGATGTTCATTGGGGGCATGGAGGTTAGAACCGATGAACAATATGAGATCAGGGCACCCCATAATCTCAAGCAATTGTTGGGACATTATTATATAGGGTCAGCCGATCACGTTAAACATGCTATCAGTTCGGCCCTTGCGGTACGCCCCAAATGGCAGGCACTGTCATGGGAGCAGAGAGCTTCAATATTTTTAAAAGCCGCCAATCTGATTTCAGGTCCTTTCCGGGCCAAGATCAATGCCAGTACTATGCTTGGGCAGTCAAAGAATGCTTTCCAGGCAGAGATTGATGCTGCCTGTGAACTGGCAGACTTCCTGCGTTATAACGTGAGTTTTATGTCGGAAATTTATAAGCAGCAACCCTACTCTGAGACAGGTGTTTGGAACCGCATGGAACAGAGGCCCCTGGAAGGATTTGTCTATGCGCTTACCCCCTTCAATTTTACCTCGATTGCTGGTAATTTGCCGACAGCTCCGGCGCTGATGGGCAATGTTGTTGTATGGAAGCCTGCCCAGACCCAGCTTTACTCCGCCATTGTAATTATGGAAGTTTTGAAACTGGCGGGTTTGCCCGATGGAGTGATCAATATGATCAGTGTGCCGGGCCCCGTTGGTGGGAAAGTCATGGCTATGCATCCTGATTTCGTTGGAGTGCATTTTACAGGATCCACAGAAGTATTTAAGAAGATATGGAAAGCCATTGGCGACAATGTCATGTTACACAATACTTATCCCAAGATTGTAGGAGAGACCGGAGGCAAGGATTTCGTAATGGTTCACAAATCAGCGATACCTAAACAGGTAGTCACTGCGCTTTCAAGAGGGGCTTTTGAATATCAGGGACAAAAGTGCTCTGCTGCTTCTCGTGCATATATTCCTGACAATCTGTGGGAAGATATCCGGAAATTACTTGTGGATGATCTGAAGACCATTAAAATCGGAGAGGTTGAGGACTTCAGCAATTTTATGAATGCTGTGATTGATGAAAATGCATTCGATAAGATCACAGGCTACATTGAACGGGCAAAAAAATCTGCTTCTTGTGAGATTATTGCTGGTGGAGGATTTGACAAAAGCAAGGGTTATTTTATCGAACCCACAGTAATCCTGACCACGGACCCAAAATATGAGAGCATGGAGGAAGAGATCTTCGGGCCAGTGTTGACCATTTATGTTTATGACCGGGATAAATTTGAAGATACCCTTTACCTGGTGGATGAGACTTCACCCTATGCTCTTACCGGATCTGTTTTTTCTCGCGACCGCTATGCCGTGGATATGGCTACCCGGATTCTGATAAATGCCGCCGGGAATTTCTATATCAATGATAAACCCACCGGTGCTGTGGTTGGGCAACAACCATTTGGCGGAGCAAGAGCATCAGGTACCAACGATAAGTCAGGATCTATGCTGAATCTCTTACGCTGGGTTTCTCCCAGGGTGATCAAGGAGAACTTTATACCCCCCGAAAATTACAGGTATCCTTTTATGGATGCTAAATAATTGAAGCGAATTATTTGATAATGGGTCTTCTTTTGGTATCAATGATCCATTTCTTACGTACCGGAGATTCGTGCTTGAATGATTTCGGACGGTAATGCAGATTAGAGCCGTCTCTTTTTGTTTTCTTCTGGTAACGTGATGCACTGTAGTAGCAACTGTCCCTTGATCCGGAACAGGAGGAGAAGATGAAAGATGCCGGTATGGCAATGATGGCAGCCAGGAAAAGATAGTGCACTCCTTTAAGTAACTTAGAAATCATTTTGCTCGTCCTTTAGATTTTGATGATGTAAAAGTACAAAAATAATATATTAACTGAAAAACCCGTGCAAATATCCGGCAGGAATCATTCTGTTTGTTCAAAAAGTCAAGTCATTCTGCCCACATGGCATGCATTGGTACAGTTCTTGATTTTTTGATAACAACAAAAAATTAATTATAATTTCAAAAATAGAATATCATGAATGAAAAAGTAAATGTCACCTGGAAAGATAAAATGGCCTTTGATGCGGTGGTGAATGATCACAAGATCACCCTGGATGCTAAAAAAGAAGTTGGTGGTGAGGACAGGGGGCCCAGGCCAAAGCCACTCCTCCTCGCATCCCTTGGAGGTTGTACCGGTATGGATGTGATCAGCATTCTGAAAAAGATGCGAATTGAACCCTCCTATTTCAATATTTCCATCGAAGCACATGGCACGGAAGAGCATCCCAAACATTATGACGAGTTTCATATCAAGTATATATTCAAAGGTGAGAATCTCCCGGAAGAAAAGCTTGAAAAGGCCGTCACATTGTCACAGGAAAAATACTGTGGAGTTAGCTATTTACTTGGCATGGGTGCCAAAATTACACATGAGGTCATTATTGAACGATAACAGAATCTCGATCCGTCTTAATAACCCGATTTCCTGATCACATCAATCAACTCGTTCAGCATCATGGCAGTGGCTCCCCATATTACCTGATCCCGGACAACGAAACAGGGGGTTTTGAATACCAGACCATTGCTCATGCTGATTTCTTTTTCAGTAAGCGATTTGCGATCGAGGATCTCACGGATGTTGAACCTCAGGATGTGGTCGACTTCTGCAGGATCAATGCTAAATTCCGGAGTCCTTTCAGCAAAGGCCACCACCGGCAGTACATTGAAATTGCTCGGTGGGATGTACAGTGATGTTAATTCTCCGATGATGCTTACATGGGATGGATTTATACCTATTTCTTCCCAGGCCTCTCTCAATGCTGTTGTATGTAAGTTCCGATCATCCTTTTCGTATTTTCCACCTGGAAAAGCAATCTGCCCACTGTGTACACCATCATAGCGTGGACGGCGAATGAAAGGAATGAATATTTCCTGATTTACAGGGTAAAACAGAATGAGTACTCCACTTGGAGTTCCCTCCGAAGGATTCTTGATCTTTCTCATTTGATCCTTCCTCACAAGCGGTGCCAGCTTATATTGTGAATCCTGGCCCGGTAATATACCTGCCAGACTTTTTTCAAGACTCCGAATAAAAGAATCAAATGATCGCATGATTGAATAAATTCAGCGCTTTTTTTGCAAATTTACACCCCATGTTTCAATTAATCATTAATTTTAGCTTTATATTTGTTTGTTGTATGGTCAAGGAAAAGACAATAAAAGAAAAGGATCAAAAGGATAGTCTGAGTAGTGTACGGGATCTGATTCTTTTTAATGATGAAGTAAACACTTTCGATTTTGTGATCGAAACCCTTATAGAGGTTTGCGGACATGAACCCGAGCAAGCCGAACAATGTACCCTGATTGTACATTATAAAGGGAAATGTGCTGTAAAATCGGGACCTTTCAGTGAGCTGAAACCCTTGCATGAAGAAATGTCGAACCGCACCCTTACGGTGTCAATAGAATAACAATATGATCTGGGTAGTTGTTGTACTCATAGCCATTGGGCTGCTTTTTCTGATTCTGGAAATACTTGTCTTTCCCGGACAGGCTGTGGCCGGCATCATCGGAATTATTTTGCTGGTGGTTGGGATTTGGCAATCTTACCTGGTACTTGGCAGCCAGATCGGCAACTGGGTCATGGCAGGCACGCTTACAGCATCAATAGGACTGCTCATACTGGCACTGCGTTCCAAAACCTGGAAAAGGGCCATGCTTAGCGATGATATCGATGGCAAAGTGAATGTAATTGACAATTTAAAATTAAAAGTTGGCGATACCGGGAAGACCATATCCAGGTTGAATCCTGCAGGAAAAGCCCTGATTAATGATGATTATTACGAAGTGCACACACAGGGAGATTTTGTGGATCCCGGAACAGAAGTGATCGTGACGAAGATAAGTTTCAATAAAATATATGTAAAACGTAAAAAAGAACAAAATGGATGATGCAAGTGTTTGGATTGTGATAGCCATCGGGCTCGGATCAATCTTCTTTTTGTGGATATTATTTTATTTTATTCCCGTTGGACTGTGGTTTACAGCTCTGTTATCCGGTGTCAGGATTTCCCTGATCCAGCTTGTATTTATGCGCTGGAGAAAAATCCCACCACAGGTAATTGTTCGAAGCATGATTGCCTCAACCAAAGCAGGCCTGAGCCTGACCAGGAATAACCTTGAAGCACACTACCTGGCAGGTGGTCATGTAAAAGAAGTTGTTTCAGCTTTAATTTCTGCCGATAAAGCCAACATGGATCTTGAATTCAAAGTGGCTGCTGCCATCGACCTGGCTGGCCGTGATGTGCTGGAAGCCGTACAGATGTCAGTAAATCCCAAAGTAATTGATACCCCTCCGGTTACAGCCGTTGCCAAAGATGGTATACAGCTTATTTGTAAAGCCCGTGTTACTGTGCGCGCCAATATCCGCCAACTGGTGGGTGGCGCCGGCGAAGAGACCGTGCTTGCCAGGGTTGGTGAAGGCGTGGTTTCGTCGATTGGTTCTGCCGATTCCCATAAATCGGTGCTTGAAAATCCGGATTCGATTTCCAAAGTCGTGCTTGAAAAAGGCCTAGACTCTGGAACTGCTTTTGAGATCCTTTCCATTGATATCGCCGATATTGATATCGGTAAAAACATTGGTGCCGTCCTGCAGATGGATCAGGCCAATGCCGATAAGAATATTGCACAGGCCAAAGCTGAAGAACGCCGGGCAATGGCTGTGGCACAGGAACAGGAAATGCGTGCCAAAGCACAGGAAGCCCGCGCCAATGTTATCCAGGCTGAGGCAGAGATACCCAAAGCGATTTCCGAAGCTTTCAGAAGCGGCAACCTGGGGATCATGGATTACTATAAGTTCAAAAACATTCAGGCCGACACCAAAATGAGGGAATCCATCTCGGAGCCCCCGAAGGATAAATCCTCAGGAGGAAATAAGAAGTCGGATAAAAAATAGTATGTAAATACAATAATTCCTAAAAAAGCGTCTTTCTTATTAGAGACGCTTTTTTTATTTGGAATAAAGACCTATCTTTATAAAAATGGTTTTGATGATCGAGGAAACGACTAGAAATAGGGTGAATGAGCGCTATCTAAGGTTAATAGAAATATCGAAACCATACCTTAAGAAAAACGATCTCAGGCTTGTTAACAAAGCCTATGAAATTGCCGTGAAACATGAGTTTGAGCAGCCTGAGGACAGCCAGCATAAGTCTATAGAACATTCCATTGAAGTGGCTATTATCGCGCTTGAAAAAATTGGTCTGGGTTCAGTTTCAATTATATGCTCACTGCTGCACAGTATTTATGAAAAAGGCCTCATCACAGGTGATGAAATTGATAAAAAGTTCAACCAGAATACCCATAACATTCTGGAAGGTTTTGTTAAGCTCAGTGGAATCAGTACCAAGAAGGTAAGCTTTCAATCAGAAAAGTTCAGAAAGCTATATTTATCCCTTGTGGGGGATATCAGGGTGGTTCTCATTAAACTAGCTCACCGTTTACACGATCTGCGACATCTAAAAGAATACAGTAAGGAAAAGCAAAAAACCTTTGTTGCTGAAGTAAAATATATTTATATCCCGATCGCCCACAGGCTTGGACTTTATGCAATCAAAGAGGAACTCGAAGAGCTGGTAATGCATCATGAACATCCTGCCGTATACAATGAAATACTGGAGAAGCTTCAGGCCACAAGAACTAAACGAAATGTTTTTATTCAGGATTTCACGGATCCAATTCGCCGCGAATTGATTAAGCAGGGTTTTGATTGTGAGATCAAAGGCAGGCCCAAAAGCATTGCCAGTATCTGGAATAAGATGAAAAAACAAAATCTCCGCTTTGAAGAAGTGTTTGATCTGTTCGCCATCCGCATCATTTCTAACAGCAAAGAAAAGAATGAAAAGTCCGATTGCTGGAAGATTTATTCGATCGTAACAGATATTTATGAACCCAATCCCAAACGCCTTCGTGACTGGATTTCTACCCCCAAAGCCAGTGGCTACGAATCTTTGCACACCACGGTAAAAGGACCAAACGAACGTTGGGTAGAAGTGCAAATCAGGAGCAAACGCATGGATGTGATCGCCGAGAAAGGACAGGCTGCCCACTGGCGTTATAAAGGTTTTGGTAACAAACAGGAAGTTGATACTTATATCAACCAGGTACGGGATATTTTGCAGGACCCGAAACAGATCGATTTTGAGCAGGTCGCTCCTGATATCAAGGAAAAGAAAGACCGGGTGTATGTTTTTACGCCAAATGGTGATCTCAGGGAACTCAAGAACGGAAGCACGGTTCTTGACTTTGCTTATGAAATCCATACCGACATCGGGGATCGTTGCACAGGGGCCCGTGTGAACGGACGGAATGTCCCCATCCGCTATGTGCTGAACAATGGTGACCGTGTGGAAATAATGACTTCAAAGAACCAGTCGCCCAAAATGGATTGGCTGGGTTTCGTGGTATCAAGCAAAGCCATCAACAAGATCAAAAGGGCCATGCTGGAAGAAAAATTCCAGGGAGCAGAAGCTGGCAATGAGGTGCTCAGAAGGAAATTCCGTACCTGGAAATTTGATTTCAATGAAGAAAATATCGACAAAATAATCCGGCACTATAAATTTAAATCGGCCATTGACCTGTATTATTCAATTGCCACTGAAAAGATCGATCTGCCAAAAATCAAAGAGATACTAAGCAACGGGGAAGAAAAAAAGACCCGGGAAGTGGTGCGCCAGGTGACAAAAGAAAAACCGGAAGTGCCAAAAGAAGAGGCACTGATAATTGATGACAAGTTAAAAAATGTCAATTACAGCCTTGCCAAATGCTGCAACCCTGTATATGGCGATCCTGTATTTGGTTTTGTCAGCATAGGAAAAGGGATCACCATTCACAGATTGAATTGTCCGAATGCTGCTGAACTGCTCTCAAAATATGATTACCGGGTCATCGATGTCAACTGGCGCTCGCGTGATGATGCTGCCTGGTATCAAACCAACATCCTTGTGAAAGGGGAGGACAAGATCGGTATCATGGGAGAAATTGCCAACCTCATATCCAAAGATTTGAAAGTAAATATGCTTGCCCTGAATGTGAATACAAAAAATCAGGAGTTTTCGGGTAATATTAAAGTACAGGTCCGTGACCGCGAACACCTGAAGGAATTGCTGAGCAAACTGAGCAAGATAAAAGGTGTGACCTCTGCCAGGAGGTCACAAAATGATAAATAAAAGAAGATTCAAGAATCTTACCTGATGATTAGTTTGGATGAGCTTTTATCTCCCTTATGGTCGAGAATAATGAAATATAATCCCGGCTTGAGGCCTTCTAGTGATATCCTGCGGAGCTTATGCATGATTTGGGATGAAAACACCGTTTGGCCACTGAGGCTTACAATGCTTAGTTTGCCTCCCTGTAGATCCTGATTTGTCCGCAACCATAAATGATTGGCTGCAGGATTGGGATAGGCGCTGAAACCTCTAACAAGAGGAGTTTCTATGCCAGTAATATGTTCCTGATAGGTTTCATTTGTAAGGTAGATAACATCCCCTGAATTGGTTCCGTCGCCATTGGCTGCGTTAAGTGCAGCGTAAAATGAAACATTGCCAACACCCGGATCCGGTGCTGTCCAGTTGAAGGTCCAGCTTTTGAAGTCCCCGTTGGGTGTAATCCCTTGATCGGTATGGGTAAGTGCATCCATATTATTGGTTAACTGTGTTTCATCATCAAGTGATGCAAACTGGCCAACTTTGGTGCCTGATTCATCTTCAGCTGTTATTTCAAATCCAAATCTGCCGGGTGCTTCATGAGAGCCAGTAAGGGTGAACTCATACACCTGGCCAGGTTCATATCCGTCTGCAGGGATATTCGATTCAATCCAGTTACTGGCATTTATGGGTGTACCTGAATGACAATCCGTGCAATTGTTGAACCCGTCACCCGGAGAATTTGTTTTTCCTCCTGGAGAACCAGTATGATAAGCCGTAAGAAACAGTACAAGCGGAATGATAAGTGCAATACTAAATGGGTAATTTTTTTTCATATCAATGATTTTTTGTGAAACAGATATTAAATATACAAAATTTTTATGCTGTACGCAATTTCCTGATCCATTATTCATTGATCATGACGAACAAGCCTATAACCACTACTGTGCACATTCATGATCTCAATTGCCGGATCCTCTTTCAGGTATTTCCGCAATTTGGTGATGAAGACATCCATGCTCCGGGTGGTAAAATAGTTGTTTTCCCCCCATATCTCGATCAGGGCTTTTTCACGTGGCAGGGTCCGGTTTTCATAAAGGCAAAGCATTTTTAATAATTCAGATTCTTTGGGGGTTAGTTTCTTTTTGAAAGACTTATAGCTGATGGTTCTGATATCATAGTTAAAATGATACCTGCCGATTTTGAAAAGCTTGTTATTCCTGTTGATGATACCTGTTTCGCCTCTTTTCAGGATGGCATGGATCTTACACAATAATACCTCTGAATCGAATGGCTTGGTAATATAATCATCCGCACCCAGCCTGAAACCACGCAGGATATCCTCCTTGAGCGTTTTCGCCGTAAGAAAAATAAATGGTAAATACTGATCATATTCCCTGATTTTTCCGGCAACGGTAAAACCATCCACATTGGGTAGCATAACATCCAGTATACAAATGTCGTAGTTTTTTTTTCTGAAAGACTCAAAGGCTATGGTACCGTCTTCAACCCAGTCGACTTCGTAGTCGTGAATCTGAAGATAAGATTTCAGGACGGTCCCGAAATTCTTGTCATCCTCAAGCATGAATATTCTCTTTTTTTCAGGCATGGGTTTTTATTTTGGCAAACAGAATACTGAAAATGCTTCCTTTTCCTTTTTTACTCTCCACTGTAATTGTAGCGTCACATGACTGGAGTACAGCTTTCACATAACTGAGTCCCAGACCGAAACCTTTTACATTGTGGATATTTCCGCTGCTTTCCCGGTAAAATTTGTCAAAAATCTTATTTTGTACTTCCGGTTCCATACCAATACCATGGTCCTCAACATCGATGATTAATTTGGTATCCTGATTCCTGGTCCGAATTTGAATCTCGGGTTTCTCAGCAGAGTATTTGATGGCATTGTCGACCAGGTTATACAGGACATTCACCATATGGATCTCATCCACCCTGGCAAAGCTATCACTGGCATAAAGTTCAGTGCTGATTGTTCCACCGCTTTTCTCCACCTGAATGAGAATGCTTTTAACAGCCCTGTGGATTATCTCATGCATATCCACGGTTTCAAATCTCAGCTCCAGCTCTTTACGATCGATCAGTGACATTTTCAGTACATTCTCCACCTGGGTGTTCATGCGTTTGTTTTCTTCCTTGATAATTCCGGCATAATACTTAACCTGTTCCTGCCTGCTGATGATCTTGCTGTTCATGATAGAATCTGCAGCGAGCGATATGGTGGCAATGGGGGTTTTGAACTCATGGGTCATGTTGTTGATAAAATCGGATTTGATCTCAGACACTTTCTTTTGCCTTAAGATTGTATGTACCGTAAAGCCGAAAGTCAGGATGATGATCAGGGTAAAGATAAAAGCTCCTGCAATAAGCCACCTGAGGCTCTTAAAGATGAGAGACGATTTATCCGGAAAGAATAAGTAAACGAATTTATTATCATTGAATAATTTATCGGGAAAAAGCTGTGCCTTGTACACATAATTACTGGCTGTGTCTATGAATCCTTCTGTTTTCTGTAAATATGATATTTCATTTTCTCTATGCACAAGCGCTGCTTCAAAATTGGTATCGATCTTCCGGTTCGCAAACTCTTTTTTGATGATGTCCCTTATGTCGCCCAGGTGTGTCTTTCCCTTCAGAACGACATCTTTGGTTCCATACTCGAAAACCATTTCCTGGAAAGCCTGGTCGATTTTCTTTATCCGGTATTTAAATTCTTCTTTGCTAAACTTATGTTTACCATTAGTTTTTTCAGCCTCTACGATGATTTTGCTTTCATTTCTTGACTTTTTATTGTCGGGGCTTACATAGGTGATTACTTTGGAGGTTGCCTTACCGTTTGCACTGATTTGATATTCGCTGATCAGGCTGTCAGCGTCGGAGGTATAACGGTAAGAGCTGAAAAGTGAATCCTGCAGCTGATAATCAACTATGCTTTTGTCCTTAATCCGCGACCATAATGTATGGTTTGAATCCGGTTTGGCATCCGTCCAGATAATCTTATCTGAAATAAAGATGAGAGCATCTTTGAAATCAACTTTGCTCCCAAGGTTATAAATAGATTCATTGACTGCCCTGTCGAACTGCTCTTCCTTGATGCTGATGGCATTCCTGATCCAGAATACCTGCACCAGGATGATGCCCAGCAGGCATATCGCCAACAAAACAATGATCCAGCTGATGAATTTCCTTTTCACGATCTCAAAAATAGAAAAATATTGAACCTTCAGATATATCTTAACGTTCCTTAACCTTTTTTAACCTCAGCTTAACTTATTATCTTTCAGGGAGTATGTAGATTTGTCAGCAAGTAGTATAAACTTTAAATTTTGAAATTATGAAAAAATTGAGGTACGTATTTGCAAGCTTGCTGGTGATCTTTTTTGCTTTACCCCAGCTAAGATCCCAGGAAACGAAGAACAAGGAAGAAAAGAAAATGACAGTCATGATGATTAAAGAAGATGAGGGTAGCATGACCAGCTTTGACACCACCATCAATTTGGATGAGGACTTCGATCATGAGGCCCTAACCCGAAAACTAAAAGAAAAGTATGGCATTGATATGCAGATGGATGCTGAGGACGGATGCCATTTTAACTGGACAACAGAAACGGGTGATTCCGGTGCGGTGAAAAAAATCCGGAAATTGATGGGAGAGAATTCTTACATCATGATCAGCTCAGATGATGAAATTGAATTCAAGCCGGATGGAGACTCCAAGGTTTTCAGCTTCACCAAAAAAATCGAATTAAATGATGATGGTGAATATAAAGTGATCCTCAAAAAATCTCCGGATGATGTCTCTGAGAGAAAAATGATCTGGTATGAATTGGAGGAAGAGGAATTTGATGGGAAAAGAAAGATCCTTCTCAAAGCAGACAAATGCGAGGGAAATTCAAAAGTGATCGTAAAGAAGATGTTTGTCGAAAAGGATGAGGATGCAAAGATTGATGTTTGGGTGGATGCAGACAAGCATCAAAAGGTTAATTTCAATTCAGCAGGGAGTGACAGTTTTGTATTTGAACAGGGGATCCGGGTCAAAATCACCGATCCGGATGCCAGCGAATTGTCAGCAGCAGGTGTTAAAACCAGGGACAAGGGATTGATGGTTAAAAATCTGGAGCTCATACTGAAAGGAGAGGATGCGGAGCTTTCATTTTATCTTTCTACTTCAGGCAAAACAAGCATCAAGCTCTTAAACAGTGTTGGCCAAAAGATTCTTGCAGATAAAGTGAAGTATTTTCCCGGAACTTATAGAAAGTTGCTAGGATTGCTGCCACATGAGGGTGAATACTTCCTGCAGATTACCCAGGGGGACTCAGATTTTATTAAAAAGATAAAGATCACGAAATAAGGAATTGTTTTTATGGATTAGTTTGCAGCCCTTCTGCTCACCGAGCAGGAGGGCTTCTTTATTTAGAAGGGTACATCATCTCCATCTTCCATATCGTTCATCCTGGAAGGGATGGTTCGGGTATTTCCGTTTGGGTAATCAAAGCCGGCGGCAGGATCATCTTCGCTAATATCAAACTCATCGGTTTCGGCGTCTTCAAATCGTGCATACTTGGCAACAAACCTAAGGGGAACATCCTTCAGGGCTCCATTACGGTGTTTGGCAATGCTAACCTCAGCCATCCCTGCCGTGGAATTGCCATCTTCATCCACATCAATTTTATAATATTCTGCACGATAAATAAACATAACGATATCGGCATCCTGTTCAATGGCGCCTGACTCGCGAAGGTCGGAAAGGATGGGCTTCTTTGAACCACCGCGGGTTTCAACGGCACGGCTGAGCTGGGAAAGAGCAATGATCGGAACATCAAGCTCTTTGGCAAGGCTTTTCAGCGATCGCGAAATGGTACTGATCTCCTGCTCACGGTTTCCGCGACTTTCCGCGGTGCCCGACATCAGTTGCAGGTAATCAATAAAAATAATATCAATGTTGTGTTGTGCTTTCAGTCTCCGGCATTTAGCCCGAAGCTCAAAGATGGTCAGTGCCGGGGTATCATCGATATAGATCTTGGAGTCAACCAGGTTATTGATCTTGGCATTCAGCTGTTCCCATTCATAATTCTCAAGGTTTCCTTTTCTGAGTTTATCAGCAGAAAGCTGGGTCTCACTTGAAATGAGCCTTGTGACAAGCTGTACGGATGACATCTCCAGGGAGAATATTGCAACAGATTTTTTAAATTCCACAGCGATATTCCTGGCCATGGAAAGTGTAAAAGCGGTTTTACCCATACCGGGACGTGAAGCCAGGATAATTAGATCAGATCTCTGCCATCCGGAAGTCACCCTGTCAAGGCCGGTAAAGCCTGAAGGAACCCCCCGCAGATGAGCTTCCTGGTCGCGCGCTGCCTGGATCTCAGTAATTGCTTCTTTTACCAGGGATTGCATGTCATCGTAGTTCCTGCGTAAATTGGTTTCACTCACAGAAAAAAGGCCCTGCTCAGCCTTATCTAGCAGATCAAAAACATCTGTTGTGTCTTCGTATGCTTCTTTGATAATATCGCTGGAGATCCGGATCAACTCTCGCTGTATGTATTTTTGGGAGATGATCCTGACGTGATACTCTACATTAGCCGCCGAAGCAATCCTGTTTGTGAGCTGGGTTATGTAGTAGGGTCCCCCGACCAGGTCAAGTTCTCCGGTATTCTTAAGTTCCTCGGTTACTGTTAAAATATCGACAGGTTCCGATTTTGCAAAAAGACGGGCGATGGCTTCATAAATCTTGCGATGGGCATCCTTGTAAAACACTTCTGGTTTTAAAATATCAATTACAGCTGTGAGTGCATCTTTTTCAAGCATAATGGCACCCAGTACAGCCTCTTCCAGTTCCACGGCCTGTGGCGGAACTTTGCCGTGTTCGGTAAATGATTGATTTAGTGATGGTTTTCTGGGTCTTTTTCTGGATGTTTCTTGTTGGTTTTTCGGTTCGTCCATAAAATCAAAAGTAAGCAATTCGTATGGGTCTGATGAGACAAAAATGCAGCAAAAGTTATGAACAAAAACTTTTCTGATTTTCAGACTGATACTTTTCGAAACTCATTATGGGAAGATATTCCAAATTAGAAAATCATGCATTGAATATGGGTACGGTAAATAAAAATGTGCTTCCCTGTCCCGGTTTGCTCCGGACAGAAATACTTCCTCCATTCATCAGCACAAATTCTCTGGCTAGCAACAAGCCCAGACCAGTGCCTTTTTCCTGTTCTGTGCCCTCTGTTTTAATTCTTTCTGAAATCCGGAAGAGCTTTTCGATGTTCTCTTCGGGAATTCCGACACCGCTGTCACGTACGGCCACTTCCAGCATGCCATCCTTTTCGATTGCCTCAAGCTCGATGCTCCCTCCCCGGGTTGTAAACTTAATTGCATTCGAGATCAGGTTTCTAAGCACTGTTTGGAGCATGTTTTTATCAGCGTAAACAATAACCTCCTTTTTGAGCTTGCTTTTAAGGATGATCTCCTTTTTGAAAGCATTGTGCCTGAATAGTTCAATGCTTTCATTCAGCATGCTATTGAAGTTGATTGATTCCGGGCGGCAACTGATGGCACGGCTTTGAGCCCTGGCCCAGTTCAACAGATTATCTGTAAGTTTGAGCAGGGTTTCGGAGGATTTACTGATATCACGTATGAAAGACTTCTTTTCCTGGTCATTCAGGCTGTCATATTCTGCCTCCATCAAACTGGAGAAGCCGATAATGGAATTAAGGGGACTCTTCAGATCATGACCGATAAGGGAGAAGAACTTATCTTTCGTCTCGTTGGCTTTCTGCAGTTCAAGGGTTTGTTCATCAACCAGTTTTTTCAGTTTTTCCCTCTCTGTTTTGATGGTATTTATCCTTACCCAGATAAAGGCAAATACAATTAGCAGGATCAAAACGATCAGCAGGCCTTTGAATGCCCAGGTCTGCCAGAAGGGGGGAGAAATATTGATGACCAGGCTTGCCCCATTGGGGTTCCAGACCTGGTCGTTGTTAGAACCGATAATTTCCAGGGTGTAGTTGCCGGGCTCCAGGCCGACAAAATCTATGTCGTTTTTGTTATTAAGATTGATCCATCCAGGCTGGATGCCAACAGATCCAGTCAGTTTATATTTGTATTGATTCTTTTTCGGTTTGTAATAATTCAAAGCAGCAAATTGTATCTCAAAAACCGCCTCCCT
>NPIE01001925.1_pt1 | contig 56763 bp, 54 predicted proteins | sample 8637661 | NCBI WGS metagenome assembly NPIE01 (sample SAMN07420842, study PRJNA396082) | bioreactor metagenome | isolation source: sample BA12 brine-fed electro-methanogenic bioreactor BA | place: Japan: Kochi | collected 2016-12-09 | reverse complement strand
GAACGGTGCCTAGGAAATAGCCGGACAAGATAGCTTTGTAATTTGGTTTAATCATTTTTAGGCTAACGTTTGGGCTCAGCGCGTTTCGGAACGCGAAGCGTGTAGCAAATCCGCTGGAGTCTTTTGTTAGAAGCCTTACGCTCCGGTTTCAGCATAAGGCTCCGCCGTAACCTGAAACTTATCTTCGTAAACCACATACCCAGGACGTTCGCTTTTAATTACCTGCACGTGCACCCCATGGGACTCTAGGATGCGTGCGAACTCATACATTTTGGCAATATGACCCTTAGCTGTGTCTTTGAACCAGCTCAAACCGAGGCTTGCCGCATTCGGCTTTCGCGACCGAGCAAACGCCGCAGGCTTTTCAAGATGCTCATTGAACCAAACTTGTATTTTTTTTAGCGCATCTTCTTCCAACGGATGAAGAACACCCGTTTCCCGCAATTCCGCTGCCAACTGAAACAAGCCTTGACGACGTCCCGACGTTTCGTCAATTTCGCTTACTACAAATCGAAGGTACATGCTTAGTCTTCTTGGCTTCTAACGACTGTGATAAGCGGGCTGGCGCTAAGCCCTTTCAAAAGCGCGGAGACATTTACGCGAACCGCCGTCGCGTCACCCAGTCCGCTTGATTATATGGTTATACGTCCAACTCGGACTCAAAGTTTGAAATGTAAACTAGAACCTTCGGGTGTCTTTTTACCCACTCAACTCCAAGAAAGTCAGCCACAGACCGGCCGTTTAGGATTTGAATTACTGTACCAGTTTTAGTGCCTTGGAGAAGATCATGTGCTCTGTACATGGTTTCTTCACACTCTTTAGCGGTCAGGTCGCCAAGCTCTTTGTCCCATTCCTTTTGAATTGCTAGGATGAGCTTTCCTGCAGCGATCTCAAGTTTCGTTTTATTCTTTGGCATGCGTATAACGATAGTGATAACCGGCTGCGGCGAACTGGAACAAGGCAGTAGAAAACTTTTCGAGAAGCGCCCCTGTATCACTCAGTCCGGTTGATTTTTTGGTTAGAGAGGTTTGTCTCGCTTAGCTCAAACTCGATACCACCCCAATAATGGCAAAGCTTATTAAAAAGGAAAAAAGCAATAAAGGTGGAAACAAAAATTTGAAACGCTCCCCACAGCAATGGGCCAATAAGGTCATAATAGGGATCGGCATTTTGTAAATTCGGCCTGTCGGTTGTCACCGAACCACCCATTGTTTTCATTATGAATGCACTCATAATTACAATTGATATCCCGACAAACCTTATGACCGTGACGCTGGTTGCTGCCTTAAGAGGGCTGATATTTGTTATTTTGTATTTCATCGTACTCACTTATCTCTAACATTGGTGTTATATGGAAAATTTTCCGCCATAACACCCTTATAGCAGGCAAAATTTTCCACTTATTGAAATATTAAAGGGGTAAAAGTGGAAAATCTCTCCTTGGGTTTTCCACCTGTTGTTAATCGTAAGAATTTTCCTGAAAATATAAATCCTGGTTCCGACCTGACCCTCTATTGACTTTTCTCAGACATTTACCCTAGGCGAAAAACCTATAATAAGCTTACGCCAATCTATCTCAGAGGTTAGACTCGGTCAAGAGTCAAACAAAAAAACTCTTTTCCAGACACTACCAGGCTCTGCGCTCTGCTGCATATCCTTACCAAGGAGTGCGGAGCCTATGGGCCTATGGGCCTCTGGTCCTGGTGCCCCGAACACTTTCCAAAAAACAAAAAAGCCGCCTGAAACAGCTTCGGGCGGCATTTTCTCAGATCACCGGACGGCAACGTTCGATAAGCTCTACGGCCTGTTCAGGCAGTTTCAGAATTTTACCTTCCAGGGAAGTAAAAAGAAGAGTCTGTCGGTGGGCGGCGATCTGCCTGCCGTCGGAATCCCGGCGCAGATCGAAGTACATGTGGTGGGTGGTTTTACGATCCGTAAAATCGAGATGGACCTTGATGCTTATCTCGTCCTTCAGCCGGGCCGGGGCGAAAAACTTCGTGTCCATATCGACTACGGAGATCAGGTGTTTTTCCGGAAACCCTTCGACAAATCTGAAGGCAAACAACTCCCTGGCCTCTGCACACCATTGCAGATAATTCAGGTAGTAGACGACCCCGAACATGTCCGTATCGTTGATGGTGACGATCCTGTTGTGGACGAAGGGTTTCATATCCCGCTCTATTCTCTTCATCGGTCTGTAACTTCAGATGAAGAAACTGTTCTTTCCGGACAGCATTCAGGGCGGCGCTATCTTTAGCTTCCCCTACCTTCCTTCTTGGAAGAATCCAACATTAGGGAATTGCCAATTTAGCCCAGAGGGTACAGCGGGTCAAGGATTAGATTTTCAGGAGGTAATTGCTCGGAAACTAAACAATCCGCACCGGCGCATAACCGCCGCCGGGGGTGCGCATATTGGTGACCTGCCCCTGATAGAGGCGGGCGGCAACGCCAAGCAGGCGGTTGCGGTAGGCGAACAGGCGGAAATCGGCTTTCATGACTTCGCCGTTCTCGGCGGTCACTTCGGAAGGAGGCACCAACTGCTGGACCAATGTCTCTTCCGGCGTCAGTTCGTCGAAGCGCTTGCGGGAAACCTTGCGGCCCAGCAGCACACCGCGGCTCCCGAAGCGGGTCACCGGCTTGAACGCCGACTGCTTGCGCTGTTGCCAGACCTGGTCGACATCGACGTCTGCCAGCAGCCGGCTTTGAGGCACGACGCGCAGCAGCAGATCGACGGTCCGATCACTCAGGCCTAACCCGTCCAGAGCTGCCGGATCGGACCAGAGGATCATGCGCCGCTTGTCGGCCAGCAGACCGTAGACGAAGGGGTTGGGTGTCAGGCAAACGCTACCGGCCAGATAGGCGGCGCGCAATCCGGCCATGGCTTCGCTATCGAGATAAAAGTCGCAATGGCGGTTGTAGACCAGATCGACAGGCTGACCCTGCAGGAGCACGCCGCTCTCATCGGCCTGCAATTCGGCGGGATCGACCACCTGGGCGTCGATGCCCTGCCGTTGCAACAATTCGGCGTAGGTGAGCATCTCCTGATAAAGGAACTGTTCCGACGGCGTCTCGTCGATGATGGCTACCCGCTTTAAACCCGAGCGACCGTGACGCGCCAGTTCTTCGCTGAACGAAGCAAGAAATCCCCGCTGCAGTCGGTCCAGGTCGGTAGAGCCTTCGGTCTTAGGGCCGTATTGGGCCTGATAAGCCAGCAAACCGCCCCCGGCGTTGGTGTTGACTTCGATAAGGCGCGGCCCTTCCTCGGTGAGATGAAAATCGTACCCCATCATCACCGCATCGTGGCCGGGATCGAAGCGGGCGACCTGCGGAACCTGGGGCAGGACCCGTTCACGATAGGCGGGGAGATGGCCGAGGGCGTAGAGGGCGCGCATCAGGCGCACCATTTCCCGCAGGGCCGGGCGCGGCAGTTCGACGGTGGTCGAACTGATAAGCTGCTGATAGGGACTCATCGACGCTCCTTATTGCCGCAGGCCAGGTCGTTCGTCGCCCGGGCCATGCGTTCCAGCCCTTGTTCGAGCACAGAGCGCGGACAGCCGAAATTAAGACGCAGAAAACCGGGCGCACCGAACTCGGCGCCGTCGGAGAGGCCGACACCGGCCTTCTCGAAGAATTGGGCCGGATCATCAAGACCGGTGTTGCGAGCGTCGATCCAGGTCAGATAGGTCGCTTCACCGCAGGTGGCCTGCAAGCCGGGCATGGTCCCCAAAGCGTCCATCACCAGAGCCCGGTTGCCGCGCAGGTAATCGAGCAGCGCCGCGTGCCAGTCGCCGCTGTCGCGGTAGGCGGCCAGGGCACCGACATATCCGAACAGATTCACGTAGGGCACGATACCGGCCATGGCCCGCTGAAAACGGCGCCGCAGGCTGGCATCGGTGATGATGGCAAAGGCGCAGTTGAGACCGGGCAGATTGAAGGTTTTGCTCGGGGCCATGAGAGTGATGGTGCGGGCGGCTATTTCGGCATCGAGGGAGGCCGTGGGCAAATGCTCACAGTCCGCTTCAAGCACCAGGTCGCCGTGAATTTCATCGGAGCAGAGGATCAGGTCGTGTCGCTGACAGAACTCGGCCAGCTGGCCGAGTTCTTCTTTGCTGAAAACCCGTCCGGTGGGATTTTGCGGGCTGCACAGCAGCAACAGGCGACTTGCCGGCGTAATGGCGGCCTCCATCGCCTCGAAGTCGATCAGCCACTGAGGCCCTTCCTGCACCATGGGCACCGTTACCAGTTTGCGACCCGACAATTTCGGCGCAGACAGGAAAGGCGGATAGATTGGCGTCATGGACAGCACTTCGCTGTCCTGTTCCCCCACCGCCCGGCAGGCGACGTTCAACCCCACCACCAGCCCCGGCAGCCAGACCAGCGCTTCGGCCTCCACCCGCCAGCGGTGACGTTCCCACAGCCGTGCCAGGATCACTTCGACCAGCTCGCCGGGTGCATGGGTATAACCGAACACGCCGTGGTCGACACGCTGCTGCAGGGCGGCGAGGACCGCCGGAGGAGCGGCGAAATCCATATCCGCCACCCACAGGGGCAGCACGTCGCGGCCGGCATAACGATCCCACTTGAGGGAACCGCTTCCGCTGCGGTCAACGATCCGGTCGAAATCAAACATTACTCTCATCCTTGGGAGACTGGCCGTAGGTGGCGAACTTGTCCAGGACCCGATCCATTTCTTCCCCCGGCAAGATGACCGGGTCGCCCACCGACTTGGTCTGATAGTAGATTCGCGCCACCAGTTCGATCTCTTCGGCCGTATTAAAAGCGCGGCTGAGATCGGCGCCGACAGCCACCAGCCCATGGTTGGCCAGCAGTACGGCATTGTAATCGCCGATGCCGGTCGCCACATTGCGGGCCAGCTCCGGAGTGCCGAAAGTGGCATAAGGGGCCAGCGGCACCTTGTGACCGGAGAATCCCACCAGATAGTGCACCGCCGGAATTTCCCAGCCCAGGCAGGCGATGGTGGTGGCGTACACCGAATGGGTGTGGAGCACAGCGTTCACATCGGGGCGCTGACGATAAAGGGCCAGGTGAAAGCCGAGCTCGCTGGAGGGGGTATACTGACCCTCGATCACCTTCCCATCGAGATCAGTGACAACCACATCCTCCGGCTGCAGATCGAAATACTCGATGCCGCTTGGGCTAATGGAGACCCGGCCGCTGGCACGATCGAAAATACTCAAATTACCGCCAGCGCCGGTAGTCAGCTGCGAGGTGATCATTTTCCGGCCAAATTTGACGATGGCTTCCCGTTGTTCCTGCAATAACATGTTGTATTTTCTCCTAAATCAGACTTGAAATGCCAACCATCAAAGGCAGGATTTTTTAACCGCAGAGGACACAGAGAAAATCCACTTCTGCCTCCTCAATAACCGAATAAATCAAAAGCACTCGGTCCACGGAAAGCACAGAAAACACAAAAGAATTTGAGTTTTTTCTGTGACTTCAGTGCCTTCTGTGGACAAGGAAGGGTTAAAAACGGGTTAAAGACAATAGGATTCTTCTGAAGGTGCCATCTAACCCGGCTCAGAAATAAGATGCACCGCATACGCGCCCTGAAATTGTACCTTTTCCTCGCTGTCCTGCAGCACGCTGACCGCAAGCTCCAGCCGGCCCTTGCCGGTGTCGGCCAGAGCCTGCCAGAACTCCTCCATCTGCGCCTCCTCGGGCAGACAGCAGCGGGCCTCGAAGTCGCCGTTGACGGGCCGCCGGTAATTGATCTCGCTGCGGTAGACCGCCACCTGCGCCGCTCCGCAGCGCTCCTCTACCGCCAGGGTAAGGAGCGCCCAACCGGCAAAGGTGGCCAGACTTGCGATGCTGCCGGCAAAACCGGTTCCCTTATCGTTGCGGTTGGCCTCCAGGGGCGCACCCATACGGAGGGCAGAACCGTCCCATGAACTGATTTTCAGCCCCATATGACCGGTCAAAGGGATCTGTTTAACAAATCGCTCGTTAAGCTCCCTGAGCGCCTGTTGGTACATGACTGCTCCTGCGGGCAGGGCCCTGTAGACAAAAAAGGATTGATCCGTTTCGATCAACCCCACATGCCCGTTGGCCGGAAAACCGACCTCACGGCAACACCGAGAAAAAAATTACCTTTATGCGGTTTTTTGCATGGATCAGATTGTCCTGTTTTTGCCCTTAGCCTGTCAAGGCCTATCTCCCTCTCTAAAAAAAACCATCCTGCTCCGCTGCAGCGAAAGCACTTTGTTTTTTCAGTGGGTTACCGGCCCAGGTCTAATCTTTTATGATTCTCATTCAAACGCCTTGTGCTATACTGGGCTTCATCATTTGGCGATTGCCATAGGGACTTCAATCCTTAAACAAGAGGCTCCCCGGAGATATCCATAATGAAGCATTTAATCGGCAAAATACTTCTTTTGAGTATAGCTCTGTTCTTCTCCTTGGCTGGCGTTGCGATAGCTCAAGCGGACGCTCAATTGCAGGTTTTCACCAGCGTCCTGCCCTTAAAATACTTTGTCGAGAGGGTCGGCGGCGCGCGAGTCGCCGTGCAGGTCATGGTCGGCCCTGGCCGCAGTCCGGCCACTTACGAACCGAAACCGAAACAGATGGCGGCTCTTTCCCGCGCTCAGCTCTACTACCGTATCGGCGTGCCCTTTGAGACTGTCTGGATGAAACGGGTGGCCGACCTTAACCCGGACATGAAAATCGTTGATCTGCGCGAGGGCCTGAAACTGCTGGCAATGGAACACCACCATCACCACGACGAAGACGACCACCACGTTAAAGAACACCGCCATTCTGAAGAACACCACGACGAAGACCTCGAAGACCACGAGAAGCACCAATCCAAGCCGGAAATGGATCCGCACCTCTGGACCGATCCGAACCTGGTCAAGAAGATGGTAGAGCACATTCGCGCGACCCTGACCGCCGCCGATCCGGCTGGCGCTGCGCAATACCGGTCCGGTGCTGATAACTTTCTTCGAGACCTGGACGATCTTGATCGCACCATTCGTCAAACCCTGATGGATGTGAAGAAACGCCGCTTTTTGGTTTTTCATCCTTCCTGGGGGTATTTCGCCGAGGCCTATGATCTGGAGCAGGTCGCCGTCGAAGAGGCCGGCAAGGAACCCGGTCCCCGGGCCCTGGCTGGCATCATTGAACAAGCCAAAGAAAACCAGATTTCCGTGGTATTCGTGCAACAGCAGTTCAGCCGCACTACTGCCGCGACCATCGCCCGGGCCATCGACGGCCGAGTCGTGGCTATCGATCCCCTGGCTGAAGATTACCTGGCCAACATGCGGCGAACGGCTGACGCCTTCGCCCGTTCTCTGGAATAATCTTTATGAGCGAACCTATTATCATTCTCGACGGCGTTTCTTTCCGGTATAACGAATTGTCCGTACTGGAAGACATCTGCCTGACCATTCGGGACAAGGACTTCCTGGGCATCGTCGGCCCCAACGGCAGCGGCAAGAGCACTCTGCTCAAATTGATCCTCGGCCTGCTGACCCCGCAGCAGGGGACGATCGAGGTCTTCGGCAGCAGTCCGGTAGAAGCCCGACTGAAAATCGGTTATGTGCCTCAGTTCGCCACTTTTGACCGCAACTTCCCGATCAACGTATTGAATACGGTATTGCAGGGCCGTCTCGGCAAGACTCGGACATTGTTCGGCTACCGTCGCCAGGACCGGGAAGCCGCCCGGCAGGCTCTGGCCGAGGTGGAAATCCTCGATCTGGAGCAGCGGCCCCTCACCGCCCTGTCCGGCGGTCAATTACAGCGGGTGCTCATCGCCCGCGCCCTGGCCTGCAATCCCGAGGTGCTTATCCTCGACGAACCGACCGCCCATATCGATCCCAAGGTCGAAGAGGGGGTTTTCGAACTGCTCAAACGCCTCAATGAGCGATTGACTGTAATCGTCGTTTCCCACGACGTCGGATTCATCACCCGCTACATCACCCGGGTCGCCTGCCTCAACCGGCGGCTGGTTTGCCACCCGGCAGCGGAGCTTACCGGAAAAATGATCGAGGAACTGTACGGCGGGCCTCTCAAAGTCGTGCAGCACGACACCCTGATTCACGGTCACGATTGACTATTCAAAAGCCGTAAAGCCTAAAGCGTAAGGCGTAAGGCGTAAGGCGTAAAAGGTTTACCCCATTACTCCTCACGCATCACGCATCACGGGTTTTAAAATAAAGCCTTTTGCTCCCACAGGATAACGACCATGGAAAATCTCCTGCACACTCTGGCGTCCCAGACCTTCATGCAAAACGCACTGATCGGCGGTCTGCTGGCAAGTGTCGCTTGCGGCATCGCCGGATCTTACGTGGTGGTCAAGCGCATCGGCTACATGGCCGGCGGTATCGCCCATGCCGTACTCGGCGGCATGGGGCTGGCGTATTTTCTCGGCCGCAACCCGGTGACCGGTGCTATCGTCACCGCCCTTCTGGCAGCCCTGGTGATCGGTATCGTCGGCATCTACTGGCGCAAGCAGGAAGACACGGCCATCAGCGCACTGTGGGCGGTGGGCATGGCCGCCGGAGTGCTGTTCATCTCGGCCACTCCCGGTTACAACGTCGACCTGATGAGTTATCTCTTCGGCAACATCCTGATGATTCCCCGGCACAACCTCTACCTGATCTTCTGGCTCGATCTCGGCATCGTGCTCTTTGTACTGCTCTTTTATAAACAGTTGCTGGCGGTTTCCTTCGATGAAGAATTCGCCGAACTGCGCCAGGTCCCGGTCAAGCTCTTTTCCCTGTTGCTGCTCTGCCTGGTAGCTCTGACGGTGGTCATCCTGATTCAGGTAGTCGGCCTGATCATGGTCATTGCGCTGCTTGCCCTGCCGGCGGCGATCGCAGGCCAGTTTGTCAAAGCCCTGGGGAAAATGATGATCATCGCCATGATTCTCGGAGTCCTCTTTACCAGCGGCGGTCTCGCCGTCTCCTATCAGTACGACCTCCCGTCCGGTGCCGTGACGGTCCTGCTTACGGGCCTTGCCTACCTGCTGACTTCCCTTGCCAGGGGGCTGTGGCGACAGTGGCAGGTGCGACGCAGTCCCGCCTGAGACGGTTCTCCGAATTATTTCTGAATATGGCAAAGCCCCGCTTTCTGCGGGGCTTTTTGTATCAGATAGAGTCTTGATCTGCTGAAAGCTCATCAAGAACAGATATTCACCACGAAGTACGCGAACAAAGTTCAAATCTTGCTCACGCGAAGCCGCGAAGATCGCGAAGAAAGTCAACCTGCACCTGGGGTTTGTGGTTAGCTTCGTGGTCTTCGTGTACTTCGTGGTGAATCAACTGGCGACGGTTGTTGACTATTGCCTTTCCAACCGCAGCAGTGCCGCTCCTACACCTTCCCCGGTTACAAACAGACGTTTCCCGTCAGAGGAGAAGCAGGCGGCCTCGCGCTGGGCAAGGGTAAATAGATCAGGCAGTTTGATCGCCAACGGCGGCTCGGCCAGCACATTCTTCCAATCCTGGCCGGGCATGCGCTGCACCAAATAAGCATGGCGATAGGTGAGGATGAGCAGTTCCTTGCCGTCTGAGGAAAGGTCCATGGCTGTCGGTTGAGAGCGATAGCGGCCGTAGGGGAGCAGCAGATCGGTGGCGGTCGGCGGCGGGATGGTGGCCAGCGGCCCGATGACGGTGGCAACTTGCGGCCGCTCGGCAAGCGGCGGTCCGAGAGGCAGACTGTAGAGAACTGGCGGCTTGCTGCGCTTGCTGAGAAGCAATATCTGACCGGCGGCCTCGTCCACTGCAACCGCTTCGCAATCGCGAGGACCGTCGGGATAGGTGAAGGGCAGGCTCCAGGCTGGTCGCACTGTCCCGGCAAAACGGCCCTGAGCGTCTGCCTTGGGCTCGGGCAGGGCATGGAGCACCACCTTGGAACGCCGACCCGGATTGTCGCCGGTGTCGGTCACCAGCAGCCAGGGTTCGCCCTTCCAGGTAAAAGCGGCCAAATCCTCCCAGTCCACATTTTTCACCCCAGCCAGGGCCACTTGGCCGAGGTCGGTGCCACGGGTATTTAGGGCATGAAGAACCGGCCGGTTGCCGCTATCGTTAAGCACCCAGAGCAAGTCGGAGTTACGGCGCGAAGCAGCCAGGCCCGAAACTTCGAGCAATTCGGCGGCCTGCAAACGACCTCCTCCGACAGCGACAAAATTTACTTTCGCTGGAGGAAGCGCATCTGGCGCCAAAGGTTTCTTTGCACAGCCGGCCTGCCAAATCAACAGCATCGTCAAGCTGATTGCAATCCACCCCCCGGGCAACCGCATTCAAAGTTCCTTTCAGTCCAAATCAGCTAAGACATCCAATAACTCATCGCGGCTCAGTCCGGTTTGCAGCGGCTGGCCGAATCCTTCGCCATCTCGGCGCAGCAGATCAAAGCGGGCTTCCTGCTTCTCCGTCGCCTTCTTTATTCCAACAATCCCAAAGTCGGCCAACTGGGGTTGAGAGCAGCCGTTGGGACAACCGGAGATAGCCCAGCTTTGCGCCCGACCTTGCGTCCCCAGGACTTTTTCAATTTGACCGAGCAGATCGCGGGTCGCCACCAACCCCTTGGGACATTGATGGCTGCCGGGGCATACCCGGCATCGCAAAGGCGCCTCATCCGAAAGAAGCCCGGCCTGTTGCAGGGCGGTGCGCAATGCCGGTTCATCAACGCCGGGACTCAGGGATACCAGCAGGTTCTGTTCGCGGCTGATCGCGAGGAAACCGTCTCCGGATTCATCTGCGATGGCCGCAACCCTGCGCAAATCGCCGCTTGCCAACTGTGCGCCCGGGGCCGGCAGCTCAACCCAACCATTGGTGCCCGGTGCGATGGATCCCCCGAGCTGATCGTCGAGCGGACTGGCCAGCGGCATAGGCGCCGTGCCGGTGGTTTCTCTGGACAACAGAGAACGAAACTCCTGTTCGCCGATCTCGGCCAACAAATGCTTGAGACGCTTGCCGGCCGGTGCATGTTGCTGGTAAACGCGGATCACCCCTTCAACCATCGGCAGCACCCGCTCTACCGGCACCCGATTGGCCAGCAGGAATGCCTCCTGCGGCTGACGGCCGAGGCCGCCGGCCACCCACAGGTCGCATAGCTCCCGTTCCCCTTCCCGGCCGAGATAAACCAGGGCCAGGTCCTGACAGAGATGACGAGCCCCCTCGTATCCGTTTTCCACTGCCATCTTGAATTTCTTCGGCAGGCCTTCGAAATGGGGATTCCCGGTAAAATACCGATGCAAACGCTCCACCAGCATCTGAATACGGTCGAAATTTCCGCCATCGGCGCTGCAAGCCACCGCCCGCACCGCACCGCCGCAAGCTCCGCGGGTGGTCAGACCGACCCCGTGCAGGCGACGGAAGATGTTCGCCAGATGCTCACCGCGCAGGCCGTGAAGTTCGACGTTTCCGCGGCTGGTCAAATGCAACCGGCCGCCGGCAAATTCTCCAGCGAGATCGCCTAGGGTAGTGGCCTGAACAGCGGAGAGCACCCCGGCGGGAAGTTTGACTCGCAACATCAGGTCGTCGTTGGCATTGGACCGGTATACACCGTTGATCTTGAGGGCCTGATAGTCAATGGTAGTTTTTTCGCTCATGGTTTGATCCTTGATGTAGGTGGCGATCGGCGGTCCGTCATCATAACGCGCTATGAAAGATCGGCGCAACCGACAAACCTCCTTCTTGTCTCAGGGCTCTCAGGCAAGTAACTGCCCGGTGATTTTCTCCACCAGATGCTCTCCTCCCTCACCGTTAACGTGGGTTTCCTTACCCCCATGATACAGAGAGACGACCAAGTCATCGCTGTGCAATCGGCATTCGACAAATTCGTCAACGGCAAACAAGTCCTCCACCCCGGCAGGGGATTCGTCCAAGGACTCGGGAGCGGCCACCAGGGTAATAAGACCGGCTTCGGTCAGCACCTTGGCGACTCCGGCCAGCTGATGCAGCTTTCCAAGCGCATCCTCTGATACAACGCCCAACGTCTTCCCCAGGCCAGCACCGTCAAGCAGATGGGTATGACGGCCGAGGCTATAGAGTTTCTGTTCCAGCAGATGGGCCAGTTTTTCCCGCTGCGATACCTCGCCGCCGCTCAGCCAAAGCACTTTAGCTTGCTGAGCTTTGAGTTCAGCTCGCAACTGTTTGTTCACCTCCTGCTCCGTCCAGAAATCTTTCGGTGCAGCGGCCAGCGGCTGATCGAGCATGCCCGCCGCCACTGTGGCGTTGGTCAGACGATCGATGAGGATAAAACTGCCGGTGCCACGATTATCCCGGTAGGCGTCGCCCCCGACCGGCTTGTTGGCCACGATCCGGCAGACGCCGACTTCGTTGAGGGTCAGGGAATCTCCACTCTCCTGCTGCAGGGTATTGACATTGATCTTGTGCTGCACCTGGCGCACCTGAACCGGGGTGCTGCCGGCAGCGGTCTTGAGCAAATAGCTGCCGCCAGCCGCCAGCGCCTGCTCATGCAGCCAGACCAGATGGGCCTGCCACTGGTCGCTCTGCTTGGGCAACGCCTCCGGCGAGGCGAGCAGGTCGCCTCGGCTGATATCGATCTCATCCTCCAGGGTCAGGGTTACGGCCTGGCCGGCCACCGCCTGCGGCAGATCTCCGTCCATAGTGACGATGCGGGCCACGCGACTGGTCTTGCCGGAACTGCTCACCAGCACCGGGTCGCCGGGACGAATGGTGCCCGAGGCAACAGTGCCGCAAAAACCGCGGAAATCCAGATGGGGACGGTTGACCCATTGCACCGGCAGGCGAAAGGCGCCTTCGCTAGCGTTGTCCTCGACACGCACCTTCTCCAAGTGTTCCATCAGCGCCGGGCCGTCATACCAGGGAGTTCGTTCACTGGCACTGAGCACGTTGTCCCCTTCGAGGGCCGAGATGGGAATGGCAGTGATGTCTTTGAAGCCCAGGCCGGCAGCGAAAAAGCGGTATTCGCGCACAATGGCCTCGAAACGCTCGGCGCTGTAATCGACCAGGTCCATCTTATTGACCGCCAGCACCACATTGCTGATCCCCACCAGGGAAACCAGGTAACTGTGACGGCGGGTCTGAGTCAGCACCCCCTTACGTGCGTCGATAAGGATCACCGCCACCTTGGCGGTGGAGGCGCCGGTGACCATGTTGCGGGTGTACTGTTCATGCCCCGGAGTATCGGCAACAATAAACTTGCGTTTGTCGGTAGAAAAGTAGCGGTAAGCCACATCGATGGTGATGCCCTGCTCCCGCTCAGCCTGCAAGCCGTCCAGCAACAGGGCATAATCGATATTCTCTCCCTGGGTGCCGACCCGCTTGCTGTCGGCGCTCAAAGCAGCCAACTGATCCTCGAAGACCATCTTCGAATCCCACAGCAGGCGACCGATAAGGGTACTCTTGCCGTCGTCGACGCTGCCACAGGTAATAAAACGCAGCAGGCTCTTCTCCTCCTGACTCTTCAGGTAAGCGTGAATGTCTTCAGCTATAAGTTCCGATTGATGTGCCATTAGAAATATCCCTCCTGCTTCTTTTTCTCCATGGATCCACTCTGGTCATGATCGATTACCCGGCCCTGCCGTTCGGAAGTGCGGGTCAGGAGCATCTCCTGGATGACCTCCGGTAATGTGGCGGCCGTCGATTCCACCGCTCCCGTCAGCGGGTAACAACCCAGGGTTCGAAAACGCACCGATTTGGTTTGCACCTGTTCGCCGGGCTGCAGCTGCAAACGATCGTCGTCGACCAGTATCAGCATGCCGTCACGCTCTACAACCGGCCTTTCTTTGGCCAGGTAAAGGGGCACGATGGGGATATTTTCCAGATGGATATACTGCCACACATCGAGCTCGGTCCAGTTCGACAGGGGAAATGCCCGAATACTCTCCCCCTTCTTCACCCGGGCATTGTAGATATTCCACAACTCAGGCCGTTGATTCTTAGGATCCCAGCGGTGACTGGCGGTGCGGAAGGAAAAGATTCTCTCCTTGGCCCGGGACTTCTCTTCGTCCCGCCGGGCGCCGCCGAAAGCCGCGTCGAACTTGTATTTGTCGAGGGCCTGCTTGAGACCTTCGGTCTTCATCACGTCGGTATGCACCGCCGAACCGTGGACGAAAGGATTTATCCCCTGGTCCACCCCTTCCTGGTTGATATGAACCAGCAGGTCGAAGCCGTATTCGGCCGCGATGCGATCGCGAAACTCGATCATCTCCCGGAACTTCCAGGTGGTATCCACATGCATCAGCGGAAACGGCGGCCGCGCAGGATAGAAGGCCTTGCGCGCCAAGTGCAGCATGACCGCCGAGTCCTTGCCCACAGAATAGAGCATTACCGGATTCTCGAATTCGGCTGCGACTTCGCGAATGATGTGGATACTTTCGGCTTCCAGCTGTTCCAGGTGAGTCATGATGTTCTCCGTCAAATTTAGGTTTTTCTCAATCTGTTCCGGCCCTACGATTTTGTTTCGAGGCCAAGGCGGCAAGGTGTGAGCACCGAATTTAAGCCGTACTCTTCAAGCGCTTCGATTTCTCTTCGAGACCAAGGTGACAAATCCCAATAACTTCGAGGAATTGAAAAGGCTGTTAAGGCAGTCACGCAACCAGGCCCAGCGGTTCGATTTTGGTTCGAGGCCAAGGCGGCAAGAAGCGAGCACCGCAGGCGTAGCCAAAGCTACGTCGAGGATGCAAGCGACGCAGCCAACGCCGGCATCGGGCCAAAGGCGAAGCGCCCCCCTCCTACCTATGCAGGCCGCATTCTTTATGCTCTGGATTCTCCCACCACCAACGTCCCGCACGGGGATGTTCCCCTTCCCGCACCGGTCGGGTACAAGGGGCGCAACCGATGGAGGGATAGCCCTGCCGGTGCAGGCGGTTGACCGGCAGGCGGTGCTCTTCGGCATATTCCCAGACCTGCTCGTCACTCCAGTCGAGCAGCGGATTGATCTTGAGCAGGCCGCCGTTGCGTTCATCCCGTTCAATGGCGGTCAACCCGTCGCGGGTCACGCTTTGCGCGCGGCGCAGGCCGGTGATCCAGCCCCCTTTACCGCTCAGGGCGCGGCGCAAAGGTTGAACTTTGCGAATTCGGCAACACTCGTGGCGGTTGTCCAAACTGGCTCGAAAGGAAAACAACCCCTTCTCCCGCTCCAACTGTTCCACCTCCTGCCGCTCGGGAAAATACCAGTCTATAGCGAGACCGTAGCGTTCACTTAGCGCTTCGGCTACCTCGTAGGTCTCCTCGTTGAGGCGACCGGTATCGAGGGCAAATACGGTGACCTCTGGAGCTGATTTGTGCAGCAGATCGATGAGCACCACGTCCTCGACGCTGAAGGAACAGGCCAGGGCCACCGGTCCGTCGGCAGCCGTCACACCAGTGACGATGATCTGCTCGGCACTGGCATCGGCTGCGACCAAGGGCACGACTGAAGGTTCTTTTTCGGTTTGCGACATGTAGGCCTCCGCTTTCTCAGATGAAATATTCCGGTTCGTTCTCGACACGACCGAAGGGGATGCGGTTCCAGAGCCTCTCGTGGCCGAAATAAATGAACAGCTTGACCAGGGTGTCGGCCAGGCCGATTCCGGCAGCGAAATCGCCTTGGCCGGTCACCGCATAAACCAAACCGGTGGTGATGGCCGTGGCCAGAAACCTCCAGGAAAGGGCCTTGGCAATACTTCGTCGTGTCGTCTCCATGATTCACTCCCAAATAAACTACACTTTTTTGCTGTGATATTTTTCAAGAATCCTATTTTAACACCACTATTCAAGTCAAGCTTTAAATGGCGTTTTTTGCCGCACAATATCACGGCAACCTAGTGTTGTTTTTACATTTATATGCCCAAGCTATTGTTTTTAATCTTTTTTTTACAAAACAAAAGATGGTCGAGCAGAAAATTATTTTTAAAAAAAAGCCAAACAAAAACACACTAAACTAGTGTGTTTTTGTTTGAAAATGTGCCATTACAGGGAGTGCCGATCAGCCCTTGCCCATTGGCCGATATCTGCCATCCTTATAAAAAGAGACTTTTCAGGAGGCTCCCATGCGCCAATTACTGGTCATCAATACAGGCTCCACATCGACAAAAATGGCCCTTTATCGCGAAGATAAAAACGTCGCCGGTCAAAGCATCGACCACCCGAGCCCCGATCTGGACAAGGAAAGGATCATCGACCAACTGCCGATGCGCCAAAAGGCGGTGGACGAATTCCTGCGGCAACAGGACCTGAAGTCGACCAGGCTGGCCGCCGTGGTGGCCCGCGGCGGGCTGTTGCGGCCGGTCCCCGGGGGCTGCTATGCCATCAACGAAACCATGCTGGACGAACTGCGGCGGGGAACCTACGGCGAGCACGCCTCCAACTTGAGCGCCCTGCTCGCTCGCCGGATCGCCGACGATGCCGGCTGCCCTGCCTATATCGTCGACCCGGTGGTGACCGACGAACTGCAGCCGCTGGCACGCCTGTCGGGGCTTCCGGAACTTCCGCGGCGCTCGATTTTTCATGCACTCAACCACAAGGCGGTAGCCCGAAGGGTGGCAAAAGGAATGGGTAGAAATTACGAAGACTGCCGGCTGATTGTCGCCCACCTGGGTGGCGGCATCTCGGTGGGCGCCCATTGCCTGGGGCGGGTGATCGAGGTCAACAATGCTCTCGACGGAGAGGGGCCTTTTTCGCCGGAACGCAGCGGCAGCTTACCGGCAGCCCCGTTGCTGGGCCTTTGTTTTGACGGCAGGGTTACCAGGAAAGAACTGGAGAGAAGGGTTGCGGGCCGAGGCGGCTTGACAGCCTATCTCGGCACCAGCGACGTGCGAAAAATCATGATCCGTATCGAAAAGGGCGATGAAAAGGCGCGGATGGTGTTGACGGCCATGGCTTACCAGATCGCCAAGGAGATCGGCGCCATGGCCACCGTGCTGCAGGGCGAGGTGGACGCGGTGGTACTCACCGGCGGACTGGCCCATTGCACCTGGCTGACCAAAGAGATCTGCCGCAGGGTGGCCTTTATCGCGCCATTGCGGATAGTGGCAGGAGAAAATGAAATGGAAGCCCTGGCGCAGGGTGCGCTGCGGGTGTTGAACGGCAAAGCGCCGGCGGGCGTCTATCCGCCGGCCGGCGCCGCAAGATAATCCGAATGAAAGGGAACCCCACCCTATCGCGCGGCCCGGCTCGCGGAAAGATAGGCGATAGCGAGGATGTTCAGGGCCCGATAAGAGGTGCTTCTCCGGCTGGTGGCCTCCCGGCTGGCCTTGTTGTAGACCTTGATCCCAAGCTGCAGCAGTTGGGGGTCGATTTCCGTCATTCCCGCGTATCCCTGCGGGCTGAAAACGATCCCCTGGTCGCCGCCTTCGATACAATGTCGTAAAAATTGATGGTCGAAATCGGTCCAACGCTGCCGCAGCTGTTCGTCTTCGATCAATTCCGCAGCGATTTCATCGACAATTTTATCTCCATCCGGTCCGCAATAGGGCCGCTCTGCCATGGGCTCCTCCTTTATCGGCATAGAATCCGTTTCAGCAGCTGGCGGGACATCGGGCGTGGCAACCTTCCGGCGCCGCCCCATCCAGGCCAACCCCGCTGCCAAAAATCCAAATCCACTGATTATTCCCACAAAAGCTCCTTGAAATTTTTGGGGTTATTAAGACAACAAACAACTCTCTGGCCTGACCTCCGGCGGAAAAGCCCCGTGACCAGAGCAGAATTCCCGAGGCGATATTTCTTCAGCTGAACGTCTCGGCCTGTGGATGACTCTGTGGACAGTGGGGAAAACCCTTCTTCACCCCCAAGCACCAACAACCTCGGCCAGCAAAAACACTTGAATTTTAATATCTTTTTGAACCGCCCCCCAATGAAAAAGGACAACGGAAGAGCGGTGGATAACTCGTTCATTTTATCAGCTTTTGCCCGGTTTAACGTCACCTGGGGCCTCGGCCAACAACTCCATGGTATGAGCTACCCGTTGGGGCAAGCCGCGTTTTTCAAGAGCTCCCCGCAACATGATCAAGCAACCGGGGCAGTCCACAGCAACCGTATCGGCGCCGCTGCGCAGAATCGAATTAATTTTATCCTTGGTGATCTCGCGGCTTATCTCCGGGTGGCTGGCAAAAGAGTAAGTACCGCCGAAACCGCAGCACCGATCGGCTCGTTCCATCTCCATCAACTGCCAGCCGGCCTTCGCCAACAATTGCCGGGGTTCCCGCCAGACACCACAACCGCGCTTGAGATGACAGGAATCGTGATAGGTCACGGCACCCCGCTCGCCCCCCGCGGACAAATCGGGCTCCTGCTCTGCGACAAAGGCCGCCGCATCAAAAGTGATCCCTGCCAGCCTCCGGGCCGCCTCCGCATAATCCCCATCGTCCTGCAGCAATTCGACAAAATGCTGCTTTAGAGCTGCAGTACAGGTCGGGCAGGTGGTAAGCACGGCAGCCGGGTCAGCGGCCAGCAATTCCCGAACATTCTGCCGGGCCAGTTCAACGGCCGTCTGTCGTTCTCCGCTATAGAGCGCAGGAATTCCGCAGCAGGATTGGCCCTGAGGAAGTGTCACGGCAATATTGCAGCGATTAAGAACAGCGACAAGGGAAAGGCCGATTTGCGGATGGACAAAATCGGTGGCACAGCCGGCGAAAAGTGCAACCCGCAGACGAGGCGCTTGAACTTGCTTTTCGACTGCAGGCATGAGGTCGCGCAACGGCTTGTCGGCGATAGCCGGCAGGGTTCGCCATTCGGTCAGTGTAGAAAAATGCAAAGGCAAAAGACGAATACTGTCCCGGCTTCCCGTAAGGGGCTTTTGCAAACGAGCCGCGCTTCGCAAAAGGGTGTGAAACAGTCGCCGATTGCGCAACACCTTGCGAAAGACCAGGGATTTTCCGAGGCCGATACCTTCCTCATCGCCGATGCGCCGGCGCAGCTTTAAAATGATTTCTTCCAGGTCAATTTTGGCAGGACAGATTGCCGCACAGGCCCGGCATCCGATGCAGGCCTTCACCAGTTCGGCAGCCTGCTCGAGCCCCTCGAAAAAGGCCGTTAATATCACGCCGATTGCACCGACATAGGTGCGACCAAAGACATGACCGCCGATGGTCTGATACACGGGACACACGTTAGCGCAAGCACCGCAGCGAAGACAACGCAAAGCATTTTTGCAATCGGGTGCCTCACCCAGAGCGCTGCGTCCATTATCGAGCAACACGATGTGCAGTTCCTTGGCTTCCCCATCCCGAGGCACCGGCCCGCGAATCCAACTGACGTAGGAGGTCAGGGCTTGAGCCGTGGCACTGCGGGGAAGAACCTGCAAAATGCGCATGGCGTCTTCCAGGGTGGGCACCAGTTTGTCGATGCCTACCAGCACGACATGCACTGGCGGCAGAGTCCCCACCAACCGGGCGTTGCCCTCGTTGGTCACCAACGCCAGAGCCCCGGTTTCGGCAACCGCCAGGTTAGCGCCGCTGATGCCCATATCGGCATCCAGGAACTTATCCCGCAACTGCTGCCGGGCCACGGCCACAAGGTGTTCGATGTCGGCAGGCTCGGCTTGACCGGTCACTTGACCGAACAGTGCCGCCACCTCGTCTCGAAACATGTGTATAGCCGGCATAACCATGTGGCTTGGCCGCTGACCGGCAAGCTGTACGATCCACTCGCCCAGATCGGTCTCCAGGGCTTCGACGCCGGCTTCGCGCAGGGCCTGATTAAGACCGGTCTCTTCGCTGGCCATGCTCTTGCTCTTCACCGCCAACCTGGCTCCACGACGCCGGGCCAATTCCACGATATAGTCGTTGGCGGCCGACGCATCCACGGCCCGAAACACCTGAGCGCCTGACTTTTCGGCCAGTTCAACGAACTGATCGAGGTACTGCTGGCGATGTAGGCCCACGTCATCCTTGAGTGCGGCAATCGCCTCACGCTGAGCCTCGAAATCGAGGCCGGCCATGGCCTGCTCGCGAGCTTCGAGATAGGCGTCGCCAAAACGGTGCAGAGCGTCTTGCTGGCGCGTGGCACCCAGGGCGACATCGATGCGAGACCGATACTCACGACTGCGTTGACGGCTCATAGAAAAGACCTCATCAGCTTTCCAGGGGATCTTCGGAGACCCCTTCCAACAGCAGGATGTGTAATTCTGCCGGGCCATGCACACCGATGGTCAACACCCGCTCGATATCGGCGGTGCGGCTCGGACCGGTAATAAAAGCGATGAAATCGGGGCTCTGGCGTCTCTGAAGAGCCCGCAACGGCCCCACTGCAGACAGGCCGTCGGGCAGAATCTTGCAAGGATCAAGAATGATAAAATGGCGTTGGGGAAGGGTGCTGGCCAGGCGCAGCGCTTCATCGGTACTGTCGAGAACCACGGTACCGGTATCGGCCAGGGCAAAATTGGCCCCGGTTACCCCGGCACTGGCCCGGGCCGCACCGGAACGAAAACGCTCGGTCAGCACCTCGCACCCGCGCTGGCGGAGGGCTTCTGCCAACCCCAGGCGCCGTCCGGATGCAAAATCTGGCAACAGGACCGGCCCTTCGGCATGACGGGCGACATAATCGACCAGAGCAACTCGATCAAGGCAGCGCACCACCCGGGCTCCGACCCGGTCGGCGGCCGTGATAAAACGTTCGAGAATTTCCATTTCGCTCCCTGCGAAACACCAACAGAAAAGACCGTTCCGGCACGACAGAAGCGCGCGAAAACGGTCCCTGGTCAAGCAATTCCTAAACGGCCGATCACAAACCCTGGCCGGACTTGTAGCGCTTCAGCCAGGATTGAAACTCATCCTCTTCATTTTCCAGCTCAAAGGCATTTATCAGCCCGCGACGAAGGGCCAGGGCCACCGCCCGGTTTCGCAGGTTGAAAGCATCGCCGAACTTGTCGCTATGGAACTGTTCCTGATCGATGCCGAGCTTACTGTACAGAGAATTCAGGCGGCTCTGAACTCCCCGCCGGGACAGGTAGCGGCGCTGGGCGATAAGGTTGTCGGTCAGGCCGAGGGAAATATCGAGCAGGGCCTCGAATTCGATATCGGACAAAGCGGTCTGGCTATGGCCTGCCCGCCCCTGTACCTTGCGTACCTCGGGGTCGATCCAGCACTGCTCTTCAAGAAGAACGGTGCGGACCGCCGAACCGATGCGTTCATGCGTGTTGGATTTAAGGATATAGCCGTAGACCGTCTCGGGAGGTACAATGCGGGACAGGGTACGCACATACATCTCATCTTTAAACTGACTCCAGAAGACGATGCGCGCTTCGGGCTTTCGTTGCCAGAGGTTGCGGGCAAACTCGATGCCGTTCATCTCCGGCATCTGGATATCGCTGATAACCAGCGGCTGTTCGCTTTCCAGGGCCATTTTCAGAGCGACCAGGCCGTTATGGGCGCGGTTGATCTGGCAAGGAGTTTCCCAGGACTTGACCAACTGCTCCAAAAATTCCGCATCGCGCGGATTATCTTCTACGATCAGAATCTGCACCGGTTCGGTCATGCTCTCTCCCCTCCTGCGGCCGGCACGGCCAAGGTCAACTCAAAACGAGTGCCTGTAGAAAAACGCGACGGGCTCCAGGCGACCTGACCACCGATGGCACGTGATCGCTCCCGGATGTTATTGAGGCCCCGTCCCCCTCCCATGGTGACCTGCTGAGTGTCGAAACCGACACCGTTGTCTTCCACCGACAGCACCACCTGGTCGCCGCGGAGATCGAGGTTAACCTCGTAGCGGCTGGCTCGTGCATGCTTGATAACATTGTGAATCGCCTCAACAGCGATGCGGTAGAGGGTCAGCTTGGTTAGTCTCGGCAGCCCGGCAGTGTCGACCTCGGGCGAAATATACAGGTGATATTCGGGCACATCCCCCTTGCCGATATAGCGTTCCAGGTGGGACTGCAAAGCCGCGCCGAGACCAAGAATATCCAGGGTCTGGGGATGCAGATTATCCATCAGGTGGCGCAGATCGGCGATGGTGCCCTTAAGCTCGGCTTCCAATACTTCAGCCTGATCTCGGCAAGTTTCCTGTTTTTGCAGAACCTGCATGCCTCTTAAAATAGAGGACAGATCGGAAAGGGTCTGATCGTGAATATCCATGGCGATACGCCGCCGTTCTTCCTCGGCCCCTTCCAGAAGTTTTTCGGTACCGACCACGCGAATTAACTGCTCGGTCATGCGGTTGATGGACAGGGCCAGGTCGTCCAGTTCATCACGCACCACTTCCGGAGCTGCCGGCGGGGTCAAATCGCCACGCACGATGCTGCCGGCGGTATCGGACAGCCTCTGCACCCGGCGCAGGATATGCCGGGAAAAGTAGAGAGACAGCAGAATCCCTATGGGAATAGCGGCACCGAGTGCAATGACTGAAACCAGCGCCGCCCGATCTACAAGCTTGTCAATATCCTTGCTCGTGATGGGCTGTGAAGCTTCTTTCATCTGCTGGGTCACACTCGACAGAGCCGCCAGTTGAGGCTGCAGTTGAGCCATACCCGACAGAAACTGGGTAAGATCCAGGCCAAGGCGGGGATTCAGCTGGTCAACCGTCTTCAATAGCTCATCGACCTTGGCCTGCTCAAGATCCATCAACGGGATAATGCGCTGCACTGCCAAAGCTAGATGGGCATGCATCTCCTCCAGTCGATCAAGCAGTTCCTGAATCTGTTGATCGTCTATCAGAAATTCCTTAACCCGCAATTCATGCTGCCGAGCCAGGTCAAACATGCGTTGCGCTGCCATGTTGGCCTGAGTCAGGGAAAGAATGATGGTGCCCGTTTTCTGCAGTTGCTCCCTTTTCTGGGATAGTTCCCAATAGGTATATTGCAGAAAACAGAGCAACAGGGTCATCAGCAGCAGGACCGCTGCCGGGGCCATCAGAATCTGGTGTTTGAGAGCAATGCGCATAAGCCGGAAGGTATCATAGAAGTTAAAGGGTTGCACTGTGCATTCGCACAGAACGTCCTTTGGCCGGAAAAGAATCCCTGACTCCGGGATCAGGAATCATCCTTCGGCTTTTGAAGAAAAGCATCTTGCGCTTCCGCATCCAGCAACTGAGGCCGATCAAGATAGCGCGGAGAGTGGTGAAAAACGCGCAATCGCATCGCACCGGCCAGGCGCCCGAGACAACCGGCGATGCGCGCCGTTAAATGGTTACGCAGGCGTGCTCGAGGCAGGTCTTGATGGATAAATACCGCTTCGATAACCAACAGATGTGCCGCAGCTGCCAGATCGATGATCTTACGCAGATTGGTCGATATTGGAGAAGCGTCGGTGACATAACAGACCTTCATGCCCCGTTCTGTGCTGGCAATATTTTCGACCAGTTCGGCCAGGGGCACCTCCTCGGTGTCGCCATCGGCCAGAGGCACGGTCATTATGGTTTGACCGGAGGCTTGTTGCAGTACCAGATCCTTAAATCGGCCCAGCCAGGGACCAGCCAGAAAACCGCGCTGTTCAAGGGCGTCGCGATGAATAGCGATATGCAGCGGTTCCTCTAGGGCAAACGCCAGGGAACTGATATCGCCATGCTCGAGGCGAACCGCCCGCACATGACAGAAAGGAGTCTCATAAAGCAATCCGTCCCTGCAGTCCCGACCCGGCTGCGGTTCTGCGGCAAAGCCGTTTTGCGCCCGGAAGACGGTCTCTTCCAGCCGGTCGCCCCGCCATTCCCGCACGGTAAGCACAAAGGAAAAACCGGCGGTAAGATTCCAGGTGTAGCTGGCCAGACGCCCGGCTAACTGGTCAATAATTCCGGCCGGCCCAAACAGTTGCAGGTTTAAATCGTGATACAAAAAAGCCCGCAGCAGAGCATCAAAACCAACCAGGTGATCGATATGAGCATGGGAGATGAAGACCGCCCGGATTTTAAGCAATTCCCGAACGGTCAGAGCGTGCAAATCCCCGCAATCAAAAAGCAGAGCCTGGCCACGATGCGCCAGATGGATATACAACGCAGGGTCACCGAAAGCCCCGTTGACCAGACGCGGATAGAATACCGACCTCATAAATACCGCCATGCGGCCAACAGACTGCCGCAAACAGGGTTATGTGTCTAGGGAACCTTTATGACCGTGTACAGTAATTGGTTGCGCCGCTGCAACAACAGCCGTAGCGACTTCCCGGCAGGAATCCTTCCGGCCACCCGGCGCAAACCGGCGACATCTTCGACAACCCGGCTGTTCGCCTCGATTATCAGGTCACCAACCTGCAAACCTGCCACAGCGGCCGGGCCGTCTGGCGTGACATCCGTCACCAGCGCACCGCGGCTATCCTCCAGACGGTAACGACGCTGCAATTCCGGAGACAGGTCGACCAAGCCCAGACCAAGTTTTTCATCGATGGCACTACCCTTTTCAGCAACGACTGATTCATCGCTCAAACGGGCAATAACAACTTCAAGCTGGCGTTTTTTGCCATCTCTGAAAATGGTAATTTGCGCCGGCTTTCCCACCGGCAACGCAGCGACCTGCTTGGGAAGATCGTTCAGTTCATCAACGACCTGGCCGTTCACGGACAGGATCACGTCTCCCCGCAAAATGCCCGCCTTCTCAGCAGGCGAACCGCTGGTCACTTCAGTCACCAGCGCCCCCTTGGCTTGCTCCAGGCCGAAGGAAGCCGCCAGTTCTTCAGTCAGGGACTGCACCATAACCCCAAGCCAGCCTCGCACCACCTGACCGGTCTCACGCAACTGGGTAATAACATCTCTGGCGATATCGACGGGAATGGCGAAACCGATCCCCTGACCACCGGCTACGATAGCGGTGTTAATACCAACTACTTCGCCCCGTACGTTGAACAGGGGGCCGCCGGAATTGCCCGGGTTGATGGAGGCATCGGTCTGGATAAAGTCATCGTAAGGACCGGCGCCGATCACCCGTCCTTTGGCCGAAACAATGCCGACAGTGACCGTCTGGGCCAAACCAAAAGGATTGCCGATGGCCATAACCCATTCGCCTACCTTAAGGGATTCGCTGTTGCCGAGGCTTGCCACCGGCAGCTTTTCAGATCCGGTGTCGATCTTCAGCAAAGCCAGGTCGAGTTTGCTGTCCCCGCCCTGAAGCTCGGCGGTAAAACTTCGCCCGTCTGCCAGCTTGACCTTGATTTCGTCAGCGTCGCTAACCACATGGTGGTTAGTCAGGATATAGCCGTCGTCAGAGATAATAAAACCGGAACCGAGAGAGCGCTGCTGCCGGGAGCGGTTTGGTTGATCCTGGAAAAAATGTTCGAAAAAGTCTTCAAAAAGATCACGCTGCGGACCACGGAGCCCCGGGAGTGACGGGCGCCGGGACTGTACGGTTTTTGAGGTATTGATATTCACTACCGCCGGCTTAAGCTGTTCGGCAAGGGCCACGAAATCGGGACCAGTCGACGCCTGCAGCGAACCGGCAGCGGCACCCATCCAAACCAGTGAAAACAACACCAGAAAAACATGACTGCATATTCTCATACGACCTCCTCCGAACGTCCACGGAAACAACCCTGCAGAGACGGCACCTTTCTGTTCAGCCGACCTTCATGCAAGAAGTCCTGGTTGCTAAACACACCTTCCAATTCGACCTATTTAATCACTCGAAGACAAGATGTCAATAGAAGCAGGGCAGGCAGAGAGGCGATCGACTCCCCACTAAATTTGCAGGCGGAAAGCGTTAAGAAAGACAATAAAGAGAGAAAGGAAAAGTTGTCTCTTTTGGAGGCAGACAAGGCGACACAATATCCCTGAATGCTCGGGAAACTACCTGTATTTTCAATCTAAAGGGCTATGATTGGCGAGCCACTCTTTGGGGCCCTGAGCCGGGAGAATGACGGTAAAGGAGGTTCCTTGACCGGGAGTCGAAGCGACCTCGACCCGACCGCCATGGGCCTCGGCCAAAGATTTAACGATAGCCAGGCCAAGCCCCGTACCGCCATCTTCGCGATTGCGCGCCTTGTCGACCCGGTAGAAACGATCGAAAATATGAGGTAGATGTTCCGCGGGAATCCCGATACCGGTATCGCTGACTGTCACTTTGGCTTCACCATCGATGACAGCCAGAGTGATTTCGACCTGGCCCCCTTCGGGAGTATAATTGACCGCATTGGCGATAAGGTTAAGAAATACCTGGCGCAGGCGAAGCTCATCGCCCATCAGGCGGATCTCTTCGGTAACCTGGAGATTGAGGTTGGTCTTGATCTGCTTTGTTTCCCCCAGGGTGTTGGCCTGGAGATAGATTCCCTGCAGCAAATCGCTGAGGCTGAAAGGTTTAATCACCAAAGACCTGCTCCCTGCTTCGCTTTTGGCAAGGGTCAACAGGTCTTCGATGATACGTCCCATGCGGTCAATTTCCTCCATGCTTGATTCAAGCATTTTACGGAACTCATCGGGATGTTTGGCCCAACGTAAGGCAACCTCCGTCTCCCCTTTAAGGATGGTCAAGGGAGTTCGCAACTCATGGGAAGCGTCACCGGAAAACTGACGGATCTTACGAAAAGACTCTTCCAGGTTCGCCAGCATCGCATTAAAAGTTTCGGCAAGGCGCGATATTTCATCCCGCGCCTTGCCGACAGGTAATCGTCGGTTGAGATTATCGGCATTCACCTTGCGCATGGCGCGGGTGATGCTGCTCACCGGCGCCAAGGCGCGGCCGGCCAGCAACCAGCCACAAACCGCCACGACAATCAAGGCGACGGGGCTGTACAGGAGCAACAGCGAACGAAATTCCCGCAGAGGCTGCTCGACGCGACCCATGCCGATGGCAGCCTGCAAGAAAAGACGCCGCCCCTCTCGCTGCCCCAAGGACATAACCAATTGCCGTTGAGAGTGGCGGCCACCAAAGGATACCGTAGTCAACAGCGGGTCCTCATTGCGCACCGCCTCGAGCATCCAGTCCTGCAATGGCGCCATCGGTTTTCTGGCATCTTTTGCCTCGCAGAGCCGCTGGCCTTCTTCATCGACCACGCGATAGAACTCGCCCAGCCGAAAACGGCGGGCGAAGCCGTCAACTGCTGTGCAATCGACCGTTTCGCCAGCCTGTAACTGCTCGCGCAAAAGGTTCTGTTCTCCAACCATGCTTAAAAGCCGCTGATCCAGTTGCGCAAGCAGGCTGTGGGACAGATAGGCATACCAGATACCGCTGCTGACCCCAAGGACCAGCAGCAGGATCAGGGCATTCCAGATGCTCAGCTTCGCTCTTAGGGAAGCCGAGAACAATCAGCCCTCCTTAAGCACGTAACCGACTCCGCGCACCGTATGGATCAACTTGGTGTCGTAATCGCGGTCGACCTTTTTACGCAGATAATTCACATACACGTCGATAATGTTGGTGAAGGAGTCGAAAGTGTAATCCCAGACGTGTTCGGCGATCATGGCCCGGGTCAAAACTTCGTTGGGATTGCGCATGAAATATTCGAGCAAGCCGTATTCCTTGGCGGTCAGATCGATTTCCTTGTCAGAGCGCCAAACTTTGTGGGATACAGGATCGAGCCGCAGATCGGCAAAGAAAATTTCAGCACCACGATCTTTGCTGGTGCGCCGCAGCAGGGCCTTGACGCGGGCCAACAGCTCGCCAAAAGCAAAAGGCTTGGTCAGATAATCGTCACTGCCCGTTTCGAGGCCTTCAACGATATCTTCCACCGCATCCTTGGCAGTCAAGCAGAGGACCGGCGTGGAGATATCCTGATCGCGCAGTTCACGGATTACGGACAGACCATCTTTTTTCGGCAGCATGAGATCCATCAGGATCACATCATAAGGATTATTCGAGGCCATATCGAGGCCTTCTTCGCCGTCATAAGCGACATCAACGGAGAAGCTTTCTTCCTCCAGACCGCGCTTGATGAAGCTGGCAACCTTTTTTTCATCTTCGACAACCAGTACACGCATAATTCAATCTCCTTTTGTTTCGTGACGCGCTTGTTCTGTCGCGCAGAACCGCGGCCCAAATAACGGCTATTTTAATTTTAGCTTAACCAGTACTTCGTTAGCGGTTTCCTCAACAGCCTTCCCCGAAACATCGACCATAATCCAGCCGTTACGACGGAAAAATGCTTTCGCAAACCGAAGCTCTTCTTCTATTTCCTCCAAATCCGAATACGCTGCCCGGGCATCCTGACCGAGATGCCGCAGCCTGGCGGCACGCAATTCCGCTAACCGCTGGGGATCAATATAGAGTCCGGCAACACGCTTAGGATCGACCTGCATCAATTCCACCGGAGGCTCAATCCCTTTGACCAGCGGTACGTTGGCCACCTTCCAACCGCGATGGGCCAGATAGGTCGAAAGTGGAGTCTTGCTGGTTCGCGACACTCCCGCCAGCACGATATCGGCGTGGGGCAAGTGACGCAACTCCTGCCCATCATCGTGCTTAACGGTAAACTCTACCGCCTCGATACGGCGGAAATAATCTTCATCCATGTCATGCAGCAAACCGGGGGTTTGCTTGGGTGAGCGACCAAAAAACTCGGAAACCTTCATGAGCAGCGGCGTGATCAAATCAAGATGCGGCAACCCCAGTGCTTCGCACTCATCGTGGACCAATTGCGCTAATTCCCGATTGACCATGGTATAAACGACCAGGGCACGGCGCTTGAGGGCCTCATCCAGATGTTTAAAAACACTATTTTTATCCCGCACGTGGCTAAGGCGCTTGACCCTGACGGCCTTATCACGAAACTGAATCAGAGCGGCATTTACGATCTTTTCCGCCGTCTCACCGGTAGCATCGGACAGGAGGTAAATCAGTTGCGGCTCCTCCATACCTCCTCCTCATGAAAATTATGATGAAATACTAACAGACCTTGATTAAGAAGCAAGCTGCGGCCAATAATTATCCTGTCAAACTCGAACCGGGGAAAGACAGTAAAAATATCGCGTCTGACCAAGTATGAATTTTCTTACCGCATTCGTTATTTTTTTTGAAAATAGCGGCTCTCATTAAAATTGACGCAGGGGATTACACTAAACACCTACCATCTTTGTCAAGAACTTTCTGCGTCATTTATTATTGCTTTTGACAGACCACCTCTGCTAAACAGAGGGAATGAATAGTACTTGGCTTGAAATCATTATTCCGGCCCCCGCTTTTGCAGTGGACCTGATTTGTCACGAAATGATCGAACTCGGTTCAGAGGGAGTCACCGTAGAAGAGCGGCAGCTCGACACTTTTATCATGCCGGACCCGGATGAAAACTCCCCGGAACACTTCCAGCTGAAAACCTATTTCCCTGATGCAGACAGGGCAGAACAGCTCAAGGAACAAATTGCCGATCGACTGCAAGCCTTAAGAGTTATATTGCCGAACCTGCCTGCCATCGATATCGAGCTGCACCCCATCTGTCAGCAGGACTGGGCTGAAGACTGGAAGCAACATTTCAGCGCCACCCGCATCGGGCGCCGATTGGTCATCAAACCGACCTGGGAGGAATTTTCCGCTGCCCCTTCAGATGCGGTGGTCACCCTTGATCCCGGAATGGCCTTTGGCACGGGAACCCATGACACCACCCGGCTTTGCCTCGAGGCACTGGCCCAACTTTTTGATCAGCAACCGCTGCAACGCGTTCTCGACGTCGGCACCGGCTCGGGCATTCTGGCCATCGCCGCTGCCGCCCTCGGCGCCCAGCAGGTTGTAGCCTGTGATATCGAACCGGAGTCCTGTCTGGTAGCCGCCGAGAATGCCCGCCTGAACGGTGTCGACAACAGGATTCGGGTTACCGGCCAGGCCCTGAATGAATTGGAAAACGGCTTTGAGCTGGTGCTGGCCAACATCCTGGCTGAAGAAAACATTCGCCTGGCGCCGGAACTGGTCAGCCGCCTGGCGCCCGGAGGCAGCCTGGTTTTATCCGGTATTCTGGTAGAAAAAGAAGACCTGGTGGTCGAAGCCCTGCGGCCCTTTTCCCTCTGCGGTCCAAATATTTTCCGAACGGCGGAGTGGTCCTGCCTGGTTTACCGGAAAGAAGCCTGAATGCATCGTTTTTTTGTATCGCCGGAAACTTTGGTTGCTGACGAGGTTTCACTGTCTGGAGACGTTCTGCACCACCTGGCGGTCGTGCTGAGGTTAGCCGCTGGCGAAGAGATCTTGTTATTAGACGGACTCGGCACTCTCTGCCGGTGCCGTATCACCGAATTAAAGAAAAAGTCCGGACTGGCGGCTGTTTTGAAACGCTGGCAGGAAGCTGAAACGGCGATTCCCATCCATTTGTTGCAAGCCCTGCCAAAGGGTGACAAAATGGATTTGATTCTGCAAAAAGGCACGGAACTGGGTATCGGCCGTTTTGCCCCCCTGTTCAGCTGTCGCAGTGTTGCCAGACTGACGTCGGCCAAAGCCGAAAAACGCTACCAACGGTGGCAACGCATCGTCTGCGAGGCCGCTCGGCAAAGCCGTAGACCGCTGTTGCCATCGGTGATGGAACCACGTCAACTTGGCGACGTTCTAAATGAATGCGATGCAGGGCTGAAGCTTATGCTCTGGGAAGAAGGCAGCCGGCCCCTTGCTGAGGCCCTGCCGGATAAAGCTCCCGACTCGCTGGCCCTTCTAGTTGGCCCAGAGGGCGGTTTTACTACCGAAGAGGCCCGACTGGCAACCGGGGCCGGTTTTCAACCGGTACACCTTGGGCCCCGTATTATGCGTAGCGAAACAGCCGGCTTTGCGGTGGCGGCAATTCTGCAATACCGTTATGGCGACCTGGGAACCGGTATAATCTGACATCAACCCACCAGACCAATCAGAGATTCGCGGCATCATGACTAAAACAGGCCTGCTGCTTAAATTTTCAAATCTTCTTCCACTAAAGACCGCACCGGGAGGACAGCGATGAAGTGCCCCAAGTGTGGCTACCAGAGCTTCAACGATCTGGCTGCCTGTAAAAAGTGCGGCCGCGACCTGACCCAGGAGCAGCTGAAGCTCAACCTTGGAAATCCGGTTGTCGCTCCCAAGCCGGTCCAACCGGCGCCAGAGCCGCCCCCTCCCGCCGCTGCCGAAGTTCCTGCGGCCCCCGCTCCTGAACCGGCTGCCGTTGAGCAACAGGAACTTCCGGAAGATGAACATGTGTTGGAAGATTTTTTCCAATCCATCGACAGCTTGGACCAGGACCAGATTCCGACAGCTCTACCCAAGGATATATCCCCACCGACCGACACCGGAAAACGTTCAACGGCCAAAAGGAAAGCTTCGACGGAAATTCCTCAATGGAACCTGGAAACTCCTCAGGGAGATTTTCCCTTTGATGAGCTTGATTCCGACCTCGACGCCCTGCGCCTGTCTTCAACGATTGAACTGACAGCGGAAGAGACTTCCCCCTTTGACGATGTTGATGACCTGGATATCGATTGGCAGTCGCCTCTGGATGAGGAAGCCATCGCCAAAGCAGAACCGGCGGAGGTGAAAGAACCGGCCAGGGAACCGCAACCGCCAAGAACAGCCCCCCCCCTGGAAGAGATTCCAACGAAAGAAGAACCGGTCACGGAAGATCCGGAAACGCTTTTTGTTGAAGATAGTGCCGAGCTGGAACCAGCAGATGAGGAAGCTCTTGTCGACTCTGCGACGACCGATCAATTGGACGAAGACAGTGAATGGCCGCTACCTGAACTGCCCGCTGACCATCAACCCGAGAAAAGCTTTGCTCTGGAAGAATCTTTCGAGCCTGAAACGCCTGTAGAAGAAGTCTTAGAGGAAGATGAACTCCCCTCACCCCAGCCTGCTGAGGTGCAGGATGAACTGCCTCTGGCTGCCGAAGAATTCGAGGCTCCTGTCAAACAGCCCAATATCGCTGCGATCTTTCTGCCCGATGCTGAACGGGACCCGATCGCCAGCGGGGCAAAACTGTTGACCCGGCGCGCCAAAGCCTACCTGGCGGACCTTGGCCTGTTAACGGTCATCTTCGCCCTTTTCATCTGCGCCGGTGAATTTGCCCGGTCCCCAGCGACCGGGAACCGATTCCAGTTCACCAGCGACATTCTTCTGGATCTGGCCACCCCTTACTTCCTGGTCTTTTTTGCCCTCTGCTTCGGCTACTTCACGCTCTTTCACTACCTCAGCGGTCAGACCCCGGGGAAAATGCTCTTCGATATAAGGGTGGAGGGCGACGACCATGCCAGCATCACCCTGGCCCAGGCCTTTTTACGTTGCGTTGGCGGTTTAATCTCCCTGTTGCCGGCGGGGCTCGGCTTTTTATCGATTGTGCTCAATGAGGAACAGCGGGGATGGAACGATCAACTGTCGAATTGCCAAGTGGTCATGCTGGAAGAACCGGAAGAGGGCTAACAAAAATTTTGGCCTGCAAAGGACAGTCATTTTGCTGGAAAAAGGGCGCATAAAACAGGGCATATCGAGATCCTGAAAAAGCACTGAAACGCAGTAGACCAGGCTTTTTTAACGCCGTCAGAATTGCAGCAATTTATTTTTGAGAATCAGAATTCGAAAAGCCAGACCGGCCATTTCCTGCAGTTGCTGCAAAGCCCCGACCTGGGAAACCAGCTGTTCCGGACGACCATCCCCATAGAGGAGGTTGACCACCCGGCCGTCAAGAATCAGCGGCACCAGCAGCGCAGCCTCCGGCTTTTCACCACCCAATCCCTGCACCAACTTTTCATTGAGGCCTTCACTGTCGATGGGGCCGAGATAAAAGCTTTTGCCTTCTACCACCGTCTTCAACACCGAGGGGAAGCCAAGGGGGATGCTTAGCTGTTCGAAATCCGTGATCTCCTGTTGCCCACGAACCGCTTTCCAACCGGTAATTTCGTTCTCACGCACCACAAAAAGAGCCGATCGTTCAAATTCCTGCCCCATACGTTGCATGAGAATCTGCGCTACTTCCTGTCGGTCACGAACCTCACTTAAGGCCACGGACAGATCGTTCTCCCCCAGATCTAAACTGTCGTCAAGATCGTCTTCTTCGATGATTTCAGCTTCTTCCAGTTCGCCTTCTTCCTCCACTTCAAAGGACAGTGAAGGCGAGAACACCTCTGTCACCTCGCATAGTTCCAATAGCCGTTGATCGCGAGAATTAAGAGCAATCCCGTAGTACTCCTGCACAGCCTTAAGCAAATGCACTTCAGGAGAGACCAACGGCTGAATGACGCAGCCGGTCAGGCTGGACAATTCCTCTATGGCCTCGGCATCGGAAGGATCGGCCATCGCCAGAGAAAGCCCCTGGCGATCGCCGCTCAATGGCAATACACGGTGTTTAATTGCCATTTCGGAAGGCACCAGGGTCAGAACCTCTGCAGGAATAGAGGTTATAGGCAACGGATCGAAAAAGGGGATGCTCAAGCGACGGCTGAGAAAACGGGCCAGCTGATCTTCCTTAAGCAGGCCGATTTCCAGAAGACTGGTGCTGACCTGACCTCCGGACAACATACAGTTGCGCAACGCTTCTTCAAAGTGTTCAGAGTTGATCAGGCCGGACTCGACCAGCAGATCCAACAGGGCAGTGCCCATTCTCTTCTCCTTTTATTAACAGCCTGGTGCTGACGAATCAGCCCATGCGTAAACGCAGGAACGACTCGAGGTTTTCACAGCGCATAAACGGATTATGCTGTCGTTCATAAGCGATGGTCGATACCGGCTTCGGACCGTAATCATGACCTGGGTAGACCAGGGTTTCACCGGGGAAATCCGCCAACCGCCTCAGACTGTGGTAAAGAGCGGCAGGATCGCTGCCCGCAAGGTCGGCCCGTCCGACCCGGGTAACAAACAGGACATCGCCGGTGATCAGGGCGCCGGGCAGATGCAGACAGACATGACCGGGATGATGTCCGGGGGTATAGAGTACTTCGATAGCCGTATCGCCGAGGGTCACGATCATGCCCTCGTCAAGCAACAGATCCGCTTCAGCCACGGCCAGTGGATGAGCGGCCAGGCGCGCGCCGGTGGCGGCCAACACCTCTTTGTTGCCCGCCAGATGATCGTTATGTCCGTGAGTGTTGAGTACCAGCTGAAGATTGACTTCTCTTTTTTCCACCTCGGCCAGCAAAGCCGCAGCACCAAAAGAAGGATCGACGGCCAGGGCATCACCGCTATTCGGACAATAGACCAGGTAAGCAAAATTCTTCATTTTGCCTGCCGGAATCTGCACGACTTCCAACCCTGTTTTTGTCACCATAAAGACTCCTCGACGGGTCGCTGGCCCAGGCGGTGGATCTCTCCATCGACGATGCGAAAGACTTCTCCCGTCTCCCGCACCTGCCATTCGTCTCCTTCCTCGGGCGGCAAGGGAAACTCCCGCCGGCCCAAATAGACGTCCTCGTTATCGATCAACCCCCACCATTCCAGGGCCCCGGTCTGCCAGATTTTAGTCTTCAGATTAAAGGCCAAAGCCATCAACCCCTTTCGCTTGTTCAGTGTCACTACCAACCGATAGAATTTCCATCGGGAAAAGGCCGATACAAGAGCTGCATGATACGCCAGAGCGAGCAAAGGGTCAATTGCCGGGCTTTGCCCCTTGTCGCGGGCAGGGCACATCCGATATAATCTCTCGATTAAAATAACAATCAGCCATTATGAAAGGATAGCTTCTGTTATGAATTTTGCCAAGATGCACGGTGCCGGCAATGATTATGTCTATGTCAATTGTTTCGAAGAAACCGTCAATGATCCTGCCTCCCTGGCTCGTCAGGTCAGCAACCGAAACTTCGGCATCGGCTCCGACGGACTGATTCTGATCATGCCTTCCGAGGTTGCCGACGTATGCATGCGCATGTTCAATTCCGACGGCAGCGAATCGGAAATGTGCGGCAACGGCATTCGTTGCGTCGCCAAATACGCCTACGACCACGGCCTGGTAGCCAAGCAGGAAATCACCGCCGAAACCGGTGCCGGGATCTTGACCTTGCAGCTCTTTACCAACGACGCCGGCAAGGTCGACCGGGTACGGGTCAACATGGGCCAGCCCCGGCTGACCCGCGGCCAGATTCCCATGACCGGCAACGCCGACCAGCAGGTCGTCAATCAGGAACTCAAGGTCCTTGATCGTACCTTCCATATTACCTGCGTCTCCATGGGCAATCCCCACTGCGTTATCTTCGTGGACAATGTCGACGAATTTCCTCTGGAGAAATACGGACCGATCATCGAGAATCATGAGCTGTTTCCCAACCGCACCAACGTTGAATTTGTCGAAATCATCTCGCCCACAGAAGTCAAGCAACGCACCTGGGAACGGGGCGCCGGGGAGACTCTGGCTTGCGGTACCGGGGCTTCTGCAGTGGCCGTAGCCGGGATACTCAACAAGCGCACCGAGCGTACCATTCTCAATCACCTGCTCGGTGGCGACCTGGAACTGGAATGGACCGAGGAAGGCAGCGTCTTCATGACCGGACCGGCGGTGCAGGTTTTCGAAGGGACCTTTGATCCCCAATGAATTGTCCCATGTGCCAGCGCTGGGCGGAGCAGCCGAATCTGCGAATTGCCGAACTGGAGCACTGCTATTTGACCCTTAACCGCGACCAGTTTTTCCCCGGGTATTGCCTGCTCTTCACCAAGGATCATGTGACCGAACTTTTTCATCTGCCGCCACCGGTGCGTCAGGGAGTGATGGAGGAGGTCAACCGGGTAGCTGCGGCCCTGTTCGAGCTCTATCAACCGACAAAGATCAACTACGAACTGCTGGGCAACATGGTGCCGCACATGCATTGGCACCTGGTACCCCGCCACAGCGATGACCCTCTCTGGCCGCGACCGATCTGGAGCGAACCCCATCAGGAGGTATCCCTGACGGAGGACAAATATCGCCATGCCGCGGCGGCGATCCGCAAAACGATGGGGCTGCCTGAAACAGGCGGGGAGAAGGTGCCATGAACTGCATATTGTTCGATCTCGACAACACCCTCTACTCCCCTGACCGGCAGCTATTCGCCCTTATGGATAAACGCATTAACAGCTATATGCATAAAATAGTGGGCATCCCCCTGCATCAGGTCGACGAACTGCGGCGCAGTTACTGGCAACGCTACGGGGTTACAATGCAAGGACTGATGCGCCACCACCAGGTCGACCCGGAAGACTACCTGAATTACGTTCACGACATTGATGTGCCCAGCCGCCTGGAACCCGATCCGTTACTACGCCAGGCCCTGCTGTCTCTTCCCCAGCGACGGGTGGTATTTACCAACAGCTCCGTCTGCCACAGTGAACGGGTTTTGCAGGCTCTGGGCTTGCGAGACCTGTTCGAAGAGATCTACGATATTCGTATCGCCGGCTACCTGCCCAAACCCTACCCCGATCCGTACCGGGCCGTCCTTGACCACCTCGGTGCCGAGGGCAAAGACTGCATCATGGTCGAGGACACCCTGGAAAACCTGTTGACCGCCAAACAGCTCGGCATGGGCACCGTTCTTGTCGGCCCGCGGGATACGGCAGAATTCGTCGACGTCCATATCGACCACGCCGTTCAGATACCCGAGGCCATGAATTTCTGGGGCGCCGCCTGATGCTTTTACTCGGAGCCCACTTGTCTATTGCCGGCGGCGTCAGCCAGGCCTTTGCCCGCGCCGAAGAACTTGGCTGTAGCGCCATGCAGATCTTCACCAAAAATGCCAGCCAATGGCGATCTAAACCCCTGCCAGACACAGAAATCAAGGCCTTTGCCGCCGCCTGGCAAAGCAGTCAGGTCGTTTCAGTCACCGCCCATGACAGCTACCTGATCAACCTGGCCGCAGCTGAAGGCGATAAACGGAATCGCTCCCTGGCCGCCTTCATCGACGAAATGGAACGATGCGCGGTCCTCGGAATTCCCGACCTGGTCATGCACCCCGGCGCTCACCTGGGCGACGGCGAAGATACCGGCCTGCAACGCATCGCCGAGGCCCTCCGCTTTATTTTTTCAGAGGCACCGCCATCTGTCCGGGTGCTGCTGGAAAATACCGCCGGCCAGGGCAGTTACCTGGGCTACCGTTTCGAACATCTGGCCGAAATCATGGAACAGGTTCCCGAAGGACGCTTCGGCGTCTGCTTCGACACCTGCCATGCCTTGGCTGCAGGCTACGACCTGACCTCGGCAGAAGGCTACGAGGCCACTATGGAAGAGTTCGACCGCCTGATCGGCACCAAACACATCGCGGCCTTTCATCTCAACGACTCCATGAAAGAACGGGGCTCGCGGGTCGACCGTCATGCCCAAATCGGCCAGGGGACAGTGGCCCTGGAAGCCTTTGCCGCCCTGATGACCGATGAGCGATTTACTAATGTGCCGAAATTACTTGAAACCGCTCCCGGTAACGACAATTGCTTCCACCGGGCCAGCTTGTCCCTGCTGCGACAGATGGCCGGGGAGAAACCATGAGAGCGGTATTGCAAAGGGTTTCCCAGGCCCGGGTGGAGGTCGCCGAGGAAACGGTAGGAGCAATTTCACAGGGCCTGCTGGTCCTTCTCGGCGTCGAACAGGAAGACGCCGAGAGGGACGCTGAATTACTGGCCAAAAAGACCGCCGAACTGCGCCTGTTCGAGGATGACGGGGGCAAGATGAACCTCTCCGTCGAGGACATCAACGGCGAAGTGCTGGTTGTTTCCCAGTTCACCCTGGCCGCTGACTGTCGCAAGGGACGGCGGCCGGGATTTTCCAGGGCGGCAGCGCCCAAGGAGGCTAACCGCCTCTACGAATACTATGTGGACCTGCTGTGCCAGCGGGGCCTGAAGGTCGCTACCGGGAAATTTCAGGCGATGATGCAGGTCAGCCTGACTAACGACGGTCCGGTCACCTTTTTACTCGATAGCAACAAGGTTTTCTGATGAACGATGATTTCTCCGACCAGCTGCCACTCAGCCGCAGCGCAAAAAAACGCGCAGCCAAGGCTATTCAAGAACTGGCCTCCACCCTGATCACTATGGCCGAGGCCGACTATCGCCGCCTTCCCTTAAGCGGAGTCATCGCTGAGGAACTGGAGCAGGCTCGTGCCATCAAGTCCCACGGCGCCCGCAAAAGGCAGCTCAAACATCTGGCGGGTTTGCTTCGCGAAGATGATGAAAGCCGTGAGCAGATCGAAACCTTTATGGCTGAGATTGAACGGGGCCACCGTCAGAAAACGGCCGGTTTTCATCATCTGGAAGAATTGCGCGAAAGGCTGTGCGACCCGGACCGTTGCACCGAGGCCTTGGAAGAAATAGAGGAAACTCTTCCGAGTGTGGACACGGCAAAGATTCACCGGCTGGCCAAGTCGGTTCAGAATTCGGCCGACAAACGGGCCTTTCGTGAGATCTTCCGCTTGTTGCGGGATGCGGAACCGAGCCAGCAATAAGACTTCTCTTTCCCATGAATTTAAAGCGGGCCTGCTTGAAACAGCAGGCCCGCTTTAATTAAATCGTTTACTTGGAGAAACTGGAGAAACTTCCCAGAAAGCCCGTAAGTCGAAAAGCACGGACAAAGAGAAAAAGAGAAATAATAACCTGGCTACACCTCAGCGGTGCATTCGAGCAGAAAATCGAAGCAATTATCCATGGCCTCCTTATCGGCGCGGCATCTCATTGCGGCCCGCGGATGCTGATTCAAATAACCGCTGATCCCGTAAATATCATTAAAACCCCACTCGATCTGCTCGCGCAGAGGCACGAATTGCTCCTGGATAACCTTATAGACAGGGCTTACGTCAAATTTGGGATTCTTCAAAAAGTTGAGCAGCAACTCCAGGTTGCAGTTTCCGGCGCCGCGGCCCATTCCGTTAATGGTGGCATCCAGCAGGTTTACGCCGTCGATGATTGCCTGCTGGGTATTGGCAAAGGCCAGCTGCTGGTTGTTGTGGGCGTGGAACCCCAGTTCCTTGTTGGGGCAGTGTTCTTTGTACAGATTCAGATAATCGGTCACCTGCTCTGAATAGTAAGCTCCATAACTGTCCACCAGATAAAGGTAGTCCACTTCATCGGCCTTGCCGACTTCGTCCAGAGCTTCGATGAGATCTGTACGAATAGCCGCGGATGGAGCCATAATGTTGATGGTTGTCTGGTAACCGAGATCCTTGCTTCGCTTGGCCAGATCTATCGCTTTATCGGTTTCGGCAACATAGCAGGCGGTACGAACCATATCGACAGGGCTATGATCCGCCGGCTGCAGCGAACTGATGTTCACCCGGCCCACATCGAACATCACGGCAATGAGCGGCCGATAATCGCTATCGTGAGAATCGATGATCATCTTGAGATCGTCATCATCGCAGAAATTCCATTTCCCGTATTTCTCCCGGGTGTACTCATCGCTGACAGCCAGCTTCTTGCCGAGCTCTATGATATCCACCCCAGCGTCGCACGCAGCGCGATAGACGGCCTTCACCAGTTCATCTGAAAACTTGTAGTTATTGATCAGACCGCCGTCTCTAATAGTGCAGTCCAAAACCTTTAATTTTTCACGGAACATGTTATAACCCCTTCAATTTGGACGAAAAGTCCATCTGAAAACAGATGCGGCGAGACGACAGGCGTTAATGTAAAATATCGCAAATGGCTACAGGAATTTTCAGTTTCGGAGACAGCGCCCCGAGCCGTCGATTTCAGGCTCCTGCAACGCCAGCATCCGCGCAAGGAATTTACCACCCCTGCAATTAGGTGGTCAACGAAAAATCCTTATTCTAGCCGCTCTTAAGAGGATTACGTTTGCCTCTCCGACAAAAAAAGCGGACCCGCTATAACTGCGGATCCGCTTTTTCTAGAAATCGCTTACCAGGCCTGCTTTTTACAGAGCGCTTTGCAGCAGGCTTTCGAGCTGGCTCTTGGGAACCGCACCCACCACCTGATCCACCACTTCGCCATTTTTAAACAGGATCAGAGTCGGAATGCCGCGCACTCCGTATTGACCGGGAACACCAGGGTTTTCGTCGACATTTACCTTGCAAATCTTCACCTTGCCGTCGAAAGTCTCGGCCAATTCATCGATAAGGGGAGCGATGGCTTTGCAGGGTGCGCACCAGGAAGCCCAAAAATCCACAAGAACGGGCATGTCGGCCTTAATCACTTCATTTTCAAAATCAGCATCGGAAAGTTGGAGGACTTTTTCACCGGCCATGACTTTTCTCCTTTTCATATATAAGATTTGAATTTATACACTGAATACTGCCTGAACGTTATCATAGAATATGATGAGCAAAATGCAAGATTTTATTCATCACTGCAAGGCAACCAGAGCTTGACAGAGGGCTCATCGGCCCCTATCATTTTCACAAATCTTTCCAAGAGGTTGTCGAATATGTTGCAGGAACGCGTCGCATTATCCCTGAGGGAACATACCCGAATTTTAGAAGAAACCTTTCTCATGCAGGCTGGCCACCTGGCCAGTTTTGCCGAAAGGGTGGTGGCTACTTTCAACCAGGGGGGACGTCTGCTGGTTATTGGCAACGGGCCGCTTGGCCCTGTAGCCGACCTGATGGCCAACATTTTTCTTCACCGGCTGAGCCTTGAGCGCCCCCCTCTGCCGGCCCTATCCCTGAGTCAGAACGCCACCTTCGCTTCATCCCTGGCCCGGGACAACCAGGACAACCAATTTTTTTCCCGCCAACTCCGCGTTATGGCGGGAGAGCAGGATATCGTTCTTGCGCTGTGCGACCAGGGCCGAAACGAAACTCTCCTTGAAGGCTTGGCAGAGGCTGCTCAGCTCGGCTGCACCACCGCGGCAACCCACGGCAATGAAGAATTCCCCGGCGAGCAGCCCGACTTTCTATTCCGCATTGCTACCGATTCGCCACCACGTACCGTGGAGGCTACGATATTTTTTGCCCACCTGCTAGGTGAACTGGTGGAAAAAGCCCTTTTCGGCATATGAAAACCGCGAAGCGCCTCCTGATTGTACCATCTGGAACCTATGGCCGACTATCCGCTTAACATAGAGGTGGCCGACCGGCTTTGCGTAGTGGTCGGCGGTGGGAATGTCGGGCGTCGCAAGGTTGCGGGCCTTCTGGCCGCCGGTGCGCGGGTAAAACTCATTGATCCGCACCCGCCTGTTTTCAAACAGGCGGACCGCCTTGAACTCGTCGCCCGTAGCTACCGTGCCGGGGATCTGGACAGGGCGTTTCTGGTCTTTGCCGCCACCGGCAAGAGCGAACTCGACAGGGCTATCGCCGCTGAGGCCCGGCGACAGGGCGCCTTGGTCACCCTTCCTGGCGAGCCCGCTGCCGGAGACTTCAGCCTGCCGTCCGTCCTTCGACGGGGCGATTTGACGGTCAGCATCTCCACCGCCGGCCGTAGTCCGGCCCTGGCCGCCTCACTCAAGGAACAATTGAGCGAGTGGTTGCCCTGCCACTGGGCAACGGTACTGGATATCTTCGCTGCAATTCGGGACAAACACCTGGCAGAGCCGGATCAAAATCATTATAATCGGCAAACGGTCGACAGGCTTCTGGCGGCCGGCCTGCCGAAGTTAGTCTCAACCGGCCCAACTGACGCCATCGACCATTTGCTGAAAGAAACCCTGGGGGACGGCTACACACTTAAAGAGTTAGCCATCAAGCTTCCGCCCGATCCATTGTGAATGCCATGAGTCATCTGTTGTTTAAAATCACCTTACTGAGCTATCTGGCCGCCTCCTGCGGCTATCTGGTCTATGTCGCCAGCGGTCGGGGCACGGCGGAAAAAACCGGGCGCTGGCTGATACGGGCCAGTTTTGCCCTGCACTGCGCTACCCTGACCTTTAGATATTTTGAGGCGGGCTACACGCCGGTAGCCAACCTGCACGAATCACTTTCCTTTTTTGCCTGGTGTATTACCGGCATCTTTCTGCTCTTTGACCTCCGCTACGGCCTGGCGGTACTCGGTGCGTTCATTTCACCCCTGGCCCTGCTTTTGATGGTTGCCGGCAACGCCGTCCCCCGGCAACTGGCCCAGCCCAGCCCAATGCTCGACAGCTGGTGGTTTCCGATTCATGTCGGCCTGGCTTTTCTCGGCAACGCGATCTTTGCCATTGCCTTCATCGCCGGATTAATGTACCTGCTGCAGGAGCGGATGCTGAAGAGAAAGCGGCCGTCGGCGCTCTTCTTTCGGCTTCCCTCCCTCGATACTCTCGACACTCTTAACTACCGCTGTCTGACCTGGGGGTTTCCCCTCATGACCATGGGCATCATCAGCGGAGCCGCCTGGGCCAATTCAACCTGGGGCAGCTACTGGCGCTGGGACCCCAAAGAAACTTGGGCGCTGATCAGCTGGTTCGTCTACGCCGCCCTGCTGCATGGTCGCCTGGCCATCGGCTGGCGCGGTCGGCGAGCGGCCCTTTTGGCCATTATCGGCTTTCTTTGCCTACTTTTTACCTTCCTCGGGGTCAATCTGCTGCTGTCGGACCTGCACAGTTTTGAAGCCCTGAGCGGCCGATAAGGCGGTATTGTCCTTATGCAAATCGTCGCCGTCGGCTTAAATCATAAATCGGCTCCCGTATCTGTTCGGGAGAAGATCGCCTTTGCTCCAGAACGTCAGGAAGAGGCTCTGCGGCAGCTGGTCGCCACCCCGGAGATTCTCGAAGGCGTGCTGCTGTCGACCTGCAACCGTGTGGAGCTTTATGCCTGCAGCCACGACGGAACAGCCGCTGTCAACCGCCTGAAATCCTTTCTTGCGGAATTTCACGGTGTCCCCGAACAGTCCCTGACAGCCCATCTCTACGAATTTCGAGCCGAACAGGCGATACGCCATCTGTTTCGGGTGGCTTCCAGCCTCGATTCGATGGTTGTCGGCGAACCGCAAATTCTCGGTCAGTTAAAGGATGCCTTCGCTGTCGCCGAAGGCTGCCGCAGTGTCGGCCTGATTCTCACCCGCTTGTTGCATAAAACCTTTTCCGTGGCCAAGCGGGTACGCAGTGAAACAGCCATCGCCTGTCAAGCCGTGTCCATCAGCTATTCCGCGGTAGAACTGGCACGAAAGATTTTCGGATCGCTGCAGGACCGCTCGGTGATGATCATCGGCGCCGGTGAAATGTGCGAGCTGGCAGCCCGCCATTTGGTCAATCATCAAACAGCCGGCCTGCTGGTCACCAACCGTACTTATGAGAGGGCCCTGGAACTGGCCAGACAATTCGACGGTCGGGCGGTCCCCTTCAATGACTTTTCCGATTACCTGCCCAAGGCCGACATCGTGCTGGCCTCCACCGCTGCCACCGGCTACCTGCTGACCCGCAGCCAGGTGGAAAAGGTCATTCGCAAGCGCAAAAACCGGCCCATGTTCTTTATCGATATCGCCGTACCCCGCAACATCGAACCGGCTGTCAACGAGGTCGACAATGCCTACCTCTACGATATCGACGACCTGCAGAATGTCATTGACGCCAACATTAAAGAACGCCGAAAGGCCGCTGCCAAAGCCGAAGCAATTATCGATCAGGAAATCGGTCGTTTTCAGCGCTGGTTGAGTGATCTGGAACTTACGCCGACCATTCGCGACCTGCAGCAACAGCTCGAAAGAGTTCGCCAACGGGAGCTGGACAAAACCTTTTCCCAGCTGCAAACCCTCGGCCCCGAGGAGCGGCAGGCCATCGAAGCCTGTACCGGCGCCATCATAAAGAAAATTCTTCACCGACCGATTAGCGTCCTCAAAGAGCGCCGCCACGATATGTCCGGCGAGCAATACCTCGACGCCGTCCGCATGTTATTCGGCCTGGATGGTGAAATAGAGGATACCGACCAAGATTAGATTCTCAAGGAACCTTATATTATGAATCAGCAACAATTACGCATCGGCACCCGCTCCAGCCGCCTGGCCCTGTGGCAAGCCGAATGGGTAAAAAGCAGCCTGGAAAAACTTCATCCGGGACTTCAGGTGGAACTGGTCAAGATACAGACCGAAGGGGACCGGATTCTCGATGTGCCTCTGGCCAAGATCGGCGGCAAGGGGCTGTTCGTCAAGGAGATTGAAGAAGCGCTGCTCGATGGGCGTATTGACCTCGCCGTCCATTCCATGAAGGACGTGCCGACCCTCCTGCCGCCGGGCCTGGAACTGCGTTGCATCACCGAACGGGCCGACCCCCGCGATTGTCTGGTGCTGGCTGCCCCGCAAAAGAATTTAAGCGATCTGCCCCAGGGTGCCCGTATCGGCACGTCCTCCCTTCGGCGCCGGGCCCAACTGCTGCACAAGCGGCCCGATCTGCAAATCAGCGACATGCGCGGCAACGTCGACACCCGGCTGCGCAAAATGCAGGAAGAGGGCCTGGACGGGATCGTGCTTGCCGCCGCCGGCCTGAAGCGGCTTGGCTACGAGAAACATATCGGCCTTTACCTGGAACCGGCAGACTGTCTGCCGGCTATCGCCCAGGGAGCCCTGGGCCTCGAGTGCCGTATCGACGATGATGCGACCCATGCCCTGCTTGCCCCCCTGCACCACCCTGCCACAGCCACGGCGGTAACCGCCGAACGGGCTTTTTTGGCCCGCCTGGAGGGAGGTTGTCAGGTGCCGGTGGCGGGCTACGCCCGATTGCTGGACGACCGCCTCGAATTGACCGGTCTGGTCGCCCGCATCGATGGCAGCGAAATACTCACGGACAGCCTGAGCTGCCCGCCAGCCGAAGCGGCAGAGGCCGGCAAAGCCCTGGCCGATATCCTGCTGCGTTGCGGAGCAGATCAGATTCTGGGAGAACTGTACAGCCAGGGAGAGGGCTGAAAACAGGCCAGAAAAATCAATCTCACGCGAAACTGCGAAAAGCGCGAATTTATCCCAAACGGTTCTTTTTAAACAATCATTTTGAAGCGGATCCCCTTTCGCAGGGGCACCTGAAAAAATAAGGGAAACACCATTGAAACAAGGTATCGTCTATCTCATCGGCGCCGGTCCCGGCGACCCGGGTCTGATTACCGTTAAAGGCCGCGACTGCCTGCGCCGAGCCGAAGTGGTGGTCTACGACTATTTGGCCAATCCGGACCTGCTGGCAGAAGCACGGCCGGAAGCCGAAAAGATCTTCGTTGGCAAAACCCGCGGCCAACATCATACACCCCAGCCACAAATAAACGCTTTACTGGTGGAACGGGCACGGCAAGGACAAGTTGTGGCGCGGCTCAAAGGCGGTGACCCTTACGTCTTCGGACGAGGCGGTGAAGAAGCCGAAGAGCTGGTAGCAGCCGGTGTGCCCTTTGAAGTGGTGCCGGGCATCAGCGCCGGTTTTGCCGCAGCGGCCTACGCCGGTATCCCCCTGACCCACAGGGACTTTACTACCAGCCTGGGCCTGGTCACCGGTCACGAGAACCCGGAAAAAAAAGTATCCAATCTCGACTGGCAAAAGCTGGCCACCGGAGTCGGTACCCTGGTCTTTTACATGGGCATGACCAACCTGGCCCTCATCGCCGAGCAGCTTATGGCCAACGGCCGCGACCCGCAGACGCCGGTAGCGGTTATCCGTTGGGGCACAACGCCGCAACAGCAGACAGTCACCGCCACCCTTGCCGACGTGGTCACCAAGGTCGCTGAAGCCGGTCTCAAGCCGCCCGCGGTAATCGTGGTGGGCGATGTGGTTCGGCTGCGGGACAAACTTCGCTGGTTCGACCAACGGCCCCTCTTCGGTCGCAAGGTACTGGTCACCCGCAGCCCGAAACAGGCTCATTCTCTGGCCGGATTGCTGCAGACCGCCGGTGCGGAAGCCGTCTGTCTGCCGACGGTTGAAATCGCAGCGCCTTCCTCCTGGAAAGAACTCGATGAGGCCATTACCGAACTGGCTTCTACCGACTATCTGATTCTTACCTCGGCCAACGGCGTTTCGGCCTTTTTTGAACGCCTCAGCACAGCGGGTCTTGACAGCCGTGCCCTGCAGGGTGTCACCATCGTCGCCATCGGGCCCAAAACCGCCTCGGCTATTGCCGAGCACGGCCTGCGCGCCGACCTGATCCCGCAACAGTATCAAGCCGAAGGCATTGTCGAACTCTTGCAGCAACGGAACCTGGAGGGCAAACGCATCCTTTATCCCCGCTCGGCTATCGCAAGGGATCTGCTTTCAACTGAACTAAGCAAATCAGGAGCCGAAGTTCGGGCTCCCGTCGCTTACCGTACGGAACCGGCGACTGATGGTTCTGCCCGGTTGAAGGAACTGTTAAGCGGAGGAGCCCTCGACGCCGTGACCTTCACCTCCGCCTCTACCGTCGAGCACTGTCTGGCCCTGCTCGCCCCTCATGAGGTAGACTGTCTGGACAAAACAGTAATTGCCGCCATCGGTCCGCTGACTGCAGCTGCCGCCAGAAAATACGGCCTGACCGTTGATGTTGAGCCTGACGAGGCTACTTGCGAAGCGCTGGTGGAGGCCTTGGTGGAGTATTTTCAAAAGAATTGAACCCAAAACCGGCCTCACGCAAAGCCGCGAAGACGCAAAGAAAAACATTTAAATTCAATAACCATATTCGAATCGTCTTCTGAATTTTGGTATTTTTTGTTTTTGCGGTTTCTTTTTTTGGGGCTCAGGTTTACTTTGCGCCTTTGCGTCTTGAGCGACTGCAAGGAGCGGGCGTGAGACAGATTTTTAGATTTATTTTCCCGACATAACCGGAACTCAGAAGGAGACTACGGATGTTTTTTCCCGAATATCGAGCCCGCCGCCTTCGCCGCACCCCCAACCTGCGGCGTATGGTCCGCGAAACGGCCCTGGCGGTGGATGATCTAATCTATCCCATGTTCAGCATTCACGGTGAGAATATCCGGCGGGAAATCCCTTCCATGCCCGGCATCTATCAGCAATCCATCGAACATCTGGTAACAGAAGCCTGCGAGGTCTTTGACCTGGGTATTCCGGCAATCATGCTGTTCGGCCTGCCGGAGAAAAAAGATCCTTTGGGAAGCGACGCCTACGCCGACGACGGCATCATCCAACGCACCATCGCCGCGATTAAGGCCGAGGTACCCGAACTGACGGTGATTACCGACGTCTGCCTCTGCGAATATACCGACCACGGCCATTGCGGGGTGATCCAGGACGGCGATGTGGACAACGACAGCACTCTGCAGTTGCTGGCCGCTGAAGCCCTGTCCCATGCCCGGGCCGGTGCCGATATGGTAGCGCCGAGCGACATGATGGATGGCCGGGTGGCGGCGATTCGCGAAATGCTCGACGCCAACGACTTCAGCCACATCCCGATCATGAGCTATGCCGTGAAATATGCCAGTGCTTTCTATGGTCCCTTTCGCGACGCTGCCGACTCGGCACCCCAGTTCGGCGACCGGCACAGCTATCAGATGGATCCGGCCAACCGTCGCGAAGCCCTGCGGGAAGCGGCCCTCGATGTACAGGAATGCACCGACTTCCTGATGGTCAAGCCGGCCATGACCTATCTTGACATCCTCCGTGACCTGCGGGATCATTTCGACCTGCCCCTGGCCGCCTATAATGTCTCCGGCGAATATGCCATGCTAAAGGCCGCCGCCGAAAAAGGCTGGATCGACCATGATCGGGTGATGCTCGAATTACTCACCGGCATGAAGCGGGCCGGCGCCGACCTGATCATCACCTATCACGCCAAGGAAGCTGCCCGGCTGTTGTAGGAGGCCGCCATATCCGACGGCACGCCGAATCGGCGGGAACCGACCCATGAGAAAGCCATTACCTCTCTGGCCCAATACTATCGGGCCGGCTACCCCTTTCCCGGATGGCGCTCTTTTTTTATTCACCTGTTGATCCTGCGTCTCTTCGATCGCAAAATTCAGGTGCCGAAAGCTGGCCTGTCCCCATAAATGACATCAAACAGAGTTCTCTTTTGTCGGACACCTGACCGGTAACCCTTTGCAAAGCGATATTTAATCCATGACCGAATTTACTCTCGACACCCTGGCCAACGGCTTGCGTTTGCTTACCGTAGAAATGCCTCACCTGCACAGCGTTGAACTTTCCTGCTCCCTCGGGATCGGCAGCCGCCACGAAGAGTCGCATCTAGCCGGTATCTCCCACTTTCTCGAACACATGCTGTTTCGCGGCAGCCAGGACTACCCTTCCAGCCAGGACCTGGAAAGCCGCTTCGAAGCCATCGGCGGCAACATCAACGCGGCCACCGATGCCGAAACGACCTATTATCATAGCCGCCTGCACCCTGACCATGTCGGCGATGGTCTGCAACTCCTGGCCTCCATGCTGCAACGCCCCCTGCTGAGAGATATCGACACCGAGCGAAAGATTATCCTCGAAGAAGCACAGGAAGATCTCAATCAAGAGGGGCAGGTCATCAGCCCCGATTTGCTGATGAACAGCCTTTTGTGGCCCGGTCATCCCTTAAGCCAGCCAACTATCGGCACCCTTGAGTCCATCAACACTATCGACGCCACCGCCCTGCGCAATTATCACCAGCGTTACTATACGCCGTCCAATACAGTCATCGCCCTGGCCGGGCGCATCGACCGAAGTAGCGCCCTGAAGGCAGTAACCGAGGCCTTCGGCGCCTGGTCCGGCCCGGCGGTGGAACACACGGCCCCTCCGACCGTCGGACCTGCGGCAGGTCCGGGCAGCATCTGGGTTTCGGATGCCGATTCCCAGCTCAACCTGCAGCTGGCCTTTCGCATACCCGGCCGCCACCACCACGACACCCCGGCCCTGCGCATGCTGCGGCGGGTCCTCTCCGGTGGAGGAACCACCCGGCTGATGCAGCGACTGCGGGAAAACCTCGGCCTGACCTACAACGCCGAGGCCCACCTCTCTCTCTTCGATGAATGCGGTTCCTTTGCCGTCGATCTCTCCGTCACGCCGGAGAATCTGCTGCCGGCCATAGGGGAATTACTGCGAATCTTCGAAGAATTGACCCGGGAACAGGTGGGGGATGGGGAACTTGCCAGAGTATTGACCAACTATCTGTTCGAGCTGGATTTCAGCCTTGATCATGCGGACCTGCTATCGGCCCGTTACGGCTGGGGCTTGACCACCGGCTTTCTGCGCAGCCTGGAGGATGAACGACGGGAGAGCAGCGCACTGGCTCCCGAACAATTGCTGAAGACCGCTCAAACCCATTTTAGCGCAACCAACCTGCATCTGGTGGTAGTCGGTCCCTACAATGAAAAAGACCGGGGCCAGGTGGAAAAACTTCTAACGGCCTTTCGCCCCTGAATGACCGTTTGGTAACGGTGAGACTGCAATTTCCCTAACCGCGGTCACCACCGTCGCTTTGCTTACCAGGGTAAGCGGAAAAGGCCGGTTGTTAATTCCTCAAAGACACCCTTTGTCCATGGAATGCACTGACCACACAGAAAAAGTCACTGACCATTCCGTGCTTTTCCGTGTTTTCCGTGGACCAAAGCCTCTGATTATTTTGCCGATGAAGGGTGAAGGAGAGGCTTTCTGAACTCAATCATATTTTAAGGCAATCAAAACCGGATGCCATCTGAGATTGCGATTGCAGTCAGGTTCAGGGGAATTTCTACATCGACTCTATCCGTTTTTCGACTGCCGAGACTGCTCCAATTCCAGTAAACGGCGCTTGCGTTCGACACCCCACCGAAACCCCCCAAGCTCACCGTTTTGCCGCACCACCCGGTGGCAAGGAGTAAGCAGCGCCAGCGGATTACGGGCACAGGCCCCTGCCACGGCCCGCACCGCGGTTGGCCGACCGATTCGCCGGGCCAACTCTCCATAAGTGATCCGCTTCCCCCAGGGAATGCGCCGCAGTTCCTGCCAGACTCGCCGTTGAAAAGTTGTCCCTCGTTCGTCCAGGGGCAGATCCGGTCTGGGGCTTTGGCCAGCCAGCCAGTCGACAATTGCTCTGGCCTGATCCCGCAAAACCCCGTCCTGCGGTACAAGTTCAGCCTGCGGAAACCTTTTTTCCAGTTCCCGCACCAATTCCACCTTACTCTCATCGAGCATCAGTGAACAAATACCCCGCTCGGTAGCTGCAACAAGCAGCCAGCCAAGAATGCTCTGTTCCAATCTGTAGTCGATGCGCATCCTCTTCTCGCCTCCGCCGTAAACCTTACCTGGATTCGTATCTGATTCAGCCGAGCTTAATGGTCTTATACAAGAAGTTCTTGAACTTATAGAAAATACGCCGCTGTTCGTCGTCGCCATTAGGATCACTGCAGGCTTTGAGCAGAGTCGCCACCTGGGGCATGCTGGTTGCGCCCTGGGTGCGGGCCAGATCCACCACCCTGGCCACCACATCGCGGGAGATGCGCTTCTCCGAAAAGGGCTCGTGCACCGTCTGCCAGAAATCGCCTTCACCCTGGAGGATGGTCTCGAACAAATCGCGGGCCACCTTGCCGGTAAGTTGTTCGGCGGTGGCGGTACTGCCAGGCGGGGCCTGGGCAGCCAGCACCCGCTCTATATCCTGTTCAGTAATCACCGGGCCATTTCGAAAAAACAGGGCCCGCACCAGAATGGAGCGCAATTCGCGGATATTGCCTGTGAAATTATGCCGGGTCAGCAAATCGCGAGCGGCACGGGACAAAACTGGAGTATCGGCCTCTTGCTCCTCGTCCGCCGGTTTGTATACCTGATACAGTTTGCCCAGAAAGTGGGTTGCCAGATCGGGGATATCCTCGCGTCGCTCGTTGAGGGACGGCACCTCGATGCTCAGCTCGGAGAGTCGATGGTAGAGATCCTCGCGAAACCGGCCTTCGCGAATCAATTGACCAAGATCTTTGTTGGTCGCGGCCACCAGTAGCACCCGCGCATAACGGGTCAGATTTTCACCGAGGCGCACAAACCCGCCATTATCGAGAAACCGCAACAGCTGCACCTGGGTCTTGGGATCGGCATCACCGATCTCGTCAAGAAACACCAGACCACCGTGAGCTTCTTCGAGAATCCCCTTGCGGTCGGCGTGGGCTCCGGTAAAGGCGCCGCGTTTGTGACCGAAAAGTTCCGAATAGGTCAACTCGCCGCTGTAGGCGGCAATATTGGTCTTTTTAACGGGCAACTCCCCCTTGTCGCTGATCTTCTCCCGGTAAAATTCGTTGAGCCGGGAATAAATGTTGTTGAACAAGAATTCTTTACCGCTACCGGTAGCCCCGGTGATGAGCAAGGACGGCAATCCCAGAGTCGCTTCGCGCACGTCGCTGTTAAACCACATGGTGATGCGGTTAAACAAAGGCGGGGTAACTTTCTGTATGAATTCGACCAGCTCATCGGCTTTGGCCGAGTTGCCGATGAGGTTGCCAAGCTTGTAGGAAGAGACCTTGGGATCCTTGTAGCCAACGTCGCTGCCGAGGCGGTGGACCTCGCTGGTCAACTGCTCGATATGCAGCATATCCGCCAGATGGCGGGCGATCATGCGACCGATAATCTGCAGGATGCGTTTGTGCTCATCGGTAAAGTAATAAGGGCGCAGGCTGTCAAGGCAGATGACCGCGATGACCTCCTCCTCGCAGATGACCGGTACCCCCAGTTCACTGCGAATGATGTCGGTAATCTCGTAATAGTAACCGCCGGAACGTTTTTCTTCGACGCTGTCAACCACCAGGTACGGCCGCCCGCTGGCGGCGACAAAACCGGTCATGCTGCGAACATCCGGAGGCAGATCGTTGCCGCCGACCCGCAACAGGGGGATGTGCTTTTTCAGCCGCTGCTTGCTCTTGGCTCCGACCAGGCTGCCGTCCGCTTCTTCCACAACCAGCCAGCTTTCGCCCCCGGTTTTCCGCACCAGGGCGATACTGCCCGCATCGGCCCCGATCAACTCGGTAGCTTTGGACAGGACGCTGTTGAGAAAAGTCGATACGTTCTCGAACTTTTCCTGTAGCAGGTCGTTGATTTCGGCCAGCACCTGGATCTCCATGTGCTCGTCGCCGATCTCCTGGATCACCCGCTGGGCCATCTCGGCATGGGCCTCCAACAGGCCCTTCTCGAATTCTGTAAAATGCTCACTGCCGCGACTGTAGTAGTTGACCAGGCAGATCACCCGCCGGGTGCGGGGGTCGTATCGTGGCACCACATACAGGGATCGCAGGCCCAGCTCCTCGGTGAGGTAACGTTTTTGCAGAAACTCCTCGGACAAGGTCGGCAGGTAAAGAGGCTCCAACAGGGTCTCGTCGATAATCACCCCGTTGCTGTTGATATAACGGCTGAGCAGCGACTTGCCGGGACTCAAGTCGATGAGTTTCTGGGTTTCATAGGCCTGCTTGTCTTCGCGTTGTTCGGCGTAAGAAGCCAAAATCTGCAACATCTCCTCGCCGTTGTCGCTTCCCGCCGGGCAGGGTACCAACACCGCCGCCAGAGCCAGCTTGTCGATAAGCCGCACAGCTGACTGCACCATGCAGAAAGCTGCTTCCTTTTTCTTGGCCTCGTCGACCCAGCGGGCCAGGACCATCTGTTGATGATAAAGGCGCGCCTGGTCGATAGCCGGCATGATGCCGTCGATAAAGCTGCGCAGGGGCCGACATTGTTCGGGATCGAGCAGCTGACTTTTTCGGCGGCTGTCGATACACAGCACCCCCACCGCCCTGCCATGATGGTGCAGGGGCAAATAGTAACTGGCGCGGATGGCAAAGCGTTCGGCAAACTGCCGTTCCAGTTCAATGCCCTGTGCCTTCAAATCAGACAGTTGCTGTTCTTCGTGGCTGTGGTACACCTGTGAAACCACACAGTCGACGGTATTGATGGGGAAACTCTGCTGGCGAATCTCCTCGGCTTGGCGACCGGTGGCCAGGGCACAGATTAAACTGCCGCTGGTGAGATCTTCGAGGTAGAGCCGGCAATTGCTGCGACCTGTAATAAGATGCACCGCTTCAGCCAGAGCATGGAGGATATCGTCGAGATTCTCTTTGCCGTAGGCGTTGATTCGATTGGTAAGCAGGGCAAGCTGGGCGGAGATAAAGGGGTCCATGGGATTCCTCTGTGAGTAAAATAGTTACTCACAGAGTATAAGGGCAACCGGCGGATCCTGTCAAAACCTGAAAGAGGAAAAAGGGATGTACATGCAAAAACTTGGAGGATGGCAAAGCAAAAATTTCGCCTGCAGGGCTTGGTGGTTTTTCAGGAGTGAAGACATACACCGAGTCTGTTGAAATCCTGAAAAACCCCGTAACGCAGTAGGGCGGACTTTTGGCGCCGCCATCAAAAAGTCCTTGCCCCTGCAGCCAAAGAACGGTAAAAACCCTAACGCATCATCGATAATTAACGGCGGTATTTACCGCCGGAATACTTTTAAAACAGGAGTCATACCATGGGCATCCTTGCCAATACCGTAAGCTGTTGCCAGTTTCAGGTGGCCGGCACCTTCCCCGAAGAGGACCTCGCTTCCTGGGTCGGAGAGCAACTGGCCAAAAACGCCTTTCAGGATATCGAGCATTCCAACGAAGAACTGTCCGTCGGCTGGGTCGAAGTCGATGACTTCGAAGCGAATGAATTCAACATCCCCGGCCGATATTACCGTGCCCCCTATTTAACCTTCACCCTGCGCCGCGATCGCCGCCGCGTCCCAGCGGGTCTGCTCAAGGCCCATCTGGAACGCGCCGAAGCTGAATTCCTGGCGGCCAACCCCGGCTTAAACCGGGTACCGAAACCGAGGCGCGAAGAAATGCGCGACGCGGTGCGCGGCGCCCTTCTGGCCAAAACCCTGCCGACCCCGACCACTTTCGACGCAGTCTGGGATACTCGCCGAAACCTGCTGACCCTGGCGACACTCAACGGACAGGTAGTCGAAGAGTTCGAAGCCCTGTTCAAGACCACCTTTGACGGCTTGCGCCTGATAACCCTGCACCCCTACGCCCGCGCCCAGCAAAGCATCGACGAAGCACTACAGCCGGCGTTGACCAAGGCCAACCAGGCGACCAACGACACGGTGCTCGACCTCATTCAGGACAACCGCTGGCTCGGCTGGGAATTCCTCTGCTGGCTGGTCGATCGAACCATGAACTCTGACTCCAACTATACGGTTAGTGTCGACGGACCCGCCCAAATCGGTGAGGGCTTTGTCGCTTACATCAATGATCGGCTGGTACTGGAAGGAGAAGACGAGGAAGGCAAACAGAAAGTCACTGTGGCCGGTCCGCAGAACAAGTTTGACGAAGTCCTGGCCGCCCTGGAAAACCGCAAGAGTATCTGCGAGGCCACTCTCTATCTGGAGAAAGAGGAATTGCTCTGGAAACTGACTCTCAAGGGCGAGCTGTTTCAATTCGGCTCTTTCCGCTGCCCGTCAGTCAAGCTGGAAAAGGATGACATGGTTGATGAAGAACGGGAAAAAGAAGCCCTGTTTCTCGAGCGCATGTACCTGCTTGAATCCGGACTGCAACTCTTCGACAGCCTGTATGCAACCTTTCTGCAACAGCATCTGAGCAAGAACGGATGAGCGACGAGACGGACCTGCTCTTTGTTTACGGCACCCTTCGCAAGGATGCCGACCATCCGTCCCATTGCTTGCTGAAGAAGGGGGCCAAACTGATCGGCAAGGCGTGTATGATCGGGCGCCTCTACGAAAATAACGGCTACCCCGGGGCGGTACGCTCGGACAACGGCGAAGAGCAGGTCGTCGGCGAACTCTACCGGCTTTTTGACACAGGTTCTCTGTTGGCCAGACTGGACGATTATGAGGAGGCGGGGGAAAAGTACCCGGAACCGCAGGAATATCGGCGCGACTTGGTTACGGTTGAACGAGAAGATAAAACAAAGGTGATCGCCTGGTGTTATCTGTACAATCGATCGACCGCAGGACTCAGGCTAATCGCTAGCGGCGACTGGTGCGGAGGAGTTGAAGACAAGTAAATTTCCCGCAAACTCCTTAGTTCACTGGAAACGCCAAGGGACAAATCAAAGACTTTGCAGTTAAATGTTTGGCTTTAAAACCCAGCAGACTTTTGGACCCCTGTTAGCAAAAGAACCAGCCCTAACGTTTCAGCATTAACCTTTGAAAGAGAAACCGCTCAAAGAAATTGCTGCCGCGGTAAGATACCTCAAAAGTTTTAGACTTCTCTTCCCACCCGTACCGCATGCGCCACGCAGTGGCAAGGCACTTTTTGCTTCCTTTTTGTTGCCGCTTGGACAAAAAGGAAGGCGTCTGGCGGGACGTGACCCGCCGGTTTTGATTTTCAATTAATCTTGTCGAAACCTATCAACTCACTCATCCCAATCAATCTCAACCAACGGCCGCCCCTTCTCCTCCCGCCAACGGTTGGTCTCCTGCAGGCTAAAGCGGCACCCGCAATACTCCTGATGATAAAACCCCTCACGCCGGGAAATATCTATCATACGCTGCGACCCTCCCCCTTTGCGCCAATTGAAATCCCAATAGCTGATTCCGGGATATCGGGCCGCAACCTCCCGCCCGCAAGCATCTACCTGGGCCAGGTCCTTCCAGCGAGAAATGCCGAGCGTGGTAGCAAAAACCGGGATATTATGTTCGGCGGCATAGCGGGCGGTCGCATCCAGGCGAAAAGTGAAACAGGCGGTACAGCGACGCCCCCGCTCCGGCTCGTCTTCCAGCCCCTCAATACTCTTAAACCAGGATTCCAGTAAATAGTCGGCCTCCACAAAAGAAATGCCAAGCTTATCGGCAAAAAGCCGGTTTTCTTCCTTTCGCTTCAGATATTCGTTATGGGGGTGAATGTTTGGGTTGCAGAAAAAGACTGTCACCTCCAGACCCGCCTCAAAGAGGGACTCCATGATCCCCCCTGAACATGGGGCGCAACAGGAGTGCAGCAGTACCGACCTGGAACCGTTCGGCGGCAACAGAAGATTTCGATTATCTTTTTTCCTGTTTTTTTTGCTCATCTTCTCTGATTCCTTCGCTCCCTGGGCAGGCCCTTTCTGACCAGGCTCATAGCAGTATACGCCTCCTGAAAATTTCCAACAAGTTCTGCCCATCCACGAAACCGAATAGCCGAGGCCACTCAGCCTCGATGAAGCAAAAAGCCCCCCGGCTAACTGCCGGAGGGCTTTTGTGTTGCTTGGTACTATTCAGCCGGCAGGGACGCTTACATCATGCCGCCCATGCCGCCCATGCCGCCAGGCATACCGCCAGGCATACCACCCATGGCATCGTCAGCCTTGGGGACTTCGGCTACGCAGGCTTCGGTGGTCAGCATCAGGCCGGCCACGGAAGAAGCGTTCTGCAGGGCGCTGCGAACTACCTTGGTCGGGTCGATGATACCGGCTTCGATCATGTCGCAGTACTCGTCGATAGCAGCGTTGAAACCGTAGGAGCCCTTTTCTCCAGCCACCTGGTTGACGACGATGGAACCTTCCATGCCGGCGTTGGCGGAGATCTGACGCAGGGGCTCTTCGAGAGCGCGGCGTACAATGTTCAGGCCGAACTTCTGCTCGCCTTCCAGCTCCAGGTTTTCCAGAGCGGCAATGCAGCGAATCAGAGCAACGCCGCCACCGGGAACGATGCCTTCTTCAACGGCAGCGCGGGTAGCGTGCAGGGCGTCTTCGACGCGGGCCTTCTTCTCTTTCATTTCGGTTTCGGTGGCAGCACCGACCTTAACTACGGCAACACCGCCGACCAGCTTGGCGAGACGCTCCTGGAGCTTTTCCTTGTCGTAGTCGCTGCTGGACTCTTCGATCTGAGCGCGGATCTGGGCTACGCGGCCGTCGATAGCGGCCTCGGCGCCAGCACCGTCGATGATGGTGGTGTTTTCCTTGTCGATAACGATGCGCTTGGCATGGCCAAGCTGATCGAGGGTAGCTGCTTCGAGCTTCAGACCGACTTCCTCGGCGATCACGGTACCGCCGGTGAGGATGGCGATGTCCTCGAGCATGGCTTTGCGGCGATCGCCGAAGCCGGGAGCCTTAACGGCAGCAACGTTGAGGGTGCCACGCAGCTTGTTGACTACCAGGGTAGCCAGCGCTTCGCCTTCGATATCTTCAGCGATGATCAGCAGCGGACGGCCCTGCTTGGCAACGGCTTCGAGAACGCCGACCATGTCGCGCATGTTGGCGATTTTCTTGTCGTGGATCAGGATCAGAGCGTCTTCCATAACCGCTTCCATACGCTCGGGATCGGATACGAAGTAAGGAGACAGGTAGCCACGGTCAAACTGCATACCTTCTACAGTTTCCAGCGAGGTTTCCATGGCCTTGGCTTCCTCTACGGTAATGACGCCTTCCTTGCCGACCTTCTCCATGGC